>JAABUH010000667.1_pt1 | contig 45924 bp, 55 predicted proteins | sample 5559121 | NCBI WGS metagenome assembly JAABUH01 (sample SAMN10711871, study PRJNA513364) | rock metagenome | isolation source: Antarctica rocks | place: Antarctica: Victoria Land, Battleship Promontory nord | collected 2015-12-28
TGAAGACGGAAAAGCCCGAGACCCATCGATCGTCAACCCGACCACCAAACAAGAAGACGGGGGAGATGATGGACTCCCTTCCCGACTCGACCCTACATGTCAAACACCTAGCTGACATCCTCTCCGACCTCTCCGGCTTGTTATCACAGTCATGGACGCAGGAGACGTTGGATGATGACGTCGGTCCGAGCTGGGACGCATATACAAGGAACTTTTCGGATTTTGCACGACACAATGAGCTCCGAAACGAGACCAAGGACCTTAGCGGGGTTTACATCCATCAGCTGTTCTCACCCGTGAACCGGATCGCGGAGAGGAGCGAGGGGAAACTCAAGCCCGAAACTTATGAACCGGGCGAAATGAGGTCGGCCTTCACCCCTCCGCTTTCAGCTTTGAGGGTCGGTCAACACGGCGATCATTACGCGACTTTGAGGCCGCAGGGCGATAGTGTTAGGCGTCCGCTGCAAAGGGTCGCGGTGGAGAAGAAGTTGTTGACGAGCGTCAAGACGATTGCCATGGTCGCTGGAGTTGATGCTGCTAGAGCTGAAGCGGAAGCGGGGGGAGTCGGACAGGAAGGTGGGTATACGATCCGCAAGGGGGAGGATGGTGATGGGAATGAGCGGTATTACGCTTCTGAGGAGGTGGAAACGGCTGTGATTGACGCCGTCGTCCAGGTCAGTGCCCGTCAAATTCCTCCGAATGGAGCTTTCAGCTGATACCCCATACCATAGACAGTCGAGTACATGGACGCAGGCAGATGCCCGATCGGGCTACTAACAAACTATGACGCGTACATCGTCATCCTCCGTGTCTCCCAGAGTGGCATCGCCCTGTCCTCGCCAGTGCTCCGGAAGGCCACCTCACGGAACTCGCTCGGGCCACTGAAGAACGAGATGTCCGTCCTTGACCTCCTCCTCGCACTGTTGCTTTACACTGCAAGACCTGGACGTTTAAAGGGGAGTGTCTGGTCTGGATTGTATGTCAGGGAGATCAGACGAGAAGAGCCGACGCATGCGAAGAGGAAGAACGAGGAGGGTTCCGGGTCTAGGTCGGGTAAGAGGAAAGGGAAGATAAAGCAGAGGGAGGAAGAATCGGAAGACGGCGGGGGGCAATCGGGACGAGGACTCACCGAAAGAACGGATGAGGATGTGGGTCCGAGTGCTGGACAGGAGTGGCATGGGACGCCTGTCAGGATCAGCCGGAAGCGGCCGAGAGAGTTTGACAAAGCGACGACGACGATGACGACGACGGAAACGACGTTCTTTCCTACTTCAGTTGACGTTTCATTCTCCTCCGAGGGTGAAGACCAACGGATCGTCACGCCCACTTCTTTCACGTTTGATCATCCGAACTCTCAGTCACTCCCCTCCAACTCGAAGCGCCACCCCAAGCACGATCCGCATCTCGGCCCAGTTCTTCACCTCGATTATGACCCTCGGCACGTCCCACCGGTTCTGTCATCCCTTGAGCTTGAACCCCTCACCATGACATCATTCTATCCAGTCAATCGATCCGACCTCTGGGAAATTGAGCCCCTCGAACGCGACCTGGACATAGTCTTACACCGCCTCATCGTGGTAGGGAACTATTTCAGAACCTTCTCTGCTTCCATGCCACCTCGAACCTTGGACCCAGAACGACCTAGTCGATCTCCGTCGATCATCGTCAAGTTTGCCTACCTCCAGGATCCCGAAGATTCCGAGGAGCTGAATTCCACGTCCGGATCCGAGGCTATGCAAGCGGTCGAGAACGAATGGAAGGTTCTCAACGGACCTTTACGAGACCTACAGGATCGTCAAATCCCGAAGGTTTATGGGATGTGGAGATCAGGATGTGGGGACTGGGCGATGTTGGTCTTGGAGCATATCGAGGGAGAACAACTTGAGCCGGGACGGGAGCTCTCGCGAGTCGAGATGTTAGTCCTTGGATTATTCCACCAATACCCGACTCCTTTTTGCCTTTCAAGGCTGAATCTGACGTGGGCAAAACAGGGGACGTGTGATGGAGACGTACGGCATGTTGCACGAACGCAGGGTCGTCCACGGCGACGTACAGGCCCGACATGTTTTTCTTGGGAGAGATGGGAGGGCCAGACTCATCGATTTCGATCGTGCGAGGATGGGAGCGACGGATTGGGATCTTGAGAGGGAGAAGGAGGAGGTGAGAAAATTGTTCGGAAGCCGGGAATCACTCCAGATGAGATGAAGGATTCTTCAAAGCTCAGCTGGCTCACAATCCCTTACCTCTCCTTGGACCTGTTCCGAACCAGTGGTAAACCATTGCTCTGTGCAGATCTGGCCTGCGGCAAAATCACCCTTCATCTCCTCAGCGTTAACGGCTCCATCACGACCGATGGTGTTCCAACTGACACTCCCACACGAAGGCGGCTACGGAGATCGATACGTCACCACAGCTTTGTCCGCCGTGTTCAATGATCCTCCAAGAAGCTGTGGAAGCGCTCGATTAGGAGATGGTCGATGTCAATGCTTTGATATTTGATGCGGAAGCTTGGTTCACGGATGTCTGGACTATGCCGGAAGCGTTTGGTTTGACGGATTTGGTCAGGTATAGGTATAGGATTGGGGAGAAGGATGAACGGAGAGGGAGGATGGGGTTAGCGTGAGTTTGAGCGATAAGTCTTGGGCAACGGAGAACCTAAAATGGTTCACCTCAGATGGAATGACTCGACAGGACATCCGAGTGAGCTCGTGGCGAAGTGAGTGGCCTTCCATATGGCAGTTGTTGAGCCTCACTGACGAGGCCTATTAGGTTGTTGGCTGGGGCCGTGAACGGTTTCCTTATTCGTAACTCTCGGTCATTCCAGGAGAGTGAGGCGCATGAGTCGAGTTTGTATCTGCCATCGTGATGGACTGGCGTGAGATCTTGTCTATACGTGTGAGATGACATTGAACGTGTTCATGAGTTATTTCGATAGTAGGAAATTAAGCATGACGTCGGCATGCACTACATCTGCGCTCGGTATCAAAGCTGCCAAATACCATGCATCCAAATAAGTTAACTTACAAAACCGATTAGTTCACAGTACGAGTACTCGTACTCAAGTAGAGCTTTTAAGCAGAATTTTACCCGCCAAAGACTGGCGTTGGCAAAAGGGTTTGGAGCGGTTTGGAGCAATTGCCAGTGTCATACCAAGGCCTTGTAAGCAGCTGAGAACAGGATTGCGAAGGGGAGCTATACAGCCTGTCGCCTTAGGTATGAAGTCACGAGCATTGCATGCATAGGTCAATCACTTCCAAAAGAAAGCCCCGCAAAATGACGCTCTACGTTGGAGAAGGGTCTCGAAAATCCCGCTTCTTTTGCGGCAACGAGAGCACGAGTAAGCTAAGGGTGCTATTCGGGGACTCAAGTAAACCATACTCGAGTACTGGATTACTTTGGACTGACACAGGCCGGATGACCGGACGTCCCATCATCGAGTGCATTCGTCTGCATAGCAATCACCTTTACCGAGTTGCCCAAGCTCCCAATCCAGGGAGAAGGTAAACACACAGCTTTTAGAACACCCCATAATGCGAGATACAACGTCCCTTGGACAACAGCTGTACAGATTATCAGCTATACTAGTTGGAGTTCGAGTGGGGAGTTTAGTTGGGTGAGCCGATGGCGAGACGGTTGAGAGAGTTTATTCATCCGTTGAATGGTTGGAAGGTGTTCTACCAAGCAGGAGGAGGGAGAGGGCCGGGAGAAGGTGGAACCTGAGGTGAGAGAGAGACTGAGAGAGCCAATAAAAAGACTCAGGTCCTGACCTCCGTTTTGCAGCGTAAAGTCTTCATTTATATGCATATGGATGATCAAACTCTCGACCTCACTTCTCCTCCACGAACCGATTCACCAAAGTCCCAACACCATGTGAAACATACACCCGAAACTCATCTCCATCTTTGAGTACCGTTCGAGGCTGAGCAGACCATCCAACTCCAGCTGGCGTCCTACGTAAATAACCAACTGGTCAGCGCTTACCCACAAAAGGTTGAGAATGAGAAGCCTCGGTAGCCGGAAAGCCGGAAATGGGAAAGTCGACTCGACTCGGACTCACCCTGTGATGATCAATGTCCCGGCTGGTAAGGTAGTTCCTTGAGATAAAAAGGAGATGATCTTTGGTATGGAGAAGATGAGATCGCTAAGTATCGCCATTCTCGATCAGTACAGATTTCTCTCAAGCCGACGGATCGTAGACCGAGAGCGAGAGTGAAAGATATGGAGAGAGTGAGAATGCGAATGAGAGTGAATGAGAGTGCGTGCGTGCGCGAGTAAGAGTGAGAGCAGGAAGTTTGGAGGAGAGATCAAAGACGACCCACTCTACAGCACTATCCTGCATGACCTTCCCGTTCAATGCCCCCCTAATCCTCACTTTCCCCCAATCTTCCACCGCTGATTTGTGTACGAAAGCTGGACCGATGGGACATGCCCCATCGAATGATTTCGAGTAACACCACTGAGATTGAGCGAATTGAGCGACTCTTGATGAGATGTCGTTAGCCGCGGTGAATCTATCATCGAAACCATCCCATCACTTAGGTCAGCTTTCCATTCTGTGTCCTTTTGCTAGTGTAGTTTTTAGATGAAAGCGAATGAAGGGATTTTGACTCACCCGAGGAGGTAATCCAACGCTTCCTCCTCTGAAACGTTCTTACAGCTCTTCCCGAGGACTATAGCGACCTCAGACTCGTAATCCGCTGCGTTATCCGCCAAGACGGATCTCGGGATGACCGTCGGTTCTGGCCAAGGTGAAGCTAGGGAGGTAGCGGGTTTCAGGAAGACGGAGGGAACTGCTGGCATCGGGAGGTTGACTTCTTTCGCGTGGGTTATGTACTGCGCGAGATATAGCTTCAGTTCATCTCATTCTGGGCGAGGAGTATACGTGGAGGGGAGAGAAGCGTGTCGGTGGGGGTTGAAAGGGGACATACGTTCAGACCGATACATCTAATAGTTCCTACTTCACTCTGTGTCAATGGACTCAAGATCCGATCCACAGTGTCCTTTCTCCCCGTCCGACTCCCTGGGTCGAGGATGGATGCCCCAGAGAAGACATCGATTTCAACGGAGGTAGCTGTTCCGACATCAAGGCTAGAGTCGACAGGTTCCCCGATGAGTGGTGTCCCAGGGGTTGAAGTAGAAGAGGTCCTGGGTAAGAAACGGACGAGTCGGGTGTATGATGACATGGCGCGGTGTCCGACGACGGTGTCATATGGTCTAAGCGTTCTCAAGAGGTTGAGCATGAATCTAGGTCATGGAGAGGGAAAATGTCGTCCATTACGTTTCTTTTTTGGCTAATAATCAACCCGAAGAAAGCCGGCTCGTTTCCTCCGGTGCCTACAGCTTACGTAAAAAAGCGAACATTTACGGCCCGCAACTGGACGTTAGAGCCCCGACAGCGGACAATCTGACAGAGAGCATGACCTCGTCTGGCTGTACCGGTACCCACCCGATTTCTGTACATATAAGGCTGAAGTCCCGGTTCTTCGCCATGTTGGTTTGATGAAAACCCCAACTTATGATATACCGTAACTCCCTTCGACTTACAATACACTCGGGCCGCACCATGTCCTCGTCCTCGTCATCCAGTCAACCCATCAACCTAGTCTCAGTCAATACCGCCCCAGACCGAGCGAAGAAAGTGATAGGAGAGGTGATCGACAACGTCAAGGATAAGTATAGTATCGTCCATGCCGGGAACACCACCAGTGAGCCTTCCCTCCCCCTCCTCGTATTACTAGGCGGTTACGTCAAGCACATAGTATTGAGAGCTGATCTGGTCCTGCGAATCGTAGCGATTGAAGGTATCAAACCATTGTTGTTATCGGTCCAACCTCCTCCTGGAATCTTGGTACGTCACAAAACCGGTTCTAATACATAACTTCCCATCACCACATCAAAAAAGCTAATGATAAAAACGACAGTTCTGCGCATCCATGGTCAGTCCCATGCGCCCGCCCGCCCGCTCGCTCGCTTCTCATCGGTTATCCCCAACCTTCCCTGCCTTCCTTCAAACCATTTACCCTCATCTTCCCTTTTCATCCTTTTCATCACGCAGACACAGAGCAGATTTGAGATCTGAGCTGGAGATAAAACCTGACGCTGATATTCCCTCTCCAGTGGACACCAGAACAACAGACCGAGATCCAACAGATCGCCCACGATACGATCTCCGGTATAAAAACACACGCCATCCCAACAGGTTTGCAAGTGAAAGTCGGTCCAGAGGGAGTGATCAAATACCTGATGGAACGGATCGACGATATCATGCAGGAGATCAAGGAGAAGTAGGTAAAGGAACAGTGCCTTCATGCATTGGGGTTTTCGGGCTACAGTCTTGACTTTGTGATACAGCAGGGTGTATTATCCGGTGAGAAGGTTGGTACAGTCTGGATGCGACTAACTTTGCTGGATGAATGTGGAGTTCTCGGTTGGGGGGAAGAGGAGTTTCCTATGAGTGAACCACGTTAGAGGCGCTACGACAATGTCATTGATCATCTGCCACTCACCAAAAATCATCATCGTCCGCTGGGAAGAGCATCGCCGCATCCATATGATCCTGTGTCGGCGTGATCGTACCCCTCGAGATTGTTAGAAATACACTCCCAAGGGTATTTAGTGTAATGGTTAACACAACGTTAATCTGGGTTCGAGTCCCGGAATATCCGATTTTGCCCTGAGTTCGAATCCCTAACATGGCGGATATTCCGGGACTCGAACCCAGATTAACGTTGTGTTAACCATTACACTAAATACCCCTGGGAGTGTATTTCTAACACCCCCCCTCGTCCAACTAGGCCTGCCACACAGGTCTATTGGACGGACCCAAATACACTCTGGGTTCTGCGCGCCTCTCATGGGCCGCCTATCTTCCCTGGTTCCTTGGCTCCTAACTGCCAGCGCAAAAGTCGCAACGGAATATCCGCCATGGTTTGCTGCTCTCCTCACCCAAAAACGTTTTAGGATGATCCCCTTGACTAACACGCCCAATGTCCTTCCAAGCGCATACAGCCACCATGATATCCGCACCTACCAATTCTGGCTTCATTCTCCAAGCTGACCCTTCCACCCCTCGGACCAACGCGACAGTTTCCTTTCGTGATATAATCCCCAAACCCGATCACCCACGTATAGTTAAGATCGAAACCCACACCGCTCAATCATGGTGCCAAACACGAAGGGAAGTTTCAGCTCCGGCATGGCTGATCAATCGGCTCGAGATCAAGAATATCGAAAGACCGTATAAGGGGTTTAGCGCTGAGGGGAGGCCAAACCCTGGATTGATCGGGTATGAGAAGGATGAAGGTGCTCCGGTTGAGGATGCTGTGAAGGCGGTGGAGAGGATGTTGCAGACGGCGTGAAGGAGGAGATGAAGCTGCGGTGGGGAAGAGCCGGTCATCATCCCCAGAGAATGGAGTAGGATCGTAGTGTACAGCGAAGGGGTCTATGAAAGAATGGTTCCTTGTACACAACTCTATCAATGCGTGGTCTTGCATTTCCTTAACTTACACTATTCCCGAACATCTATCTGTATTGAAACAATCTCAGCGACAAGATACTTGAATTCGACCTGAGAAGGGCTAGGTTTCAACTGAGGAGCAGATGCTTCTAAAAGACCTTTCGGCTCGTCAGATATGGCGAAAGGATGGATTGGCTTCCGAGTCATCAGCCTGCCAGGTGTGTAGAGTTCGAACTGAAACCGTTCACAGGGCATTTTCCGAAGCGAGTGTGGCCGTCGGACCTCTCATTTGGAATCCCTTGTCGAAGGTCAGACGCTCTGGATCGAGGATGAGCCAGCGGAGCCGAGTGGGATTCACCTCCCGGCTGTTGGTTCGGCTGATTCGGGCGACAACCTAGAATACGAGACCAAGGCGGTCGAGGACCGGTCTGGGTAAAAGCCCAGTAAGGAGCGCCCCTGCGCGCGCTGCGGGTCAATCGTACACTGGGTCATTGACTGTCCAAAGCCCGCACGCGCAGATGGACTGAGGCCTAGGAGAAAGGGAAAGAAGAGGCAGGGAGGAAAAGAGCATACAGGCGAGGATGCGAAGGCAACTGCGACTGAGGGCACTGCCTTTGTTGCCCAAGCAAACGACATATATGCAACCGACCCGATCGAACACCTCCTCCTTGCGGGCATTCAACTGGATGCGCTTGCAAGCGTTCACGTGGACGTGTGGGTAATAGACACCAGTGATACCATTTCTACTGTGAGCATACATATAGGCTCATAGTCTGTTGTTGACGTAAGCGGGATTGGCGGACAATAACTGCCAGTACAGGAGGAATGGGATATTTGGCGATAGAAAGGGAATGATGTCAAGTGTCACCGACACACATGAGAGCGAAGAGGGGGATGTTGGTATGGCGGATAGACACTGGTGAGGAGTCACTGGGGGCTGAAAGGGAAAGCGCTGAATGAAGTAGCGGTGAGAGACCGTGACTTGAGATCGGGACTGAAGTTGAAAGTTGAAGGACAACTCGCAAGGCGAATGCACCTGTAGCGCTGCGGAAGGTATCCATCACTTTTCCAAGCCGACAGAAAAGCCCCTGACGCGCGCCATAACGGATTGAGCGTAATGCCAGGCAGCTAGTGCCGGATCAGGAGGTTCGAATCCCTGGCGGAATGTCGTAGGAGGAATCGATTTGCCGTGAAGGACAGTGCGCCTATAAGGGTCGTTAAGTGGGTCGTTCGGCACAAAGTAGTGTACATAGAAGACACCGTCCTTTTCCGCTTCAGCCTTGAAGCAAATGAAGCAGGATTGACCAACGACCAAGAACTCACTTTGTGATATAGGGACCACTCGAGAGCATCATAGGAACCATGTACATCCCTATCGAGGGTTATACCAGCCTTGGTGCTGAACATCTCGTCGGGACTGCCATCAATGTCGGTATAGACCTGCGTCACTCCATCAGCGGAAAAGAGAATGTGGGGTCAGGAAAGATCTCACGTCTGGCCGGCTGTGGGGAATGAGGTGAGCGGCGTGGCAGCTCGTCACCATCTTGCCGGTGAGAACACAGAAGGCATCCCGGCATTGAAGGAAGGTCTTGAAGTAATGCTGTGTCGAGTCAGCATGCGCAGCAGATTGATGTAAGGGAGAAATGAACTTGAGCTGATCCGCGGTGACTAGATTGAGACTGAGATCCGGTAGACGATGTTGGTTCGACCAGTCCAGTGGCGGCGACAAGGGAGTTGTAATACGAAGGACCTCGTGCGAAATTGATCTCATTCATCAGGCCTCAAGGAAGAAGGGTCAGCCAAGTGGATGCTGGTGACGGTCAACAGACTCACCTTCTTCGATATACCGAAATCTGCCGGCGATGGGTGCACTGTGGAGGTCGACAGGCTGCCCGTCTAGATTGACGATGGCCCCCGTATGCATGGGGTCTGCCTCCACAAGTAACGAGACAACGTAAAACACGTATGACCACGTGTTATCACCGCAGGTTTCGAGGAAAGCGAGGGGAAATTTGGCGATTTCAGTATCGACAGCAGACAAGATTAAAATTCTGGGACCGCGAGGCCAGGCTTGAGCTGCGGTCTTGTATGTGATCGCTTTAGAGCGTGCAATCCGCGGCATCTTAACAGGACTGTACGTAGTTAAGGGGGTTCATACGGGATCAAGTGAAAAGAAGAGACGCGGATAACCGTAGATTTGCGGTGCTTTCGGCGTTCCGGAAATGTTCTATCGCAGCGGAATGATGTGGCAATCTGTCCTACAGTATCTCGAGTACACCATGGTCTCGCAGGAGCTTAGGTAGGATAGGGGGGTGATGTGGGGGAACGCGATAGGGGCTGGGGTGCAGGATGTGGAGGTGGGATAGGCAGGGTGGGTACTTAGTGCCCCCCTCGTAGGTATCGCGCTTCCCCCCTTCGTAACCCCAACAACAATATCACCCCCCTCGTAGGTATCGCGCAAGCGTACCGTAAGTAAGGTCAGAGTGTCATGTTGACGCCTTTCGCTTAGCGGCAGAAGGAAGTGATCTTGTTTTACGATGTTAACAGTGGTTATGTGATATTCTTGACACGAGCTCCTCGACGGATGTTACAGAAAATGCAATGCTAAAGAGTCCACATGAAAGCTCAGAGCAGAAACTTCATTGAAAGAGTTGGGAGTGGTTAATGTTTCCCGACCAGCTCAGACCGGTTTTCCGGCACAAGTGTGGCATACTTTATCTCTTGACATAGTATGCAAACATCAATCATACTGCCAGGCCGCCAACAAATGCCCCCCAAGTAGTCATGCTGCTCAACCGTACGTCTCCCCAGCAGTCACCATAATAATTGCCTAAAGACAAGCCAGAGACATTCCGTATCGCCTTCCTTCCAGCTGCTGTTTGTAGCCTTACAAGACGGCTTGTGACTGAGTAGGTATTCCCTTTCTCCTCTTGACCTTGCTCACCTCCAACTTCAGCCCCGTCTATGAAGTCCCTTCATATCAGAAACCGGACATGGGAATGCCGTTCAAGCGTAGCTCACCGAGAGCAGTCCTCGTGGAACCAGACTTTGCAAGATTGGCTGCCAACGAAAGCCGTCTTGCTCAGTAACTTGCTGCAGGACGTATAGCTTGAAATGAACCTGTGTGCAGGTGATCAATTCACCATTTTATCTACCCCTTCGTGATCCGCAAACTCACCTAGGTGGTGTCTATAAGCGTGTCATGACTGCGTGTAGACACGTATGTTAGGGGACCATGGGGAAGATTGGTGACTCACGAGGTAGAATCTTGTGGGTGACGTGAAAGTCGTTGTCGGTCGCCCTTGCGAGGATGATGTATGATGCCAGCAGGTGATGTGAGTGATTGAGGTCGGTGACAGACTCTGGATATTCAATGAGTGGAGAAGAAGGCTGCAAGGTTCATTCAATTTGCTGACAACACCAATCCAGACAATCCACTTAGCTGGAAGATGATATGACTCGTGAAGAGGGGTGTCACGATCGTAAATCGAAGCTCGGATGGCATCGCCACATATCGCTGACTATAAGCATCCAGTGCTTCACTTCGGCTTTGTACTCTGAAACGAGGTTTAACTTCGGCCTTGTACTTTTGAAGCGCTCTAGTGATTCTCGATTGTTGTCGTCCATAGCACTCTCGAGTCTCGTTGTCTTTAAAAACCCTCCGCACTCTGCTGTACCGCGTTAACCAAGCTTGGCCTAGCTACCTTTCGTCCTTAAGCCATTCTAGGAGAATCCTGTCGGTTATCGACGTGCCTCGCCGAGGATCGTTGATAAGGGCGGATCCCCGCGTCGGACACATTGGGGATATTCATTGTCAGCGTGGCACTCTGACAGACTGCAATTACACCTGCGATACACGTAGACGTGAGGCTGCGAGATCATTCAGGAGAAGACGTGGCGGGTTGATAGCCATTGCATAGCAAGAGACCCTGCTCATGGTTCGCTGGCCTTCGTTTCCCCCATTCCGACCGAGAAGCCTCTTATACGAGCTTTGACCGCCTGATTGTAATGCCATGCAATAAGTCGAGGATCCGGAGGTTCGTAGAAACGCGAGAAGCGTTCAGGGGGGATCGTCCTGCCGTGAAACTGGAAATCGGCCGGATCCCTAGGTGAGAAGTAATGGACGTAGTAGATCCCATCCTAGGGTAACGAACCTCGTCAGTTGGCGGAACCGCTTGTTCAACATGGAATGATAAGACGGATTAAGCTCACTTTGCGGTACAGAGACCAGCTGAGATTATCGAACGTTTTGTGGAGGTTGTAGTTTATAAGAAGCCCGGCCGACGTATTGAACATGTCGGGATGCTTCTCACCAAGTATCTTTTGATAGATCTGATAGCGGTCAGCATGGGTTAGCTATCAAAGTATAGAAAAGGCGGAGATCAGGTCGCGGGAAGAGACTTACGTCAGGACGACCTTGAGGAACGATATGAGCAGCAACACACTTTTCGATGTCATCCTCTGTGAGTAGGCAAACGGCGTCGCGGCCGATAAGTCGCTGTTTGAATGAAGACTGGGTGGATAAATGAGTTTAAGCAATCAATATTGAATTCGGAACCTCGCACCTGCTCGGGGCGGCCCGTTGATTGACTGGAAGCAGACTCGGTGCTGGACCCGGCCAGAACTCTTGGTGTTTTGAAGCGACTGGAGTACTCGGGGCCAAAGGACAGCGTGGGCTCCCTGTCAAACCCTGCGCAGAACGAGTCAACTGGGGAGCAACCGACACGGGCAAGAAAGGAGGTGACAGGAAGTGCCTCACTACTCACCATCCTGTATGTAACAATAGGTGCCGGCCGTGGGTGTGGCTTGCAGGTCGACGGGTAAAGCGTCGTCGGCGACTTGCGCATGATCCTCGATGACTATTCTCCCGGGATGGCCGGGCACTTGATCGACGAGCTGCTCCACGACGTAAAGTACATACTGCCATGTGTTATCTCCGCAGGAATGGAGGAATGTAAGAGGGAACACGGCTATCTGGTCGCCCAGTCGGCTGATGATGTCAACAGTCTTGCTGCGCCTCCACCGGACCGCTGACAGCTCGTAGGTGATCTGTTCGCTCATTGAAGGACGCCAGAATGTCGTGACAGCAACACAGCGGGTGGTAGAAGGAATAACGCCGCCTAACGCCAAGAAGATACAAAAGTGGGGGCAGCAAGAAATAGGCTAACGAGCAGATCAAAACGAATTGCAGACCGGGGGGGGACGGTTGCGAAAAGTACGCGGAGTAAAAGGCATCTCCGTGGGAAAGCTTTCCCACTTCGGGACATTTCGATCATCAGCCCCTCTTCTCTCATCCTCCGAGCTGTCATGCGCTTGGTAAGAGTCGAAGTCGCCATGCTGATTGGCTCAATAGGTCATCGAGGCGAAGGAACTGAAGATGCTAGGGTCGAAGCCCGGTCAGTCGGGTTTCCTTTTGCTCACAGCCGATGCATCCTCGAGGCTGGAGGTAAGACGCGATCGTGCTTACAGTCCTGGTGGTAGGATGTTGAAGTATGATCGAGTAAAGTTGTGACTGAGCGGAGTCTGGTTCACTCAAGGGGACGTGAGCGATAAGACTGAAAGACCGATCTGGTCTCGGTGACATGGCTACACTACCATTGCATATCACTTCTACACCATTATCGCATGCAGCATTGTCAGGATAGCAATCTTTTGCTACACAGATTGAAGCACGATAGTTCCACACCTGTTCTAGAGGGAAAGTAGCGTTGTTCGTTCGCTGAACCTGGCTTCCGCCGTTCAAATCAATTGCCCACAAAGCATATTGAGTGAGAATATCTTGACTGTCGGAAGGCTGTCATCAAGAAGGTCGATTCTAAGCATGGCCTTCAAACATCAAATGTTAGAATATCTCACCGACGGATAGATCAATGGGCGCTTCGAGTCATAAGCTGTCGACCCCGGGTAAGCCCACGTCCAGCCTGGCAACTTCGAGGTATCCGAGATTCCTGGGGAGGTGAAGGTGTCATTTTGAGTTGTGAAGAGCAGAGAATTGCCAGGTTGACGACGTATGTGTACTGATCTTAGCTCGGCCTATATACGAGGAATCTTTCTTGTTGGGGCGAGCGAAGCCGAGCGGTTCTGACCGAACGAAGGCTGGCGGCAATTGGTCCTGAGTCATGTAGACGCCCAGAGATCCATCGCGACAGATAGAGAGAATATTCCATAGTCACCCCAGTTGTAGATTCCATAACTGAGCAGCTACAGCGATTCCTGTTAGAGCTGCACGTTGTGTCCGGAGGTGGACTCACTGATCCATCCAAGAACCCGTAATATCCGGAAGGGCAGAGATATGCGTCGCTGAGCGGATCACTTGGCTTGTCCCTAAGAGACCAATCGTCATATGGTCAGACACACTACTTTCGAGGGGGATGTAGGTTTGGCTCACCAGAGTACCCTTGACCCGCCACCCATGATCAGTCCGGCGACTACACCACTGGTTGTGATCCGCTTCATCGGGGTCCTGGAGGGCTTGAGATCATCGGGGACTCACGTGTAAATGGACTGCTTCGCGGTCCCGTCCTCCAGCTTGATCCAAGTCGGGGGCGCTGTCGACGGCAGGGGTACCCAAGCTGCGAGACTTTATGATACTTCACGCCGGATTTATCAGAAGGAGAGCCAGGTTACTGTACCGGGTGGATGTGCCAGTCAGGGCTCGGGAACTTTCGACGGACTCTTCGATAAAATCTTCGGCGCGAATGAAACTCGCAGAGTTCGGACTCGAGGTGGCTTCATTACTCTCACATGCATCCCTTCCAACACTTGTACATCACCGGTCCGCACGTTTCCTTTGAGCATGATTGGGCACTCACCTCTTTCCCCACACGAGCCGACGAGGCTCAGCCAGCGGCGTTTCGTCAATGATGTAGCTTGACCTTTCGGTCATACTGCTCGGATCTTGCAGGAAGGAGTATCAAAGAGGCGGGCATACAGATTTCGGGGCGGGTGGAGGTAGTACCGCCGGCGCGGTGGATAAGCTGGGCTTAGAGAATCAAGCATTATAGCGGGGCGATTCCGGGATGCGTCATGCAAAGCGATATCTCGACGGCTCATATTGATATTGCGCGTTGTCGTTTTAGGAAATATTCATACAGAGAATTATGGGCCTAAGGTCCTCTGAACCGCCTCCTACTTCCGCTCATCTGGCACAGTCACCTTGCCCGCCATGATGAGTGCCCGGACCGACTCCTGAATCGCCTCAAGACTGCTATACCTCGGCTCGTATCCCAATCGCTTGCGACTCTTTTCGATCGACGCACAAGGGCTGTGTGTAACGTGGTTCCTAGTCGTCTTCACGTCCCCTTCTGCCACCTCCTGCGCCCACCGCTCAAGCGGCGCGAACGTCAACCTCGGCTGCTGTCCAAAGTATCGGTACATGGCCTCAGCGCAGCCTCGCATCGTGAGTGCCTGTGCTGCGACAGTATTGAAGCACTCGCCGATCGAAGCGGTCCGGTGATCGATCGCACACATCACCCAGCGTGCGCAGTCGTCGGCATGTACGTGGTTGAGCATCTCGAGACCCAAGTTTGGGAGAGCGAGCTCCCCGCCGCGGGCGATGGTCGAGAAGACTTCCGGATTGAGATTCCCCTGCGGGTTGACCGGCAGCCAGCCTTCACCCACAATATGCCCCGGTCGGAAGCTCGTCGCTGGGAATCCTTCCAACTTGGCCCGACGCATGAGGTACGTCTCAATCGCCGCCTTTTTCTGCCCGTAATCATCGATTGCCTCGGTCGGGTCGGTCTCGGTAGCCGGGACGGCGGTGGAGTGACCATACACCCAGATGGTGCTGCAGAAGATGTAGTGCTCGATCTTGCCGATCAGCGCATCGACAAGGTGTGTCACGCTATCGAGTTCGAAACCGATCATGTCGATCACGATGTCGGGTTTGAGCGTAAGAATCCGGCTCCCGAATGACCCTTCCGCCTCCTCTGCTTTACGATCCGCCTTGACATGCTCCACCGACTTCCACGCCGAGTGTGAGCGGTAAGGCTGTGCTGTCCCACGGCTGACGTTGATGACATGATAGCCGCGCTCAACAAGAAGTGGGACGAGGTAGGTGCCAACGTGCCCACTACCACCGATGATGACGACGCGAGACATTGCGTGCACTGTCGTTATGGGGTGTCCTTCAAGCTGATTCCGGAAAGTCGTCCAGTTTACAGAGTTCGAAGATGGAGTAGGTTAATGGGAGGCTATCAGTGATGACGATCCGGCCCGGCCGACACCGGGCTTGGCGGGGGCTTAATGGAGCACAACAGCACGTGGGCAGGCATGCGATTTCTGACGTCATCGAGCTCGAGATCTAATCCATGCCCTCAGTCGTCGTCAAGCGCCCCGTCTTCCTCCTTCCTCTTTTCATCTGCGCCATCTGTCAGCGTCAAGATTCCCCGATAAATGCTCGTTGGGTCGGCCGGTTCGTTGGAGGGCATTGAAGCCGCTCGGTAGCCGTTCGAGCCAACTAGATTGCTTATTATTCGGATCTAGCGACTTAGCCGTCCGCCTTGTCCCTCAATCTTTAGCGGGCGAATTCTCAGAACGCTAATGTACCTCGCTCGTCAACCTGCTTTTCTTCCTCATTCTTCTTGTCACTTGATTGAAGCCTTCCTCGATGAACCAGTTTTGTACGACCGAAAACCAACCATCTCCCCTCTCTCCGCCCTTTACCTTTCCGTCAATGAGCCACGAATCTGGTCGATCTCCAGCATCTCTGCCGTCAGCGGGATCTGCAACGTCCAAGACATCACATTGCAGTGCAATACTTTCACAGCTCTGTCCTCGGCCCTGCTTTTCACTGGCGTTTCTCCAAACTTGCTAAACGACCTCCACTCAGTCTGTAATGGCGCAGCCGCTTTCAGCAGTCTTAAAATCGTCCTGATGTGCCAGTGGCGTGAGTACATTCCTCATTTCGGTGCAGTCTTTGGTGACGGACTTTTGACCAGTTCCGGATATCCAGGCGTCTCTCTTTCCAAGGGCGTTTTGAAAGACGCTGCCCATCCCGTATCGTGGACCCGGTCCCGACCGTCAGGCGAGACGCCGACGGGAGGTTAGCAAAGGTGCCAAGGTATAGTGAAGGTTCCCGAACACTGCTACGCGATAGCATGTACCGTATAGGTTGGAATCCCGCTTTACATTACCAATATCCATGGTATCCAAAGGAGCTCCGTTTCGGTGCCTCTCATTATTGCCACGGCAGGCTATTCGGTCGACGCCTTTTCAGACTTGAGGTTCAAGGCACATTGGGTGACGCAAGTGAAGGTGTACTGCGCGTGAACTACTTGAAGTAGAAAACGGGTACAGGGGAAGAGGAGTCGTATGTATAGACCATTTAGCAGGATGGGACGGAGAAGCCAAACCCTCCCGGAAGAGGATGTAGGAAAACTCGTTGCGGTATACTCCTCCGCCCCTTGACCATTGCCCAAATCATTGGAGTCTTACGTCCAGACGGCTACGAACAGTGTCGTTAGATCTTCCAAGGCACAGGTCCACGATGGAAAACAAACCGCAAGAGGGCTTTGTGCGCAACGGGACAGGACAGGGAACCTGATCTGCTCCGGCTGCCTGATGCACGTTTTGTGAGATAGTGTCCTTCACAAGGCGGAGAGCAGCATGTAGCACCGCTCAATGCTAGCTTGGATTGAATCTTCCCGCATCAAAAGCATGAAGGCAAGGAGACGGCAATTAAGCGATATCTTGTGCTCGGAGCAGTAAACATAGGCCGATTTGGGGCTTACATCGTTTACATGTTAGGGGTTGATATTTGCTGCCGAGAAGGGGATCATCATGCCATAATATCCATGCTTCCCCGATATCAAAGGTAGCCAACTACTCATTTTCGAGCTTTTGTTCAAGCGATGCCTTTTGATCTTCGGGAATAGACGCATCAGCGACAAAGCGCATCTTTGGCAGGACTAGCCCACCCAAGGAATTCGACCCACTCCCGCTCGGACCAAGCGCTCTGAGGGGCTGACTCGAAGATCCCATTGAGCACCGCGGAGAGCTACATCGTTATCAGACTGGTTCTTGATACGGTGATCATCTTTCGCGTTCTCATTGACACCGTACGCTACGCAGAGCAAGCGAAGGGGAGTTCTCACAGTGGTATGAATCCCATTCTGACGACCGAGTTTCACCAAGTACTTGAGATCGTTGTTTACCTTCGCCCTGAAGGGTTTTGCGTCAGTGAGAAGATGTAATGCGAAGCTTGCGTGATGAAGAAGTAGAGACGCACTCTGACATGCTTTTCGCAACCTCTTCCTTGCTCAAGCCAGATTTCTCCCCGTTTCCACCTTTAACAACTTCCGCAGCGATGCCATACAGCTTCTCCTTGATCTGATTGGCCGACATATCTGCGACTTGACAGCCCTTGAAATCGCGCTGCCGCTCCATGAGCACCGAGAAGTACTTGAACCAGAGCTCGCTATCGAATCGATTGGCTTCGGAACAAAGAGCTCTGCCGAAGGCCAGCGTAGCCTCTGCGACCCAACCTCCGGGAGGATCCCAAGGCTGAGGATAGGGTCGGATCAGGATTCGAAGTTTTCCATGGTAACTACCACCAGGAAGGACTGATGGGACGAGGAAACTCGCGAGATTACCGGTACATTTAGCGCAGTGTGGACAACAGAGATCAAGCCAGAGTTCAAGCGTGTTCGGACCGGAACCGATCGAGGTGAAGGCGAGATGAGGCTGGAGGGCCATCGTACTCGCTCTTGGTGTGTGTAGAAGATGAAAGTGCTGTATACGGTGTATCTGGTTCGATGTACAAGAACAGAGGAACATGAAGAGCCCTCCACACTTTCAGCACGTGACCTATAAACCAGCGGGGTGGGTCGTGCGGGTCGAGAGGAAGCGGAATTTCTTTTCCCGCGTTCCCTTTCGCCGTGCCTGGCGATGATCCGGTAGGGTGGGCCGAGAATAGCCACCAGAAACTAGTCTCTTTCGTCGTCCGCAGTTTTTCGTCGTTTGTTGATGACTCCTTACTTCCTGTCTAATCTCTGGCTTTGCTCTTTCCCGTCATTCCCCCATTGCCATCCCTCGAACACTATACTAGTCCTGTTTGGTGGGAAACTGACTCAGAGCCTTGGCCTCACGATGTCTACCACCCGGATCGCATTGCTGACCCTGCTCGCCACCCTACTCCCCTCAACCGTTGCATTCGATTATCCCTCGTTGGCTCATCGAGGATGTGGTGGACACGAGATGATCAAGAGGAACCCAGGTGGTCCTGTGATGACACCTGAGATGGAGAGGAGAATACGGTTTGGAAAGAGGCAGGCGGTGACTTCGGAATCAACCGCTGCTCAGAGTACAGGTAAGTTCTCGGCGGCAATAGAAAGTGGACGCAAAACATGCTAAATACCTATATCCTCGTCAATCATCAGACCCCGACACGGAATGCGTCGCTTACAGCTCACCCCTTGTCCAATCCCTCTTACCGAAATATCCCCCCATCTGGACCCCAGCGACAATCGTCGCCAATGACACCGTCGCCATGAACCTTTTCTCCACCATCAACGCGACCCTGAGTACCAAATTCCCTAAGGACCTCCCCAAGGGTACGGGAAATGCGGGTAACTTTACCGGAGTCGCATATAATTATACCGATCCGGACTGTTGGTGGACTTGGGGTCATTGTGACACGCCGGCGAATAGTACTGGACTGGTAGCGGATATCACAACGGTGCCAGAACCGTTGACTTGGGGCTTGGGTTTTGATGATGGACCGAGTGAGTAGCTAATCCACCCTTTCTCTGCTCTGAGGCTCGCTGTTACTGATGTACTGCTCAGACTGCAGTCACAACGCCTTGTACGATTTCCTGCTTAAGAGCAACCAGAAGGCTACGATGTGAGCTAGCCTTGACAAGGGTGAGTGTCTGATCCGCTAAATCTCGGTGCCAGGTTTTACATCGGATCAAACATTATGGACTGGCCATATCAAGCCATGAGGGCTATCGATGACGGTCATCAGGTCTGCGCGCATACTTGGTCACACAGGTGAGTTTAGGCAACTCTGCTATCGAATTAATACTGCTATCATATCACCTTCGATCTTCAGGCTCATGCCTCCTCTATAGATACATGACATCCTTCGACAACGAACAGGCTTTCGCCGAGCTTTACTACTCCCGAAAAGCTATCAAGGATGTCCTCGGTGTGACTCCGCAGTGTTGGTCAGTCTCTTCGGCGCGAGGTTCGTATTATGCAGTACTAAACGTCCTGTTCAGGCGTCCACCTTATGGCGATGTCGACAACCGTATTCGATACATAGCTTCAGCCCTCAACCTCTCAACTATCGTATGGGGATATGATACGGCGGACTGGAGAGAGACAGTTCCCGGCGACAACGTCACCGCTCAAGACGTCACCAACAATTACGCAGCGGTGATCAACGGCACGCAGAACGGGACCTTCGCCACTCACGGACCTATCGTGCTTACCCACGAATTGAGTGAGTCACCGTCATCTTCATCTTTCCCTCTCCCCTTCCGCCGTCTAGTCATCCAGCTATCGGTCGTCATCGTCATCCAATCCAACCGCTGACTCTGTCTCAGACAACTTCACAATGTCCGAAATGGTGACGGAATTCCCCCTTATCCAAGCCGCATTCAAGCACATCGTTCCCATCTGTACCGCCCTGAACATCACCCACCCTTACGCCGAGACCAACTACACTTGCCCTGACTTTGCGACCTACCTCGCCGGAGTGACGAATACGAGCACGAGCACGGTCGAGGTGGATGCCAATTCCACTTCCTCAGCGTCCTCATCGCCGGCGACTGGATCGGCCAGCTCTGCATCGAGCAGCGGAGCAGCCAGTCCCAGTTCAGGCGTGGTCGATACCTCCAAGACCAGTGGCGCCGCCAACAAGCGGATGAGATTGGTCACTCTGTCGGGCCTTCTCATGGGGCCCATCGGGATGCTTGCAATGGTCATCTGAGTAATCGAGTCGTTTGAGGTAGAATGGAGGAGCTGCGTATGGAGTCTCGTTAGACTATTTCAGTATTTACACAGTTCTGACTCGTACGATTATTTAACGATGGACAATATAGCATATGAACCTTATTTCGCGTGTCCGTCTTTCGGCTCGACGGGTATTCCACTCACTTGGCCGTGATTGGAGACCGACTGCTGTGGAGCATCTATACATTCATGGCCAGCAACCTCTTCGAAACGACCGCTGGATGGAGCGGACTGTGAGGAGTACACCTTCGATCGTTTTGTTGCTGATACAGGTCAAGGTCTCCGCTTGTTTTCCCCTGATCGCCTGCTTGACGGATGCTCCAGTTAGCAATCGCGCTAATTGGGCGATACCAAGATCTACATCCAATGCTTCCTAAGGCCACAATTCTAGGCTCGCTCCCGCTCCCGCGGTATCGATAGCTGCTGCTAGATCTGCGAAAGTGTACATGACCGTACGCCAAAAAGTGCTACTTCAGATCCACGAACCGTGAAAGCTCACTCACAGATTAAGTAGACCTCACGGTACGGTATCGAGTTCCCCGCCTGTGGGTGCTCCAGCTGCAAACGCTGCGAAGGCGTTGTCCTTGTCGTTAGCCTATTGAAATTTGCAGCAATGACCTTGATCGAGCTAGGAATGCTGCAAGAATCGTACATCAAACCCGGGTCCGACACTTCCACCCAAGGGAAGCCCCAGTCCCGGCTAGAGCTCGACAAACGATAAGTCTCGCGCCAGATCTCATAAAACCGCCGATTTGGTTCAAATCGCGTACCAAGCCAGTTCGCATAAGAAGCGAGGCTTCTTGCGATCCCAGCGTTCACGACGTAGACCTCCAACCTCTCCAGCTCCTGCTCCGCTCGTTCGCCGAACGCTTTTCACCGACTTTGAAATCTAGGAGGTCGAGGCACCATACCCTGATATCCACCTTTGACCTCTCTTCCGGGAGGAGGGTGGACGGAATCTCCTGTTTCGCTTCTTCGCCTGCGTCGAGCCGTCTGACAACCGATACAAGAATCGAGGGAAGGGATTTGACGAGATGTTCTGCTGTCTCAGGACCGATAACTAGGTACGATTTCCATGCGTGTGAGCTTGGATGCTATATTCTATACAAACGAACGGTCTTACCGCCATTGGCTCCTGAGATCAAGATGACTCGTCCAGTAAAGTCGACCTTCGGTACTTCAGGTACGGAGAGGAAGAGCTGGCGATAGATGGTATGGCCGAGACAGCTTAGTGCCATGGTGAACTACTTTGCGTCTAAACGGTCGGAGAAGGTGTGGAGTGTCATGATGGGTGTTCCTATAAGTCAGTGCACGAGAGATAACTTATACGGAGCAAGGGCTTTGATTGAATCACAGATGTTCCTAAGGCGCATACAATGTTGCATTTTTATGCGTGGTCAGGAGTGCAGGGATATTTATAGTATTACTTGATGGACCTCATAAGGTCAAGGTCGAGAGCGCGTCCATTGTTTGGGTCGGTCAGACCGCAACTCGAAGTCGAAGCATCTGGGCGATGGACACGGAACGTTCACACGATCTCGGTAGAAAGTGTCTGTATCCCAGTCGGATCGACGCTCAATGTTGGATGTGTCGTTTGCAGGACTCCGTTAGATACTGCATGGACACTATAGCACCTCTAATTCATGCATCCTCCTTTCCTCACCCGCGATCGAACAAGGTCGTATCCTTCGGGTTATGCCAGATTGGACCTCCCAGACTCGTACTCTAGCGAATGTTTCCAAAAATACAAGACGCCAAGCTCCGCGACTCGTACACCTGGGCTTCGCCTCGGCGTCCGTCCATCTTAGCAGCCATCGCGCCTGCTGTCGTGATGCTCCCGTCCTCGCCCGATGTCATGCGCTGTGCTCCTGGGACGATGTTGCTCAACCTTCAAATGGAGCATCGTCTTCCATTTTGATCACAATACTTCTGACCTATCCACTTCCAATCAAACATGTAATACGCCGTCCACGAGCTGTTTCACCCCACTTTCCCAGTCATCGCAAGTGACGCTCCCGATCCAGCTATTCCTCGACATTCTCCCCCAAGCATCGTCACCCTCTCTACCCTCTGCGAAAGCGAACAGAATCAGCCGCGGTGGTAGTATGTGAGGGGACCAGCTTACTTCCATTTCCTTCGAAACCGCTTGACACAATCGAGGTATACCTCATCACACCTTCCTCTTTGAAACCCATCGTCTTGCCCCACGCCATGCTTGGGGTGTTATTCACCCATGCGGACCAACGAAGCCGTCGCAATCCCAATCTCTCATCCCCCAACTCCATAGCCCAGCGCATGATCAATCCCATCGCCCTTGAAGCCAGACCGAGTCTTCGTGCGTATGGGAAGATACTACTTCCAGTAGAAGCTGTGAGGTCGGACGTGAATACCCATACAGCGCTACGAATCCCGCTAGGACGAAGCCTTCGGTACCTTGAGAAGCGGTCGGATCCGAGATTCTGGACCAAACCGGTGGTGGGCTAGTTAGGATTGCTGGATTGACAAAGACGCAGAACTGTAGCATGTGCTAAAGACTCAGAAGTCGACATCAGACAAGGTGAAGTATAGTCGTCCCCCCCCCAAAAAAGGCAGGGAGATGACTTACAGGGTACCTGCGATAACGCTCGAAATACACGAGCATGTCACCCATGTCATTGATGGGATATGCGCTGATCGATTCCTGGTCAGGCTCGGTTTTGGATCCCTCTAGATACGCCTTGGCGTAAAGAGAAGGCTGCATGGGATCAAGAAACATAAGCGATAAAACCACTCCTGGAGTAATATCAGAACTCACGATGATCGGTCGGATCTCGACATCTTCGCATCGCCAGGTCCTAATGGGTCCACCTGAAAAGTTTACATCGTACTCCTCCACAGGTGTGTTCTCGTGGGAGTCGCGAGGGATGTCCTCCTCGGTCGGAGGGGTTTGTAGTTGTTCAGATACGTCATTCTACTAAAGATGAATGAATGCAGCGGTCGGTCCAGTCCATCTTGGTGCAAGCTTGCGGAGAGGCTCCCCGGGAAAGGGAAACGCCGCGATGGGCGAGGTGGTGTTTCTTTAACTACTGTACTCGACTACCCAGAAGCGTTTATCTCGGAGAAGCCAGCGCGATGACGGGATGACGTAAAGCTTCCCCTTCCCTATCAGGTGACCGTCTCTATAACTTACAGCCCCGCGGCATATTCCCAATAGGAGGGACATCTATCCGGTCGGTGTCTAGGGGTTTCCCTCTGTTCAACAATTTGAGCCGTCTCCAGCGATCGTCGGATTTCACCGGCAACTGTACTCATTCGAATCTCCCAGCCTAAAGCTTCTCATATCACCGCGCTGTCATTCAAGACGCGACTCGACGACGCGCTGCTGGAAGGAACCATTTCATACCCATATTGTCCCCCAACCGATCCTGTCTACCCATAGGGATCTCGCTTAATTCGGCTCGGCACCGTGCTGGTGCTTTCGGCCATAATCCGTGATAATCATCATTTCGTGTATTGGACATTACGCATCGATGTTCACAGTGAAAGTGTAGAGCGGAAGCTGACATGTCCGCTACTCGTGAATGAGAACCCACAAGCTCGTCAGCTCCGGGACCGGTGGATGGTGCCAACGTATCGGGCGGTTTCGCAGTGGTGGCAGCCGGTCTTCAACCCGATTGCGAGATTTAACCGGGAAGCTCGAGCCTTGCCGAGGCTCCAGCACGATGGCAAGGCCTCAGAAGACGAGACTGATAATTCAGCGGATGAGGAAACGGGAGATGGGACCGTACTGAACGAGCGACTCCACGACAAAGGCCTTGACGGGGAAAAGAAGTGGTCGAGGAAGCTGGCGTCACCGCTTTTGTCCCGTCGTCAGGTCTTCGTTATGACCGTCATCGACGTCACCTGTACCATGGCAATGCCCGCACCTCTTTCAATGGCCGTCTCCCCGCGATTCAGACCGACCTGACCATTCCCGAAGTCAAACTTCAATGGATGCCTTCGGGGTCTTCCCTCACTAGCGGATGTTTCCTCCTCCTAAGCGGAAGGATGACGGGTCTGGTGGCGGATGATATGGTCTTGTCGAAGGACGGCTGGGAGCGAAGGTACGTCCTCCTATCTCCTTGCATCTTTATGCGTGACGGCTGGAGACTGACATCGTTCTAACTTTCTGAAGTGTAGAGACCAATACTCTCAGCCCTTTACTACTCGCCTTCCTCCTTATCCCGCTGATGAGACGTACCGCCTCCAAACCACTGTCCCATTGGGATGGCCTACCGGAACCTTGGAAGCCTCGAATCATCTTCAATGGTTCTCGACCACACATGATCGCCGACATCAAGCGCGTGAGACGTGCAGGAACCCCTTCATGGTCTGAATGCTCCTTCAAAATGGTATAATCCTGCAGATACGGTAGCACGAAGGTAGGCCATAGTGTTTCCCAATCATTGCAGCAGGTGAGATTGAGGAGATGTTACGAGGAATCGTAAACGAGGATCGAGAGAGGTGGAAAGAGTCAACGCTAGCACTGGACGGCGGTCCGTCACCTTTGAATTCTATAAGTTATGAAAGGAAAGAATCTTGGCGTTTGGAAATCATGACGCCGTCCTGGGCTTATGGTCGCTTGGAGAGCGCTAAGATCACTCATCGTTTCTGGTTTTGAGGGAAACAATAGTCCACTAGACAGTTAAGTTTTGGCAGCGAGATCTCAATGCGAGAGTCACTGAGGTCTCATCATGCTGTATACTATGCCCCGGTCTCCGCAGTCTCTTGTGTTGTTACACTGCCTACGCCTCGATGGCTGCTGTACATCCCGGAGAGACCCCTTCGAAAACGTTTCTGAGCTCCTGCCAAAAGATTCCGTTGTACCTCCCGACCTTCCGGCCCATCTACCCAAGCCATCGGAGGCACGTCAGGCGATCCTTCCGACCAGAACTTGACAAGATCAGCTCTCATCCTGTATCGCCTCACGCAATTCAGACTTACTGGGAGCAGAAGTCTTGACCAACAGAGTCGCAAGTGCTATCACCCTCGCACCGATCTCTGGCGTCCTGCCCAAACGTTTCATCAAGATCCATTCGAAGCTCGTGGGCTTCTTGATGAACCGGGAAGCGACTATTCCCGGAGGCGTCGACCACGACAAGGTTGGGTAGCTTTTCGATGAGCGTCCGGGCCAACAAGTGATTGAGTAGCTGTTCAGGATTCCAATTAGACGAGAATGCGTGGAGAAATTCAGCTCAATGTCGCCGTCAATACCGGGATTGGCGATGGACACCCTCAGGAAATGCCGGAACGATCGATCACAATGACATGTCAACGCTTGTCTATGGAACATGCGACCAACCGAACCTGCCGCCGAAGACTTCAGCGATTCCCCACAAAAGCAGGCAAGGTATTGGGGGCAATTCCCGGTCCTCACCGAAGGTTGGAGTTGACGATCACCGTACCGACCTCTGGTAATAACAGCTGACCCTTGCCTTTGAGCACCGCTTGTTCATGATAGTATGCCGCGGTAGATTGCCAGACCAGGGTCGGTACGTAAATGCGCCAAATCCTGGCGGACCGCTCGAGCGATATCAAGGCCACTCTTCGACGAACCCAAGTCGTTACTTTGGATTCGAATGCCGTTCGCGCAGAGCGACGAAAGGTTGGTCGGGATGTTGCCCGAACAATCGCTCCTCTCCCACAACATCCCATTCTTTTCGAGTACCTTCGATATCGTCCCGTTTGAGCATGATCTGAACGACCATCGAGCCCCCCGCCGAATCGACATGTGCATTCGCAACTTCCTTTCGATCGATAGGGCGAAGCGGACTGGTGAAGTTTTTCTCTCGGACTGATGGACTGGGTGAAAGAAGCGGAAGGCCGGAGAACGTATCAAGCTTGAAGGCTTCTCGCCCGTATGCTGTTGTCCTTTGAGCAAGACACATTACGGCTGAAGAGGAAGCGCAAGATGAAACTGTTTGACGTTACGCTTTCCCATGGTCGATGAGGGCAAGTCATGGTTTAGCCCACTTGGGCAGCTCTTTGAAATCTCGGACAAAACGCCGCTCGACCGGGCGAATTAGGACCGATGGTGATTCGGGTTATAATGAGAGTTAGACTTGATCGAGTCCGCTCACCTGTATGATGCAATCTACCACACCGCAAATACCGTCACCGGCGCGTCATTCCTCTACTTCACAGGCGATGGATGCTTCCTTCCCCTCCGCGAAGCCGAGAGGGTACATGCTGTAAGCGGGGATTTCCCTCTTCGCGATTCTCATCAGATGTCTGATATCGTATGATAGGATGGCTTTGATGCTGGCGATGATGTTGTGTGGTTGGGCTGAAGGATCCATCGGTCCACTCCTTCCTACTTTACAGATTTACTACGGGGTGAAAGATACTCCATCTCTGTTCCAACACATGAAGAGCTAACTCTCTCGCAGATCAATTATACAGCCCGTGAGCTCGACAGCTACTGTTCCCTGTATCTTTGAAGTTGAGAGAAACCTAGTGTCCCTCGTCTGGATCTCAAGCTTTCTTGGAGCACTCCTCGCGGGATTCACCAATATATACATAACGGACAGATTGGGGTTTGGATTCGTGAGCCCCAATACATGCTTCCTTGATGCAGGACACTCATTACTCGTACTTAAGGCTGCACCAATGGGCGCTGTCCTCCAATCTGTATCATATGCCCTACTCGCCTCCGGTTGGCCATTCGGTTTCTTCCTCGCCGCGTTCGCTTTGAATGGGTACGGCTTGACTGTACAGGTGAGTGCCTCGAGCTACATAGTTTGAGCCCGCAAGCTGCTGGTATGACCTTCATTGATTAGCTGATCCAAGATGCAATAGGACGCTCAGGTCAATAACATCAGTTCCCGTCTTCCCACAGCCTCTTCAAGCGTTTATCAAGTCCAAGCATGCTTCGCCATTGGTGCCACGATCGGTCCCTTCTTCAGCACGGCTTTTGCAAAGCGCGATCCCACCCGACCTTACCTGTTCTTTTGGCTACCGATGGGAGTCGCCCTCGTGACGGCGGTACAGATGTTTCACGCCTGTCATGGCGTGACGGAAGGCCAATTTGATGTGGGTCATGGGTCTCAAGAACGAGTGAAGCGAGATCGTCGACCTGGCGATTCAGTAGGAGCTTTGGAAAGCCCTGGCGGAGAGTCGCAGCCTCTTCTACCCTCCAAGATGGACAAGGGCGACGCTCCAGACAGTTGGGGCAAGATGCGTCGGATTCTTCGCGATCCATCGGTATATGCCATCACCAGCTGGTCCATATTTTACGTAGGTTGTGTCTCCTCTCAAAACACCGTCCGCCAGTAGTCTCTGACCAATTGTTTTTCACAGAACGGTGCGGAAGTGACCCTCAGTAGTTATCTCGTACGTCATCAACATCACGCTCAAGGGTCCAAGCCACGCTGACTCCGCTATAGACCTCATTCCTGATCTCGGAACGAAACGCTTCTCTTTCCGCAGGATATGCTACAACCGGCTTCTGGGCAGGTTATTCGGGGTTTTCGCAGAACACTTTAGCGCTGCAAACTGACGGCTGGAATCGTATTATCGTTAGCCATGGCAATCAGTCGATTCTTCTTTGTTCCACTCAACCTGCGACTGGGCTACTGGCGTGCAACGGTTTGGTAGTAAGTCTGTTTCTTCTCCTGGGGATGCTATCTAGCTGATCTGACGATTGCGTTCATTTTTCCAGCTGTATCATAGCCCTAGTCGCCCAGCTGTTCATCGCCTTCTCGTCGACTTTCACCGTTACTGCCGCAGCATTCGGCGTTATCGGTCTGATGTTCGGTCCAATGTACCCGAATGCTCTCATGGTGATCAGTCAAGAGATGGAGGATGATCTCCGAGGAGGGATTATCGGGTTGATGGGATGTATCGGTGGGCTAGGGGGAGCGGTCTTCCCAATGTAAATATTTTCTGCTATTTGCCTTGTGAATAGCTGACCAAGTATACCAGCTTGACCGGTGCCGTGTGCGATCGGGTGAGAGTGAATAATCTCGCTTTGGATGAGCTGACGGTGTCGGTGACTCTGCAGTGGGGCTTGTGGGCTTTTGTACCCATGATAAGTGGGATGATGGTCGTCTCCTTGGTGATCTGGGTCAACATCCCTCGATGTTACGATAGACGCACTCGCCTCGATATAGGGCCGGAGCAGGAAGTGACATCTCGCTCTGAGATTGCATGACGGGATGAAAACGGATGAAAACGATCCTCGTCACATGAATAAATCCACTGCGCATCCTGGCGATCTGATCCTGCCGAAGTTTTCCGTCGCCCTTACGAAGTAGTCTCACGCTTGATAGGGTTTGAAACCGTGCGGATGCAAAATTTGATAGGCGCGCCAGTGGGCTCTAACGTAATTATGGTCATCTGATGTCGGCATTCAACGATAGCCGTTTGACGGGATTGCTCGCTCGTCCCGGAACGATAATAAGCGGAGCTTACAGGAGACCCCATTCAGAAGTCTTCTGACATCCCAAACGCATTTGACATCTCGCTCTCATACTTTTGCTGAGTACTGATCAAACACCGCATTTGCTATATACTTGATCTCCAGACGAGCTTTCGGCCATGGCTTCCAAGGACACCGTTGCCAACCCTTCATACCGTCCAATCCCACACCCAGCGACCCCGTACAAGACTTTCGAGTGAGTTGATGACACTCTCCGCTCCACATGCCTCTGCTCGCAAGCAGGTCCTATCCAAGCTTACTCCAGCAGGTCATTCTACCCATTCTACCTCGGCGAACATTCTCAACGTAACAACCGTGTCCTCCACCTAACCGGAACATCGATCGCCATAGGTATCTACACCCGTATCCTCCTCTCCCTCATCCCTCTCCTTCTCAAATCAATCCCAGCAGATGTCACCCAAGCATTAACGCGAGAAAACAAAACGGTCAGGGAGATGGTGGAGAAGCTGAGTCTGACGTTGAGGGGTTTGGCGAAATGGTATGGGATGGCGACGGTTGTAGGATACGCTTTCGCTTGGTTTGGACATTTCTTTGTGGAGAAGAATAGGCCGGCGACTTTCAAGGTGAGTGGGTGCCGATGAACTTCTTTGATGCGAGACCTCTTCGATGCGATGTTCGCTGATCTTGGGTTGATATCGACCTTAGTACCCCCTCTATTCGTTTCGAGGGGATTTCAGGATGTGGTGGGAGGTATTGACCTTACAGCGGAGATTGTGAGGGAACGACCGAAACGATCGTACGGTGGGGACTGCAAGATCATGTTCTGCCAACGGTCGAGGTCTGAATGAGGCGAGGAATATTCGAGGCCTACTTTCACGGTAGTGGCGCGATACCGAAGTACGGAGTATGCGATCTATAACGTTTGGATGTACGTTTTGAGAAAATACTTTGCAGTTTGCTAGCCAGACTGAGGTTTGTGAATGAGTGTCTGCTGTATGTGGGATATGAGGGGGATGATTTACAAACATGGAACTGAGACCAAAACTCCAATCCCCAATCCTCCTCATGTCTCTCTCCTGAGATGCTCACCCTTGGCCAACGTTCTCGTTATCTACGTAGATTTCAAAACCCTTGTTGGCTCAATTGACGGGATGGACCGATCCCCTTGAAATAACATGAGCGTCGTCAACGGAAAAGACGTTCCCCTGCCTTCCACACTTACCGAAAGCAATCATGAGCTGGTCTGGACAGCCCCGTTAGATAAGATCACCTCCTATCTTGCGGTGACATTCATTGTCATCCCCAGATTGAGATCGGTGTAAGTCACCCCGACCGCCGTGAGATTACCCGCCTTCCCGCCATGATTGATCCGCTGTACCTGTCCGTACGTGATAATATTCAGGTTGGAACGTCCTTGAATCGGAGAGTAGTAGGCGTCGTACGCAGACGATCTCTCGCCATTCTTGATCAAGAGTGTGCACCTTTTAGCACCAAAATCGATACCGGTATTGAGATCCTGGACATACGCCAACCCGACGGAGGACAAAGCCTGGACGAAAGCGATTTCAGAGTCATACACAAAAAGGAGCGTACCCGACAGACAGTACGAGTACGTCGGAATTATTTTGAGTATGCCATTGGGTCATAACTGGCGTATCGAGACGTGAACGAAGGCTCGAAGTTCGTACTCTGCTCAATTCAGCCTTTGAATGAGCATTACATTCTTCGCATTCTTGAACTCACCTTGGCGAGATATGGAGAGACGCTAGACCAGTTCCAACCAGGATTACCCAGTGACTCCCACATATTATCAAAGACTCCCGCAGAGCCCCCGATATAGATCAGTCCGTTGATTGTACTACTTCCGCCGAGACAACGTCCCCCTGGGAACGTACGATCATTCGCTTTTACTTCACAACGAGAATGAGTTCCTTCCAAGGCGGACTCATTGCTGTAAGGAAGCTGTCGACCGTTAAGAGCGGTCTGAGGGATAGTTGTGAAACCGCAGTCAATCTGAGAACCTTCGGACAAAACAAAGTCGTCTGGACTGGAGCTTTGAACTCTCACCAAGTACCTGTTGGTTCGCTCCAGGCTCTGTGTACGCCTTGATCTCATCAGGCTTCAAGCCATCTTCCATGACCAGGACGTCGTATCACCCGCTTCGGTGAGCCGATTGGCTAATACTAATCCAGCCGTGCCCGCCGCCTACGATGATGAAGTCATACTCTTCCGGAAGTATATACGTGCCGGCTTTCTTTTGCAGACCTATCCAAATGGTAGCTGAGCCAACGACAGGCCAGCTACGAGTATGTATTGAACGACAGCTTTCATGTTGGATCGAGTCTAGAGGTCTAGATATTTGAGCTTTCCCGGCACCTCCTGCGAGAGCTTGAAATATCTCCTGATGGCGACTATGGGCGCTGAAGGGGGTAGATCGATCGTGTTCTTATCCATCGTGATCCCGACCTCTCTTCTGTATGACATAATTGTTATTGTTCTTGGTAAGGGAAAAAAGGTCCTTTGATGCCGCTACGCCATTGACACCGCTACGCTCAGGCCGCTTTCGCCGTCATCCACCTAAATCTTGCATCTCTGTTTCACCGAATGTAAGCTGACGATATGCAGTGAAGACCGGAAAAGTCAATGTCCTCGTCGCAACGCGTTTGGGTTCTTCACTTGGTCAGTAGTCTGCGTCTTGTCACGATATGAGCTGACTTGTATCAGGTTTAGCGGTACCAAACCTTATTCGTAGCGATAAACAGCATGGCGGGGTTTTGTTTTCGGCGAGACCCCGGTTCCTTCACCATCGGCTTTTGTAACTTCCTCCCAGAGACCGATAGGGAACCTCACTGCTGTTTACGCGATTTCGCGCGGTCGCGGTCGGTGGGGCTGACAACAGTTTTGAACAGGAATCCCGGCCTCGAAATGGTCTAGATCGGACACTATTATCGAGTAGCAGACGCCCGGAGCTGTTGTTCGCTGAAAAGGAGTTCGTCTGGACGAGACGGCTTGATTTGCGATGATAAGGAGAGCAAACTATCCCAACCCTCCCGAAGGGACAAGCGAGTTGAACATCCCATCCCACGGGTCTGGGTTGGTGTTTTTGCACACGAGATTGGAGTGTTTAGGTAGTGGAAAATCCTCCGGACATTCGATATGTGTAGGTAGACTGAGTGCTTTCGTCACGTCGGTTTCAGAGTCGAATGTAACAGTCCCTGCTATATCGCCGGATCCATCTGCAACACTATTTCAGCATATCCATGTCTTTTCCTGCACACCTACTCCGGGATTCCACGTTGACCAAGTCATTTCAGAAGGAGAAAAAGCCTGCGAGCCAGGGCCTGAACACGATGCTATGACTTTCGCGTTCGTGGGGCTCGATTGGTAGTGCTGACTGTCTCGGAGGTCATGTTCCTGGATGAGGCATGCTTGAAAGCGGGTAAGGCGTCGAGGAAGCAGAAAATATTGTTTGCGCTCTGTCGGACAATCTCGTCGGCGTACATCCGTGTGGTAAAGTACAACTGGAGTTCGGGATATCTGAGGCTCCTGCGTAGGGTGCTATTGGCCAGACGGGTAGACGCCTAATAGCTTCTCCTCGTGATCGATACCCGTCCACCGTCGAACCGCGCAGACGATAGAGAGGTGAAGCTCGAGGTCTGCGAGCGTGCTCGATCCAGGCGGACGGAACTCTTTGCAAGGGCGAACATCTCTTACTGTAGACGTACGCTGTCGATGATGGGTCGATGGAGGGTTTGTTTCTGAGAGATTATTGCTAGAAGTAGGGGGGCTTCACCCTTAGAACCCGCCACCATCTTTGAGAAATTTATCTTCCTCCGCAGTCGACTGTCTCCCCAAAGCTGCATTCCTGCCCGGATAACGGCCAAATCGCTCCACGATGTTGCCTTTTCAATTACATCAGTCCAGTCCGGAGTACCCACAGCACCATGATCGTAGGGTGGACTTACGATGCTTGATTTCCCACTCGTTCCACTTGTCCACAGCTTCTTGTTCCGCTTCGGACTCGCTTTCAGCTCTCCGTCTCTGCAGGTAGGTCTGTAGTAGGTCGTGATCCGCTAGCGTCTCGCTGTGCATCACTGAGTGAGATCAGTCGAAAGAGGCAACATCGGTGTTACGAGACCGGGGGGAAAGCTCGCTCACATGGCATGTAAAGGAAGAAGCTGTGGTAGAAGCTCTGAACTACAGAGGCGAACGTTATATCAGTCTCGGCAGATAGACCCTTCCGTGTACGATGAGTTTACATCTAGAACGTCGACCGTATTCAAATTCAGGTCCAAGGTATATCTTCGCCAAACTCAAGGCCTTCGGATCATAATCTCGATACGCCTAATAATCTCAATTAGCGAGCCTCTGGGATGGGCAAGGGTAAGGCCTGCCTTGATCGCTTTATCTTCTCTGAACATGTTTCTCGGTAATTGATCAAGGAGGACGACGGTCGCCACCGCTTCCTCGGGCGTTTCAACGATCTTTCGTATCGACGGAACGTCCATCTTTCCCACTTCTTCTACAGCGGGTCCGTACCGTTTCCTAAACGTGCGAATGACAAATCAACCTCAATATCCGAGATACATGAGTGTTTATGATTGGAAGTGATATCGGACGGACCAACACTGTTCATCGAGCTCGGTAGAAGGTCTGTACCATCTCAACAATACGTCCTGCGATATCGGCACGTCCGGTCTATTAGGGACCCCGATATGCCACCATTCGTACAGGTCGGCGAGGATAGCGCGATTGAAGAAACACCGAGTCGAGAGCCGACTGGATGGCTGCATGGTGACAAGAACGAAGATCGACAAGAGAAGGAAGCTGAAGGTATACAGGATCATCGTTAACATTGGGTTTAGATAACTTATTGGCAGCCTAGATGCACGTGAAAGACTGACGTGTTATTGTTGATAAGCGAACTTGAGGATACTTCATCTGCGCGGCGTGATTCGTATCTCCGTGTTTGGGTTTCAAAGGAAGGAAGGGAGATGCCACGGTTGAATGGTGGGTGTACCGGAGAAGAACCAGATGGTCGTTATCGACAATCCCCAGTACATCTTCCGTTCTTAGCCGTAACTTAAGCCTGCTTCCCGCCGGCTAGGGACCTTAGCGATCCCCATGGTTCGGCTTCGGCTTATGGAAAAGATACTCTTCCGAACCTGATCAGCACGGGAACGGTGCTAACCGCATGTCGTCTGCCTGGGCGAGACCCATGCCCGGCGTGTGATTGCCCCGCAATGGATCGAGGTCCACTTCCCACGCCATGACAGTTCATCCCCTCCCATATCTCAATGCAGCCAGCTAACATGCCCGCTCTCCAATCCAACAAACACCTCGACTCCAAGGCTGAAATTGACCACCTTGACAACAGTCCGGCCAAGCTTGAACATGGTTCGAACGAGACTGCCTATGTACCCGGGACTATCGAGGAGAAGCGGCTGGTCCGCAAGATCGATATCAGGTTGATACCTATTCTCTGGATCATGTTCATGTTCAACTACATCGATCGGACCAATATCGGCGTAAGCACCCATCCGGTTTTGCAAGATTTTACTGATTGTCTCGCTCAGAACGCCAAGACAGGAGGGACGCAGAAAGATCTGAAACTGACTTCTTCCGACTACTCCTTGGTGCTATTCAACCTTCTTTGTGGTGAGTCGAGTCGGGTCTATGCTCTCACGTTCAATGTCGATTGGACTGGCCTGATCTTGCTTTTAGGGATACCTCCTCAATGAGATCCCTTGCCACATGATCCTCTCCCGTTCGAGGCCGAGTATCTTCCTACCAACGATCATGATCGCCTGGGTGATTCTGTGATCCTGCTCTCGTGGTACCGTTTTTTTTCCGCGGCTGACGCTCAATTCTTCGGGATGCATGTCGATCGGAGTCAGGGGCGTCAGGGGCGTCACCTCGATGGGCGGTATGGTCGCGTTTGGTTCTAGGACTGGTCGAAGCAGGCTTCTTCCCCGGTGTCATGCTCATCCTCTCATGCTGGTACAAGGTGAGCCTCGCTTTTTCATCATCTCAAACTCGGGAGATCGAGGCGGAGATTTCCTAGCCTGCCGAGCTTTCCAAACGGGTCGCTCTGTTCTACACCGCTTCACTCATATCTGGCGCTTTCGGCGGTCTTCTGGCTGGCGGGATCATCGATTGTCTGGAAGGAGTAGGCGGTACCAGAGGGTGGAAATGGTTCGTCCAAGGTCGTCGTCTACATCGTCCTTTGGCTTACTTTGATTTTCAGGCTATTCATCATCGAAGGTCTATGCACCGTCGTCGTCGCCAGCATCGCTTTCTTCCTCTTACCCGGTACGCTTCTCCTTCAGAGCTGATTGTGTTTTACTGATGACGTTGCCAGATTACCCCGCCACCACCAAATGGCTCTCCGACGCCGAGAGGAAGCTCGCTATCAGTCGACTGATCGGAGACGAAGGAGAACATGACTCCGGCGAGATCTTGTCGCACAAACAGGCCTTCTTTGCCGCTGTGAAGGATCCAAAGACCTGGGTAAGCAGAGTCACCTCAAAGTCCGGAGCCGTTGCTGAACTTCTGGCTACCAGGCTTTCCTCATCACATATAATATGTTGAACAGCGTTGGGACGATTTCGTACTTCTTCCCGACCCTTATGGCAGGTCTCGGCTACAAGGGCAGAACGGTGCAATGTGCGCTAATGTCCCGACGACATCGCTTCTCGCTGACTAAAAGCCAGTCATGACCGTACCGATCTACATCGTCGCCTTCGTCATCTCAATCTCGACAGGAATCAGCGCCGATCGGACCAGCCAGAAAGCATTCCACGCGATGGGTGCATGTATGCTCGGTGTGATCTCGGTCGTCATCTGTGCCACGGTCAAGAACGACTCAGTTCGGTGAGCTCACCGTCACATTGTCTCAGATACGATCCCCTTCAAGATCGCGCTGACGTTGATCTAAATAGATACGCTTTTATCTGCTTTGGTGGTGCGGGAGTCTGGATTGCCGTCCCCATCTTCCTCAGCTGGACGATCACGATGTTTGACGGGCGCGAGAAGCGATCGATCTCGATCGCACTCATCAACGGTTTCGGTCAGTCCAAGTTTCGACTTGCCTGATCAATTGTAGCTTGGACTGACATTTGGATCGATCGCAGGAAACCTCTCTTCCGTATATGGGTCTTTCTTCTGGCCAGCGACAGACGACCCGCTTTACCACAAGGGTTTCGCCATCACGACTTCGCTCATCAGGGCTGCTGGTGTGGCGATGTTCTTGATCAAATTGAATTTCGGGGATAAGGGATACGTCCGTTCTACGAATTGAGAGCATGATTACGGAAGGAAATGAAAGGACAGGGGAAACACTGTATGTAGATAGTGGTGGAGACTTTCGGCTTTTGGTGTGACCTCGAAATGGGCTAGGTGATACAATTCGTACCCGACCCTGCAACAATTTCCAATTGCGCGTGGGAGAATTGATTGTACGATTTTCAGCATAGGGCCAGAAGCATATGATGGGAAGACTGGGAAGCACCCAGAACCTACAAGGTGTTGCAGAATACCTCAAGGCCAGCTCGGCATATCGAAGAATCATATTAGTCATGCAAAGAGCTGGACGAAGAATGATACATTGTCGGCTATACCCCATAAACCTTCCGGAAAAGGACAATTTGCCACTCTTCCTCACCATCACTTTCACGTTCTACCGTTTCGAATCTACCAATCTTCCGTATAGAAATGATAGCCCAAGGACGCCTCAAGACCAGGCAGCTTTCTCAAGTCACAGGTTGCAGGTTGAAGGAAAGGTCTCAAATGCTCAATTCTGTGGCGCAGATTCCAGCTTTTGGGATAAAACACAGCCTCTTCCTTTGAGAGGTAAAATGTACGAGCATTGTCTACCCGCATGGGATGGGCGCAATGTTTGCGACAGATAGAGACAGCAAGGAAATACCTGTAGGGGTACGTGGTGACATCGCTGTGACCGATCAGAGCTTATGATTGGGCTGAAGGATACGAAGATAGGACCGAAGTTGTGGATGACGACAGGAGACGGGGAATGCAGATGTCTGGCGAATATTCGGTTCGAATTGACTTTGACTTATTGTACTGGCGTACGTTTATAAGTAAAGATAGTCCGCCCCCCGTTCAATCAGGACTCCTCCTCCGCCAAATTCGCTTTCAACCGGGCTTCCTGCTCGCTGATTGCCCACTCGCCCCAGTCAAGCCAATATACGCGAGGGAATGTGGAAAGAGCACGACTGATGGTAGTGGCTCTATCACGGAAGGACTTGAACTGCTTGAAATCTCGATAACATTTGTTCATGTCTGCGGTTAGAGCAGCTCGCTTTGAGCCCAGACTCTCTCTACGCTTCTGCAAGGACTTCGTATTCAACTCCGCCCATTTTGCGCGATAGAGAGAGGTTTCGGCGGTGGCAGTGGCAGCAGTAAGGATGAGCCCGCCACCGGTGAGAGCGCAAGATTTCGCAGAAAACTCGGAGGGGATGAAGAAGGACGCGAACGATGACGGCCTGGATGATGACATGATACGGGTATAAGGACTTGATATTGGATGAGTGATTGGTCAGATTTGTGTGTGATGGTGTTTGCGGAAAGAGGAAGAATGCATCAAGTCTCCCATGTTATATTCTTCCTACCTAACCACAAGTCCGCTTTTCGCTCCTTTCTTTTGCAGGATACAAAAGGAAGAGGCGTTCAATGTTTCTGACGCGTTTGTGACCTCTTGTCAAAGGAGATACGCACGTAACACAGACAGACCACATGCGGGAGGACGATCACGGGCTAAAATGTCACTGGTCGCGCACGATAATGAGATGTACTAAATTATGATTTCAGGCCATGAGGTCCATTGTGAAGTGACAAGGTCTGGTACATTTGACGTTCTGCCAGGTCTGGTTCATTTGATGTTTAGCTAGAGTTTAGGACACATGCTGACCGATAGACCCAGTTTAGTATCGAGTCTACCAACATACCAGTACGTCCTATGGTCATCACTCACTCACGTAGCTGAGGATCGCGAAGCGTCAAGCTCTTTAGTCCGTGCTTCGGGTAACGGTGGGTCCGCGGCTAAAGATTTGTGACTCCGAAGCACCTGTCCTTCTCTTTCGGGGTCTACAACGATGTAAGAATTTTCCTCCGGCTAACGAATCCGTCTGATCACCCTTGACTTTTGATAAATATTCTGCATCACACCGACCGAAAGAATTCAGGTCACGAAACAATTATCTGAAAAGAGAAGCACTAGACGACTTGATTTCCACATCAATAGTCAAGCACCCATTCTGCCCCATATGTCGATAACGAAACCGAATTCGACCTACCGAATCCTCCCAGTCGAGAGACTCGACCCTCCTGTCCTAATCGAGATCTCCCATCTCGCCTTCGCTACAGACACCCACACCCTATTCAAGATGCACGAGAAGGGTACCACGGATATGGATACCGAGATGCCTGGTGAGATGTATGAACGTGATTACAAAGACATGGAGAGGAATAGGATGATCAAAGCTGTCGATGAGAAAGGGCAGTTGGTTGGGTTCAGCGTTTGGAGGAAGTGGAATTTCGATGGAGCTCACCCGGCTGTACGTGTCTCTCCTCACTCACCCACCTGTCAACACCAGTCTCTTCTGTTCGAGCACCTAGTATGTCTGTATCGTGAATCGAGAGCTTATCCGAAGGCTGTCTCTGTTAGTCTGAAACCTCCCAAGAGCCGACACCTCTCGACGCCCCAATCGCCTCTCCCTCCCAGCCCACTACCCCCTCCCAACCCCTGATCGACCAATTATCAACCCTAACCACCGCCCACCTCTTCACGATGATCGATCGTCTAAACCAACCCGGAACCCGAACATTCTTCTGTAAATCCCTCTTCGTTCTCCCCTCCCATCAATCAAAAGGTGTCGGTTCGGCTTTACTCCATTGGGTTGTAGATTTCGCCGATGAAAACGGGGCGAGTTGTTGGATCCATTTGAGTGATAGTCCTGGAGGAGTTAAGATGCTGGAGAAGAAGGGGTTTAGGGGGGTTAATCGATTGGAAGTGGATTTGGATCGGTATGCCACCAAGCCGAGGGAAGTTGGTCCTAGGGAGTGGGGGAAATATACGTTCAGGTATATGAGACGGGAAGCGAAACGTATGGAAGATCAATGAGATGAATCATCCTTGGCCTTGGTTTCGTTCGCTGGAATGACAAGGCCTGGACTTTGCGAGATTGGTAGACTGCATTGGCTGCATCGCAACGACTCAAGACTGAAGTTTGACAAGAACATAAGGAATACTTGCCTTCCCCCGGGGTCGTTCGTCAGACGCATCGTTTGAATTGGGAGATTGGCACACTGCGTTTACCTGCATCGCAAGTAAGGCTCGACAACACATAACAATACATTCCTCCGAATTTCGACCTTCTAACCCAATCTCAACCTCAACCCCAATGCCCTTGATCCCCCACACCGTAAGACAAAGAAAAACCCATTGCTGCTTGCCCAAGCTCGCTCCGTCCGCTTCGCTCGCTCTGCTCGCCCCGCTCAAAGCGAATAAATAAACTCATCGTTCTTGAGATCCGTCAAATCCAACAAAGCCTGAGTATTATGTTCCTCCAAATGACCCTCGGCCAAATCCTTCGCGGCCTGATCCTCCCTGAGCCCCTTCCACCTAGCAGAAGATTCGAGCGAATAATCGACGACCACACCCGTCGCTCCGCGTGCACGACGACGTGAGACGTTTCGACGGTTGAGGAACCCTAGGTAGATTGTTTGAAGGACGATCAGGCCGGAGAGGATACATAGGACAGCGAGGTTCGCTTCGAGGCCTGATTTGTAACGAGGTGCTTGATCGGCTTTGTATAGCTAAGAAAGGGAACGAGTGAACGAGGAGGATCATTAGCCTTGCTTTCAAGCTGAAGATGGGGGAAAAGACGGGCGGTACCAACCTGAGGTCCGACGATATTGCCAACGGTGAGACCGATGTAAAGCATCCCGGTGGTCGTGGTCTGAAAAAGAAATCGTATCAGTTTCAAACCTTCAAGTGTGGTGTTAATAGAGGAATGTCGCAAGCCCCTCACCTTCTTGGTGTGCCCAGCAGTATTCGCAAAACTCCAAGTGAAGATGATGGGCGTGATGCACTGGAAAACCTGGAGGATGAAGTAGACCGCGAGTAAGGACCGGTTGTTCTGCGCCGTCCCTGTGTGTTTGATCGTGTATAATCCGATCGCTCCGGCGAGTGGGAAGAGGGAGACGGTAAAGAGGATCGGTGACTTGACTTTGGTGATTTGGATGAGGTAGGCGGTGATGATGTTTGAGACGATCGCGATCCCACCGGGGATCATGTTGTATAGGATCGTCTGGAAGGTGGAGAGACCGAATCCTTTGAGGATGAGTGGACCGAAGGCACCGATACCGCCGGATACGAGGGAGATGCAAAAGACTAGAGAAAAGCACGGAATCGAGATCTCGGCTTGAGGATACTCTCTCGGTTGTGGCCTGACTCACTCATGATCATGAACATCCATTGCTTCGGATCGGTGAAGCATTCGTTGACGTGGCTCCACTTGAAGTCTACATAGGATTCAGCAACATCCCGCCGAACTCGTCATCCAGCCGGTACATACGCGTAGACTGAGTCCCTGTCTGGTTCAATCGAATCCTCGCCAGCGAAGAATATTTGTCCTGATCATTGAAGAAACGAGCTCGAGTCGGGTGTCCTGGGAAGAGGAACCACATCGGGATGGAGCAGCCGAGCGAGCTTTGGCGAATCATCAGCATTGATCTCGCATAAACCCAATCTCAGAGTTCCAACTCACATCAGACCGCAAGTGAGGAAGATGATCTGATAGTGTCGGAGGTGATTGTTGTTGGCGTGACCGAGACCGTAACTGATCAAACTTCCAAGGATGGTAGCGATACCCTATACACCTCAAATGAGCATGAAATCCCGTCATCCAGGAGGTTCAAGAGCCCACGTTACAGCTGTACCAGATGTTGTTCCTGAGCGGCTGCTCTCGCCGAGTCCACCACATCGCCACAACGACCAACATGGACGGCGCGATGGAAGCCTCGAAAGCACCCATGATGAATCGAAAGACGGCGATAGCGGCGAAACTCCTAAAGGAGGACATGATGGTGACCGAAGCTGACCAGCAGAAGAAGCAGAAGCAGATCCAGTAGTTGACCGGGAATTTGACGAGAGCGAAGACCGAGACTGAAGCGGGTGTCAGCGGGAGTCCTGATCGTTAGGGTCTGTGTTGGGAGAGACAGCTGTGACTCCTGGTTCTGGGAAGGTCTGTGAAGGTGGAAGTTGGACTTACGTGGCTGGAAGACGAGTTGAGCAAAATAGACGATCGAATTCAACCATGAGTATTCGGTCCCACTAGACGGTAAGGTATCGTCAGCACATCGACTATACCCTAAGAGCAGAGCACCGAGTGACGTACTGGAGATTAGCGTCAACCTGGATATTGAACACCGCCGCGAAAGACAACGAAGACTTGTCCAACTGCTGACAGAAATAGATTATGCAGATCCTACAATGACCCCCAATCCCCGTCAGACAGTATCCTTGAAAGAATCGAAGGTAGTGAGTCGCTCACAGAGGCATGATATGAGTATCGATCTTCCGCCTAATCCTCGTACTCTCCTCATCGGTGATATCGACCTCCGGACCGGTATAAGTCTTCAACCACTCCGCACCCAAATCAGGGTTCTTGGTGTGAGCTTCCTTCTCGGCGGCCAAAGCGTGTCCGGCTTTGGCCGCTTCGTCCAAGTGGATCGTCTCGGGTTTGGCCTCGTAAGACATGCTGGTCGACATCGACTGATTGATCGTCGATTGAAAGGACAGAGAATTTCAACCGTCCGAATCGCTGAGTAAGATGGGGTTGAGGAATGATAAAAACGCGCCGCCTTTGTATCCTGGTTCGGGGTCTCCTTCCGGCGTGAACCGGGCCGAGTTTGATGGAGGCCTCGGCTGACGAGGAAGCGAAACCCCGGATATCCGGCATCCGGTGACGTTTTTGCCGATTACCCCACAGTTCCACGTTTGTGAGATTTTGTGCGAACTTACCGAGAACTTCTCCTTTTGTGCTGCGAAAATGGGATACAGCTGCGAGAGCATTAATTGATACGCAAAGAGACATTCACTTTGTTGCGGCAGAGTCAAATAGTGAGACGAACGCGAGCTTGATACTTTCGTAACGGTAGCCGAGATCAGGGTGATACCCCATGTGATCTTCGTATCATCAATACGCGAGTCGGTTTTGCGTAAATTATCAGAGGACGAAAACGACTCGGGGTCCTCTTTGTTCGTAGACTTGGATTGATGAGGATTTCTCATTCTCATGCCACCAGTCTCGCCAATGACACAGCTCGCGCCTGTCCAGCTAGGGGAACACGGATCACGATCAACGTGATTATGGTCCGCAACGAGAACCTGTTCAGAAACGTACAAATCTACATACGACTAGACAGGACAGGTTATTTTTCCGAGCAAATAACTCCAGCGAGAAACAGACTTATCACCTAGCTGTTGCGTTCCACCGCTTCACGTGAAATGCGCGATTGTACCGGAGACAGCTTCTCCATGTACAGTACTGAATATCGTCGAAGCGTTCCCAGGCTGATTCGAGCATCCTACAATCCCCACCGAAACCAAACCCCGTCAGCACCTCCAAACCTAACCATTCCCTTCTCGCAACGATGATGGTCTGGTCCGAACTCACCGATAAGATGCCAAAGTATCTCTGCGTTCTCACCTCCATCGTTGGCCACAACCTCCAACAGATCATGTACCTCGCTGACGTTCACTCCGTCCGTCAAAGTAGGTGTTCCCGTGAGGGTGAAATCTTGTACGAAGAAGTTTTCGGTCGGGTTTGGGGAAGAGGATGAGCCGATGTTCAGGTCGAGTCGTTCGGAGAGGGTTAGGCCGGCTGTGGAGAATGTTCGGGTCGACTCGGGGGTATTGCAAGTTCCTGAGGTAGACTAATCAAGCCGGGTACACCGTCAGCCTTATCAGAGGAGAAAGGGATCAAGGAAGAGAATGTAGGGTATGAAAGGGTTTGGTAGGAAAAGGAAGGGACGGTGCCGTGACGTACGACCAGCTCGAACCCCTGCCAGGTAACGTTGCAGAAGTCCCCGATGTAGGTCCATACCTCCCTGGGCGAGGTTTGATTCACGATACCTTGGTTGAAGGCTTCGAAGAGGCTTTGGCCTGACTGGCAGAACGATCAGCTTTGATGTCTCGCAGGTAAGAGGAAAAACTCGTGTATCACGATCATCCTTTATCGGGGAAGACGATAACGGCGACTCACTGGGCAGACGATATCCCCTACAAGGGAAGAGAGTGAGACATCTCTAGCGGTAGGTCGAGCGTTGATCCCAAAGAGGAGCGAGAGTGAGAAGATTGAAGCGAGGGAAGCGGAGCCGGTCCTGAACCCCATCATATTTGGGATTTTAGCGGATTTCTTTTAGTACCTCAGAGAGAATGGTAGGACGAAGTTGAGGAAGATGGTATGAAAGGTAGGGTTCAGATAGTTGCGGTACTCGTACATACAATTTTGATTCCAAACTAGCCTGACACCTCTACGGCCTGACGGCTACTCCATCAACCGAGACCGAGACCATCACCGTTTCATTTCTCACTCCTTCCGGCCTAGCGGGGTCCTGAGACGTAATATCCCTGCCCGAAAATAAGGGGCTTTTCATCATGATGGTCGGGAGGACAGGATTAGGGAGTCCTGCATTTAAAGTATGTAGTCCTTCGTCAACTACTGTAGTTTCAGGGCCGCAAACCGGACGGAAGAAAGGATGCCCTCAAGGAAGACTTGAGAGATTCGTGTCTCGAGACGATCCCCTCACATTTCGAACTTACGTAACGTGCTCGGTTCTCCAGCAAAGAGCCTTTCAAAAATCCGAACATTGAAAGGATATTATTTGTCCTAGCCTTCGAAAGGATATTTAGATACTTTTGAGGAATTGAAAGTTATTGGTGAAGAGGGGTTTGAAAGCGACGGGAGAATATGTGGTTTTGCAAGCCGGGGAACTGGTTTGGAAGGGCGCGGCGGCAGACGCCTTGGTGAGTTTTGACGTTCACTTCGCTCACCATGGTTTCCTTCTCTTTTTCCTTTCCTTTTGGACAGTACTGTATCCGAGTGTGTCTTTCTTTATACCGGGAGGTGATAATTGCTGGTACCTGATACTGATTCACATCGATCGACAGGGTCCACTCATGTCCGTCAATGCAAGGTTGACCACCCTCATTGTTCGGGCAGCACATTTACCCAAGTACGGTTTTACCCAACAGTGACCACATACACCGTCCTTCCCTTCCATTCCCTTTTCTCAAGCTCCTCCCTCCATTGACCCCATACCCGCCCCTCCTTCATCCCCCTCACAACCCTCTCATCACCAACCGGCAGTGCAACGTTCAACTCCTTCCTCCAAAGCGGCGTATACCCAGACTCGATAAACATGCAAGAAACCGTCACTTCCTCCTTCGTCCCTGTATAGGTCACCTCGATGATCGCTCTCTCAGGCTCAGCAGAGATCCCGTCGTCCTCGATCCAAGAGGATTGATATGTCTTCCCGTCCCAACCGGGGAAGATCCGAACTCCCCGCCAATCGTCCAGTCCTACTTGACCCCCTTCATCCACGAGAACAGTATCAACGCCATCGATGTTTGTCCGTGCGGGACCAGTCTTCTGGGTGACGGTAGCATAATCTTTCCCGATAGGAATGACTGCTCCTTCTCTCGCGAAGAGTCCACAATGTCCTGAGGGAGTAGCTATCGTCGTCCACGTCCCAGCTTGACGTCTTCCGAACGGAGCGTTGAGGTCGAAGTACAGACTCGTATCGTCCACTGATGACTTTGGGAAATATACTTCACGGCTGAACATCCCTTCGTATAGGGCTGGAGCGGAGAGTAGTTGACCAGGACCGATCCAGGCGTCGAATCCTTCAAGGATTTTCGGACTGTAGAGTTCAGGATCGGAGGCGAATTCTCCCCAGAAGAGGGGGAGATTGGCGGGAACTGCATTCAGGTGGGAATTCCACATGAGCGAGTTGCTTTGACTCTCCATCAGCTATTCCTTGCTGAGACGGAAAGAATGTGCTTACAAGAATGGGAGATGTTCGTACCGCCACTTGATAGCCTTCCTCACAGCAGGTAGAACCTCACTGAACTACCGATCATCAGCTCGCATCGAGTTACGCAAATCATGAAACTTACCATCCAAGGCGTGTTGAGCTTCTTCTCCCCGCTAGGAGTTTTATCGCTCGAATGAATGCTGAATCGACTATGCGTGACACCGAGCTGTACCCAGCGGAGAAATAGCTCGGGTGTAGGAAACTCGCCAGCGAAACCGCCAACGTCGGAACCGTACGATTGCATCAGAGATAGACCGGCGTTCAGTTGGATTGGTTGTGATCCACGGAGGTTCTTCCAGCTGAAAGCAGTACATAAGCGAGTCGCTTAAAGAGAAGAAGTAAGCAAAGGATGCAGAAGATTGAGGATAAGGCGAATCCGGGAAATCACCTTGTTGCATTGTCTCCCGACCAGGTGCTTGTGGCATATTTGAATGTCCCCACATTACCTGATCGAGTAAGGACGTATGTTCTCCGATCGGGATTACATGCTTCAATCGTGTTTTGACTATACACCGTCAACAACCTTTTCCAAATGGAGGAGAAGGACTAGAACACACCTGATCTTATTCATCATCTCCGTCCCGGTCATCCTACCCATCAAACCAACACTCTGAGGACCTTTCATCTCGACGGTCCGGTCATTGTCGAATTCGTTCTTGAGCAGTATCGCGTCGTCCCGGAGGAAGTACTCGTTATTATCGCTGCACACATCAGTACCGGTACAGCTCATAAGATCGTTGGAACATGGCTACTCACTCCCACATCCCATCAACTCCAAGCTCGACAAGACCCTTCACTCCCTCAGCCCACCAATCTCTTCCCTCCTTAGCTGTAAGATCGACCCAGCTGCCTTTCGCACTGACTCCAGAAGCACTCGACCAGATATTCTGAACCGCTGCACCGCCTGTCGCAGGGTCGTGAAAGAGGGAATATCCTTTTAGTAGCCGTTGATAAGCAGGATGAGAGTCGAGAGCATCTTCCCGATGAATTC
>JAABUH010000668.1_pt1 | contig 45913 bp, 41 predicted proteins | sample 5559121 | NCBI WGS metagenome assembly JAABUH01 (sample SAMN10711871, study PRJNA513364) | rock metagenome | isolation source: Antarctica rocks | place: Antarctica: Victoria Land, Battleship Promontory nord | collected 2015-12-28
GCAAGACATCTAGAAATAGCATCAATGAACTTCTTTATTCTCTTTCAATTTCACAGAAACGCTGAAAGAATATAATTATAAACTTCATCATGAAGTTATTTCTATCAGAAGATTATAACATCATTTGCATAATCATATGTTAACTCATCAAGAAACGTCACTATGTTCTCTGTCATTGAAAAGACGATGACATTTCAGTCAAAGAAATGATTTGAATCATGCTATAAAACGTCTATCAACTTTATGATTTATCTAGTTCTATTGTTTTAAATAGAGACTCTCAGTTCATATCAATCATGTGACAAAGTCTTTGCAAGTGACTCAAGATCACAGTTAATTTATCAACAGCTTATCATTTTGAGATTGATGATCAATCGAAACAAGTTAATCAAGACGTTGAACAAGAACTAAGAATCTACTGCAATTACATGCGGAACGACTGATCAAAATGACTATCAATGATAGAATTCAGCGAGAATTTCAATATCTTCTCGATCATCTCAATGACTTCGTTCTACTTCAATAAAAATTTTCACTCATGAATAAGTTTCAATTTAGATACGACTGATTATGAAACTACTCATGAACGTCTTGAAGCTAAAAAAGCAGATGATATTATCATTTAAATGAAAGAACTTCTTGTCTTTGATCATCAGCAATTGAAAAAGACGAAGCAGATCATTGAAGCTCAGATCAATAAACATAAATGAGACATCATTTATAAAGTAAATGACTGAGTTTGATTATTCTTTAGAAACATAAAGACAACTAGATCATGTAAGAATTTAAAAGACAAACAGCTAAAACTTTATCAAATCACTGTCAAAGTTGAAATCTTCTATCATCTTCATTTATTGATAAGCATGAAGCAGCTGCATTCAATGTTCAGTTCAAAGCTATTATGTTCTTATTTTGATGACTTTTTATCAGAACAGCATTCAGAATCATCTAAATCTCTCACTATCAAAAACGATGAGAATTGAAAGATAAATGACATTCTGAACTTTAAATGATATTGAGATTGAATACAATACAAGATCAAATGAACGAGACTAGATTGAAATGATAAATGATACTATGTTGATAAAGAAGAATTCAAGAGCTTGAAAGAAGTTCTAGATGAATTTCATAAGCTCTATTCAGATAAGTCACACTAAATTGAAAAACAGTGAAAATTTTTACGTTTCATTTGTTCTATTCATGTGAACATGAATTTTCAAAGAGAAAGATAATGTTACAAATGCGTCAGAATTGATTAAAACTAGTCAAGATTTAGTCAAGATCTGATTTAAATCTGACTCAGATATGACTCAGCATCTTTTTTCTTCTTTAGCATCTTTTAATCAGCTTCTATTGTCTTCTAGACAAACACACTTCTTTATGTTACGAGTAATTAATAGATGTCTATGATAAACACATTTCTTTGTGTCACAAACATCTTTCAAATCAACATCTTTCTTGTGTTTTAACACGTTCTCTTTGAGACTAGCGTTGATCTGAATAACTACTATATAGAGCGTGTTCTTCTTGCTTTTTGTATCTTCTTTCTTCTGTATTCTTAAAGTCTTAGTTATAGCTATCTTTATAAATCAAACATTCTAGTCACGCACGCATTCTGATTAGTTTCTAGACATGATCTCAACACTGAATGCAACTATGAAATATATGATAAAGAACTTCTGATCATCATTTGAGCATTTAAACACTGACGACTTAAACTAAAGTTAACTGACATTTTTATCAAGATGTTCATTGATTATCAAGCGCTTATCTCATTAATGGAAGATAAAGAGCTGAGCAGACATCAGATGTGTTGAATTCAGAAGCTTGCTGACTTCAACTTCAGAATAATGTATTGATCTGACAAACAGAACATCAAGATCAATGCATTAACTCATCAAGCTGATGTTGTGCTCAGAGATTCAGAAGATAAGCACATTCACTATCAATGAATCACTATTCTGACTTCAAATCGAATGAAAATTGCTAATTTAAAGAAGAACATCAGTGAATCAATTTATAAACAGATTCTTAAGATTAATGAGATCGACGAGAATTGTATGTTACTTCGCGAAGCAATAGCAAGAGACGAGACATAATATGAAGATATCAAATTAAAGAATTGTTGAACTCAGAATAAAATTTTGTATCATGATAGTCAGCTATGAGTCTCGTTCAACGAGCTTCTACAAATGAATCTGATTCGTAAGATGCATGATCAATCATCAATTGATCATTCTGATATTCTTAGAACTGTGAAAGTCATAAAGCGAAACTACTATTGATCATTCATGTGAAAAATGATAGATTGATATATTTGAAACTGCTATATCTGTCAACGTTCAAAGACATCTAGAAATAAATCAAATGACTTGCTTCAATCTTTATCAATATCTAAACAGCAATGATAAGATATAACAATGAACTTCATTATTAATTTATTTGATTCAAGCAAATACAACGCTATTCTAATGATCATCTGCAGATTGTTAAAAGAAAGGCATTATATTTCTTGCATCATTGATGATGAAGATATCACTGTCGAAAAGACAGCTGAAATGCTGATTCAATGAGTATATCAAACTTATGATTTATCAAGCTTCATAGTATCTGATCGAGATTCGCAATTTATCTCTATACTATGAAAGTTTCTTTGCAAATGACTGAGCATTTCTCTTCAATTTTTCATCATCTATTATTCTCAGATCAATGATCAAAGTGAACGAGTCAATCAGAATATCAAGCGATATCTTTAATTCTTCTATTCATATATGCAGAATGATTGATTCAAGTGACTACTTATGATTGAGTTTGTCAACAATAACATCTTGTTCTCAGTCATCTTTTTGATTCTCTTCTTCATGAACAAGAACTTTCATTCTCATATGAGCTTCAATTCTGACATCATCAAGTATAAAAGCATTCGCGAACGCTTGCAGATTAATTGAGTCAAGAATATATCTGAACAAATGAACAAGATATTGATCTTCGCTTGTGAAGCTTTGATCAAAACATGAAAACAAATGATGAATCAAGCTAATAAGCATAGAAAGAAGATCAATTATAAGATTGAATCAAAGATGTTTCTGAACAAACGAAACATTATTACAGCGAAACTCTTCAAAAAATTGAATGACAAGATGCTTGATTCTTTTCAGATCATTGATCTCATTGACTCATTTTATAAATTGAAACTACTCAAGACTATGCATATACATGATGTATTTCATTCAAAACTTCTTCGTCTTGTCATCAATGATTCTCTGTCTGATCAGAAGAATGAATTCTCAAGATCAATAGTGATAAACGATGAAGATGAATGAGAAATCAACAATATATTAAACTTTTGATGATATCGAAGACGATTTCAATATCGAATCAAATGAAAGAATTATGACAATGATTTCAATTGATATAACGCTAACGACAACGAATTTATGAACACTCAAGAGATGATTGATGACTTTCATATCAAATATTCAAGAAAAGCGCACTAAGAAACAACATTCATGCAAACATGAATATTCAAGAGAGGGAAATAATGTTACGATTCTAGTCTTCGTCTATTCTTTCTAGCTCTGATCTGAGTTTCATTCTAATTGAATTTAGTAAGCATTCAAGCTAGTAGTGATGTTATTGAAATTCTGCATCATATGTGTAAGACGTCAATTCTTTCGAGTCTAGCACAGAGCTGAGAAACACATATAAAAGAATCGAGTTTTTTTCTGTAGATCCTTTTCTTTCTTAGCATTTATCTATTAGTTAAATGACATTCATATGACTCGCTCTATGCTGGTTTCTAACATGACAGTTCTAGCATCAATCTTTTCGACGTCGAGAATGATCTTAGACGACAGTCTCTGCTGTAGATGCACTGCTATTCGATTCTTCTAAATGAAGGCAAGAGAGAAGGTCATAGAGCTCTGAAATTGCGCTGAAATCGCGCTGAAATCGCGCTGAAATTAATTTTGCAACACGTCAGATATACATGAAGAGATCGTCTTTGTATAATCTCATATTACATATTGAATGGAAGGAATTAAAGATCTGTGAAGTGATTAAACTTCTTCAGCGAATTGGTTGATTGCAGTGCAAAATTTGTAGAGAATGAACCCTCGATTTTGGAAATTCTAAAATCTGGCCAGCTCACTATGAAATAGAAGTACTGCGTGAACACGTCAGCAACTAGTAATCTAGCGTCGTGATTTTGTAATATTGATTCAAATCTCATTACTCTACTCATTACTCTATTCATCATTCTACTACCTATCTATCACCCTACGTGCCTACATACCTACATACTCGCCTATCTACATGCTCAGCTACGAAGTACATACTCATCTATATACAATCTATCTTTCATTTCGTACAAAGAGTTACTACGATCTACCTTTCACGAATTAAGCCTATCTTCTATCTTTTATTCTACCTGTACATAGGCTTATCTACTACTACTGTATCTTCTGCCCATTTTTTCTTTTTAGCGATGTTTCTGACGCTTTCTCTTGTTCTTGCTGTCATTCTTGTTCTTGCTGTCGTTCTTGCTCTTGCTGTCGTCTCTGCCCTTGCTGTCGTTCTTGTCTTAATCACTGTCGTTGTTCTTGTCACTGTCGTTGTCCTTAACCTTGCTCTAAATCTCTGTTGGGTTACGAGTCGGCCAAAATGTGAACACACTTTGGAACAATCCTATTCAGGTATGTATAGCATATTTCAACAATCTCATCAGTTTCCGAATCATCGTACTATCAGTTCAACATCAACAACGAGTCAACGACAGATATTACACATTTAATATCTCTCGATAACTTCTTACAAGTATGTCAATCATCGAGATGTATATTCAATATAATTCTTATATTTTGAACTTTATTAACGGCTGATAATCGAAGGTCTTGAAAATCGTTTACACAGCAACTCAGCAAGTATTTCGTTAAATCAATAAATACGTTAGATAGAGCATATAAAGACGTGTCTTTGACAGTATAATTCTTTGCACTTAATTATCGTGATGCTATCAGAAAACGTGCGAGATGTCATCGACGTCGATTTCAAAAGTTAAGCGAAAAATTTTGCCGACGTGTCCGCGCAGTTAACTCGAACCTGGGAAAAATACGTTTCATCGTGCATCGGCTAACCCCGTTAGAGGTTAGTGACACGTCTGGAATTACAAAGGGAAAGAAGGTGAGGAAGAGATGGAGTGGGTATATATATAAGATAGTGTGATGTAGCGGCATTCGAAGACCTTTCGATGTTTGACTGGACGGTCTTCGTGTATGTAGTAGCGTCACAGCGAATTGACAGCAACGAAAGCGAGCAAGGAGCTACAAACAACGATAATGGATAAAATTCTATATAAAAGCCCAAAAGATACACCGCTAAAGCCTCGCCTTCCCATTTCCGACCTCACTGAAAATGTCAGCAATCCCAATCACCAACAAACAAAGATTCACACATCAGACCCCACTCACCTTGTCCTCCAAACTCGCAATCTCCAACACCGCCTTCCCGAAATTCTCCCCCTTCAACATGCCCAAAAACCCGTCAATCGCATGATCAATCCCCTTGGTCACGCTCTGTTTCACCTTGAAACTGCCGTCAGAGATCCACTTGGCCACGTTCTTCTGGTGGTCGGCGGCATATTTGGGACCCATGTCTGGATCGGCGACGATGAAGCCGCGCATGGTGAGGCGCTTTGCGATGAACATGATCATGTTTTTGACGCCGTACACTTCCGAGGCGGAGGCGTTGTTGTATTGGGATATCATTCCGCATGCGACTGTGCGGGTAGGGGAGCAAGGGTTAGTGTTTTGTGAAAGTGGGGAGGATGTGTGGAGATGGGGGGGGGGGGTTACTTATTCGACCATAGTTGGTCATTGCGTCTATGGCGGCGTCTAGGTGCTCTCCGCCAACGTTCTCGTAGTAGATGTTAATGCCCTTGGGCGCCAGTCTCTTTAATGCGTCCGCTGGTTTCTCTTTCTTGTAGTTGAATCCCGCGTCAAATCCGAGCTCTTTCTGGATAAACTCTAATTTCTCATCGCTCCCTACGCTGCCAATAACAGTGAGTCCCTCGTGCTTGGCCAGCTGCCCCACAATTTGGCCTACAGCGCCGCTGGCGGCGGAAATCAGAATTGTCTCGCCCTTTTCGGGTTTGCCAATGTCGTAAAAGGAGGAGTAAGCCGTGAGACCTGGCATTCCTAGAGCGCCAATATAGAGTTTTGGGTCGAGGTGGTAGGGATTGTCGAGTTTGCGGAAGTAGTTGTTGGCCACCGCTGCCTCAATCCTCGAGTACTCCTCCGTGGGCATCATTCCCACCACCAGATCTCCCTCTTTGAGCTTGTCATTGTCTGATTTCAGCACTTTTGCAACCCCGCTGTTGGTGATTGGTTTGCCGATCTCAAAGGGTGGAGAGTAGGATTCGATTTCGGGAGCTCGCATGCGGCCCCGTTGGTAAGGGTCGAAGGACACGGAGTAGTTTTTGGTAGTTATGCCGCCCTTTGGAGGAGCGGCATCGGGGTCGAACTCTCTTGTTTCGAGTGCGAGGTGCTCGCCGGGGACAGGCCATCCCTTTGGGACGGCCTTGAAAATAACGCCTTTGTTTTGGACCATGATTGCTCTAGAATATGCAGGTGAGAGAGGTATGTTCAATTGAATGATGGCATACGATGAAAAGTACAGACAGATGAAGCAGATTTGAGATGGTTTTATGAGACAGCAAGGAGTTCAGAGGTGAGAAGCAGTCAATTAAGCTGATCAATCACAATAAAGTAAAAGAGATTTATTCTTCGGACGTTACATAGGGATGACGTCGTTTCTTATCTACCGGTGGACGGCCAGTGAATCACGGCATGAAGTCCCGTTCTGGAAGTTCTTCCATTGATGCTGACATAGCATTGGAAGATTTGTCAGTCCCAGCGGACTTTTCTGCGGGTGAGGCGCAAGTGGAAGTAAGTGTGCTTCTTCCCATCAAGAGACAGGAAAGATGCCGAGGCTCATGAGGTTTCTAGGCAGATAGAAAGGCCATACATTTACACTATTCAGAGAGCCATGGCGGTAATAGAAACATCATCCGGGGTATTAAGAACACCGAGGTTCAGACAAAACCTTTCGATATCATCAATCGGTAAAAAGGTGGACATGTGGACGGACAGCCGGGGTAGAATAGATACATCGGACATGTTGATTCGCCGGACCCGGATCAAGCCCTAAGAGGCTTGCGTACCATCCATACCTTACTCAAGCTTCTCAACCCCACCTCAGAGGATCCTTCCTCTCGCATCCAGCAGGATGGCAGCAGACACCAAATACGTGCCCGCACCCACAGAGCCTCCACCGTCCTACTCCACCACCACCCTCCCAATCCCAACCCTAACCCCAACCAGACCCCCTCCCCTCCGCGCCCCCCTCCCCCTCGACCTCCCCATCCTAACCGCCCTCCGCAACAAAAGAGTCATCCTCGCCTCCGCCTCCCCACGGCGAAAACAACTGCTCGCGCAAATCGGTCTCTCGCACATCGAAATCATCCCCTCCACCGCCCCCGAAAACCTCTCCAAATCCCTCTCGCCCTTTGAATACGTCCTGCAGACCGCAACGCAGAAATGCCAGACCGTCTACGAATCTGAAATCAACAATGAGAAACTCGGCGAGCCCGCGCTGGTCATCGCTGCGGACACGGTCGTGATTTCCCTCGCGGGCGCCATCCTGGAGAAACCCCGCTCGGAAGCCGAACACATCGCCATGCTCAAATCCCTGCGCGACAGCGGCTCCCATAAAGTCTACACCGCCGTTGTGGCCATGGTGCCTCTAGCGTCCGCACGACACCCCGGTTTTGCGTTGGAAAACACGGTGGAGGAGACGACGGTGCGGTTCGGACGGGATGTCAGCGATGACGTTATCTTGGCGTATGTCAAGACGAGGGAGGGGGCGGATAAGGCCGGGGGGTATGGGATTCAGGGGATTGGGAGCATTCTGGTCGAAAGGATCGAGGGGAGTTTTGATAATGTCGTGGGGTTGCCGGTAAGGGCGACTTTGGGCTTGATAGGGAGGGTGCTCGATCGCGATGATGAGTTGGAGGATGAGTTTGCGGAAGAGGAGGATGAGTAGAGGTCCCTAGCCAACAGTTGTGGGATGTATCACTCAACAGTAGTTGATCTTGATGAAATAGAATGGGATATGAAGGGAAAGGCGTCCGGTTGAACGATGGGATTACGTAAAAGAGGTACAAATGGGAGGGTACATGGGAAATTGATCGATGGGTAACAACGACAACACCAATCTTCACCACCTCTTAGCAATTGGAAAAGAGGGTACTGCTCGGGAAGTAATTGAACAGAGTGGAAGCGAACCCAGATGAAGCTCAGATCCATCAGTCAACCGACCAATCCGACAGTTCGTAGACTCAAAGGTTTGTGCGCTACCTAATATATGTTGTCGTCTGCGAGCAATGCGCCCCTCTTTCATCATCTCCAGCAACTTATGTACATGGAATTAGTACATCGTCATCCTGCTCCTAGTCTTTTCACAACGAACGTCCTGTGGGTATCAACCAGTTAACTTTTCCCCGAAATTTGCGTGCACCTAGAAGAGAAATTCGCTTGCATCATGAGTCTTCGCCAATAGCGAGTGTGTTTCTGTCCTTTCAATGAGGCCGTTAAAAAATGCATTCAGAGTAATAAACCAACCGTCCGATCAAGAACAGATCGACTGGGATTGCCTGGACGTGAGTGGCTGAGGGAACACCCCGGCGTTCAGCAATCGGAAGAGATCCCACTCAGCGCTAGCTTCGGTCTTGAAGTTCCAAAAGACCCAGCCGTTGGTGAAGCGCTCGTAAACATCCAGCTGCGTCTCGATGTACAGCCTTGTATTGTCCTTGAGAGTCTGGTCCCATGTGTCGATAAAATTGATGCTGCTGCAGGAACCATGGTGCGTGCTGCCGGGGTAATAGCCTTCATAGCGGGAGCCAATGCCGTAGCCGTTCAGGGCGGCAGCGCAATCGGTCATTGCAGCAGACCATTCGCCGACGACGACCCAGTGGTCGACGTTGGCAGAGTATGTGCCGGCGTTGCTGCACACGAGCTGGCGGTGATCGGCAGCTGATAGTCCCACTTCTTCGTCTGAAAAGACTTGGTACTCGTGGTGGTCAATTACAACGTAGTCCGCACCCGAGGTCAAAATATTGTTCCAAAACGTGCCGTTTTGGAAAGCGTCGTGCACCACCACTGGCATATCGCTGCTGACCGTCCTCACCTCCCCGTAGCCGTCCTTGGAGTATTGCACGACGGCGGCGGTCCCACCTGCAAGTTTGTCTGGAAGGGGCTCGTTGACTAATTCGATGGCAGCGACGACGCTTTTGTAGAATGGCTGAGCATACTTGTCGGCAATCTGCTGGAGGACACTCAATGTCTGCTTGACAGTGTCGCCTTGTGTCCATCCAGGGGTTTTGGTGAGCTGCCCCGAGTTGTCGTAGCCATTCTGCGAACCAGGAACACCGTGTAAATCGATCCAAACCTTCAAGCCAGTTTGGTTGGCCCAGCCAATTGCTTTGTCAATGTAGGGCGCTGCACCTTGGATGTAGGGATCGTTGCCAAACTTTTGATATGCCCAGTCTACGCCAAGGTTAGCATTGGGAGTGAAGGGGCTGGGTAGAAAGGTAGAGAGTCATACATCCGACAGGTATCCGTACCTATTCTTATGTTAGTGTTGAATTGATGAGCACAAGAGGGGTTGAGAACTCACCGTATTGAATCCAGCATTGGCGATGGTCTGAAAGTCGTCAAGAGAAACCCAGTTTTCCCAGTGCTGCTTGAGGATGTCTCCAGCATTCGGTACCTTCTGGCAGAGGGTGTACTCGTCAACGACACCTTGTTGAGCCTGGAATATGGAAGGTGTGATCCATCTGATACGTGTGTTTAGCCTCGGAGTACCCTGGCTTGAAGACTAGGTACCCACGGTTCTAGCACGAGCCATCCACCAATGTTGACCCCACGAACCTTCTCCGAGCCAAAGTCAAAGCCGGGTTGCCTCTTCTGAATGGGAGAGCTATGGCAACCATTAGTGATCTTGTGGTGTGCGTCAGGAACTGTTGACATACGTGGTGGCCAATCCAACAGCCAGAAACACTGAGACTACAGTATTGAACAACATCTGGACAGTCTGAGGAACGCGAGGGTTGAAAGTTGTTTGTGGCTCAAGGAATGTTGAAGAAATAGCTAGGGGTGATTCCTAGGAATACTGTAATATTGGGGCCAGCTTTCTTTTCCTTATTAGGGAGGAGGGATGTTGGTGCAAACAGACAAGGTAGTCAGGTACGAGATGAGAAGTAGCACCCAAGAGAAAGAGGAAGAGGAAGTTTTGATCCTTCCTTCACTGTTCCACAGGGCTGGGGTCAATCACTTGTCAACACAGCAAGCAAGGTACTTGACCACAGGCCCACAGCGGGGGCCCAACCCCATTAGTACCCGACGCGGCAACAACAACAACAACAACGACGACATGTGATTTGATTGCTTGTACTTCATCATCGCTTGCTTGTTTGGGTGGGGTCACGGAACTGGGTAAGCACTGGCACTGACAGGCACTGACCACTACGTTGGTTGTCTCATGATCTGTCACTTGTTCCCCAATCATGTTTCCGTCACTGCAGGGGGGGTTCCAGCCCAGCAGGGGTTGGATAGGCGTGCACCGATCTAACTCGTTCGGGTGCAAGCCTCGGCCGGACGGGTTCGGCAGCGAATATGATTGGTTGATCGGTTCCAGCTAAAAGAGTGAACAAGATATTGCGGGGAATATGGCTTGACTTCAGTGGACTGCGAACCAGCCGCCTTTGCGGCTCCCACAACCAAACAAATCAAGGCAGACTGCAGCTGTTTATAAGGTCTCGTGGACTCTGACGTCGGTTGTTTGCTGCTTGGGCTGGAGGAAGGCATCTATCTGCTTTGTAATACTACTACTACTACTACTACGACTACGACTACGGATCAACACATCATCAAATCTTGAATTGCCACCGGGGTTTGGACAGTTAATCTTGGTTAATCTAATTATCATCTAATTATCATCTCTCCAAAACGTCAAAAGGCCCTTGCAGACGACATTACCTTAGATTGCATTACTTCCGACATGGGTCTTGCCCGCTTTGGGCGCATTCGCCACACCACAGCCACTTGCCGCCGAGAACTGGTTTTTAGGGTTTGAAACTCGTTTCGAAGTAGGAACCGGCCTTGATGGTGGTTTGCAAGTTTGCGAATTACCCATATTCAACCAACTGCATCTGCCAATGTAACCAGTATTTCACCTTACTGTGCTAGAAGCTCTTGCTACACCCTTCCCCCCAAGATTGTTCCAGTACATGTGTCTCGACATGAGATCTAAGATGCTTAGTGTCTACTCTTTAGATAGGAGAAAGCGATTTAAGAATGCCCGAAACACCAGCTACACTCTCGCCCAGACTGTATCACGTTCAGAGCATGTCCGCAAGGGACTGTCTCTCGATGACCGACTTCTGTCGATCGTTCCTCGAAACCCGGTAGTAGTTGTCGCAGAAGTCGGTGCATTTCATATACTTGAGGAATTCTTCGTCGTGAGTGATGACAATCAGCTGGAAATTCGACTGCTGCCGTCGTGCTCGGATGATGTCGTGGAGAGACTCGGCAAGGGACCGGGTGTTGTCATGGTCGAGATTCGTCGTCGGCTCGTCCAGCGCAATGAGCCCACAGTTGACGCCAAAGCACTCGGCCAGCGCGAGGCGGATGATGATGCAGGCCAGCACCTTCTGTCCCGCGCTGCACCGGCCTCGCATGTCCATTTCCGCCTCTTGTTTGATCATGCACACCCGGTAGTTGTACGATCGGTTGCCGCGGGTGGCTTCATTGTCCGAACGGATCAAGATCGTGTCCACGTCAGAACCTTGATAGGTTTTCTTCCATAGCTCTTCGATGATGCGGTTGATCTCCTCCATCTTGAGACTATGAAACTTCATGATGGCCCTGTCCGAATGTCAACCCACACTCCACCATTGTTTTGCAGCCCAAGTCATACTTATCCAGTGCACCTCCGTATCGCCCGAGATCTTCTACTGCCGCTTTCGTAGTCTGGTAACGTCAGTACGGGATCATAGCGAGAGCGCTACGCTGGAGCCTACCTCGACCTTGATGTGAGCCTCTTTGTACTCTTTAGCAGCATTCTTATAATCCGTGTCCCAGTCGACCAGCAATGATAGTAGCTGATCGTCTTTCGCCTTCATGGTACTCATCTTGCTTATTTCCGCAGTTGAGAGGATCTTGTACTGCTGATGCCAGTATGCTTCCTGTTTCTGGTGATGTTCCAGGTCAGCTTCAGCATTCTGAGCACTTAGGTTTGCTATGTCAGCTTTGACAGCCTCCAATTCACACTGGCTTCGACGGAAAAAGATGTTGTCATTTATTGTTCGCTTCGTCTCGTCGTGGTTCCTAAGCTCTTCGTTAATCTTGTTAATCTCGATCACGATCTGTTTTTGCTCTCCTTCTTTTTCTGCGATCTCTTGCTGGGCACTGTCGATCTCGCGCTGGCATCTAGCTAATCTGGCCGAGCCTCCTCCGTCGATATACGCTTGGATGGTCTGATCGGCGAGGTTCAATTTGTGGACACTATCTGCTAATTTGGAAGCTTCTTCCTGTAATCCTTTTTCCTTGGTAGAACCTCGCTCTTTCATGTCATCAAGTTTTGTCACTTCTTCTGCAATCTTAGGCGTCAGCTCCTTAATCTCCGCGTCCAGTCGGCTCACGGTGTCTCGATGCTCTTGATTGAGTTTCTTAAGGTCTTCGATTTGCCTGAAGATATTTGCCTTCTTCTCAAGCTGGTAGTCTGCCGTGGTAAGATTGTTCTTGGCCTTGCTCAGATCCAGCTCCAAGGTGTTCATCTGGGATCGGGCTCGCTCTTTCTCGGAAGTGAGTTTGGTTATATTCGCCCTCAGATCCCGCGACTTAGCCCCGACCATCTCAAGCTGCTGTTGTATATCGTCTATGGTACGGGACAAGCCAGCGTCCTGTTGCTTAGCTGCAAGCTCCTTGGACTGTTGTTCAAAGCTGGATATTTCATGGCTATACTTGAGTATGTTCACGACTGGCTTGCTTAGCGTCTTTGCATCTCGTTTCGCCTCCTCTCGATCATTCACTTTCTTATCGTGCTCTTCCATCTGGCGTAGCAGTGTCTCCCGGGTCTCATCTAATTTCTTGACTTCCGTCTGTAACCTGGGCAGCTCCTTGCTTGTCAGACGTAACCAGGACTCAAAGCTATGCCCTGCATCTTTTGCCCGCTGTAGGTCTTCCTCAATATCTTTCAACTCCTTCACCAAACCCGCTTGGTCTCGATCAATGAGTTTCTCTATCCTAGTGGTAAATGCCAGTCGTTCTTGGTCTCCGCGGAAAGGTCGTGTACACAATCGGCAAAGTCCTTTGTGGTCGGCAATCTTCAGGCTCTCTTTGTACCAGTCCTTTAGGAAGGTGGAGTTATCAGCGTCGGCCTTTACAACATCGCGGTCTCTTTGCATCCCTTCTACATCTTTGAGATAGTCTTCGGGTTCTCCTTGTGTACTCTCCTTAACATGCTGCACGCAAGCCTTTAGCTCTTCCTCGCCCTTCTTTAGCTCTGCTCGACTGCTACTCAGCTTGTATTCAACTTGCTCTAGCTCTCGAGATACACCCTCCCGTTGACTCTCTGACTCTTTCAACTCAAGCGTCCTCATGTCAAGGACCTTCTGAAATTCACTCTCGAGGCTAGATGGTTGCAAAGATGAACCCAGTATTTTCTGCAACCTATCGCCGTGAGCTCCAATCATTGTATCAAGACCTCGCTGACGATCTTTGAGTTCCTTTTTGAGATGATCCAACCTAGCGAGGTCACCAGCTTGCTTTGTTCCTTGTACCAGTTCTCGGTTGAGCTTTCCAATATCATCTTCCCAAGAACGTAGCTTAGCATTGTCTTCCTGTATCTTACTATCCCAGGAACCTGCTTTGAAATTTTTCTTAGATTTCTGAAGTCGGCTTTCCAAATCCTCGATATTAGCTTCCATTAATGCTTTACCTCCCTCGTCTATCTCGATACTGGTAAGCCCTGACTGGTAGGATATCATCTTTTTGTCATTCGACGCTGATTGCAGCCTCGCAGAATTCCTGCCTTCATTCAGTGCAGACTTTCGTTCGCCAAGCTTGCTGAGGACTTCCTGCACTTTCTCCATCTCTCTCTCTGTTTCACGACGCACACGTTCCACCGAGGCGTTCTGGTCTTTGAGAAGCTTCGAGATCCTTCCCATATAGTCTTCAATCTGCATGTCGTTCAGATCGGTGTCATAGCCACGGATATGATGGCGCCGGGCGGTGTCTTTGATCATGCCCTTCCGGCTCTCTATTTGCTTTTCATGGTTGGCCTTCTGCTCTTCGTATTTGCCAGCTTCGGTGTGTTTGTTGCGCAATGTTACTCGAGCTTGCTCAATCTCACGCTTGAGACCCTCGTAGTATTTGGTCTGCTGCTGTTTGTGCTCTTCGCGAACGGCCATACGCTGTTCATACTGATTAATCTCTGTCCTCAACCACTCATCTGACTCGGTCCGTTTTTTAAGATTTCGGCCCAACTTATCGACGTTTTCCTGAACCCAGACTTCCTTTTCCCGTTTCAACTTAAGAGCTTGTACCACATGATCATACTTAGATCCCTTCTCCCAGGATTCTTGCTCATTCGTCTTCGCTTCATGCACCTTTCTGTTGAGCGCTTGAGTTTCCTCGCGAAGCTGCTCGATTTCTTTGGATAGCTCTTGTGATTTTTTCTCTGCCTACGCCATAATTTGTCAGTATGTATAGCCAAACCTCATTGCAGGTGGCTCACCCTGTCAGCCTTGTCTTTGTTTTCTTTTGTGTAAGCCTCAGCAGTTCTGTAATTTCGCAAATCTTCTGTTTGCTTCTTACCCATTTCTTTAATGTTGGTGATGGCTTTCGTGTATTTCATAGCTTCGAAAATCTCATCAAATTTCTTTTTCAGAACTGAAGGTTCACTCATAGGCCACAAGCTATCGTCCTGGTGACAGAAGATGACCGAATCTAGGATGGCTGTCGAGACCCCGAGGTAGCGTGGTATAAGTTGGTCTAGTTCAGCGACTCGAGATGACACCGCGCTCCTTTCTCCGTTCTCGATCATTACCAATTGACCTTCAAGTGTTTTCTGAGTTCTTGTGGTTTTCTTAACCGTGAGCATCAGACTCCGTGTTGCGACCATCTTAGCACCAGAAGTCCCTTTGAACGATAATTTGACTTGAGCCATGACTTCTTTTTCGCCACACAACTACCAATGCCATCAGCATACCTCGGCAATAGCCGACAATACTCATACCTTTGGGTCATGAATGAAAGCACCTCCCTTGCTGTTCGGGGGTAGGTCTCCGGTGGTAGCATACTTGAGGCATTCGATAATTGTCTAGTTCCTGATCAATGCAGTTCCACAAAGACCTCAAGCTCCCCATAAATTTACCGTTTTCCCAGAGCCATTGTATCCAACTATGAGAGTCAGCGGTGCGTGGAACTGGATGGTCTCAGGCTGGTTGTTGTCGAACGAGCGAACACTGGATACCTTTAGCTAAACCGACACAACTCAGTTGTTTGAAAGGCCCCTACCCTCTTATTAGGAGCTTGTCGATCTTCGCTACGAGAAGTTCAACTCCAGATGCTTGGGGAGGACAACAGGGTCTAGCAAGTTACTCACACCTATTTTCAGAATTAGTCAGCTGAACAAGAATATTTGAGGGTAAATTCCTACATGGCTGTTACCACAGGCTGTTATACCCAAGCTTTGTTAATCTTCGAGTGCGTACTACATGCGTAGTATCGAGGGTTGGTAGATATTAAAGCAAGTGGCAGGGCAAATTTTACCAGGTCCACGGATAGCCTCACACTGCAGATATGAGTAACGAACGTCTAATCAATCGGTCTTTCTAAACACTCTGCATCCACAGGTACCGCAAACCCTTTGGAAGTTATAACGATTAGAGCGCGTCAAATCGCGGGGCTATCACTTTCTCCCGCGCTTCCACGTGATCGGTCAATACCACCCCGTCCCTTCTTAACTTCTTTTGCACCAATTTTGCTACGGATGTCCTTCTGGAGAGATAGCTCGAGATGTCAATATTCGAGAATGGCCCTGTTCGAATGTCCTCTGGCATCCGACCTGATGTGAGTCTTACCTGTTCCGCCGGAAACTATGCGCCTCTGGCTAAACCTTATTGCAGATGGAGGGCATGGGCGGAGGTGACACAACAATGACGGATATGCTGGAGCAAGGTGGAGATATGATAGACGGGTTGGATGTAGATATGCTTCCCATGAATTTAGACCTGGCCTCCGTGAACGCAGCGGATCCACAAACGTACAATGCGGAAGCGCAACTGAATGAGCAGCAACAACAGCAGGCAATTGAGGCCAACGATGGCTCTGGAATGGTCAACAACACAATGAGCGGTGCAGGCGCAGGGCCCCTACCAACAGGCTTCGGTACCCAAACCAATGTCAATGGCGGTAGCACGCTAACGGACTTCACAAAACGGCGGAACTGGTCACAACGAGTCCTCGAAGAGCTCAAAGATTTCCTCCACATCCTCACTCCCGATGGGCGAATCCTCTATGTTTCACCTTCTGGCAAACATCTCACCGGCTACAACCAAGAGGAACTCAACGGCAAATTCATCGTCGATTTCATCCACCCGGATGACAGCGGTATCTTCGTCCGCGAATTTAACGAATCAATAGCTTCTGGAAACCCCCTTCGTTTCTTCTATCGCTTCCGAAAAGCAGACAAGACCTACACCATCTTCGAATCCCACGGCCACCCGCACCTCACGTCGGACGCCGCTGCATTTGGCCTCAACAATGCCGCGGGCTTTTGCCGGGGATTCTTTATGATGGCCCGACCATACCCAACTAAAAACGCCAATCTCCTCGACTCCTTCCTCGAACACAAAATCGAGAACGAGCGTCTGACGAAACGTATTGCCGATCTCCGCAGAGAAGAACAAGAAGAAGTCGAAGCGCAGCAGCTTCACTGGCTAAAAAAACAAGAAGGCCACGGCAGCATTACGCCCTCAGACACTCAGCGTACCGAAAGCGAAACCCCCGGCTCAAACTCCTTGTCCACACTATCGAATGACTACAACGGCATGCCACCACCCGCAAAACCAAGCATATCCAACACGGCACTCACACAACAAAACCTCGACGAAGCCAATGCCAGTTCTAAGCCTGACAGTATCAACGACAAGATGGCTCGGTATGAAGGTGCTACGCATATCGAGACCATCGAGATGCTTACAGGCCTGCGCTACCGCGATGGCGAGCGTTCCCAAGGAATAAGTACTGGAGATGCCAGTCCAGCACTGATAAGAGGAGATGCTGGTATTGCAATCCCTGTTGATAAGGAGAATAGAGGGGGTGATAAGAAAAAGAAATTAAAGGTGGCGGATGAATACGTGTGTACTGATTGCGGGACTTTGGATAGCCCGGAGTGGAGGAAGGGCCCTAATGGGCCCAAGACGCTATGTAATGCTTGTGGTTGTAAGTATCTTGTGTGTGTTTGTTTTCGGTTATGGGGAACTGATAGTACTATACAGTACGGTGGGCAAAGAAAGAGAAAAAAAGACATGTCACGGGTGGACCGCCGCAAGGCTTACAAACTGGCGTCAGCACTGGTAGTTAAAACCGCATAGTAACATATGCGATTTCGTTCCATAAATCGGGAGGTTGCAGTTTGAATCCGGAAAGAAGCCCCTTTACCAAGCTCGGGTTGGAGGGCGTCTGGAGCATTTGCATGGTTTCTCCAAGCATTGGGGAGAAGTATGAAGGGCAGGAGTTCGCAATCACGACCTACGATACCCTTTGAAGCTTTCAACTTTCTGTATCATAGCTGTGCGGACACTTTGTTCATTCACCGTTAGCAATTAATCTGCCAATCAACCGCAATTGCAATGAGCAAAGGGGGTATCAGGAGGTGCAAAATCGTACGATAATGTTAAGCCGTTTCGAGATGTTCAAAACCTTGCTGCGTTAATCTGCAGTATCTGTTTTCATTCTCACAAGACTCAATTTTGACACCATCGGCCGTACTTTTCTGACTGCTCACGAACCATGCTAGAATATAGTACTCCGTTCTGAATGTTTTCGACAACAAAGTGGTTTGTCTTACGAAACGAAACTATAGAATTATGAAGAATAATCTTCAAAGCCCGAATTCTTATGAGTGAGAGCAAATTCGACCTGGGAGGTACATCGTATTATATTTAGTAGTATACTAAGAATGAGCTCATGTAACGAGCTAACGTTCATCGGCGTTGGCTATCTGAATCTGTGGTTGATCGTTTGAAAGCTCAAACTTACACATGGCTCAACTTTTTCAAGTTGCTGATCAGACACTCCTAGATTGTCTGTATGAGAGTGTCATTGTATGAATATCTCTTCAAGAATCTTCGAACATATTCATCTTTGAAGTATATTTCGATGTCATGTATTCATTCTGTCAGCGGGTCGTCCGATGCATTCCCGTCTGTTTGACAGACCTCTTGTACCACTGTCCAAGCTTGCGGTTGTAGGACACAGTACTCCGTACGTCGGTCAAGGAGTCATATGGTCTGTGAAGATGTCCTTGTACTTTCGTTCTCGAGTGATCCATGATAAGTAATACAGTTTCCTAATATAATAGACAAACACTTATATGAACTTAGTGAGTTGTCGCTCGAGCGGCTTGTTTTGCTAGTTGGAAGAGCAGCGATATATGGATATAATCTTGTGTTAAGATCTGCAAATGTGAAAACTAAAGTGAATACGTTGCTGGTATTGGACATATTCTAGTGAAACCGAGTTTCAAGGCTGAATCATGAACAATCGACATCATTCTCATTTGTTCCTCCTCTGACAACAACAAATTTTTGTCATAGGTATGTCATAACAAAACTCGTCTCGCTGATTCAATCTTCTTCCGGTATTTATTTCCAGACCTCTTCCCAGATTCCTATTCAGATGTCATCTAAAATCAAGCTTTCTCCTACGATTTGACCCAAGATTTCCCAGACAGCCACGGGAATTTCTTTAAAGACTGACTCTTACGTCGAAGCTACCTATGCTTGCTGCCTTCTCTTCCGCTTAGTACAACTCGAATTTTGGCAGATTTCGCAGGGACCACAGAGAAAGTTTATTCACGGTTCAGCTAATCCCTTCAGCAGCATGGGGCCCAAAATAGACCCTGATAAAATCGGGTTTATGGACCTGCCAGGAGAAATACGAAATCAAATCTACCAACTCGCTTTGTTGACCAAACACAACAACTGGATCGTTCCATACAAACCTTGCATTCCACATCGTATTCCGTTCGGTCTCCTTCTCACCAGCCGTCAGGTTTACGAAGAAACGAAAGACATCTGGTACGTGGAGAACGTTTTCGTCGAGGTTACTACGAATTGTCTGGGTCTTCCAGATCAATTTGCAGCGATGGGCCTCCCTCATATTGCCTTTTATGACCCCACGAGGCTCGGGACGCGATCGCAGGAGAAGATGACGAACCCTGACTTCAGAATCCGTCTCGCGTTTACATGCCTTCAAGCTAATCAACACATTCAATATTGGATCCCTGGGGAGAGTCTCAAAGAGTTCTGTGTCGCCCTCTGGCTCCTTGACCGCGGGCCCGGGCACACTCTAAGTGCAGGTTTCACTTGCCTAGACATGCACCTTGAATTCCTGCAAAAGACTCGTGCCCCTCGGTCTCAACAATTATCTGTGCTCGAACCGTTCCGGCAACTCGGACGAGTGTCGAAGGCTCGTATCGATGGCGAAGTCGATATAGACCTTGCCAATGAGCTTGTAACGTTGCTAACAATCAACCAATTCCGCTCGCCTGAGGAAGTAATCGAGCGAGTCATCGTTCTTCAAGACGAAGGTGACCAGGAGTTGAATATGGGCAACCCTTTCGGCAGTGCTCTCAGATATGAACAGGCTGTTGCTGCTACTGATTACTTTTATCATTGGAGGCCGATGTCCTCACTTACAGTATTCGGTTCGAGTGCTGGACGGTACGCAGGAATTTCGATTTCAGGTGCCATAGTCTTTGAGATATTCCGACTCTATAAGAAATTGACGCATGCATTTCTTAGCATGGACCTAGTGGAGCGGGCGGAGAGAGTGGCAAGAAAGTTGGTTAGTGAACGCCTAAGGTACGAACTAAGACGTTTCGGTCTGAGCGACGAAAAAGTCGCTGTCGGATACTACATCTTGGCTACGGTGTTGTATCAGAAGGGAGTCAGAACTGGCCTTCCAGATTGCTTCAAGCATGCACGTGCAGAGCTCATGACATGTCTGCAACTTCTTCCCCGGGACGCCGTGTTACGCACAGGTATAGAGGAGCTAAACTGTCACATATACAAGGTGTATATGCCAAAGACGGAAGAGGAGAAGAGTGGATGGGAAAAGTAGCATGGGCGGCCGCTCCAATGGTATTTTGAGTGTCCGTCCTTTCTAAATGCCAACAGCGAACTTGACAGGTAATGCCGACGTATCTGTAAGCAGGTGTCGACTTATAGAGTCGGTATGAAGGCTGGTGGAAATACGGAAAGGCCAGAATGACAACCTCTATCCTAAAGGCGGAATGGCGTTATGAGGTGATGTGAGGCGTTTGTGGGAGAGTCTGTTCCATACAAGTCCTGTATTCTCTTTCCGAATTAACACTGTTCTCAATGGGCTGATTTTAAGAGAGCTCGGGGCGAGTCTTAGTTCAATGCTCAGTCAGGGGGCTTGACAGCATTTTTGCCTCACAATCGGCACTGAGAGGGTCTAAACCTCTCCTCTTATTCCAAACGGGCGATAGAGCTGCCTTAACCTTCGAAAAAATCTCGCGAACCCTCAAGTATCCTGCCTTGGAAGTGACCTCTTCTTGTCTCTGCTTCTGGGTATGTTTCTCGGGGGGAGTTTGACAGTCCTGTTCCTCATGAGTATTTGTCATGTTTCCCCTTAACCTTCACATCCAGAATAGCTTCATGGTAATTGCCCTGCACCCGTGCCTTCTTCAGTCTCTTCACCTCGTCATCATCTAATTTCCTACCCACAACCTCTTCTAACTCTTTCCTGCTTATCTTTTCTCTTGCCCTTGATTCTTTATTGGCTTTCAACTTGGGTTTAAACCGTGCCTGCATACGGATACGGAGAGTGGTACTGAATGAGATCGACTCGGCATCACCGCGTACCTCGGGAGTAACTTTGTCATCATTTACTGTGAGAAACTTCTCACGTCCTGTTTGTACACTGAATGTTCCAGGTGTTTCTGGAGAGGCTATGCAGATGAAGGATTCTTCAGGTGAGATGGCTTCGTGAACTGCAGAAAGAATGCCAATATTGTCGCAGCTTAGATAGCTATTGCAACGATGTCATTAAGATGCAGCTAAATAACAACAATTACAGCATATACTAAGCAAAACTCACCGTCCATGATGTCCTTTGAAGCTGATACTGTCCGTTCCGGCAACTCTGCTTGCCACCCAGACTTGTCTAACCTCATGAGGTTCTGCAGTAGCTGGATCGCTTTCGAAGATGTTCTCGAGTTCGCTGGTAAAGACCTTGCCGTTCGCGTCACAGGAAATGCATGTTGGCTTTGCTGACGGCAGAATGAGAATGACCGGCCCAATTATGTCGGATGGCGCTTCTGCTGTAACCCAATTATTATCATCCTCTCCGGTTGCAGCTATATTTGAAACTGTAAGTGCTTTGGAAGAGCTGTCGGCGGCATCGTCATTATCTCCACTTGGAGCTTTGCGCTTTCTGGACTTCTTGTCTCCTTTGAAGGACAGTGGTTTGACCATGATCAAGGCTGGTAAAGTGTTGGTAATTGTAGAAACAGTTTTCTTCTCCTGGTTGGAATGCCACTGTGCACTGTTTACTTATATTTCTGTCGGAAGCAGACATGAGAACTACCCACCCGTGCCACCTACCTTTTAAGGTAAACGAAGTTCATCGGCACTCTCCGCGGCCCGGCCCCTAGCGTAGCCCTAATCGACAAGCAGGGTTAAGCCAAGTAACCCAGTGGGGTGTGGGCGGCTTGCAGTTCCATGACAATGCTCTGTACGAAGTACAACCAGCAAGTACTTGGCTCCAGCCGCCATGAGCCCAAAAGCTCCTAGTGAAGTAGCTCATGAGGCTGTTACAGTCAGTCTCGCAGACCTGAAAGAATGTCGGCCTTTCGGAATTCCTCCATCTCAATGCTCCGCGTCTGACAATCTTCGTAGCAGCCGTGCCCTTCGAAAGACTAGAAGAAGCATTTGGTCCATTGTCACTGGGTATCTTGATTGTCAAAGACATTGAACCAAGATTTGTTGAGCTTCGCCATAGGCTGCTTTCCTACTCCTCTTACCTTGCCAATCTACCCCCTGAAGAACTAGGTATTGAGTCCTCACCTCCTCCAAATCCTCGTCAACGTCCTTGACTTAGCTTCTTCACATACTCAGAACCCTACAGAAACTCTCACCGTCCCATCTTCGAATTACCTAACCGGCTGGTCCCATGGCAAAGAGTCTCTCAAATCCGGCGCCTACGACACACTCAAAGGTTCCTACTACATCAGTTGTGCCTTCTACCAAGATCCCACCCTGCAGAACGCCCCAGCCTCCGATTTCCCCAACTTTTCCGAATACACAGCCCCTAACGTCTGGCCAAGCGAAAGCTCTTTACCTGGGTTTCGAGAGACGTTTGAGGACCTGTGCACCCTGATTATTGATACAGCGGTGCTAGTTGCAAGAGCTTGTGATAGGTATGCGGTGGCGAACGTAGAAGGGTATAAGGACGGGTATTTAGAGCATGTGGTGAAAACGAGTATGACGACGAAAGCGAGGTTGTTACATTACTTCCCACCACAAACCTCCAACCTCGTCAAGACCCCTCCGAAGGTGGAAGTCGCCAAAGAAGAAGCGGATGACTCCTGGTGCGCGACTCATATCGATCATGGCTGCCTCACCGGCCTAACATCCGCCCTCTACGTCGACGAATCCCAACACCCCCCTCACCCTAGCCCTCCCAGCAGCAACTCCCCAAACCACCTTTCACCCCTACCATACCTTCCCCACCCCCCTTCCCCAACAACAGGCCTCTACATCCATTCCCGCACTCATACCATAACCAAAATAACCATTCCCCCATCTTGTCTTGCTTTCCAAACGGGCGAAGCGCTCCAACTGATTACGGGAGGGAAGTTCAGGGCCGTACCCCACTTTGTGAGGGTGGGCGGAGGAGCCGATGGAGGATTAAACGGGGGAAGAGTGGCGAGGAATACGCTTGCCGTATTCACGCAGCCGAATTTGGGGGAGGTGGTGGATGTGAGGGAGGGAAGGGGAGTAACATTTGCAGAGTTCAGCAAGGAGGTGGTTGGGAGGTTTGGGTGATGAGCTGAAATTTATGGTTGGAAGGCAATTAGTTCAAAGTTGTGATTCTGGGGTTTGAAATCGAAATATGCCGTGTTAATTTTTCATTAACTGTATGCATGCGCTCTAGCACTAAGGAGTTGATGAACATGCATGGGTAAAGAAAGCTCATGATTCGTGAGAGCATTAAAAGCCGGGAAATCATTTACCGATACCACCGTCGCCGCGGCAAGATGCAACTAGAATACCAAAGACCTGTATCCATGGCCCTCTTGTCTACCTAGATGAATGCCGAGCACCAACGCCTGAATTCCAGGAGCCAGTCTTGGAAAAGGAAAATTCCGAGGGTTCGAAAAGTAAGCATAAAGATGGCAGCTATGTTTTGGAGCGATCCTAGTACCAACGCCAGAAACGGGCAAAGGGGGTGAACAATCAGGTCTGAAAGGTGACAAGGGTTTTGTACGCCTACATCGCAGATCCAGCAGGCGGCGCAGGCGGAGCAGAACCTAGGACGGCGTTTGGCTGGGTAAGAGGTATGAACGGCGGCGGTGGGGGCAAGCGAGCCGCCAACGCGGCGATGTGAGGTGGTGGGTTCGAGCGGAAGATATCAGGGATCATCTGTGTATAATAACCCGGCTGTTCAGTGACAGTCTGTGCCTGGCTTGAGCTTGCTCCCGATAGATGCGAGACCTCTGGGACAGCTCCTCGCTCAGCTGCTTCCTTCAGCCACTGCTCCCAGTCGGCGTCCAGAACAGCCTCTTCGCCCCTGGCTCGTGCTTCTGTGGCGGCGATGAGTCTCTGGTTGAGCTCTACACCGACGCTTTGTTGGAGCTCGTCTTCGCTCTCTTCTCCGCCAGTTTCCCCCTCCTCTTCGGAATCCTCCATCTCCTCATCTTCGTCATCTGATAATTCCTCTACTTCACTCATTTCTTCGGGTTCCACCACCGCTTCGTTTCCACGCGGCAAGCGTGTCTTTGTGGCTGTTGGCCGTGTATGTACAGCCAACTCCACATCATCCCAAGTCGTGTCCCGGATCTTAACATTCTCATCTTTCTCATATCTCTCCCGAGCCCACCTGGTCCCTTCCCACTTGCAAAGTGTCTGAATTTCGTGGTCGGTCAGTCTCAGCTCGTCTAACGCACGAAAGAGTCTCCGATGCCATGGGAACCGACCGAGACGTGTTCGGTGAGTCGAGGTATTGTAGTCTAGACCAGGATATTGAGCCTCCAGGCAGTCAATAGGTCCATAGAAGCAAACAGTCTCCGATCGGACTTCAGGGATCAGGTTGCGAGTGACGTGAGCTTGGAAACTGGTAGGGTCTGTTGGTTTAGGGTTAGGGAAGAGTCTTGAGTAGACGAGTGGAGCGATGGCTGGTTTATGCATCTTGGGGGAAGATGCTGGAGTGTAAACGGTGTGTGCTACAAAAAGGGAGAAAGCCGGGGCGTATGCGGGAAATATTTTTTTCTTGTGCTCGGCCTTCAGTGCCTAGCTTGTGCTACTTCGAGACCTCGGGACAGAATCGTGTGTTATCAGCACGAGATGTTGGAGTTGGATTGTATTGAGCACATTTTCGGCGATACCCCGCAAACACTCTCTGTAAGACAGAAATCCAACTTTGGGGTGGTTGTGATCCAGTCGGAGGTATGGAAATAACGGAGGAGAAGCGTCTGATCGAGTTTCGATGTATTTCAACAACAGATAGGTGCCAACAATTGAAGGGTGTAATTTAAGGTATGTGACCGACCAGAGAAGAGACAAAGGTTTCTCAGACGAGTCGTCGGTAGGGTCTGGAGCCTTTGGGGTTTCGTTGGCTCGCTATTTATGGCCTTTGGGTTTCAAAAGATGCAGCCGGGATGATATTGGAGCGTGGGTGAAGGAAGCTAATTTCAGGTACCCGACGTCAGTTGAAGCTGCTAGATCAGGAGGGGAAGTTGCAGTCACATTTAGGCTGCCTCTTTTGAAGAATAGAGAGGTTCTGAAGAGAAGCTTTGCGTAAACTCAGAAAAACTGTCAGTGTGAGATGTCATGGACGAAGGTGAAGGGGGGGGGAGGAGGGTATCCGAGCTGACTTTATATTCGCCTCTACGGGAGAGTGGATGATGCATCAAAAGTATATGTAGTGAGCAGGCGAGTACTCTGGGTGGTTGTACATTAATGATTCACACCGCTGGACATGCAGTAGTAAGTAATTAGAGTCTTAAGGTAGAGTAGAGAGTACTCCGTATGTGGCGCTTTGTTCATTCTTGATTGTACGGAGTACTCTAGTCACACCGGCGGAACACTCCATCCCATGCCCGACCAGGGTCTCGTGAAGGAATCTGTTGAAAATGCTCCCGTCCATTGCGTCTGAATGGCCCAGCACAACTCCCCGCTAAGGTACATTTACGGGCAGGAAGGGCTGCTTGCATGATCACCAGACTAGATACTTGACTGGACTGGGCTGGACTGGACGATTGCACAACTATCGTATCTTCGTTATCAAAAACATTAACTGTGAGCACGACAGGTCGAATTTCCTTCTTCTTCTCTAAGCTCGTCTGTGCACAACTCCAGCCAACCCAACATTGACGACTTCCATTCTCGAAGTGTAGGTAAGGATGATGGGGCCACACTTTCAGACCTTCATAACTTATTACCTACGTTCTATTCAGTTTTATTACTCACATGCTAAGGACTGACGCTTGCAGAACAACACCGATGATGGCCGAGGGGGCCAACTGTCTTGGGAATTTCTTACATTTCCACGCTTTGAAACATGTCAGTGCTGAGGTGAAATATCAAATCTCTCTTCCATAGTTCGTTTCCAGCACAGCTTTTATTATCCCTTCCAAGATTAATCTGACGAGACGGTCACATGCTCCTTGTCTGTTTCGCACATCATCCTTAGCCCGATAAACTTTCCAGTACAAGGTCTGGGCCTGTGGTTATGTCGACATTCAAGGGGATAGTCGACGAATTTCCAGAAATAAGGATTGACTATTTCCGGACCATCGCTGGGCGGACACCGCCTCTGGCAGGTTTCTTGAGTCATGTGCACAGTGATCATTTGATAGGGCTGGAGTCCTTGAAGTCGCCTTTTGTCTACTGTTCATTGGCTACAAGGGAACTTCTACTACGCCTCGAGAAGTATCCCCATCGAATGAACTTCGCAAAAGGCATATTGGAGACAAGGAAACAACATTACAAGCATCTGAGAAACCTGCTCAAACCTATCCCGTTGAATGCCCCAACCAATATCGAGCTGCGGCCGGGAAAGACAATTCGAGTGACGTTGCTAGATGCAAACCATTGTGCTGGCGCTGTCATGTTTCTGATTGAGGGTTCTGCAACAGCAATACTGTACACCGGTGATATCCGGTCCGAACCTTGGTTTGTCAACGCGCTGATCCGCAATCCTGTCGTCATTCCGTATGCTCATGGCCACCGTAAATTAGACAAGATATATCTTGACACAACATTTGCTTCCAAAAGTGAGCCTCATCGGAATTTTCCAACGAAGGCAGACGGATTAAAAGAGCTACTCGTGCAGGTCTTGAGATATCCAGAAGAGACAGTCTTCCACTTCCATGCATGGACTCCTGGCTATGAAGAGGTGTGGATTGCTCTTGCGTCGGCCCTCAAAACTCGGATTCACGTTGATCGGTATAAAATGGAGCTCTACGGTTCTCTTACACCAACTTCCAGCGGTACAGCCCACTCATCAGAATTTCAAGTACTATGTGGTTTTAAGTACGGGAATCGAGAGCAGGCTGGTTGTCTGACTAGTGATCACACAGTCAGACTACATAGCTGCGAGCGTGGCACGAGCTGTCCTACTCTAGACAGTTCTGATGTTGTCTGGATCACGCCAATTATAGCCCGTTCAAAAGATGGGGTTACTATCCCAGAACTCGGTGCAGGTGGTGGGGAAGGAGATCTCACACAAGCTCATGAGCTTGAGCTTAGCGACCCGAAAGCCGCCCTTGAGCTAATGAGGCTGTGTCTGAGCAACATACATGACAAACAAATGCAGGAGAAGACGCTTAGTTTTCTATCATCCGCCCTCTCTTCGCATAGGAAATGCGTGTCTCTAGATGCCCTCGGTCTAGAAGACTGTGACGACTCGATCCCGTTGGAGAGGCTTACAGAGCTTCTGGCAAGACTTGCAGGCAGAGAGGAGGTTTTGCACCAGCAAGAGAGAGTTCCTGGTAACATGTTTACCGCACCAAAGACGATCAAAGCACGAAAGTTATACCAGTCTACCCAAAAGCTCCCTAGAAGTATCGTAAGGCGTGTCTGATCTGTATGAGTTCATATGCCTAACCGTGCGTATAGCAATTTCCCTACTCGCGGCATTCATCATACGATGAACTCTGCCATTTAGTAGAGGCTTTTAAGCCGGTCGATGTGTATCCTTGCACTGTTGAAGAGGAGAGGTGGACTTGGGACATGAGTATCCGCTCCCTATTTGGTCATCTATGCGCTGGTACTATTTTCTCTCATGATCAAGAGATGGGTCTTCTCAAAGGCGAAAAAGTAGCATCACGGAAAACACTGAAGAGGCGAACGGGCGAGTCTAGCTCACAAAACTATCCTGGTAATTCGACACAGGAAGAAGTGGACTCGGACCAGGAACGCGACCAAGATACCACCGTAGTTGCACCCACAGGATCTAACGGGACGAAAAATAGCACATATGCCGTCCCTGAGCCTGAAGAGCGGCCTTGGAAGCATTCTCGTACCAGCCAGGAACCCGTCAGAGGTTTATCTCAGTATCCTACGCCACAAATGACTATGTCTTCTAGCAATACTTCTTCTAAATGCCCCATTTTCAGCCAAAAGCCCGCTGATGGTCCCAGGAAGATTGATGTCTCAAGAAAATCTGCTCCATCTAATACTCTCTTGTCCAAACAGGAAAGGAACGACTTTAGGAGCTCCTTTGATGGCTGGCTGAAGACTCCGGGACCAAAGCCCAAACTGCCGACTCAAGGCGAAGCTGACCCCACATTACAGCTCACGAGCGAGTTAAATACGGCAGTGTCCACTTCGAAGAGAGGAACTAAAGGAGAATTCAAAGATCTAAGTCCTAGCACTAAGCTGTTGTCAAAGGACAAAAACATAAGAAAAGAATACCGTTGCAGGTGGGCGATGTGTAGCGAAAATTTTAACCTGCTGCCCAAACTCCGTCAGCACGTGATCCAAAATCATGATGAGCCCAAAGGCAATACTGGCCCATACATATGTCTTTGGGGCAGATGCTCAAAGCCAAAGGCGCCAATTTACCATACCAAAGAACTATGGATAAATCACCTGGAGGAATGCCACAATTTGAACGGATTGCGAATGCTACGGAAAGGACAAGAAAAGAATGACAGGAAGCCCGGGACTGATACTCGAGAGTCTCATGATCTTGCTTCCAGCCCTCCTGCAGAGGTAGCAGACGACACCCAAAATCCCCACTCAAATCGAATAAAAGATCCCGCTGGCACCCAAACCCATCCAATCTCCCTCTCCTCTCAGGACACCTCTAGCTCCACCACCGCTTCCTCTCTATGCTTTACGAATCACTTCATTGCTGATGATCAGGAAGCAACACTCGATAACGAACCCGCCCATGGATCTCAAGACTCCCACGTCTCCGTCTCCACCTCCGCCTTCGAGTCCCAACCATTCCAGGATCAGCAACATACTACAGAAGAGAATCGTAGAACAACAAACATATTCACCCAGAAGATCAAGCATAGAAAAGAAGCTTATAAAGCTGCAAAGGGGACGAGCGCGTTAGCATGGGGTGAGGTTAGTTTGGTGAGCTCGAGGGGGGGACATGGCGAGCTGGAATTGGAGTTATGATTTTTGCTGGCACGAGCTTTGGAGATGGCGAATCGAGGAATAATGACTAGGATTACTTGTTCTGCTCTAGTAAATAAAGGAATTTTTTTATAGCATCATGGCTTAAGTATACTGCATTCTTAGCCCTAGCACGTTGTTCTTCACCTTATACGATATCGAACAGTGGAAAGCATTGGCTGAGATCAAGCGGACCGACTCACGCGACACACGACATTAGACCCGAACTGACCTCGAAACCAACTGTATGGTCTTGCTGGAAGATACCTAAGAACCCTATAGCGCGTAGTGATGTAATGGCATTAACAATGACCTTCAACAACAAGCTGAAATTTCATGCTGTTGAAGCTCTTGGGTAACAATGCAGAACTCGGCTCGGAATATCCAGGAAAGGGGGAGGGAAATGGAGGTGGGATTGCACAACCTAGCATCAACCCATCTCTGACGTTGAAAGAGTGAGCTCGGGCATTGTTGCGATATATCTGACGACTAACGGCATCTATACAATGAGTAGAAGCGTACCGGCATCTGCGTTGCAACCTAGGTATTCGTCGTAAATATATCGCTGATCATCATCATTACCGTATAAGTCCTCGTAGCTCTTTAGACACCTCTGAAGCCTGCCCGTGTTCATCTTCGCTGTATTCGACGTTCCTTAACATACATAGTGTCCTTGCGTTAATGGTAGTACCGTCGCCGGCTCCGCTTTGCAAACCATTCCATCTGCCTCAACAACCTATCAAGCCAAACCCACAGTTAGCACAACCAATTCTCCAACTTTCAAATACCTTCCCACAAGAACCTTGCGGCTTCGAGGTTGCCACATCACATGAAAAGGTAAGAGAGTACTTACGTAGCTTTCAGGGTCAACCCTCATCTTCGGCATCACATCATTGAACTTCATATCCCGCTTCCCAATGTTCCTGCAGTTCTTGACCACCTCAACGCGTTTGCGTAGCTTATAAGTACCTATCGTGCCGCTATTGACAGAAGCTTGAGAGACAAAAGTAACGGAGGTGTGGGGAACGAAGGCCTAGAAAGGCCGGTTAATTGGTGAAGATGGAAGGTGAAAACCGAACTCCGAGAAAGGGGAGAGGGGAGAGCTTACACCGAACATAGGACGCATGATAATAGGTTCGACGGTGGGGATGGAGGCGTTCGGGTCTCCCTGACGGTATTGTTAGCAGCCACTACAAGAGCTGTAGAAATGGATTCTCACCATTTGCGCATAAGATATCATACCACTCTTGATCACCATATCTGGCTTTGTTCCGAAACTCGCCGGACTCCACAGCACCAGATCCGCCAGTTTCCCCACCTCCACACTCCCGAGCACGTGACTCATACCTTGCGCTATAGCGGGATTGACCGTGTACTTGCTGATATACCTCTTCACTCTAAAATTATCAGCCCCTGTGCCCGCGTCTTCTTTAAGAGTGCCCCGCTGCAACTTGTTCTTGTGGGCTGTATTCCACGTTCGAAGTATGACTTCCCCACAACGACCCATAGCCTGCGAATCTGAGGACATCATACTTATAGCACCAAGATCGTGCAAGACGTCTTCGGCTGCAATGGTCTCTGCACGAATGCGGGATTCGGCAAAGGCGACGTCTTCGGGGATATTTTTTGAGAGATGGTGACAAACCATCAGCATGTCGAGATGTTCGTCTAAAGTATTGAGGGTGAAGGGGCGGGTTGGGTTGGTACTACTCGGAAGGACGTTGCCATGTTCGACGACGGAGATGATATCAGGAGCGTGACCCCCTCCAGCGCCTTCAGTGTGGTAGGTATGAATGGCGCGATTTTTAAAAGAGGCTATTGTTTGTTCAACGAAACCGGACTCGTTGAGAGTATCGGTGTGGATGAGGCATTGGACGTCGTATTCGTCACAGACGCTTAAGCATGTGTCAACAGCTGCTGGAGTAGTTCCCCAATCCTCGTGCAGCTTCAGCCCAGCGGCACCGGCATCGCACTGCTCTTGCAGTGCTCTTGGGCTGCTATCGTTGCCCTTTCCGGTGATACCGATGTTGATAGGTAATTCATCGCAAGCTTGAAGCATTTGCTGCAAGTGAACCCTTCCAGGCGTGCAGGTGGTTGCACTGGTGCCTGTGCTTGGTCCTGTCCCGCCTCCGAGCATTGTTGTGATACCTGAAGCGATGGCCTCATACGCTTGTTGCGGACAGATGAAATGAATGTGCGTGTCCAGTCCGCCGGCGGTGATGATACTTCCCTCGCCCGCAATGACATCTGTGCAGGAACCTACAACTAATACCGCGTCGACGCCATCCATGGTGTCAGGATTGCCGGCTTTGCCAATCCCAACAATTACTCCGTTCTTAATGCCAATATCTGCCTTTACGATGCCGCTCCAGTCCACAATGAGTGCATTCGTTATTACTGTATCCAGTGATTCAGCGTCAGGTCGACCGCTGGCTTGGCCCATGCCTTCTCGAAGAGTTTTGCCACCGCCAAATTTGCATTCATCGCCGTAGACTGTGTAATCTTTCTCCACCTTTATCCATAGATCTGTCGAACCCAGCCGCACAACATCGCCAACGGTGGGCCCGAACATGCCAATGTATGCTTCGCGAGTCATAGAAAATGGCTCGATATGAACGCCGTCACCTGTGGGTTCTGGTGTATGTGCGAATCCTCCTTTTTGTAACCTTTCTTGTATCTCTTTTGCTCGGGACATGTCAACATGGCCTGGAGCTACAGTATTGCCGCCTCTTATAACTCTGTGCCCCCCCATTTCAACGAGAGTCACGGTCTTTGTATCTCCCGGCTCGAATCTTATGGACGTACCTGCAGCTATGTCTAGGAAATAGCCATATGCTCTGAGACGATCAAAGTCGAGCTGTGGGTTCGCTTCGATCAAGTGGTAATGGGAGCCGACCTAGATGTCATCTTAGAACGCTGGATAGGAGACGATGTATGCTATGTGAAACTCACCTGTATTGGTCTGTCGCCTGTGCTAGTGACTTTTAGTCGTATCCTGTTCCTCCCGTCGCGAAGCACCACTCTCTCCTCATTTACCGGCACCACAGCGCCCGGAATCTTCTGCGGTTCTAATTCTGCAGCATCCGGCAGAGGAAACTGGTCTTTAGAAGGTATAGGAAAGAAGCTGCCATACAACGCCTTTTCCAGATCGCCGTCATTGGAGCTGATTGGGTGGTGAACTGTTACGAGGTACGTGCCCGTTGGGAATGTACCTTCGATCATGAGCTCGGTCAGGGTAGACATCACTGAGGGTTGGACGTGGCGCCTGCCGAGCATGGTCTTGCCGATTGACATGAGGTCTGCGACGGAGTGATTGCCATCGCGAACGAGCTGGAAGACCTCGTTCAGCACTCGGTTCCCACGTTCTTAGCACAGTCATACTTCTTGCAGGTTGTTGGCTATCAAAGCCTACGATGCTGTTATCGGACACTTCGATAGTAAGATTGGAGATGGGAGCGTACGGTTGCTTCTGCATGGTTCAGCTTGACGCCTCTGGCAAGACGACGTTGGGCAAGCAATCCTAACTGTGAGGTAACTAGCTTATCGATCTAAGTAAGTTAGTATGTCCAATGAAAGGTTCTTGAGAGAGGAGTGTACTTCTCTAGGTACAAGATGCATAGTAGAACGTCAATAGTGACTAGTTAGATCTGAGTCAAAGGCCTAGTGTCTTGACTGTTGTACAGGTCATAGTCATATGTAAAAGCAGAAGGAAGGATGTTGGGGTTAGCAATGGGAGTTGCGGGGTCTGATTAAGGTAGGCGAGTGAACTGCGGGAAATCGAACTGCCCCTGTCCGCACGTTATTGGGTCTACCTTAGGTTTCGAAGTCAGCATGACCATCAATCGCCGAAGCCTTGAACGTTTCGGGACGGTGCATTTTTGGATAGAATTATGTCGAAAAGCCTCGATGTACCTCTGCTTCAATATGTAATGACGATCCTGCCCGCTAAAAAAGAAAGAAGGCACTCAAATCTCGGGTGGAGCGAAAGGTGAGTTAACCCGAATACATTTCCTTCCATAAAAGAGCCTTTTTAATTTTCACCCAAGGAAACCCCTCTTCAGAAAAATCGAACGAGTGCCTACTCCATCGCCAAAGCCCAGACGTTTACCTGTCTTTCCTTCAAGCGTCAGCCGCCTCACTCTTACGCTTCCTCCCTTTAGACTTCTTCCTCTGCTGGTTATCTTGGCTCGTCAGGACTGATGAGTTTGCAACCTCATCTGCCTCCTTCTTGGCCTCCACGGCTTCGTCGCTAGCTTTGGCACTCTTCCGCGACTTCTTCTTCCTCTCCACCTCCGTTGACTTCGACGCTCGCTCGACCACCTTAGTTGGCGTTGGCTTGACTGGTGACTCTTTGTCCTTTTTGCTCCGCTTGCTGGTTCGGGGTGGGGAACGAGCTTTGATGGGTTCTGGGGTGTCGTCGTCCGAAGTCGAAGCATCGGAAGTTTCATGGTCATCGGGTTCCTCGATAGCTGAATCGTCGGGAGGTGGGTCCGGAAATCCGCCAGCTTTCCTTTGCTCATCGTAGAGCTTCTTGGCTTCGGCATCGCTGATTTCCGGAATCGGCTTGCCTTCCTTGTAGGCCTTCACTTTCTCTTTATAGCGCGCGAAGTTCACACCATATTTGTAGCTCCATTTCTGCGATTCGAGCTCTTGTCAGCCATCGATGTCAACTGATTTAAGATAGAAGAGTCACTCACCTCCTTCTCCTCTGCCAGCATTTCGAGCCATCTCTTTGTCCCTTCGTCGGCAACCTGCTTCGCGGTGTGGCCCGGAGGCATCTCACTAGAAATCTCGGACCGAGCAGTCTGCATATACAAGAAGTACGGAGTCACAGGGCGTTTAGGCGCGAATTTATCATGGGGCGCCCTCTTCCTCTTCTTGCTCTCAGCTGCCTCTGCATTCGGACCTGGAGTAGCGGTGCGCCCAGTGAAGAGAACGTTATCACCAGGCCCAAGGGGGTTCGCGACACTCATCAGCTCAAGAGCAGAGCCAGAACCTTTGCCGATGACCGTATTGGTGTGCGCGATATAAGCGCGTGAAAGATCTTGAACCGCGGACTGGAGGGTAGCAAGGCCGGTGACAACCTGGGGCGTGATAATTAGCTGGCTTAGCTCTGGATGACAGGCACCGAACGCAATGTTGCGCGCGATCTTAAAAGCTACTTCGCCAACAACCTTGCAGGGGTTGGTGAGAAGAGTGACGCATTCTAGGGCAGCTTCGGACTGCGGTCCCGTCATGTACTTGTGATCTGACATGACGGCAGATTGTTTAATGAGGGTGATCGTGAGTAGGCTTACGGACATGGTGTGGTGGGTGAGACGCGACGATGTGTTGATGGTGAAGGCGCGACAAAGCTCAAAGAAAGGAAATGAATGGGGCTTACCGAGTCCCTGGTGCGAACGAAGTCCTCAATACTGACTTGCAAACTCGCAGAGTCTTTCGGCTTGTCTTCTTTCTTAGGTCGGGCCATGTTGAGTACCCCAAGTCCTTGGTTGTCAAACCTATTTCGTCGGGGATGAAAACGGGTGGTTTAGTGATAAAAGTGGTTATTTAGGGGTAGGTAAGTTCGGGGGGGGGAGTTGGGTAATGTTTGGGTTGAAGAGGGTGACAGGTTCAGGTTAAGTAATGGGTGGCAGGGGGGGCGGTTGCCTTCGGCCTCAGGGGTGTTGCGACCAGCTAAACGGCAACCACAGAGGCAACACACACACCCCGCTTTGACCGGCACGCTACTTGAATTGCCTGGATAGAGAGTACTGTAGGTACTGTACTCGTACTATACTACTCACAAAACCTACTACATACAGCTCGATAGATGTATTTGCCATTCTATGTTGTGTGAAGAGCATTTAGACACATGCAACTCACACTTTGAGGTACAAACACACTGTTCTGTTAAGCCTTCTCTCTCGATGTGTCCCTCCTTCTTGCAATCGAAACCTGTCGACTGTACTGCGCATTCTCTACGACCTTCAGTTGAATTGAAGCCTTGAGACTCGCTAACTCTAAGTATTCTACGTCTGACGAACAGTTGTAACAGCTGGCTCGCCTATAACCATACTACTGAAAGACTCATGGCTCGTAAGCCTACACCCTCTAAAGAGAGCTCCATAAGATATCCGCTGCAAAGACGTTCCAGTGAGCTGAAAGGTTATACTGATACAAAAAAGATAAAGATACTCTTGAGTAGGTTTTTTTAGTTTGAAGCCCAACCATAGCCGATCCCCGCTAACTTCCAGGCGGCCGCCCCCTAAATCTAGGGAATACTTTATCTAAATTCTAGGCATAAAAGTCGTTATTGCTCTTTTGCTCAATCACTAACTCAATGATCTTCATTATACATTTATTTCATTCGTTTATAAGCTTACTAGGTACTTGAGTAAGTGATAGTGTGGCATGATTAGGTTTTTGCACACGACGATAATCTTTGCACGTTTAGGGTGGACAAGGTTCAGAACTGTCCTATTCTCTCACCTGCTCCTTCAAGTCTACCTAATCATTAATGTCCTGTTAGGCGTTCAATTGTTTAGTCCGCATGCCACAGGACCACAGGATTACCGATTACGCCGTCAATCATCCAGCCGCCTATGACGAGTACGTGACAACAGTTGAAGAATTTCCACGTCCGAAGCATTTGCCAACTCCGGCCTCTACACCTTGCCATACCGACTTATCTGGCTAGCAGGCTTCTACCCCTTTACCTTCTCGGCGTATCACACAAGAACCGGATCTTGACTCTGACAACCAGACTAACCAGCCCAGGAACCTCTTTATAGAGCCAGACGATCACGGCTTACCAGCCGTTCAGCAAGAGCCCAACCAAAGAAGCGGACCTTTACAGTTGGAAAATATTAGTGAGTCGAGGGTCAAGAGACGCTACTGCTCTTCTCCTAAGGAGTGGCTTGTCGAAGGCGTGGATTGTCGGGAGTCCCAATAAGGACTCTTATATCCACAGTCTCGATGACTTCCCTTTTCGGACACCGCCCATATCATGGCCAGTCCCCATGGGAGCTTATATTTAATCCCCCCAGCTTAATGCCCAGGAGGATCTAGCCAGGACAAGGAGAGTCCTGGGAGAGATGGCGCGCTAAGGATGTTCCTCCTAGGACGAAGATCCGTCCTGGGAGCTTTATCTCCTAATGCAATCAGTTGAGGTGCACACTCATCCGGGACGATTTCGAGTTTACCGTAACCGTATACCGGGGGGACGAAGCGCAATTCGACGAAGTTTTCAACACTGGCCACTTTCTTCAATATGACGACGAGCCTGAAAACAGCGACCTCTCTAGCAACATATGCGCCCGAGGAAATCGCTGAGAGCCTCACAGCTGGGCTTCTCATTAGAGCTATACTCCTCCCCAAGACTTGGCCAGTCCGTATCGCAATATCGCAAGCAGTACCGCTCCTCCCTTAGTGTGACTGGGACACCTCGCCGTTCTCTCCCATGCGGACGCCGATAGCTGTGAACTCGTCCAAATCTTCGACGGTCAGGCCGAGCAGGTTGTTGTGGAGGCCCCAACTGGACTGATAGTCGCCCTCGCCGTTGGGAAAGAACATGCGGCTGTAAAGCATCTCCGTAAAAGCCTTCATGTTGCCCTGCTGCAGGGCGGCCTGGCCATCCTTCCAGCGCTGTTCGGCGGACTCGTAGGTGATGGTCCAATAGGCATCGGTGGTTCCCGTGATGCGCTTGACACTCTCAAACATGTCGCGCTGACTAAGTCGGAAGCTCGATATGTAGATGGAGCTGTTGCGGAACTGCGACAGCGTGAGCGACCGGTCCGTCTCGTCGTTTTGGAGCTCCTTCAGACTCAGCAGATTGGCGATAGCTCGACCGCACTGAGGCCAAGTGATGGTGTTGATAGCCACGTTGCAGTCGTCGAACAAGACGAAGAAGCGCTTCTTGAAATCGAAGCCGTAGCGATCCGTTCCGGCGCCCAAGCTAAACTCGTACCAGAAGTTGCAGACCAGCAGCAGGTACGAGCTGATGCCGAGGCTCTCGATCTCAGCGCAGATGCTGTCGCTTTGCGGCGAAGCAAGCTGTTGTTTTGCGGCCAAGCAAGCTATCGTTGCACAGCGTGTTATTGGCGGCATCATGACCGAACCAGTTGGGCAGAACATACGGCACGTCGGCCTTAGCGGCTGCGCGCACGAATTTGGTGATGGTGTCGCTCAGAGCCGGCATCGACATGGTGATGATTAAGACCTGCTGTTCCCGGAGCGTCTCCATCGATGTCGCGTCGTTGTCGCCGCTGTAGTCGACGCGGGCAATCTGGACACCTTTGGGCAGCTTGCTGGTGCTGCTGGGGCGTGCGATGGGCGTCACAATACGCTTGCCGGTCTTGAGCAAGTGCTCTGCTATGTGCTTTCCCACCTGGGCGCCGGCCTGTCACTCAGTTAGAGATGACTGTCTTAACTTACACGCGATGGCGTGGAAACTCGACGTACACCAACAATGACCACCTTCTTGATGCGGTTGGAGAAGCCCTGAGGCTGACTGTTGTCATATCCCCCGGCCATGGTCGTCTTTGTGGTGAGGGCTAGAAAATGAGAGATAGTATTTGTTGTACTGGATGGCTGTCTTGACGGGCGACCTGCGTGGTAAATGGGCAGACATTGATATGCAGACAGCGAGCATACCGTCCATCACACACCAGTGACCAAACACGTCCGACAGGCGGTGCTTCGTCTTCGTGTTGGCGTTCCATTAGCTAGCGCCTGGCGGTTGACATATCGGCCTTAAACCGCTCAGGCGGTCCCGACCCGGAGCTATCGGTCTTAGCTGATCTGAGCCATGGTCCGTAGATGTCCTGTTGATGTGATTCGCATAAATCACGATCGGTTCCGCATCAACCGCGCCAGGCACAACAGCTGACGCTCGTGTTACCATCTGCACTGTCAACAGGTAGTGCTTCTTTAAATGGAGAGGACATACCATTAATAGAATGGTCAAACATGGTCAGGGCTGCATATTCCTCATATGCAAATTTCGTGACAAAGTCTTCGCCAATCGGTTCATATTGGCCATACTGTTGCTGAAGCCATTCCGAGTCTCGCTCAAGATGCTGCAATAGTCGATTGTCGGTCGCAATAAATGTAGACGAAATGTTCACTATCAGTTTCCCAAACTGCACTCCGCTGCCATCTTGGTGAGAAGTGCTCATGAACATAACTTCATACGTCGATAACTTGATGGATCGATGCTCTTTCAGCGCCCTCGTACTCGCTGCGTCTGAGTGGATCAGAGCTTGAGATGGTCAGCTGTGCACGGAAGACGCTGGTGTTTGAGTGTCAGACATTGTCTCGTCTGTGGTTTCATATGTTTTCTCATTTGTCGGCAAATCGATCGTCAGGTCGATCACTGACGACGCTTGAGAGGGCATGGTTCTAGTTTAATATCGTAATTGTGAGCGATCGCTGTGTGATGAGAAAGACTCACATCGACAGAGACCTTCTCATTCTTGCAAGTGTTCAGAATACAGTGAACATCGACATCTTTAGTCAGACGGTTGAAGTGTAGGTATAAGCGAAGGATGAGCGAAAATGGGGGGCACGGATAACCTCTCAAGAATTAATGTGTTGAAGCTTGCGTGAATGTGAACGACAATCGAAACGACTGCAAGAACTCAGACAGATGATACATACAGTGCGTTATTGATGTTTTAAGAAAGCAGCAAACTATTAAGAAATTAGCATGTTGTCAGTTTAGTAGGTGTAGAATATTGTACTGAGCTCATTCTATCTAGAATTAAATTATATCCCCAATGAGAAGGAGGGATGGAGGATTGGGGTGTCGGACTTCGCACCTACAAGTTAGCCAACTTTCTTCTTTCAGGGACCATTCGAGAATCACGACTCTCTGCCAGCGTCGATGGTATATTTCTGATTTCCACGGCAGAGCGTTCATTTGAACTTTCCCGAAAAGAATGAACTGGGCTTCAACGGTAGAACAGTCCTCTTATACCTACTAACGGAAGTGAATAAAGACCGATGCCATATCTGAACGCTACGAGATCTGCACGCCAGTCCCACCGCCAATCGCATTGAATGAGTTCAGCAGTCCGCCGGTTGCAGCCGTCGAACTGGTAGAATTCAGCAGCCTCCCGGCCGCAACCATCGACGGCTCAACTCCAATACGAATGTTCCTCTCCAGCTCACTCCCGGTTGCCATTACAAATACGCCAACGCTCAGATCCCGTCCCATAGCCTCCCACCCCATATAATTGTTCTCCTCGCCACATGTCACGGTCACCCTTCTCAAGCTCTCAAACACCTGCTGGAAACTCATCACATCCACCTTCTTGAACGGCCCGGACGGCTCGCCCGGCAGCGGGGGCAGGGGCGGCTCGGTCGGGAAGTCCCACAGCATGGCGATGACGACGGTGCAGGTGGCGATGGTGTAGCGGCGGGGGAGAATCTTGCGTGGGTAGCGTGTGCTGTCTGGGGTGCCTCGGTTGTGGAATTCGTAGCGGGTGGTTCTGAAGCGGTAGTAGTCGGTGTAGAAGAAGCGGTTGACGGCTTCGACGCAGTCGCTGTCTTTGAAGGTTGGGATGAGCCATTCTTGGGCTTCGCTGCATTGAGCTCCAGATGGGGCCGGGGGTGCTGACGGAGAGGACGGTGGGAGGGCCTTGCCGAGTACGTAATTGGTTAGTAAGAAGAAATGGATGACAGCCATGTGGTACATGTTGTTCGGAAATAGACGATATATTGTAGATTCCGGTATTCGTTTTACTGATTCGAAGTACTTGACAGTGTAAGGTGCCAGACGAGATGTAAATCCAAGTTTATATGCCGATGATGTCGTCTAATCGGCTATTGTATTTCAGTCCATCCAATGGAGGAGAAGCTCTTCCAGGTGCATTGGTATCTTCCGACTACCACCAGTAGTATGCGCCAAAGCTCTGTAATGCGACAGGATACAAAAGAGTACAAGTCGCTAAGAGAGATTCTTACGACGGCCAAAGCCAGATCGCAGCGCGCAAGTCGTCAATATCTCGCTCTTCCCAACGACAAAATTGCTGTCTGTCCTGAATGTATATGAGAACTATGACGAGTACTTATTTGTCGTCATGTTTGGAAAAGAGCGCTGAGCAGACTGATGTGGTGCAAAATTCCGCGCATCTGCATCGCTGAAGTCGACTCGTCTGAATGACGCGCTAGAACCCAGTGACTGGTAATCTGGTTCATTTTGAGGGCTTCGTCCGCCAGAAATTTGAGCTTATTATCGTTCTCAGCTCGACAACCGCATACCTCGTGCTCTTGGGAGTTTCTATCCCTTTGACCGCCACAAGGTTCTATGATCTACAATACTAGTAGGGGGAACCTCACCAATGACTAAGCATACGAACATTTGTTTGTTTGTTTTGCCTCAGAACCTCAGACGTAGGTAGATGAAACCTAGCCCCTTCAAGACTAGATGCGCTACATCTATTCGAGTAAGCGACGGCGACTAAGCCCTTTGAGTTAGCTTCTTGCTTACTACGTAAGTTTCAACTACTACATCTGAGCGCAGTAGCTCAAATTACAGTCTGATCTTCGTTAAATCTGAAATAATATTGAATTCTGTCGCTGTCTTATTTACTAGGTTCATTGACTGCTCGAGCAAGTCTGTTACCAATGAAAAGCAACGCAGTTTTCAGCTATTGCTGACTCAGAACTTATTGATTATTGCGATCGTATAATAGATTAATTACTAATTAATTTGACTAACTAAATAATAGCTATTTACACAATTTAATATATGCGCTGGGAAAGTCAATGAGAAAGTCAACGAAAAAGTTAATGAGAAAGTTAATGAATAAACTAATGAGGTAGAGAGTCATGAAGAGAGTCATGAAAGAAATCATGAAGACTGTTCGATAAAGAGTCATGTAGAATGTTCAATAAAGAGTCATGTAGAATGTTCAGTAGAAAGTCATGTAGAATGTTCAATAAAGAGTCATGTAAAGAGTCATGTAGAGAATCATGTAAAGAATCATGTAGAAAGTCATGTAGAGAGTCATGTAGAAATCATAAAGACTGTTCAATAAAGTCATATTTAATGCTCAATAAAGAACAAATTTGATTCTTGAATGATGAGTAGAATGATGAGTAGAATGATGAATAGAATGATGAGTAGAGTGATGAGTAGAGTGATGAATAGAATGATGAGTAGAGTGATGAGTAGAATGATGAGTAAAGTAAGCAGTAAAGTAATCAGTAGAATGATCAGTCAAAAGATCGATAGAAAGATCAGTAAATAACTCAGTAGAAAGCTCGATCGAAAGATCAGTAAAAAGATCAGTAGAAAGATCAGTAGAAAGATCAGTAGAAAGATCAGTAGATAGCTCAGTAAAAAGCTCAGTAGAAAGCTCAGTCAATAGCTCAGTCAATAACTCAAGTAGAAAGCTCAGTTTGATAGAGAGTTTGATAGAGTGTTTGATAAAGAGTTTGATAGAGAATTTGATAAAGAGTTTGATAAAGTGTTTGATTGAAAGTCTGGTAGAGAATTTGATAGAAAGTTTGATAGAGTGTTTGATAGAAAATTTGATAGAGCGTTTAATAGAAAGTTTGATAAAGCATTTGATAGAAAGTTTGATAGAGCGTTTGATAGAGAATTTGAGTGAGTGAGTAGATAGTGAGTAAATGAGCGAGTAAATGATGAGCATGTAGAGTGATGACTAGAATGATGAGTAGAGTGATGAGCATGTAGAATGATGAGCATGTAGAATGACGAGTAGAATGATGAGTAGAATGACGAGTAGAATGACGAGTAGAATGATGAGTAGAATGATGAGTAAAGTGACGAGTAAAGTGATCAGTAGAATGATCAGTTGAAAGATTGATTGAAAGATCAGTAAAAAGCTTGATTGAAAGATCAGTAGAAAGATCAGTAAAAAGATCAGTAAAAAGCTTAATCAAAAGATCAGCAGAAAGATCAGTAGAAAGTTCAATATTGAGTCATGAAGAGTGTATTTTATTGAGTCAGTTAGCATTATTTCGTATGAAATAGAAAGTAGAAACTGTTCTATGAAGAAAGAAAGAAGTAAAAAGAAGTAAAAATTCTGAATTTTTTGAATTTTCTAGCGTTGATCTTCGACTGAGAGCGAAGATTACTAATCACAAAGATAACAGTACTGTTCTCAAGTCATGTAGAAAGCATTGTTTTAAGCATTGTTTAACATGTTTTATGCGTTCAATCAACGCGTTTGATAAAGCATTTGATAGAATGTTTGATAAAATGTTTGATAAAGAGTTTGATAAAGAGTTTGATAAAGCGTTTGATAGAGAATTTGACAAAGCGTTTGGTAGAAAATTTGACAGAGAATTCAATAAAGCGTTTGATAGAAAATTTGATAAAGCGTTTGATAGAAAATTTGGTAGAGCGTTTGATAGAGAGATTGATAGAGCGAGTAAATGAGTGAGTAGATGAACGAGTAAGTGAGCGAGTAAATGAGCAAGTAGATGAGCGAGTAAATGAGCGAGTAAATGAGCGAGTAGATGAGCGAGTAAATGAGTTGAACTTTATTGAAAATCAAACAATTAACTGTAATAAATTTAGCTTTTGCAACTTTAATAAAAGAGTCAATCGTTTTACAGATCAAATAATTAAGATTTCAGCACGTTAGTGATGTGACATCAAAATCAGTCGATAAAAGCAACTGCGTTGCTAATTATGACAAATAAACAAACATAGTAATCTTACTAGATTTATTGACTGCTCAAGCAAGTCTGTTATCAATGAAAAGTAACATAGTTTTCAGCTATTACTGACTCAGAACTTATTAAATAAGCATCAACAAAACGAAAATTTGATGCATTTAGTTGCTAAAATCTGAATTGATAAATCTGCTCATATGCTAATTTCTAGACTCAATCAGCGCAATTAATATCAAATAACAGTCATTCAATTTTATCATTTTAATATTGAATCAATGACTAGTTATTGCAATCATATAATAAATTAATTCATAATTAATTTAATAAATTAACTAAATAATAATTATTTACATAGTTTAATATGTGCATTGTGCACAAGAAAAGTAAATAAAATAGCACAAGTAGAAAATCATAAAGAAAATCATAAAGAAAAGCATGAAGAAACATTGTCAAATTTTATTGAGTGTTTAATCACGTAATTAAATGATTAATTAAATGATTTATCATTTTTGTTAGGGGCCTGCCTAGAGCGAGTCAGATAGAGATGTCATTTAACTAGAAGATAAATGCTAAGGAAGAAAGATAGCTACGGGAAAGAAGCTGGCTACATATGTGTGTTCCTCAGCCGACGCTAGGCCCAATAGGGACTAGTCAAGGTGACGAAGCGAGAATAGGCCTGATAAGGCTAGAAGGCTGAGCCTGGCAAGGCTAGGATCGTGACATTACCCCCCCCCTTCGACGATTCATGTCCGCATGAATGTATTTTCTGCTCGGCTCGATTGATTGCTCAATCATGATTTCACAGGCTCAGGCCTGTTAAATCGTGATTGATTGAATTGTCGATTAGCGCGATTTGTTCGAGTATTGAATATGAAAATCGTCAACGACCTTCTGAGCGTTCATAAATTCGTCGTCATCAGCGTTGTATCAATTGAGATCATTGTCATAGTCATTTCATTTGACTCTATACTGAAGTCGTCTTCGATACCGGCGAGAATTCAATATATCATCGATTTTCCACTCGTCTTCGTCGTTTATCACTATTGAACCTGAGAATTCATTCTTTTGACCAGGCAAGAGATCGTCGACGACAGAACGAAGCAGATCAGGATGAAATACATCATGAACACGCATAGACCCTGATAATTCCAGTTTATATGAAGAGTCGACGAGATCTAGATTGATGAAAGAATCGAGCATTTTGTCATCTAGCTTCTTGAAAGATCTCGCTGTAACAATGTTTCTTTCATTCAGGAATATCTTTGATTCGATCTCATAATCAACTTCTTTTCTATGCTTATTGACTTGTTTCATCATTTGTTTCCGTGTTTTGGCTAGCGACTCGCGAGCAAACTTCAGTGTTTTGTTCATATTTTCAGATATATTCTCGGCTTTAGCCGCCTGCAAGCGTTCACGAGAACTTTCATATTCGATGACATCGAGTTCAAAGCTCATACGAGAATGAAAGTCTTTGTTTAGAAAGAAAGAGATCAAGAAGATGACTGAGAACAGAGCATTATTGTCAACGAACTCGATCATGAGTAGTAGCTTAGCTCAGTCATTCTGCATGTACGAACAGAAGAATCGAAGATATCTTTCGACGTTCTGATTGACTCGTTCACTTTGATCGTCGATCTGAGAATGATAGGCTGTGAAGAGTCGAAGATTAATGCCTAGCCTTTTGCAAAGCGACTTTCATAGAATGAAGATAAATTGAAGACCTTGATTCGAAACAATGAAATCGAGTAAACCGTGTATTCGATATATTCACTGAAGCATTAGCTCAGCTGTTTTTTCTGCTGTGGTTTTCTCGTCATCAGTGAAGCAAGAAATATAATGTCGTTTCTTTGACAGTCTACATATCACTGTTAGTATGACGTTTTTACCTTTCGAAGAAGATAAGTCGATGATGAAATTCATGACTATGTTCTTTCATTGTTGTTCGAGTATGAATAGAGAATGTAATAGTTCATTGAATTTATCTCAAGAAGTCTTTGATCGCTGACAAATGTAGCAGTTTCGAATATATTGATCTATTGTCTTTCGCATTGAAGATCAATAGTAGTACCTTCTTATGATCTTCATCGTTCTGAGAATTTCGAAATGATCAATAGAAGATTGATCGTGAACTTCTCGAATTAGCTTCATTTGAAGATGCTCATCGAAGGAAACTTATAGAAGATCATCTCGATATAGTATTTCGTTCTGAACTCGACAATCTCTTAATTTAGTATCTTCGTATTGAGCTTCACCTTTTAATATGACTTCACGAAGTAGAATACAATTCTCGTTGATTCTGTTAGCTTCTAAAATCAATCGATAAATTGATTCATCGTTCTCTTTCTCTTCTAGATCAGCGATTTTCATTCGATTCGACGTGAGAATCGTAGTTCGCTGATAGCGACATCGTTTATTCTCGAAGCTTCTAGAAACTGAATTGACTCGACGAGTCAATGCATCGACTTTGATGTTTTGTTTGTCTGAACGATACATGATTTTGAAGTTGAAGTCGACGAGCTTTTGTACCCAGCGCATTTGACGTCTACTTAGCTCTTTATCTTTCATTAATGACGTTAAAGCTTGATGATCAGTGAACATCTTGATGAGTAGCTCAGTCAATTTCAGCTCAGATCGTCAATGCTTGAAGGCACGAATGATTGCTAGTAGTTTCTTGTCATAGATCTCGTAATTGCACTCAGCGAGACTCAGGTTCTTGCTGTAGTAGATCATCGAATGCAATGTTTCTTCGTCGTCATACTGAGAAAGTATGTCATCGTTGACGTAGTCGAATGAGTCTGTTTCAAGAATAGTCTTTCTATTCTGATCAAAATGACGAAGAATAGAAGCTTCAGTCATTCGTTTCTTCATATGATCAAAGATCGTTTGACAAGCTTGATCTCATTCAAATATCACCTCTTTTTGAGTTAGTCGAATCAGAGAACGAACAATCTTCGAAAAGTTCTTTATAAAACGTCGATAGAAATTGCAGAAGTCGACGAAGAACTGCATCTGAGTGAGGTTTGTAGAAGTAGATCATTCGACTACTGCTTGTACTTT
>JAABUH010000671.1_pt1 | contig 45715 bp, 55 predicted proteins | sample 5559121 | NCBI WGS metagenome assembly JAABUH01 (sample SAMN10711871, study PRJNA513364) | rock metagenome | isolation source: Antarctica rocks | place: Antarctica: Victoria Land, Battleship Promontory nord | collected 2015-12-28
CCTTACGCTCAAAATCCTCGCTCGACTCGCTGAATCTTGCCACTGCGCAACAATCCGCCCGACTCGTTTACGTCGCGTCCTATCACCCGTCGATTGGCTACGCTCCGAACTCTACGGCTCAATGCGCTCTTCTCCCAACGACCTGCTTCATCTGCAACCCCGCACTCGCTCCGCTCGTCTAGGTACTCTCCCGTAAACCCAAACACAGGACGCCATCCCCGCCCCTCTTCACCGACGCATCTATCCCCTCTCTTCCCCCCAAACTCAATAGACACTTCTTACTCCTCCACCCTATTCCCTTCCCGACGCGGCGAGACCTTAAGAGGATTACAAGATCGAGCCGACTTATTCGTCGAAAGTTGGACGAGTCGCATAGAAACTACCGGTGCGAGATGTGTGGTCGTCTTTGCGCATGCTGCGAGTGTCATTGCAATCGGTCGTGCCGTACGTTTTCGTGAAATCTTTCACTGTTCCGAGCTGATCTGCGTCTTTCTCGGGTGATAGTTGACTGGAGATAAGGCTTTGAACGTAGTAGCAGGCTGCGCTTCAACCTCTCTTTATCGACGGAAAACTCTACCCCTCCCCCATCAACAGCAAAACGAAGATGTCGGCTTGACAGCTTCACGTTCCACATCATCCCTGAACGCCGCTTCGAGTTTGTTGGACCTCGCTTCGAGCGGGGATACGAGTCAACCTTGTGGTGTAGGAGAATGGACTGCTGTATGGTTGGGTCGAGCGGATTATTTGGAGAATGGGGTGGAGAGGGATTGGTCGTTCCGGGATGTCGAACTACATGATGGGGAGGTGGTGAATGTGAGTCCCTTGCGCGGTGCTTGACTCTGGTCCGAAGGTGAAAGAGTGGGAAAGTGGAGCGTGGCTGATGATGGGTGGGTTTGAACAGGATGATGGTGATCATGGACCGCACCCAGCTGATGATGAGATCCCGACGGGTCTGGCGAAGGGGATGGAGAGGTATCTGAGGAGGGGTGTACCACCGGGCAATGGACAGGCTGTTGAGGTTTTAGGAGTTAAGGGAAGGATGTGAAGGGGTTATGGGGATGCATCTTGGTGATCTGTCTTACTGATCGGGAGTGCATCGAATTGGGAGAAGGGTGGACAGGAGGAGGGGATTTACTGACAACAAAGCGGATTGCGGCGTAACGATGGCTAGCACCAACTGCCCAGATGCTCAGCGAAGTTTTGCTGAGCCTCTCAAAGCCACCGAGCGATCGATGACACTGCCAGGCCGACCCAGCAGTTCAGGTCTGGGCCTACCGCTAGCGCGGAACTCTTTCTCATAAAAAATCCATGCATCTAACCAATTGTACTATTCCCAGTTGAAAGACCTTTATTAACCATTCACCGAAACCGAGGATCGAGCTGTCTGACCCGATCAATCCGCGTCCTTCCGCAAAAATTCCACACGAGAAACTTCATCAAGCCTCCCTGGTCCGTTCTGTTCAGGTTCGATGGACCATATAATGCAAAGTCGGACTCGGGATTGCCCTCGACATCTTCGACCCGATCAACGTCGGTTGCCATAACCTCGGCATTCCGTCCTTCACCCAAAAAAAAGGACGCCTCATCTTCGAGATTCCTCGACATAGCTCGTAATGTCAAATCCCGATAGGAGACCAAAGGTCGAGTATGATCGATCAAAGGCAGAGGAGGGGCTTCTAGGTCCGTGTGACTGGTCTGTTGATCGCTATCGTGAAGTATTTGACGAGGTCGTCTTCATGAAACACTGGTGGGAATACACGAAGTGGCAAATACGAACAAAAGACCTATCGTCCAATCGTCAAAATGATTATCTTCGAAAGAAGGCGAATTTAAGTTTGCCTCGATGATAAAGGTTTATTGAATGCTATCCCTCCCCTTACCCTATGGGGGTGGGTCTCCCGCTGATCAAAGGAGGTAGGGAGAACACTGTGGCAAACGGATTGATGGAGACATTCACAAGCATAGTAGAGCGAACTCATTACAATCCCTGCGACTTTGTGTCACTGTAAAACTCCTCTCCACCTTGAAATGTCTCTTTTTTGGTATTTATTGGGCAGGCGATCTCGCTGGATATCTGAGATCTTGACAAGCAGAATCAAGAGGCTAGGCGATATGTCCGGCTACTGTGGTATGGCCAATACGTCTTCGATCAACCAAGTGTATCCCTCCTTTCTCTTATCCTCCTCTGGATCGTACGAAAAGCCTTCCTGGTATATCAGCTAGCTGTGAGATATTTATAGCCTCGGCCCCCTCTGAAAGGTTCTTTCAATCAGCTAACCTGGGATACCAATCAAATCAATCTTACAGATCGTTCAAACTCCATCTGAGCTCGCGACTTCACACCTACTTCAAACGACATGACTTATGGCACTTTTGACACTTCATACCCCATAATGAGGGGGTTTCAAGCACAGCGCTGAACTCCGTCATACCAGACACTAATGGTATCTCGATCAACGCAAAGACTGATGATCCACATGATATGCAATACTATGCCATCCCCGACACTGACACCGAACTTGACCAACTCACAAAGGATATCTGGACACAGATCATCACCAAGGCTGTCGACAAGACCCGAGGCAGATCTCACCTTTTTGTACGGTGATACCCAATATCAAGAAAAAGATCAGGAATGACGTGAATGAGTGAGCGAGCGAGTGGGGCAGAGGTGAACCCCACCGTCCGGTGGTTCCTAAGGGATTCATATCCAGCTGACCAGAGTTGGATCAAGAGCTATACTTCCACAGAGCCGCGGAGTTTGAAGCTGAGAGACTTGTCTCCTCACAAATAAGCCGTCGCAATGGTGAAGCTACTGGCGGCACATGAGCAGGTGAGACGTTCCTTCAGCAAGACCAGCATCAACAGCGATTGTCATTCAGCTGTTCCTTAATGCGTGTCCTCAACCATCGCAGTTTAGGCATACATCTCCCACGCAGCACTAAGCCTCCTCCGTCCTCAACTTCGCGGCAGGGTTAGTGACCCTATCATACCATCAGCACACATCCACCCCCACCAGTGATCCATAACTTTGGGTAAGTTTGAAGAGGAGATCCACTCACTTCACACCAAGTACCTTCGCCCTCCCCAAAATCTCAATCCTCTTCTTCGAGCTAACCCCATGAGCGATCGCCGCGGCGTACTTCCCGGAATGCATGAGGAGGAGCTCGAGGTCGGATAGATTGTGGACGAGGAGTTCTTTGTGACCCGAGGGGAGGAGGTGTCGGGTTTTCTTGTTTGAGCCGTAGCTATAGCGTGGTTAGCGAGTTGAACCAGATTCCATATGTCGAGATTAGGTGAGATCGCTGATATAGCTAAAGAGGGGGAAGAAGTGGAAGCACACGTACCCGATCTTTGGCATAGGCAATTGTCCCTTGAATCGACGACGGACCTGATAAAGAGTCAGCATACTTTCAACAGCTGCGGTGATCGGACAGATCAGGGAGCGTAGCAGATGACTGCTCAACGACAACACTTAAGCGAGAAGCCAGGAGATCGTCGACTTAAAAAATCGACTCCTTCCATAGCCTTTGCTTGCTGCGCCCAACATCCCGTCCAATCACACTCCTCGAGATCGAAAAAAATCGCCGAGAATTGAAGTGAAGCAAGACAAGGGAACCGACCCCCAACTCACCCTCGAATCAATACCCTTCGGCTTCCTCCAATTCTCCTTGACGGAATGATATCGATCGGATTGATGGCGCTTGAAAATCTTTGTACGCTTCTTCAGGATTGGGATATGTTGAGGTGCCATCTTGTCTGGATTCGAGTGGCAGAGTTTAATATCGATTAAAAAAGGGGAGTGAACGTAGAAGGTGGGTAAGCCGATACGGGATAGAAATAGATTGATTTGTGAAATCGATGGCGGAAGGGAAAGGGTCTTGATCAGCGTGAAGCCAAGAGGTCTTGGAGGGTCTTACTTACCGAATGCTGTGATTGGTCGACGATGCTGATAACATCTGGTTGAATATCATAGCGGAACTTCTAGCTGGAGACACTGAACTCCGCGCAGAGCAGAAGTGGCGCTTTATGAAACAGCCCTCGGTATCGGGGGGAATCTCGGGCTTAACTTATTGTACTTTATAGCCGATAAATTCGACCTTTCCTGGACGTGGGGCTATCGGAGCCAGCTGAAATACATACAAGCCCCGTCAATTATACCTTCCGAGGATTCATTGTATAACCCTTCTCCATTACCTCAGTGCCCATCTACGGAGCCCCCATCAGCTATTCCAAGACATCTACTCATCGTTGACTAACGTCTTCACCACGAACAACTCATCGGGTAAACCCCTCTGTACTTCCTCCTGGACAATGTTTAGTCCAGCTTCCTTGAAAACTTGTAACCACTTCGCGTTCGATCTGTCTCTGTCAGGCCTAGGTGCTCAACCAAATTTACGCTTTTGCCTGCTTACCGGGTAAGACTTGAATCCTCTTCATCGAGGAACTCGACCGGTGCTCTGTTCGGCCCATCCTCACATACATTCTCCTTGACAAAGATGAAGGAGGATTCGTCTCGCATGGCACTACGTGATCGTTTCAAGAAAGCGATGAGGTCGGAATGTGACATATGGCCTAGCGAGTGCAGCGAGCTCAGTCGAGTAATCACATTGAGGAGAGGAGATTCTGACCGAGACACCATTGACACCATATCCTATTCCCTTACAAATCAGCCTATGATCATCCGCGTCATACCAAGCTGAACAAAGCTTGACTCTAACTCACACATCATAAACCACCTCTCCGTCCTCTTGTCCAAATCCACCACCACCTCCACTCAAAGCTTCATCAACCACTCCAATCCCCTCACCACCTCGTCCAGGGAATTTAGGCTCACAATCCTGCAATCCACCCTTAACAAACCAAATCCTCTTCCCTCTCCCTCTCTTTCCATCTTCCAACCTCCTCTCCATCTCTTTCCTCCTCTCCGTCCCCTCTTTGCTCCTTCCCGTCCCCTCTTCTTCCTTTTTGAGTACACTTGGTAAGTCCCTCCATTCACCTTCCCTTGCAGAACGATAAGCTTCCTCAACGAATTTCTGAACAGGTTCAAGGAGGATTACATCTTCGAAAAGGGGTAAGAGGACGTTCCTCGTCACTCGACCTATCCCAGCTCCGACGTCCAGTGCGGTGAGTCTGTGTGAAGGTGGTGTGGAAGGTGGGAAGGGGGTCAAGGGAGATGAAAAGGTATGGAGTGAGGGAAGGAGAGAGAGGAGTAGGAGACGGGAGGAGAGTTGGTCGATGTGTGGGACGGGCTGAGCGAGTCGTACGAGCGATGCGAGTACGGCGAGCGCGAATTCGTGCGGGGAAGGAAAGGCACGCCGGACGGGGTGGGTGGTTGGATGTCGGAAGCATTGGACACCGACGGGAGATCGATGGATTCAATCAGCGATTGGACGAGTAAACAATCGTGAGAATAGATCAGTCAAGGATATCGTCCAAACAGAATGGAGATGGGATCACCACCAGAAAAAGGCATATCGTCAGCTCCCAAACGTTTTGCGATAAGGTATGAATCGTGGACTCACACCATTCCCAAACCCCCCCAAGACACCATCAACACTAGCCTCGATCCCATCCCAATAATCCAACCCTTTCTTCACATCCGGAGCAGGGGGTTTCCGTAGAGCTGAACCGAGGTTTGATTTTTGACGTTTCGTCGCGGATACATAGGTCTATCGTCTTCTGGATCAGCTCGAAGCTCGAGGTGTTTTGTTTCGCTGGGATTGGGAATTGGGCGAGACTAGGTGGTGGGACTACTGACGGAGGCTTGTGAAGGCTACAGGTTGTTCAGTAGTTCAGTACTTATAACCGACTGAGACTCACCATCCTGGCTTTACGGAGGAAGGATATGAAGAGATGATGAGACGCTATCGCTGTGGTGGTGGCATGATCATTCTGATGAGAGGTGTGACGCGTCGTTTGAAAACCGAGGAAACGTATCGTGAAGTTAAGCCCAGACAGTGAAGCTCCATGCGACACAAGGTACTGTAGTTTGGACTGCCTCCACCTCCCCCCTCTTCAACACGCAGCAAACATGCAGTCTCCTTTTCTGGATAGGATAGATCCTTCCATATGATCTGTCCAGAACACGCTGTCATCCGTAGAAGTACCCCATTGGATGGATTCCCTGCTTTGTTAAGATTGCACAACAAGTCCTCATGCTATTGATCAAAAGGAGCGTCTTTGTTTTACTCGGTGACCTTGGTGCCTCCTGATTGATCTCAATGCAGCAAGTCCCGTCTCCTGATCGCATTCATTCATCTCCAATTCCAATTCCACCCGAGAAGCAGAACCTTGATTATCACGAACTCTCCTCCGAAAAGCCCTCACTCAATCCTTCCCTCAACCCTTCCCTCAACCAACCTCCAAAACTAACTCCACCTCATCTCCGTTGAGCGATGGTAGTAGTGATAGCATAGCAGCGGATCGAGAACCGAGTCCAAGTCCGAACTTCATGAAAGGAATTGTGTTATGAGAGAGTCGATCACCTATCTCTCATCATTATCGAGCTAAGATACCACTCCATAGCTTCTCACATCGTCGACGATGTGAGATGATGTGAGAAACTGATGTGAAAGGACAGCTCACTTCGACCTAGCCCTCATCTTTCTCCTCTTCCTCCTTAATTTCCTCATGCGCTTCTTACGCCACTTCTCACGCATCCTACGAAAACGAGCGCTTCAGCGTCAGGCCACCACGACAGGCAAATCACATCGAAGGGGAAAGGGATCATCCCGCACCGAGAAATATGTCAGGAAAGTATCTGTACGAATCACCTCGAAAGAGGTTATCGTGTGCAACGTTCCCCCGACACTGGGAACTGAGGGAAAATGTGACTCACTTGGTTTGATCTTGGTTTGCGTGGTTATGAGAGAGCAAAGAAGGGAAGGAGGACAAGGGTGAATGACAGCTTGAACCCGGGGAACGGCGGATAGGTGAGGGAAACATTTAACGTCGGAGTTTGGCCAGAAACGGCTGTTAATGCCGATAATGTCTTGCCGATAGCTTTCGGAGTGTTGGTGGCACGTAACCTAGCATGTTTGTATGAAAAGCTCGGCTTAGTCTGGAGATTGGGTAGAGTGCACTGAAAGCCGATATGGATATGCATGATCCTCCTCCTTTGACTCACGACAGTGAACTTGACAACTTCATCGTGCACGTAAGGATTCTGGACAGCAGAACAGGGTCGGTCAGCCAGTAAGGACTGTTGCTGTCGTAGCAAGAACGATCTCGGAGCCATCAGTACTATCGACGGATGCGCGTCTTATTACGAAGATATTCGTTGATTGTGGTTTGGAGCGCAACCACTCATCACTAGAGACACGCCTGTCAATTGGACATGAGAAGGGAAGTCGATCATGATGTGGACGACAGATCTAAGCGAGCGATGTATGCTTCAAAGCTGTAAAGGATTAGTGAACAAGGGACTAGGTTTCAAATAAATAGCCCGGAAGAGCTGGACGCGTCAACGTGGAAGCCTCGCGACGCACCGCGGTCGCTTTTATATACTACTCAATTCAATATATCGTTCTGGACTGCAATCCTACACCTTGGATTCAAAGCAGATTCACTGAATACAGTATGAGATTATCAACCTCGTTGACACGCGTTGGTCTTCTCAGCTTCGTCGGCTCTGTACTCGCTAGTGATGTGCTCGATCTCACTCAGGGCAGTTTCAAAGGAGAGGTTTTCAATGAGGATCTGGCGCTTGTCGAGTGAGTCACACCTGACCTCTTCGCCGACCTCTCTGCCGACCTCCGCTGGAAAGGAGGCTGGGCTTTTCTGCTTGGGTCGAGCAAGACTGCTGCCCGCTTCACATACCCGAAATGTCGAGAAGTCCGCTGATGATGGGGTATTTGTTCGCTTGGTAATCAGGTTCTTTGCACCTTGTGAGTCCCTCGCCGCCCCATACTAGCTGGTCATGACGGATCACGCTTTACATCGGTCGGTCCAGGCTGACGGTGGATTCCTTGCCTCTCAGGGTGCGGACATTGCAAGAGGTGTGCTTCGGGTCATGATTTACAGGCCAAAACCTCGGCTGACCAAGCTGCCCTTTCCCTTCCTTTCGCTCACGACTTGACCGGTCCTCGACCTGTTCCACCCGACTTGCCTCATCAGCCTAGCGCCTCATTACGAAGAAGCTGCGACAGAGCTTAAAAACAAGAGTATCAAGCTTGCCAAGGTGAGTCTTCAGCTACATATGCCGCTAAAGCGTTTATCCTTTGGATCTGTAGCTAACGCGTTTATTCTAGGTCGACTGTACCGCCGAACAAGCTCTCTGCTCCGAGTTTGGCGTTAACGGCTATCCGACGCTCAAGGTGTTCCGGAATGGTGTACCGACCGACTACTCAGGGCCGAGAAAGGCGGACGGCATCATCTCGTACATGATCAAGTGGGTTGACGAGGTCGTGGTTGACGCGACACTTGCGATCCAGTACTGACAGGATTACAGACAGAGCCTTCCTGCAGTGACCGATGTGACACCGGACTCTCATGTCGAGTTCATCAAGGCCGACAAGGTGTACGCCAAGCTCGCTTCGAACTTGGATCAAGCTGATACCCTTTAGCGTCCTGGTGGCGTATGGCGATACCTCCCACCCAATCCCCAAAGCTTACCTCGAGTACGCCAATACCGCCCGCGAAAACTACCTCTTCGGTCAATACACCGCCCCTTCCCTCCCTTCTATCCCCACTTCCCCCTCCCTCCCTGCCGTAGTTCTATACAAATCGTTCGACGAAGGTCACGCCATCCTCCCCGCTTCCGATGTAGCCAATCTCGACGCAATCATTCTCGCCGACTTCGTCAAGCTCAACTCCGTACCCTTGATGGACGAGATCTCCCCTGAAAATTTCGGATCATACGCCGAACAAGGTCTTCCTATCGCTTACCTCTTCCTTGAGACGGAGGACAACAAAGCTCTTCGATCCATGGTGGATGACCTGACTCCACTGGCTAAGGAGTACAAAGGTCAAGTCAACTTCGTCTATATCGACTCGATCAAATTCGTAGATCACGGTAAATCCCTCGGTCTGTCTGGCGACTCTTGGCCAGCATTCGTCGTCCAAGATTTGGCGAAACAGACCAAGTTCCCCTTGACCGAGTCCGTCAGTCGGAGCAGTGTGGAAGGATTCATGAAGAGATTTGTGAAAGGGGAGATTCACCCGAGTATTAAGTCTGCTCCGGTACCCAAGAGTCAGGATGGCCCGGTTTATCACCTTGTGGCGGATGGGTGGGATGAGTTGTTTGAGGATGAGGAGAGGGATGTGTTTGCGGAATTTTTCGCGCCGTGGTGTGGCCATTGTCGTGGGCCACCTCCTCCTTCAAACGCCAGAGCACTGCTGACGGGGGATCAGAACGACTCTCCCCGATTTGGGATACTCTTGGTGAGAGGTATGCGACAAACTCGAATTTAATCATGTAAGTTTCCCATCATCCTTCTCTCTCGCTCCACTTTGTCATGACTGTAACTCCACTTCTTCACTCAACAACCTGGTCTTTCCTGTTTGTTTTATTTGGTCGCTGACGCTACCGCTCGCAGCGCCCAAATGGACGCCACTGAGAACGACGTCCCCCCACAAGCACCCTTCCGAGTCCAAGGTTTCCCGACACTCAAGTTCCGTCCCGCCGGATCAGCAGAATTCATGGATTACAGTGGAGATCGGAGTTTAGAGAGTTTGATTGAATTTGTAGAGACGAACCGGAAAAGTGTTGGTGGCGTTTCTGAGGGGTACGACGAGGAAGAGGAGGATGAGGATGAGGAGGTGCCGGAGCATGACGAGCTTTAGCGGAGTGGCGGCTTTTACACGGCCGTAGGCGGAAGGAGGAAGGTGGAGGAGTAGTGAGTGTGAATACGGTTCAGCTGTCGCACTCAACAATACAACAAGCTGCGTTCACTGTTTTCCCTCCGGCGGCAACATTGGGGATCGATTCGATTTGAAAGTCGATGCGCGAAGGCTCGTAGATCAATTTCAGGAAGTTTTGTCACCCCGTACCGACCGATAAAACTACTGCAACACATTAAAAGGGTTTACTTCAGATTGCATCGTTTGAAGATTACGAGCGAAATGAAAAAGAATACGAGCGAAATGAAACTTGTTATTTTGAAGGACAACTGTTCTCCTCGAAAGTAAAGGGTAGATGATCCCCAACCTCGACCCTTACTTCTTCCCTCCACCGCCTCTTCCCGCCTTATCCCCAGCACCGCCGCCGCTGCTGGTACCGTTTACCCCTCCACCGTTCCCACCGCCTTGTCCTCCGCCGCCACCCTGATTCCCGGATCCGTAACTACCGATATTGGCGTTTCGATCTCCGCCTGCTTGAGCTCGAGCGGCGAACCCACCGGAACTCTTGGCTACTTCCGAGGATCAGGTCATAGCTCACTACGGCTTCGAGAACCTTCGAAAGCTTTCTCGCTTCGCCGTCGTTTCCCAACCTCACTTTCGGACCCGGCGAGGTCGTCCCGATGCACGGTACAGAGCGATGACGACATAGCATAGTGAGTCAGTCGTTTCGTTGCCGCATCGCCCGGTGTTCGAAATTGCGATTGAAAGAAAGTAAAACCAGGTATATCTCCAATGTCGCGGCGACCTATCAGCACGCGAGCGGGACCTGTCGAATGTTACCGGAAGATCAAGGTGGAGTTGTCGATTCCAGACTGAGGGTATACGGTATTCAACGACCGTCTGAGAATAGTCGACTCGAGTATCTTTCCGATCATAGCCGATGGACATCCCCAAGTGAGTTCATAACGACGCCCCCAAAAACTGGCGTTCGTTCCGTTTGACTGATATTGTGATTTCGCCCGGCTTAGGCTGCTGTGTACATGATTGCCGAGAAAGCTGGAGACATGATCAAACAGGACTGAGATCTGTAGTCGGGCTATATATCAATAAAGAAAACAGAAATCAGTATAGTCCAAGATAGTACATGGATTGGACGTTTGGCTGGGTTGCCTTCACGTAGCCTTAGTCAGGGGTTTCGCTTTGTCGTCCTTTTTGTGGGTGAGAGGAACCCTCAAAACATCAGATGAGAATTACGATACTCTCGCCGATCGCTGAGATGCAACCGCTCGTCCCTCACCGCACTTGCATAAAAGACCCTTCATCGCACGAAGCATGCACATCTGTCCAAATGTCAGTTTCAAACGAAGTCATCCCCAGAGTACACTGACAAATCTTCACTCCTCAGCCATAGCCAACGTACCCTTAATCCTCTAATCAAGACCCTTCCGCTAGACCAACCACTCCTTCACCCCCTCCAAAGCCAAATCCCATCCCTTCTCCCCCTCACCGCGGTGAACATCCCTCCAACTCTCCACATTCTCCCCTTCCAGATGCGCATGTAAATGCGGGAACACTAACTCCCCTTATCAGCCAAGAAATTCCCTCTCACCTCCGCCCAAAATCCTCTTCCTCTCACCATCTTTACCTCAAGTACAGCAAAGCTCTGTGATAGAGGAGGAGGAGAAGGAGGAAGAAGAAGACGAAAAACTCACCTTCTCCACCCTCCACTCGATCCCAACTAATCCTCTTCCAAGCCCCAACCCTCTCACTCTCCAACCGTAAGATCGTCACAGCCCCAACATCACCAAAAAATCGATTCAGAGTCCCCGGAAGTTGGATTGCAGTGGAGAGGTGGACGAAACCGTCTTTGAGCTCTAGTTCGGAGAGGAAGAAAGTGTGTGAAGCTGGGATTGGGATTGGGAAGGTGTACCTGTAAGATGCGATCAGCTCTCTCCCTCCCTATGTCTCTCCTGATAGCTTTGGGCGAGTAAGAATGGAAGGGAGATATTGGGAAATTTCTGAGGGACATGGGAGAAAGGGAATAGTAAGGATGATGATGGACGGGATGGCGTGGTGACATACCGAGTATCGACGGAGGAATGCGGTAAGATCTTGTAGATATACTTTGGATGGGTTGACATGCTGCTTGTCGATGTCGACAACCTTCGCATGGCCGCTTGCATACCTCAACGACCAGTACGAGATCGGAAAAGCAACCGTCAAAAACGACGAGCAATCGCGTAATCTTCATCCGGATACTAAGTTTGAACTCGAGACGTCCAACTAGATCCGTCTAAGATCATTCAAAGCCCAAGACTATGGAGTAGTGCATGATGCTCAAATGATGCTGTACTATGCTATGCTTATGTCGCCCAAGCTTCCCACAAGAGAGACACTGTTCCCCCAATCTTTCGCCAGCTACCGCTTCGCACCTGTCCTCCTCTTCCCTCGTAAACTATTCTTCCCCCTCGCACTCTTCGACGGACCTTGGATGAACTTGACCAACTCATCCACATCGAGGTGTCCTCTCTCTCCGATCCTGCTGACTTCCTCCACAACTCCTCTTGCCGTCGTACCACTCGTAGCCACTCCATTTACGCCTGGTCCACCTCCATTCGTTACGACCCCATGATCATTCGCCACAACTCCCCCTCCATTCGCATCCAACCCCCTAAGCCCACTCCCACCACCACTCGGCCCACCCACCAACCTCCTCCGACTACTCCCCGCAACCTGCCTAATCCTCTCCAACCCCCTCTCCCTAACTCCCTTCTGTCTCTCCAAACCCTCCACAACAGCTTTCAACAACTCAACATTCTTCCCAACCTCTTTAGTCTGTCCATGTTCCTCCCCTAACCTCGCTTTGAAGATCGTATAAGCCTCTTGAGAAGTGGCCAAGGCGGAAGGTACATCGCCTGATAGGAAATGTGCTTGAGTCAGTTGATGAAGTGCTTGAGCGTTCTGGATATGTGTCGGGCCGAACGATATGGCAGCGGTGTTTTGCGCGAGGGTTAGGAGTTGGAGTGAGAGGGTATGTTCGGATAATGATTGGAGGACCACTCCGGCGTTGCTCTAAGAATCGAGCGAGAGTTAGCGAGTTCCTATCATTGCAACTTCTCAACAGAGAGCTGTGAGAATCGACAACTCACCAGAACCGTGTTCATCTCCGGATGTCCAGGTCCATGAACGACCTCCCAAATCTCCAAAACATGCCTAAAACATCTCAAACTCCCCCTCGAATTCCCTTCAAGATACTCCAACATCGCCAAACTGAAATAATAAACCATCGTATCGGCATGCCAAACCCCCAAAGTCCTCTCAGCGATGATGACCGCTTGTCTTTGTAATCTCAAAGCGGTCGAAACATCCAGACCTAAGGGTTCTTCCGGATCGGCGACTTGAGATATTTTCAGACGTGCGAGTTGATGGATGATTGAAGAGTATTGGTTGTATGCCGCGGCAACTTCGGGATGAATGACGGAATGGATGTTTTCGTAGAGTTGAACGGATTCGAGGAGGAATTCGAGACCTAGATCGAGGTTGCCTCGGTTGATTGTCGCTCGGCCAGCTTCAAAGATCTCTTCGGCGACAGATACCTGGGAGCGCGAAGCAAGCGAGCGTTAGCGAGCGTGAGCTTAAATCGTTGTCCTAGCCTCATCGATCACTGATTGAATCAGAACTTACGGAAGGAGCTGTTGAGCGAACAACAGGAACAAGGGTTAAAACATCGCTCGGTTCGAAGTTTGTGACTCGTGAGACCGTAGGCACCTTCTTCTTCCGCTGCGCCTTATCTTTCGGATGTCGATTCTCCTTATCATCGTCCGAGTCCTTCTCCAGTTCCCGCTCAAAGGAGTAATCCCGTTGTAAGAGCTGGAAGGCGAAGCGCATCGCCAGCTCCCGCAGCAGCTGTCTCTTCCTTAATCCGGTAGTGAGGTACGCCTCATCCAGCGTCCATCTGAAGCGGGTCTTGACCGTTACGAGGATGTCCGCTCGCAGCGACTCGGGTGTGAGAGCGACATATGCTGGCTCAGGCTCGGAGGTGAGGTCTATCGGATGGTAGATCGCAATTGGCGTGGGACTGTACCCCGTCGCTAGGAGGCAGTTGAGGAAATGCGATACAGCACACGGGACGTGTTCCGGTTGTAGCCCACAAATCAATCTTCGGAGGATATGCTTGCTCGATCGGAACACCATCTCTTGAAGCACGATACCCTACACCTTCATCAGTTCATGAAGCCGCCAGCCTGCGCTGAGCATCGTCCTCACCTTCAACGCCGCCAAGTGCCCACTCTCCCTCTCAACCCCGTCACTCCCCTTCGAGAACTGCATACAAGTCGCCATCAACAACCCCAAATACCTTATATTCACACCTCTCGCATGGAGATGTTTCGACAAGCTCTGTCCATCCATGATCCCGCTCGTACTCCCGGTGAGGACATCGAGCGCGATGGCAGGAATGGCGATCTGACGGAGAAAGACTGAGGCTTCTCGGACTGCTTTGATTGCGGGGTCTGATTCATCGGTGGTTCTGGATGGGATGAAGGTGGTATTCGAGGTTGAGGATCGAGGTGCAGGTTGGTCGACAAAGGCGTCCGGGTTGAAGCGGAGTTCGAATTGCTTGAGTGTTGAAGCGTCGATGGTGACAGGTGTGTCCTCGTTCTTAGCAGGTGCGGGGGCCTCCTTCTCGCCGTCTTCGATAGTATCGCCATCCAACATTTCCTTGGTCGCGTGCTCCTTCGCGTCACCATCAACAGTTTTCCCACCCTCGCCGTCCTCCTTGACATTCTCCCCCACTCCGCTTCCCTTCGCCTTCTCCGCCTCAGGCACACCCCTAGCCCACCTCTTCAGCTCACTCTCCCAAAACGTCTCCACTAACTCCTGCCTCAACAGAACCACACGATGAGGATACCCTTCCATATCCTTCTCCAACCACTCCACATCCACCGGTGCCAATCTAGGCAGATCGAGCAGGTACCTCCTCCCATCAGTCCCTCGTAACGCTTTGACCTCCGCACTCGCCCAAAAAGGTTTCGATTCTCCATTCCCATCAACCACTTGATGCTCGGCTAGACGGTGCGCTGAAGCGATCTTCGACATGATTCTGTGAGTCGGTGTGTCCCAGTGTAAGGAGGTGAGGTGTTCCGAGTCGAGACCGTAGATGATCATTGGGTTCTCGCCTAGGTCTTCGGGTTCGGAGCAGTCTGGGTAGGAATGGTCCTTATCGGATACAGAGGTGGTGGAATCGGTCGATTTGGTTGGCGAGTGAGCGGAAACTTTGGCCCATTCTTCTTTCTTCTCGATATTACCATTCGCCTCAACATCACCATCCTCGTTTCCCCCATTCACCTTCTCGCCCTTCTTTCCCTCCACATCCTCCTTCTCGCCATCCACTTTATCGTCGTTCGCCTCACCTTCACCCCTCCTCCTCTTCCTTCTTTCTGGAAAATATCCCCGGCAACATACTTTGACAAACCCACCTCTCCCCCTGCCAATCAACGACCGTGTGTCCCAACAAGTGCCCCCCTTCCACATCCAACTTATTCAACATTCTCACACCCGCAGCGTCCTTCGCATGACTCGCATGAGCAGCAGCATCTCCTCCAAGATGAGCGTAGGCACCGATCGAATCGACCGCTTTAGTGATGAAGATACTTGAGGTCAACCACATGTGTGCTCGAGGGTCTTCATTGGGGTTCAAAGGTGGGATACCGCCTCGCTACGTCGATTCCAAGCTTCAGCTCATATCCCAGGATCCAGAGAACCTCCAAGGTTCGATATCCAGACTAACGAATTGCTAGAAACCGTGAAAGTGTGGACGACAGACTTACGGCAACAGCAAGGACGACCCTAATCGAAGCCTGAGTGAACTCCGCCCAAGTCTTCTGAGCCATCTTCTCCCTTACAACCCTCTCCTGCATACTCTTCCTAGGCAGCTCCTTGATTCCCTGGATCTCTTCGTTCCAATCCCTCGCGGCGTCTAAGCTATCCGCAACGGTCGCCCCGGTATGGAGGTAAGCCATTTGACTCCGAAGTATATCTGCTCCGGAATTGGAGGGAGGGGTAGCTAGCCATGGATAGGATGGTTCGGCTTGTGGGATGGGTACTGTTGAGATTGGTTCGGGTGCGGATGGGTTTGTGGATAAGGGAGGAAGGAGGGAGAGACGTTCTGAGAAGCGAGGGGAGAGGATGTGTAGAAGGTCGATAAGGGAATGGGTTGGTGGTATGGTGGGATATGCGTCGATGGAGGAATTTGATTTCGAGACGTACCATCCTCGAGAGGAACAGATGAGGGTGAGGATGTCCCGTTCGAGTAGGGTAACTTCGAGGTAGAGCTGATGACCGAGTTGTCGAAGATGTGGAGGAGGTGGATTGAACGGTGATAGCTGTATCGATTTGAGGCAAGGTAGAGTCTCGACCGCCGGCTGTGACATAGGTAGTCGGGATAGAGGGGTCGGTCCGCCAAAAGCCTTCCAATCGACAAAAGCATGTCCAGCCGAAATCTCCACCTCCCTCTTGATCTTCACAAACTCCTTCTTCCCACCTTTCCCTTTCTTCCCATTGGGTAAAGCTACTTCCACCTCCTCATACAGAGCTTCCGATGGTCCGGCCAAAGTTGAGCTCGTCCCATCTCTGACTGATTCGTATATCGTCGATCCAGGAGAGAGGGCGATAGGCGTGGAGAGGGTATGAATTGATGTTCCGGCGGGAGCGACGAGTTCGAGAAATCTGAGAACTGTTTGCCGAGCAGTGAACTCGGAGTACGGTTCTGTCATGAATCAGCGCAACCCTTGAGAAGCTCACTCACCTCGATTAACCTCGAGTATCCGATCAGATCCCTCTGGAACATGTCCGAAGACATCTCCAACTTCCAACCATTCACTCAATTTCTCCCCTTCTCTGACTATCGCTCCCTCTTTCGCTTTTCCAACTACTTTCCCGGGCGTAGAAGCAGAGTTAGAAGCAGAATTTGAATCCGAAGTAGGGCTGGGAATACGAAGGGCATAAGGACCGAGCCAATAGCCGCCTACCCAATCGGTGATAGCAAGCTTGAGCTCTTGTATCGTCTCATGAGGTTGAGGGAGGAGAGTCAGGGAAGTATATGTTTCTGGAGGGGATCGTTTGGGGAGGGTTCGTGGATTGGTTGGGGAGGGTAGGTGAATGATTACTGGTGATGCTGAGCGGGTTCAGCGGAAAGTTGAATATCATTTGAGAGGATGGATGTACAGGTTACCGAGGTTTCCGCTGCATCGCCCTCAATCTTAGCACTTACCTCCTCGGCTGAATGAGTCGGCTCATCACCATTCATCACAGTTCGTGGCGTTTCTGCTTCAGCTACATTTCGAAGAGTAGCAGATTCGGACATGTCGAAAGTTTCGCCAAACTCGGCTGAACGTCGCCAATCGTCCTATGGGTTCCCAAACTGCCTCGAAGTTATTTACTCCAGCGGGAGAAGATCTACGACGACCTGGAGAGATACCTTCGATGAAGGTAGCGTGCTGCATTTACCTATACCCGATGTTCATCTGACGCATTCCCCGACGATTCGCCCGCAGACTTTCTGTTTCCGCCGGAGTCCATGACTTTTTGATCCGATTCCACCCGATCCGGGGGGTTTGGCGCCATGAGTAGCCCTTCGGCGAACAGCAGGTGATCACTACTCGAGTACCGTCGAACGCGTGTTGGCTTCATACAACCTCAATCCGAAAGACACATTATGCATGATATCGTCAAGATCATAAATAATAATATGACAGTCCCTCGTATTGTCACGTAATACTATGGATCAAACTCTACTCCTTGTGATCGCCGACTCGTGAGGTGAGCAAAGAGATCGCCCAAAACAGATAGATCGCAACGACGAACTTCAATACCGTCTCTAATCGGAAAATGCTCAATCAGCTCCGCTTCACATTGAAACGATTGCGACCTACTCAGATGCCATAGACTGTCCGCCGTATCACCCCGTTTCGCCAATCTCCTCGAGACGACCCGATTGATTCTCGATATCCTTGGACTGCTGTGATTCAAAGGGTTCGGTCGAATGTCGTTCAACCTCTTCTCCCTCACTATCCGCATACTTTCTCGGTAACCGTCCACGCACCGCTGATCTCGTTTCAGCTAAAAAAACAATGTACGGGACGGTGAACTCACATCCATCGCTTCCCACCAAGTATACCCTCTCACACCCTCACTCGACGCGATCTTCCCCATCTCTGCCCGCTGAGCGTGGTTCGAAACAGCTTGAGCCAGCAAAGAGGCATAAGATTGAGCAGCAGATGCGAAAGCGGAACTGCTCGGGGATTTGAGCGTTTGTGGCCAGGAATTGCTGGGCGAAGGTAAGGGGAGAAGTAGGCCGGTCCGATTTGGGATGACGAGATCGCGCGTCCCCTCAGCATCGAGGCCGATGACGGGCTACATCTCCGTTAGATTCGACGCACATCAACCTCACGGAAGCAGCTCACGAGTCCGGAAGCTAGAGCTTCCAGAACAACTTGGCCAAAAGTCTACCTCGCAATCAGCACAATCCAGCCAGATGGAAAAGTTGAGGTACCTCCGTGAAGCTAGGAAAGGCGAAGACATCGGCACTAGCATAACATCTCGCCAGATCTTCCCCACTTCGATGCCCCATAAACGTTGCATCGTACCCTTTCGCTTGACATGTCGTTTCCATTTGAGCTCGAGCTGGTCCATCACCGACGAAGACAAGTTTCGGTCGAGGAGTAGGTAGGTGGGTGTAGGCTTGTAGGAGGAGGTTCAGGTTCTTCTCCCAAGATCTTATTCAAGAACATCAGTTCTTGTACAGAACGTGATATGTAGTTGATCACTTACACACGCCCGACGTAAAGTAGGACCACCCTAGAAGGCAGGTGACTTGGACTGGTGACGTCGACGGGCTCTACAGCTGGGCTAGCAGGAGGTGTAGGAGGCAGACTCGGTCTTCCTCCAGCGAAATGCACGCCCATTGGTAAGACCTTGATCTCCTTCGCCGGAACTGGTCGAGGCGCATCGCCAACACCCCAACTCGCTCGCATTGCGGATGAACGCTTGGATGGGCTGAAATGCGATAGGTCGACGCCTCGGGGCCAGAGTCTAACATGGTCGAAGGACTGGGCAAGAAGCATATTCTGAGTGGATGGAGAGGGACAGAGGGTCAAGAGTGTCCTGATAGTTCGACAAGCCTGGTCAGCCCTTGGTAACAGAGCGTTCCGTAAAGGTACGCACTTCGAGTACAGCCAGGATTGAAATCGCCAGATGATGGGTTCTAGCCAGCTCATCCCGAACAAAGTGGCATACGTTGCAAGGTTTCTACGTTGAGTCAATATCAGCAAGGGGCCGTACTGTGTCTCAGAGAGCTGACGTATGGTAGCTGGCCACCACAGCTCCAGTGATACCCGCTCCGAGAGCTGGACCCTCTTCGCCGACCCATTCCCTAGACTCAGTAAGTAGTGCCCTTTTCTACGAAAGAGAGAACCTACTCGCCAGCCCACCCAAGCTCCATAGCCATCAGAGTCTGAGCACCTAGCCAGATCGGGTCGACAAAGTGGACCACATCGGGTTGCTGTGTGCCTCATGAGTACGACCTTGCAGTGAATGAAGATCTGCTCACGAAGTCTTTGATCGCGCGCAGAAACTTAGGTCGCAGGAAGTTGAGCTGTTCTTCGTCAGTTGCAAAATCACCCATAATCGGCGAATAGCATACCTTCAGCCCGGGGTACACCACAAGTGGTACTCCAGCCGTTCCAACCAGGGGATGACCCGCATACGAATCCATCCCGGAGCCTGGACCTAGCAGCATGCATTCGTGGCCTTCTTGACGGAGGTGTTCCAGCAGACGGGCGAGGGTCCGGGTAACACCATCGACTTTGGGTAGGAAATTCTCTGTGCGGGCTATCAGCATATTTACGAAGTATGGGGGGATAGGGGAAATTGATTCGAGGCGCGAAGCTTGATTTACCCGTCACGATGACTATCCGCAACCCCTTCCTTCCTCTTCCCCCAGCCAACCATCTCTCCCTCTCATCACGCTCGTCTTTTGTTCTTCCTGCCTTCCAGACATACTTCTCAATCTCACCACTCCCGTTCACTCCCTTCCAACCTTTCGTTGTTTCTTCTCCATCGTACGATATGCTCGGATCAGGTAGTTCGAGGTCTGGTAAATCCATCGGTGGAGGAAGGGAGAGGAGTACTGGAGACTCGTTTGACGAGGAGGAGGTAGACGCGGGATGTGATGCTTGATGTCGAGGAGGAGTTTGGTGGCGGTCCGAGCGGTTACTGGTACTGGCACTCGTTGAAGGGTAGGTGGCGGGGGTCAGAGGCGGAGTAAGAGGCGAAGTAAGGGGATCCATTGTCACAGGGGATCCATTGTCACATTGACACGCGTTCGGGGCAATTGCGCGGTGAGAGATGCGATATTTATGGGACTACAGCTTAGTAGCTGACAAGACAAGTCGGCGGTACTGATATTCGAAGCTATCCTCTTTGATAGATAGCGAGGCCGTACTGGCTGTACCTAGCCGGCTACTCGTGGAAAGACTTGGCGAGGGTTATGAGTATTGGATGCAATAGATGCGAGAGATTCGCACAAATATAAACAGAGAAGAAGATAGTCAGTTTCTAGAGTAAGAAGCGAGAAGATGATGCCTCTCCGCATCGTTCGGATCAGCTTCCAGAGCTCCACCACGACACCTGTCACGGACAACGAACGCACATCATTGTCGAAACGCGCTTGAGACACGTTTGTGCTTGGCAAGCCAGTCCGAAGCTTTGTTTGGTTCCAGCTAATGAGGCGATCAATGGTTGACTGAGCGAACGTGATCCACGAGTTTGTCGTTGGAAAAGAAGTCAAGAACGTGCTTGACCCGCCGAGCTTAGACTGAGATCGGATAAAGAACGCGCCACCGTTCCTCATCGGAAGCAGACTTTTATTACCGCTAAACTCCGACCCTGACCGTCTGGCCTGACCTACCCGCCTCTACGAGTTTCCCCCTTTCTTCTTACTTTTCTACATCCCCCGGGTCTTCCCATTTCTTTGATATTTTGACAGCGAGCAATCTCCTTGCTTCTGGCATTCGCCATACCCACTTCAGCCCGTGTCGCGATCTGCAATCAACTACTACACATCTACCATTCAAGATGTCTTTCACCGTCTAAGCAACCTTCCTACCCAGGAAGACCCTTTCGTACCCAGTGACCTACCCACTTGTTTACCTTCTGAACCTATCCCAATTTTCTTCTTTGCCCATCATGGCTTCCTCAACCGTAGCAACACCAGCTCGAATCCGGTCAATCGAATTCAACCCAAGCGTAACTCAGATCCGTCCCTTCCTCACCTCTCAGTTCCCCGTCCGCTGCCCAACGCGGTGTCGACAGCCCCTCTCCCTTCGACTACTCACGTAGCCGAAAAGGCGCTGCCCACGGGCGTAAAATTCTCGACGTGAGTGCGACAGGTAGCCGGGTAGATTCGTACTGATGATGATTCGCGCTCAGTCTATATCAAGGAAACACCTTTACTCACGATCCATCCACCGTAACTCCTCTTTTCTCCGCGGGACCCTTCCCGAACCAAGCGAGTTCACATTCAACCAACCAGAATAGCGTTACAGCGCATGAAAAGACGACAGCGACATCGCTTCGTCCGAGTCCACCGACTCTCCCACCCGTTGCATCAGCAACGAACAAGATACCACACACTACGACCGAGATAGTAGAAAACACTACGACCGACCTAACATCGGACCAATTTCTCGCCTTCATGTCTTTCGATTCAGCCATGGACAATGGCACGGAGCCGATCGAGTGGGACCAGTTCCTCATCGACGCGGACCTTGGTACACAAGGTAAGTACGAAGTGCGTCCCGAGACCCATTGCTGATGCTATATAGGTCAAGATACAGCTGCGTCTCCTATTCCAGCAGTCTCCCAGACACCCAGCCCCAAATCGACCGAGTCTGAGCAATCTCAAGCCCTCGATCCTACCGATCCGGGCCTAGAAATCAGCTTCAACCTCTTCGACCTACCCGGCGGCATCGTGCATCGTCCCGAGGACATGTTCGATCTTCTTCCTTCCTATGTGCCTGACGAGCGCGGCATCAACGACCCGACCATGCTCAACACGTTTGGTGTCGACTTCGGCGACTTCGGCTCGGTGACTGGACTCGGTGACAACGCTGTTGGCCAGCTCGGTCTAATAAATCTCATCGACAAGCTCGGTTCAGTGACTACCATTCCATCTGCGACTACCGAGATTGACCTACAAGCCGCTTACGCCGCTCTTGGCTGGGTAGCTCCGACCGCTGTTGAGCCTTCTCAGCTCGTTTCTCCTCTCCCATCTCTCAAGCGCAAAGCCTCTAAAGGTAGCGACGAGTCTGTTCTCGCCAAGCGTCCCCGTGGTCGTCCACCCAAGGCACGAATCGAGCCCAAGCGGCCCTACCGTCGGCAGTCCAAGTCGGGATCGAGCTTGACTGCGCTTGTCGCAGCCGCTGTCACCGATACACCCGCCTCTCGCAGTGTCACCTTCGCCGATGAGGACGATAGCGATGCTGAGTCTGACGTTCCTACCAAGACGAAGTCGGGCAAGCCGTCTACGGCTCGACCGAAGTCTGTCGTTCCCGAGAAATACCTCAAGGACGGCTCGGCGCAGACTATCCTAGGCATGTCTGTCGAACAGATCCAATCGTTCCCGACTTTCGAAGAGCTCCTCAAGGTTGTCTCGGCAAGTCTACAACCTGGAGCGGCGGAGTTCGGTGAGCGCATAAAGGAGAACCGCGACAAGGCGAAGGATGCAGCGAAGAAGTCGCGTGATGAGCGGAGAGCAAAGATTGATTCGCTTGAGCAGACGGTGTCCGACCTGGAAGGGAAAATCACCGGGATGAAGGGGGTATTGTTGGCGTTGGTGCGGAAGGGGCTGTTGAGCGAGGGGGAGGTTGGGGCGTGGATGTGAGAGTATGAAAGGTCCAGTCGATCAGTATCAAGGTCAAGTCGATCAGTATCAAGGTCAAGTCCTGCTAGTTAGGCATCAAATTTTCTTTCCCAGTTTCGTTTTTAGTTTCCAATCCACCCTCACATCCTCATCCTGTCCATACGGACGTCAGCGCTCTATCGCCCTTCGTTTTCGCTTTGATAGTTTCTAGTGTCTCATCGGGTGCATTGTGATGTGGAGAGATGCAAGCGTGCCCGGGAATATTCTCCTTGACCACTCATGATCTACTGTAGCTATCGGCGAAAGGATGATGGCACTAGATAAGGTGGGACCACGTGGGACCCGCTTATTTAGCAGCCCTCGGTCTCCGTTCCGCACATACGCGATCATCGATCAACCCTTGATCCCTGCTTCTCAGTTTTATTTACTCAGTTAGCAAGTGACGGGCCGAACGACGCGAGTCGTTGCTTCTTCACCCTCGGCGTGATATAGCCGGCTGAACGTGACATCTCCAGATAGAGAAGATGCGATTCCCCCTCCCAAACACCCATTGTGACTCCCCAACGTCCCATCCCCGCCTTCAGGAAGGTATCCCAATCCTCATCGAGTCTCGACCAATGAAGCGGAATCTCCAGGAGACGAATCAATGCTTCGGTGGTGCGGATCAATGTCCCGCTTTAGCTGGGCGAGGTGCTGGGGGGTTGCATAATGGAGGTGAGGTCAGTGATGGTCGAGGGATGCGGTTTAGGCGATGGAGAGATCGAGGTCATCGGATCGGTATGTCGGCTCTTCCGATCATCATCATCATCATCATCATCGTCATTACACGCCTACTCCATCTATCACTTGGGTCTTGGGTTTATCGTCCCAATCCCGTCCGTCTTCCGCTATGATCTCGCGGAGCGAGCAATGAGCTGAATCATGGACACCTCCAGAACAACGCCTAGCCATCTCCAAAGCATACCAACAGGGTTACCTCGATTCTCTCCTCCTCACCTCACGATTCCAATCTTCTTCTTCTCACCACCCTTCAGCAATCCCTTCACCGATGCGTGATTTTGCGGTGGATCATCCTTATACGACGATCGCTTCTATTGGAGCGGCGAGTACGTTGGCACTCTTGTCTTCTGGGTATCTTGCCTCGAGGGTTTTCAGATATCTCGTTCCGAGATCGAGCTCGAATGGGTTTGGTGGGTTTGGTAATGGTAAGATGGGAGCAGGGGAACGAGTAGGAGGAGGAGGAGGTGGAGGAGGGATAAGGCTTGAGGAGATGGAGAAGAGGATCTTGGGGCAGGTTGAGGCTTCGAACCGGGATAGGAGGAGCGAGTTGGAGAGGTTCAGGAGGGAGTTGATGGGGACGTTGGAGATGGCTATTCAGCCCGGGGCGAAAATCATGAATTCGAACACACCCGCACTCATGCCGACGACGATGGGGTTGATCAAACCGTCGAACTCGAGCAATAAGAAACCGATGATGAACCCTTCCTTCAAGACGCTCACCACGACCACTCCCACGAAATTTCAAGATCAAGGGACCGACCCGGCCTCATCGAAGAAAGATAAGTCTTCCACGATATCGGCGCCAGTCCCGAAGCTCAATGCAGCGAGTTTAAGACCCGATGCTCCGATCGCGGGGAGTATGGATGAAGCCCGGCTTGCGCAGGTTCTGAGAGGGGCTGTTGAGGATGTTCTTGATGCGAGGGGAATTGGGGGCATGAAGGATGTGGTGAGTGCGAGTAGATAACAAGCTGTACCGTATTGACACGGTTCGTTTTAGGATGTGATGAAGGTCATCGGTGAGGTGATTGAAGATCGAAATACCGGGTTTGAAGAGGAGCATGATGATCTCGCTCTGCAGGTACATCGTATCGATCAATCGGTACGTCTCTTCCTTGCGTCCGAATTTGAACTAGCTAAATCTTGGTGTACCTCAGGTCGACGACCTATCGCATCGCCTTGACGAAGTGGAACTAGTAATGGATGAGATCGACAGGGATGAGAACACGCTATCCTCCCGCCCTGCTGAGGTGAACCCGCCCGTATCATCGGAGACTCCAGCCGGAGCAACCGAGACCTCAATCGAAACCTTCCCCCCTCAAACGGATGCCGAGATAGTCCGTGCCGAACTAGAAACCGCCGCTCAAGAGAGGATTCGAGGGCGTGACCCTATCTCAGCTGGAGAGATCCGGATCATCGATGCTGAAGAAGAAGGGAAGAGGGAGATGGAGAAGGCTGAGGAGGAGATGGATAAGGAGAGGGAGAAGGATGTTTGGAGGAAGGGGAGAGCGGATATTGATAGGAGGACGCTTTATGCGAATATTGCCGAGGTGAGGAGGAAGGATGAGAGTGTTAAGCGGGCGGGAGAGGTGAGTGTTGAAGGGGAGGGGGAGAAGGGGGAGGTTCAGGGGGTTAAGGGGGAGACAACGAAGGTGAATGAGGCGGACATTGGGGCTGCGGGTGAGTAGCTCTGACTTGGTTGACCTTGTTTGCGAGTTCGAGCTGATGACGCTCGAGCAGCTCAAACCGACAAGCCAGTCGAGGACAAAGCTGCCAGCAAGCCGGAACGACCTGCTAAATCTGCCGAGCGGGCTCCGACAAGAAACACTGGCCCCCTCGGCGTTGATGAATCTGGCGCATGGAGCTTCTATCTCGCTCCGACACCTCAAGCGTATCAGCTCCCTCTAGGAGCTGGATATCGCCTTGCCACTGTGGTGCGGAGTAAGACTCATGGGGAGACGCGACAGGGACGAGGGTATCTCTACTCGTACGTCCAGGTTTTTCTTCTCACCCTTCCCACCCAATCGCTCCTCAGCTACCGAAATCTAATACCTTCACTCGGCAATCTTCTTGTTCACGCTTTGTGCCCCTACTATCTTCGTGTGACACTTCGGGTCTCTTTCTTTCGTTCTTCCGGCCTGGATCCGCTCGCTCGGCTGACCCCCTCACTCGCAGAACCGGCCAATCTTCTTTCCAAACCCATTCCAACCAGAAGATCTTCTTCTACCCAGAATTCGATATCGTCCGTCTTGACGGATCCCTCTGGCGTGTGAGTCCTGAGCAAGGGGGTTGTGGAGGGTATAGGATCAGGGAAAGGATCGAAGGTGTCACCATGCGTGAGTGGGATGGAGCTGGGCACGTGAAGGGCTAGTGAGAAGCCGTGTTCGTTTGGATCAGATCCAAATTCAGGGGTTGTATATAAGCTATTGGTTCAAGTATTGAAGAAGGCATTGTATAGAAAGCATGCACCGCTCGCTTGTCGCATCCTCTTCTGCGGGCTAGAATTCATCGACAGTTTTTCATGGCCTCCTATCGAGAAGACGGAAACTTGCGGTTTACCCACCTCCACCTAACGACACTCCGAAAAGTTTCTCGGTTAAGAAAAGGCTTGGAGAATCCCTTTCGAATGTCTATCCGAAACTTAGCTCGAAAGATGCCGATCCAACTTACTCCAGGTCAGCTGGAACTTCAAGCTTCCCGAAAAGCAGCAAAGATCGCTCGTCGTCGAGTCAATCCGAATCCCGATTCTAGCTCTGGTCCCGGTTCTAGCTCGACTAGCAACTCAAATCCAATCGAGGAGGATCAATATCGATGCCTTCGACGTGAGTGGGTGCGAGTGCACGAACTGGAGCTCACTGGAACGAGGAAATCGAAGATCGTCACTTGGAATGTACGTCTCACCCTCGATTTCTCCCTCGCGTTTAGCCAGTGCTGATTACCCGGAAAAGATGTTAGCTCAGACGCTTGTTCGTAAGTAAGCCTTGATCTCATCAAAGCTTTTTCATCAAAACAAATCTGACGCCGAGAGATTAGGGAGAGAGCTTTTCCCCGGGTCGGATTGTCTGAAGTGGACGGAGAGGAAAGGTTTGTTACTTGCTGAGCTGGGATATTATGCAGAGGCGGATATCATCTGTCTACAGGTCTGTCTCGTCTCTTCTCCGTGCACACCCTCGCTCTCCTCCACGCTCCTTCAACCCGTACTCTTCGTCCAATTGTGTATCTTTGGGTTCTCCCGGCAATGTCCTGCTTCCCAGGGCGAAAGACTGATTAAGATCTTTAGGAATGTGACCGCCTCTCCGACCTTCTCCCAGCTCTGCCAGACCACCGAGAGATCCATGCTCAAGGTCGAGGGAAATCGCACGGTCTGGTCGCCCTTTACCGGACTGCGAGGTGGAGGGTCCGAGCGACCCAGACAGTACACTTGGACGAGGAGGAGGTCTCGCCGGGTCGTGTAGACAATGGAGACCTGGCAGGTCATTGCGACGGGGACGAAGGAAGGCCTGAGAGGTCGCAAAGAAGGAGAGGAGGGAGTAGGGAGACGAAAAATGTTGGGTTGATCGTTGGGTTGGAGGACGTCGAAGGTGGATCAGGGCTAGTGATTGCTACTACCCATCTGTACGTCAACTCGTCTCATCTCACATGGGATCTCGCTGACATTAAGGAAGATTCTGGCATCCGAAGTACTTCTTGACCTTTTTGTTATCCTGTGGAGGTGTTGACGAATGCAGGTTCACGTACGAACGGATCCGACAATCCCTTACCTTGATCCGAGCTGTCCGAGCTTTCCAACATGCCCATGATTGTCTCGCTTGGCCTGCTATCCTTGCCGGTGGTATGTCTGTGCACGCGGAATATGCCGGACAGAAGAAACTGATTTGTCGCCCCGGTAGATCTGAATACTACCCCGGCCGAAGCGACATATCAATTCCTGACTGCTCCGTCTCGCCCAATTCACCCGACTATGATCCGAGAGGTACAGGAATCTCGATTCGTACACATCAGCGTCGACAAAATGTGTGCAAGTAGCCCAGATTCGCTTCCATCTTCGACTTCGGGGACTGGGACAAACACTCCAAATGGAGCAGGCATGAACACACCCGCGGAGAAAGAGGACGATGAGGAGCTACCCGATTCACACGAGCGGAGTATTGCTAATACTCGAGATCCAATACCTTCCGACGGGATACTTGACGCGGATCAGCTGGCGGAACTGGCGAGAGTAGTCCTGGGAGTTGGGGTGAGGAGCGCGTACGCGTCTAGCGATTGGGCTGGAGCAAACGGAGTGACGTTTCGGAAACGAGGTGGATTTGAGCGGCTTGGTGGGAATGATGACGAGCTGGAAGGAAGTGGAGAGCCGGGGTATACGATTTTCACACCGCTCTTCAAGCTCACGTTGGGTAGGCCGAACCAACTAGATCAATCCCCAAGGCGATGCTGATGTGAACAGATTACCTCTTCATCCTTCCCTCTGTCGACTCGACACCGCCAATAACCGTCACACAGGTACTCCGTCCCGCTCGACCTGAAGAATTGGGAGAAGGTCTACCTAGAAAAGGGATAGGAGCTAGTGACCACCTTGCCATAGGTTGTGAGATCGCTTGGTGATGCGAAGAAACTTTCATGCCTCTTGTGTTCGTCTAGCTTTCTGCCCCACGTAGAGATATCCGATCAGAGTAGCACGCCGGCACGGACCTATTGCCGGTTGGAGGTGGAGGTCATCTCCGCAAATACCGGAGAATAATGACGACATGAGATGATGCAAATCTTTACAAGCTACTATACATGACGCGCACTCACACCATCCGAAAAACATACCAAACACCTCTTCCCCCAATTCTCCCATTCACTTCTCGACTGAGGTTCAGTACACGATACTCGAAGCAAAATGTCCATGCCTGATGAGGATGTACATCACACTGCGACGGGATTATGCGAAGAAGATTGTTGATCGACATCAGGATCAACAGGAGATTGAGTTTTGGAGCGCTTGGGTGTGTTTAATCACCATCTTTTACCACCAATCTATGAACGCTGACATGTCTCACCTTGGCTTGTTCTGCCCCTTCAACCAGGTTTGTCGATTGATCAATGATTTGTGGTGTGGACGAGCTGATAGGGTGACTAATAGCGAATCTGGATGGCCCTTGAGGAGAGAAAGATCCCGTACCATTACCACGAAGTCAACGTGAGACTTACCCTTTCCCTTCCCATATCATCTCTACGACACCACCACGTTACACTTTGCAAACAACCCAAAAGCCAAACGACCACATCGCTCGCATACGCTCGCTGACGCAAGCTTGCTTTCTCAGCCATACAAGAAAGAAAAAGATTTCCTCAGAGTGAACCTATAGGTCTCGTCCCAGCCATCGAGCATCACGGTGAAGGTACTCTGTACGAAAGTGATGTATTGTGTGCATATCTCGAGGATCTATACCCTCCTAGCGAGGAACATCCGTATGTCCGCTTTTTACTTCTCCATCGCACAGATTTATCCCTTTACACGCTTTCCTTCCACGAGCTTATCCTGGAGCTGTCTTGTCGACCAAGAGTTGGGGAGATGTCGCTGATGTGACACGCGCGGGGAATAGGTCAATCTTCCCTGCTGGGATATTTGAGAAGAATTGGGCGAGGTTAAACATTGATCACATCTCGAAGGTGAGTCCTTCAACACCTTCCTTCAATTGATCCAAGCGCTGCTCCTTATGACACCCACCGCCCTGAGTTATCGTTATCTCCGCCCTCCCGCTCTCTGTGTCTTCCCTCGTGCTTCTCCTCTCGGCCGGCGGACCCTTCTTGCTCTACCGACCCGCTTAACCCGCTCAAGCTAATCCTCGAACCCAAACCCCGCTCAAGCTAATCCTCGAACCCAAACCCCAAACCCCGCTCGAGCTGATATCCGACCTCAGAAAATCATCCCCAAATACTTTCAACTCCAACAATCCCAAAACCCTTCCGACCAATCCACCGCCCGTTCCGAACTTTACTCTGGTCTCCGAACACTCGCTGACCGAGTGAGAGGCCCATACTTCGCCGGAGAACAATGGACCGTAGTTGACATGTCCATCGCACCTTTCGTTCGGAGATTTGATACGTTGAAGGAACATCGAGCATTGAGGGAGGAAGAGGTTGGTGAAGGATGGATGAAGTATCGGGGCTTTCTTACGGGCGAGTCACGAGTTCTATTTCCATTGTTTGTTCCGGCCAAAGTCAACCGCAGTATCCTGATTTCTGAAGTGAGGGGAAGCGTTGGGAGGGGTTTATTCTATCTCTTTGGATCTGGTCGAACTTGCTCGTGGTCGGCGCTGATGTTCTGAGGTAGAGAGGGAGAGCTTGAAGAACACGACTTCGGAGAATGAGTATTACATCCCGATCCTCAATCGGTAAGTCGGACGTCTTGACACCGCGGCTATGTGCAGACAAGGGTCGAGCTAATGATTCGCCGTAGGTACCTCAAAGACGAGGCGCAGAGTGAGGTCGCGAAGGCCACACGAGGAGGGAAGAATTTGCCTTGAGCTTCGAAGTCGCAATATGGTGCGAAGCCGGAAGAGAGGAGGGCCAACGCGATCGGAAAGGCGGGAATTGATGCAATCCCCGAAGCAGAAGATGAGAGATGCGATGATATGCCATGAAGAACCCAAAAGCAAACCAACCCCTGCAACCTGTCCGTCAATCGCTAAGCATCAAGTGATCCGGAATCAACTTGCACTAGGGTGGTCGCCAACTTGCACTAGGGTGGTCGCCAACTTGTACTAGGGTGGTCTACGCTGGTCGGCCGTGGTACCCACGCCGGTCAAGCTCGCTCCGCTCGTTACGGCGTCCCAGCCCTAGCCATCGCCTCAACCTCCCCCTTCCCCCTCGTCCTCCCCCTCCCAGCACATTCAACCATCCCAGCCATCCTCCTTCCCTCCTCCGTCCCAATCCCTTCAAAACCACCCACCACTCCATCCCAATCCCCACCCATCATCTCCTGACTAAGTTTAAACCTCCCTTCAACCCTATCAATCACAATCTCCAACCCAACGATCCCTTTCTTCAAATAATCCACAAATCTCTCAGGTGCATCACTCACTTTCCACTCTTTCCCGGGATTGGTCAGTTTCTCCTGTTGATGAGAAAGATCTTCAATCTGCTTTTGCAAAAACGAAGAGGTAGAAGTAGTAGATGATGAAGATGAGGAGGTGGTGGTGGTGGTGGTGGAAGAATGATAGAGAAAGAGACGACCGTAGACTTGTACAGCTGCGTAATTCCATGTAGGAACAACTTTTCCGGTGAGAGGTTTGGTTGAGGTGTAGTATTTGGGAGTGACGTAGGAGTTGATGGGGGATTGGAAGATTATTAGGATTTCTTGGAGGAGTTCGGTTGGTCCGGATTTGGGGGAGAGAAGGGGGTTTGATTTATCTTTCTCCGTAGAGTTCGGGTTGGAGTCGGAGTCGGAGTTAGGCTGGGATTTCAGGCCTGAGCCAAAGAGGAAGTTGGTTATCGATTCAGGGATCGAGGTCGAGGTCGCGTTTGTCGATGCTGGTGCTGGCATGTTCGATGAGGAAGAAGAGTCGGTGGACTTCGAATCGATCGAATCGATCATAGCCTGCACTTGGGGGTTCGACCTCGCCATATGTCCCCTCAATACCCCTTTCCCTTTTCCTTTTCCTCGTCTTTCCTTCTCTTCTCCTTTCTTCTCCCCTCCTACTCCTGTATCATCTTTATAATCGAGGTTCAAATCCGGTGAAGGGCCGTCGTCTTCGACGTCGAGGACAAAAGGTACATGTGAGGTTTGAATAGTCGCATGAGTCGGATGTGGGATGGAAGTCGTTATCAGACCTAAAGGGTTGGATCGGATGAAAGAGTGTAAGGTATCGAGGTCGAGTTCGGCGTGGATGGGTCGGATGTACATGATGGTTGCAAAGTACGGATGTCAAGATCCTCGAGTAAGGTATCGAGTCCAAGGAATGTGCACGAAGAAAGAGCTCTAGGAACGGTTGAGTGGGTACCTGGAAAAGATGGAGCAGAAGTGATGTCGAATTCCCGGAAAAAGGATTTTGAAGTTACGGAGCTATCGCTTGACTCGGAACGAGTATATCCCAGTTAACGACGATTTCCCGCCGTTCAGGTCCATGATCGGCTCAAATACCTTATCCTGATACAAAATACAAAGCAGGCATAGACACGCGCGTATCTCTGAGCAACTGTTTGACGTCCGGAGTCTTGCAAAGTAATCTCTACGACTGTTCTTCCCGTTAGATTTACCTTACCACCACGCCACAACTCATGGAAACGCTCATGGTCCTTCCTCGTCATCAGTAAAAGAGTGTTGATCTGTTCAAGCGAGACAGAAACCGAAAGCACTCGACGCATCACGTCCCAAGCTACGCAATCGATTGTTGATGGAACTGACTCTCCTTCAACCTCTCCTCATCCCTCAACAACCCCGCTAGGAACGTCTCCCAGCTAATCCTGATCACCATCAGTCACTGATCCTCATCATGCAACAGCATTTAGGAGAACTCACTCTGAATCATCACCCGCAGGATTGGCATAAGGATTCCCCGAAGCATCGATCACCGGGGCGATATCCATGAACGGGGCTTGTGAGAAGAAATCGCTGACATCGACGTTATTGCTCGTCGGAGTGAGCGGGAGGACGGAAGGAGGGGAAGGTCTGGTTCTCATCGCGCTGTCGGAAGCTCGTTTCGTCACGTCCCTGAGGATGTCCATGACGCTGTCGACTGTTCGACCTGGCTTGTTCAGAACCTAGTACATGTCAGTTTGGGGTAGCTGTCAAGCGGTTTTTGATGACTCACCTGGATCATCGATTCGATCACCTTATCGCCGTTACCTGCTGTCCGCACGATGAAAGGCTGATTCGACCTCGCAGCGACGTGAAACATCTCGTAAGAAGGTCGGAGCTCCTCGATGAAATCCGCCGCTCGATCGGGGAAGTGAAGCGCGTGTATGAATAGGATAGTCACGGCAGCGAGATGTTGAGTCAAAGCGAACCATGCTGGATTATGATTAGCTTTGAAACGCCAAAGGCGGGATGACTTACTTTTCCGGCAGAGACGTTGCGTCACCTGCGCTGAGCTCGACAAGATCTCTCGAGCGGCAGAAACCGAGGCGGTCTGACTGAAATGATAGTTTGGATCCCGATGACTGCGGAGAAGGAACGGTCGATGGAGACGCATGGTTTTACCATAATATGTGCTACGCTTTCAGCCCTATTCCTCGACTTGATTAACTCACTTGCTAAGGAGTGTGATATTGTTTCTCTCCCCAATCGTCAAGCCCGGTTTCTTGTAAAGCTGCTTTAAAGCATGATGGTCGTCCCGGAGCTGACGATCGATCTCGATAAGGGCGTCGAGGGAGAAATTATGAGGCTTTCTCAACTGTTCCGTTATTCGACGCCAATACCTTGACAGTCGATAGTAATACACCGCCCAGATATTCGCAGTACTGCTGCTTTCAGCCTTACATCCTTACCGATCCACTTACATCTGATTTAATGGTCTAGGCTTGGCATGTGGATCGTGCTCAAGATCGTCATCTGAGTAGTTTTGATGCTCTTCGGTACTCCATGACCCTGACATCTATCAGCTTAGCATCTCCGTATCGATAGCTGACGACTAGTGCCGCGTACGACGAGGACGATTAGCTTACCGTCCTGGAAATTGTATGCTATATGCTCGCCGCGATACTGCGCCCGATGGTACGAATGTATAGCGTCGTATGATACCACCGCAGTAAACACCCGAACGGCCAGCTGCCTTCTCAGCAGCGGATTGTTTGGCGGGTACATCGGATCGTCTGGCGGTAGCTTGTCGGATGAGGTGCCAAGTTGATGCAAAGACATAGATTTACAAAGCCTATACCCCTCCGGTCAGTGACGGAAACATAGAGAGTGACGATGAGATTACCCTGTCGCAATCGCCAACCACATAGTCTGTGATCCCAGGATATTATCGTCACTTATCGATTCCAAAGCGAGACCATGATCACTGCTGGGTTCAGCGCAATGACGATAGCCCATACTCAGCACTCACCTATCGGGTATCATGACGGTGATCGAGAACAAAACCCTCATCTGTGGCTTCGTGAGCCACTGTGCGGCGGTGAGAGCGGTTTGGTACGCCTCGAAAAGCTCTGAGAGGAATCGAGGCAGGGTATCGAAGAGGACTCCCAAGCGGATAAGCGGTTCGGCACCCCTGTGGTCGTCGATGAGGTCTCGACATGCATAGCTGAAGCGAGGGTCGGCGGAACGAAATACATCGGATAACATCGGGACCTACCATAACGCGCTGAAAAAGAAAGCCAGCCAAGCGGGATCAATGAGCAGCTGATTCCCAGATCGGAGCGCAGGGTACAACTGCGCGAGCTCCTTGCGAAACAGACTCTGATGAACGCAATGCCCTAATCTCATTCAGTTCAGATCGTACCACCCCAAGCCCCAACTCACAGATCGCTGAATCACCAAAGAACCGATCCACCAAACACATCGTCACATCTTCCCTCGGTACCGCCGCGATCACATCCTGCATATCCCTTACGCACTTCGCGCTTCGATTCCGATTCGTCCCGGAGTAATCCATGATACTCGGCCAGCATTCAGTCCGACGAAATTGGTTGTGCTTCACCGCCATAGATCCGACATGACTCCCATGGCCAAATCCTCCTCCATTCCCACTCCCATTCCCATAACGGTTGTCTTCCACCGAAGAACGACGATAAACCACGCCTCTCCTCCCAATCCCTCCAGCTGCCATAGCCTCCAAAGCAGTCGCTGCACTCTCGACATCATCCGTCTTCCCTTCATCATCCCCCATCCCCATCCCCATCCCCAATCCCGGTATCGGTACACTCACACTCGACCTCGAGAAAGCCGAAATCGTATCGACATGAGCCGGAGAGATAGAACTCAACCGAGAAGAGATTATCCCCTCCAGCTCCGCGACTCGACTCTGGAGATGATGGAAATCCGAATTGGTTATCGTCGCTGAATGAGGAGGTGGATGAGATCCATCCTCGAATTGACATAATTGAGGTTCGCCACGACCTAGACACATCCCACATGGGAGTGATTTGTCGCATTTCGTCTTGCGTCGTTTGCTATGCGGCGTGGTGTTTCAGCAGCGAAAGCGTTGGGCGGGGGGGAGGGGGAGGGCGGGGGAAAGGGGAGAAGGGGAGTAGGAGGGGGGACTGACCATTCTAAGCATGACAACTGAAGGAAACGATCAATCAGCATTCGTCCTTCGTATCACATTTCCACACCAATCTCCGAGCTTCCCGGGGTGATTAACCCCTTTGCACCGGTATCACGATGTTCCTCTCGCTCGTGATTCGTGCCTATATGGAAGGGGAACAAAACGGCTTCCTCACCGTCTGCCTCTTCCTCTTTGAAATTAGGGGTTCCCTCCCTTCGTTATCCTCCGACCCATCATCCCTGTGCGGATTCGATGTGACCGAAGGATGATTGAAAGACATGGCGCTAAGCCAAAGCCTAGTATCCAGACCAAGAAAAAGGTTTGAAGGGGATCGGAGTCCGCGGAAAGAAAGGGATTATTAGCTGATCCTCGGGTGGAAAGAGGTGGAGAGCGCCGGGATGGCCGGGAGACGACTATTGATAAGCGGGAATATGGAAGAATCAATTGGAAGAATCCCGCTTATCGAAAGAAAGACGTCATGAGAAAACTACGGAGAGTCGGGCTGAAGCTGCTCGCGGTTCTGATACGATACATAGCACATAATGCTTTCCCTGTCGAGCCGGACCGTGGTGGGCCGGGAGGCTCTCTGGTGGTCGCTAGTCCGACTCGAGGCCTTGCGCAACATAAATGACAACTGCTGGATCTTGACTGGTAGATATATCAAAAGAGAATGCACGACGTCGAATATCGCTTGACATGACATGACAACTATGGTAGAATCTATCCAACTCCAAAGAGACTACACCTTCCAAGTCCCCTTCTCCCTCGCCCTCAAAACCCTGGCCATCGTGATCGAAACCGCTCCAGCACAAATACTAACCCCACTCCAAGTGATGGGCGCATAAAACCCATACTTGACCAACAAAGCTCCGGTGATCGGCGTCCCAGTAAGTGCAGCGATACTCGTGACGAGGAAAGCCATTCCAAGTCTGATCCCGATCTCTCCGAAATTGTTCGAAAGACCGATGATGGCTGGACTTAGGAGTGAGACGTAACCACCCGAGAAGAAACCGAAGATGATGGCGACTGCTATGAGACCTCCGGATGTTCCTGCGCCGAAGACGGCGAAGGCCATTATGCCGGAACCCCAACACATGAAGGCTAGGCAGTTGATCGAGCCGATCTTGTCAGCGACGAAGTTGGGTGTGGTCCGGCCTAAAGCGAGTTTCAGATGCGGCTCTTCCAAAACCAAAGGTGCGGCAAGGACGTACCGATCGTCGAAGCGGCATTCAGGATGGCGAGAGTGTAGGAGACTAGATTTGCTGACAGCCCCTTCTCCGCCGCGAACACCTGAGCCATGGAGAATCAGCCACATCCCCCGGAAGGTTGAGGCGGAGAACTCACTTGGAGGTAGTAGATCGGGAAGAACAATCCCCAAGCGACGAGGAAGAGACCAAGCACGAGGAGCTTGTACGGATGACTCGAAAAGATCTCCTTCGGACTAGGCTTGGGAGCACCCTTCTTGTTTGGTGGAAGTCGAGGGTGCATCAAGGCGAAAGCGATACAGAGCAGTCCAGTGATGAGTGCCGCTGTATATTGGACAGCTTTCTTGAATCCGTTCCGTAAGATCAGGTTGTTGAGCATAATCGGAAGGCAGATCCCTGTGTGGGAAGGGTTGCGTCAGTTCAGTTCAGTCTCGTTACGTCGTATGTGGAAGAATGAGACCACAACACACCGCCAATCGATGAACCCGCTGTGACGATCCCGATGGCGAAAGCACGTTTTTTGAGGAAATATTGCGAGATGATTGAGATACATGGCAGGAAGAGGAAACCGATCCCAATCCCGATCCCAAGCGCCTGAGACAAAACGACCTGATAGAACTCGGTGCAGAGGGAGACCATGAATAGACTAACAAAGCCTCTCAATCAGCTTTGGTCACCTTCGATGACAAGTATTTACGTACCAGACCACATAAAGAACGATCCCGAAGAGGATGAGGTACCTAAAGTAACCTTTATCGTAGAGTGGACCGACGATGGCGCCGAGTGCGAATTGAAAGAAGAGTTGGACGGAACCAACCCATGAGATGTCGGATGCGGTCTCGTGGGTGTATGCTTCGAGTTGATAGTATTCTTGAAAGACACCGAAGGTGTTTGCATAGCCGAATGTACAGAAGACTGAAGGAGAGCTGAGTCAGTCTTGATCCTTGAAGACCATCACGGTTAAAAAAGAACAAGGACGGGTATAGACGCTTATTGATACGAGTGTTATGGATTGAAGATGGGAAGACTCGTCAAACACTTTTACTCACGAACCAAAGTCGCTCCCAAGACGCATAACCAACCCATCAAACCACCCTCGGGGAAACTAGGCATCACCGGTTTCCCATCGGCTGCTCCTCCCGCTCCCTTCTCCAGATCAACGGCCTTCGCCTTGGCTTCCTGCTCCGTCGCATTCGGTAAATCAGCCACGACCGTCTGCGTACTCTCAGCAGGTGGGACTTGGTTCATCTTCCTCGATGTATAAACAAGGGAAAGTACAAAGACGCGTCGAGAGCGGGAAACGGATATGCTAAGCCTCGGCCGAGGAATCGCCTGGCGACCGGATGCCCGAGGCTCTATCGATTTCGTTTCCAAAAGGTACCTTATCTACAGTAGGCTCTCGGTGACCGATGACCGGAACCATGCGGAAACGAAGATCTCCGGGGATTATCTATCCTGTCCTAAATCGCAGGAGATTCCGAAAGGAAACACATGCTTTCGGAGGTTCTTCCAATGGCAACTCTAACTCTAGTCCGTTCCATATCCGCTCTCCGTGCACTTATGTATAGATGACTCGAGCTATGCGAAAGAACGGAAACCGATGCTCGACTTGGACCGGACAATGAGAGGAAATATCTGTATGATGCAGATATCAATTGTCCTCCCAGACAGCACCCATACGGGCGCATAATCTATACTCAATCGTTCCTCTGGCTGATCCGGCTAATTATACATCGTATGATTGGTTCCCTCCTTCCTGTCGCTCATAAGTACAACTCCTCCTCCTCGCCCCTCACTCTCCTCCCCCTCCTCCCCGTCCTCTCCCGGAATTCGCTTGACCCCCTCAGCTGGTAACCTCCGCACAGTCATCCTTCTTCGCATACTTACTCGCCAACCGAGTCCTCTTCCCACTACGACGCTCATCAATACGATATCATCCCTCACCATGCTCGACTCACTACTTGAGGAACAAGAACGGTGCAGGGATGAAGAGACAAGCCAATCCTCCAAGCAGGGAATTCCCAACCTCCAATCCCTAGACGCTTGAACATTGCATTGGCGAAGAGTGGGAAAGCCGCTCCGAAGGATGCTCGGAATAGGTCATTGAGAGTCAGGACCGATCCAATCTCGGAGAAATAAACGTCGCTTAGCATGTCCCGTTAGTCCCTCAAATCGGTTTCGGTAGAGTTGGCAGGTAAGACTCACCCAAAGTACGCAAAGATTGATTGGAAGAGGACGAAGGCGCCAACCCCAAAGAAACCGGTAAAAAAGCTTGTCATCATCAGCTGACAGCGAAGAGATAGATTGACACGAGGAGCTCTCACATCGGTACCATCCAGTGAATATGCGCGAACTGCCCCGTCCAACCGAAACCAAACATGGCGATAGGGATGCAGAACGCAGCGATCGGAGAGGGGTACAGGCGAAGCTCGGGATCGGGGATGATACCGTTATTCGCATCGAAGATCGGTTCGAGGTATTTATGGATGTAAATGCAGTAGACAGCAACGATTAGACTCAGTAGGCGAAATGGCCGTCAAAGTTTACCGCATGAAAGCCATGCCCCGACGAAGATACCCATGAATCTAAAGCGAAGCGTGAGCGAGAAGCTCAGGTGATGGCGGCTCGCTTGAGATGTCAAGTCTGAACTGAACACTTACGCGAGACCCGATTCGCCAGAGTTAAACCCATGCACCTCCTGGAAAACCAACGGGAAACTCTCAAACCATACGTAGAGCAAACCTACGAATCTCCATAAGCACCTCTACCTTAAACCCCGTTGAAGAGACAAGAGCCATCGACTAACCATAGATAAGCGCGAGGTACGTATTATAGACCAATAACGTCGGTTCCCAGAACAAAACGAGCGGTCGCCAAAGCAGCATAGTCGCAAGCTTCCCACCAGTCATATTGGCGGACTCAATCAGAGCTTGAGTTTTGAGATCGGGATTACCGGTCGCCTTCCGAAGTCGTACCATCCGGCGGTACAGGATCTGCTCAAGGATCAGCCTAACATGAACAGGCATACAGGCACCGACCGTCTTTCCACTCGTCTCCGGGAAGAAGAGGATGATGAAGGCTAAACATCCGCCTGAGAGCCATACCAGAACCCTGTCACCTGTCAAAATGAAACCTTGCTTACAATGGGGAGGTACTTACCAGAGCGGCCACCTCCACCCATGCGCTTGATAGGTGAAGCCACCAAGGAGCGGCCCGATGATGGGACCACAGACAGCACCGCATCCCCATACTCCGATGGCATAGGCGAGATGCTTGGGCGGGAACATCTGAGCGAGCAGGTCAGTACTGACGGGAGCGGGGAGAGGGTTCCCGCACATCACCCATAGTCGCTCCACCGACTGCGAGAGCCGGAGATCCGAAGAATCCTGCAAGGAATCGCATGGCGAGGAGGGTGTGGATGTTCTACGACATTGGTTCAGCTGACGGTCATCGCAAAGGAAACAGGAGGTCTCTCACATTGGCGAAAATTGTCGGGAACTGTAAAGCGACGAAGACAGCCAGTGTTCCGATGTCTGGACATCAATGAGCAGTTGTCCCGCGGGGTCCCTGATTAGAAGCAAAGAAGAGAAGGCTTACAAACAGGTAACCTCCCGACATTCGGAAACTCCGTCAACGGTGCCCAAAGCATCGGTCCGATCCCATAACCAAGGACGAAGACGGTGAGGCCGACGAGTCCTGTCGTTTCTGATACATTGAAATGCATGGTAACGGAATCGGGATTCTTGCCGCTTATTCCGGAGGAATAGATGGAGGAGCCGATGTAGACTGCGAATGTAAGGACGGCCTTTTGGATGGCGGCGAAGCATTTGTAGCCGGTTGACCAATTGTAGCTGAGCGAGGAGCGAGCGCAGCGAACGTGACATGGGAGCATCACGTAGGGTCAGCAGGGAGGTGTAAACGGATTGCAGAAGTAGTAAGGGATGAGTGAATGATAAGCAAACGGAGACGGTATGGTGGCCAGCGATTTGGGAGATGGTAGAGTAGAATTTTTCGATGCAGGAGGTATAGATGGAATGAGTCGGTACCAACGCGTAAGGGGTAACAGGTCAGCTCACGCCTCCATCGCTACGCTCGTACTCACGGGTTCTCCGGATCTTCCGTCCCATACCAAGTAACCAGATTCGGATCCTCCCCCTTCTCCGCATCGTCCCCACTAGGCGGCGAATCCTTCTTCGTCTCCTCGAGATTCTGAGGTTTCCCAATCTTCTCTCCAGCAGTCTTGGGTGCTGCAAACTGCCCAGCATCATCGCTATCACCATTCCCCTCGCTTGACCCTCCTGCCGTCCCCGAATTTTGTCGTGAGGGTGGGTTCGGATGGTCGTTCATCAAGTCACCGGAACGAGAGGGTGCAGCTGGGTTGGTAAGTGTCGCAGCTGAGAAAGAAGGGTGCATTCCGATCGGTCTCCCTAAACCTAGATCATGACCATCGACGACGAAGTGCATCGACTCGACATCACCGTTCTCCCTCTCCCTCATCCAAGCGCCAGAACCAGGAGCGGGGTTCCGGTTCGTCTCCTCCTTGGTGTTCCGGTGAACCTCCTTTGATACCTAGCTTTCTCGACATCTCGAACCTGTTCACTCGAGCTTTGCTTCCCCCCGCGCCCACTTCCACTCCCACTCCCCCCATTCCTCAACTTCGACTTCTCCCGATCCCTTCGCTCGACCTTCCGAACAATCGATTCCCTCGTATAATCTTCCGGGAAATCAATCTCATCCGGGTACTTCAAGAACTTCTCTCTCGTGATGATCCGGATGGCTCGACCTAGGAAAGTGGATTGAAAGGCGCCTTTGTATACCCTGCCAAAAGAAGGCGATGTTTCAGCATGGTTGCCTGTTCACGGATCGGATAAGCGACTCAACTTACATCTTGGTTGCGCGAACAAGAGAAAGTTCTATGGAATCTCTATCACTTGAAGCCGGTCTCGCCTCATCCCCTTTCTCCTTCACTTGAACAGTTCAGTAAAAAAATTCCAACTTGGTGAATGAGATCGGGCTTTTGCCAAGTTTTTGCACTCGACTTACGTCAAGACCGAACCGAGCCAAACCCTGACCTAACCTGCCCACGTCAGCTCAAAAAACCATCCCGTAACAGACGGAAAGCAAGAAGCACCTACAGGTTTACGAATGAAAAATTGACCGACGCTATTTTCGCGAAAAGATGGAGGAAACGTCGGGCATCGGCCAGGTGTAGATATATTCATGCACTGTTGGATCTAGGACGAAAGTTGGGAGTGACGAAAGCCGAGCGGGAGTGGTGTGCCGACCGCAAGATCTTATAGATTTGCAATGTCAAAGAGGCATAACGTCATCCATAGGGGGAGTTTTACCGGAGATAGGCAATAGGAAATGGGAAGGAGAAGAGGTGGAGGGTCAGTGTGCATCTCGGTGAAGAGATCTGGGAAAAAGAACATCGGCTTTAGGCAACTTAGAAGGACGCTAAAGCTTCCGCTGATCATTGGATTCATCACACGACAACGAGTAGCACCCTCGCTAAGTATCTCGGTAAATAGGTCGACTCCATGATCCAGGACAATAAGGACCAGATTGCAACGAAGAGTTTGTCTAAGTCAAGGTGGAAATCCCGTCTCTACGAATTGGCATCTCGAGCTCGGTAGACCGTAGACACGAGAGTGTAAAAGCTGTCAATTGGTTTCAAACATGTCTGCCTCCTGTTCGTGTTGGTCTGATGGGATGGACGTCAATACTCGTTGGCAAACGAGTGCAGATGCCTGCGAAGGCTTCATCCCTCCCGACTATCATCGCAACAGGCGAGGACAGCGCTCTGACAGCAATCATTTCTCACGCCACCTTTGGTTGCATTCCGCTCTTGGATTAGGTGCTGCGGTGAGTCACAGTTCATCCCTGATCCGTCGACTTTACTGCGATACCCGAATGACGACCTGAAAATCTATCAGCTACAGCTGGCTCACAAGAGAAAACTTCAACCCACCTTACCAACGATCGTCTGCTTCTCCTGAGCTTCGTACGCCTGCCGTAATCAATAGTCAATTAGTGATGACAGAAAGACAGTCACGAACAACAAGCGAGAAGAGGCGAGACGCACCTTCCGAGCATCCTTGAAGTCAAAGACTTGGTCAATGAGCGGTCTTAGCTTCGATATCGAGATCGCACCGCACATCCGCTCAAATTGACGGCGGTTACCTACCATAATACCGCGGAAGATGACGCTGAAGGGGTCAGCTTGACACGTTGGGACACAGTCACAAAAGGCTAGCCGAAAAATCGGTTTTAGCGAGAGAAGTCGAGGTCGATTACGAGAAATTGAGGGACGCATGACTGATGGGGCGGGCCTTTCAGGTGGTTGACTTACCCCTTGAATAACGCCAACTGAGAGATGTTCGGCGGTGTGTCACCCGATCCTGTCCCGATGAAGCCGATACTACAGGATCCTTCAGCCCGGACTCAGCACGTGAGGTGGAAACGACGGACTCGGTGATGACACCACCTCGACGAACGGCTTTGAAAGCTGATTCGCGGTCACTTCGGAGCAATCTTCTGAGGTCCAGTTGGAAGACATACATCCCTCCACCGTTCCAGCTCCACCAACCTGCCTTGGTCAGCTCTTCTCACGAGTCTTGAGATGCGAAAGACTCACCTCGAGAACATGCTCCGCTCCCTCCTCAGTCTCCTTCATAACCTTCTGATCCCAATCCGGCTCCTTTTTGTAGTTATGCGTGATCAACTCTCCAGCTCCACCATGATTTCGCGAATGGTTGATGTGATCGTGGACCTTGGCGAGTTTCTCATCAGAGGAGGAGGTGATGATTGCTTTGGCGCCTTGAGCGACGGCGAACTAGGCGGTTCAGCACATTATTTCGATGGAAGGGGCGAAACATACCTGAGCACCGAAGACCGATACACCACCGGTGCCTTGCAAGACGACTGAATGAGTTAATCAGGTTTTCGTAATGTCAAGAGGGAGTACAAGGAGGATTACACACCCGTATGACCAGGAAGACACTGAATATTCCCATACTCCCCATAAAGGGCATTCCAAGCAGTCAAAGCGGCACATGGGAGAGTCGCAGCTTCCTCATATGACAAGTGCGCTGGGATCCGAACCTATGTCACCGGATCATCAGTCTTTAAACGCGCGATAGGACAAGTAAAGGAAGACAAACGTACCAAACCGTAATCCGGTAAGATCTTGTACTCCGTGAGCATCCCGTCGCACTGCGCTCCCAGGGACGACTTGAAATGGATCTCCTCCTCGTAATGCCTAACCGGGATGGTAAGATACAGCGCTTGGCAGAGGGAGGTGAGGGTATGTACCCGGCAAGGAGGGTTTGAGTGAATTGAGCCTGAAGGTGGTGTCAGTTGCGGCGACTAAGGCAAGGAACGAGGTATGGCTTTAGAAAGGCAACGATAGGAGACAGGTCTCGTATGGGAGCAAGGGGTATGTCAAGATAAAAATTGTCGAGCTTGAACCAAAAGAACGCTTCGACCAACTCACCATGACCCGGTCACCCTTCTTCCACTTCTCAACCCCTTCACCGACAGCCACCACTTCTCCAGCCCCATCTGAGCACGGTATAACCTATCTTCTTCATCAACTCCCTCTTTGGGAAAGTCCATTCCAAATCCCACATCAGGTTTGCAAGGATACGTCCCGTTGACCAACTGATTTCCCAACCCCATCAGCGCGGTTAATGACCAAAGCTGAGATGCCAAGGCTACTCACCGCGATATCACGGTAGTTCAGAGATACGGCGTAAACTTTTACCAAGACTTCTCCCTTCTCTGGTTTCGGGGTTTTCTGGTCCGTCACGAGTTTGAGCGAGTCTAACCCTTCTCCTTTGGGGACGAGGTAGTGGGAATAGGTTGATGGCTAGGCATCTCATCAGCTTCACTTGGGCCAACCTGTGGATAATTAAATGGTCGTACAATGGACATGTCGACGGTATTTGTGGAGTTGAAAAGGGTTGCTAGAACGATTGAAGGAGGTCATGATCGTAACAATCAATTCCGTGTGAAGACTGCCGGTATTCGAGGGTTTGGATGACACAACATGGTGGAGGTTTATTTACCCGGATGCCACCATCCCCGCGTGGTTTGGCGGAACCCTTTCCCTCCACTCCCTCCACCGTACGACCGATTATGAAATCTCGTGGCTCAGAGAGCCAGGGATTAGGCCAAGACATCCGATAGCATGCATCCCATTTCCAAGTATATCCGAATACTCGCAACATCCCCTTTTCACTTTTTCCGCTGCTCCGCGACTTGGGTGACTAGCTTTCCTCCTTGAATGACCGATTTCAAATTCTACGTCGCACGATATCAGTCACAAGCCATGAGCGGAAGAGGGGCCAAGGAGCAAACCCACCTCGAGGACGAGCATCTCCATGTTGTACCGTGACTCGTAGGTGTGCGTCCCGACGTGAGGGAGGATGGTGATCTTTGGATTGTTTCGGAGTCGTTCGTCGATCTCAGGTCTGGGGAAGGGACGGGATCAGCAAGAAATACGAGAAAGCATCACTTATTAGCAAAGAAGAGGCTATCACTTACTCATTAGGGAAGACGTCCAATCCCGCAGAGTACAGCTACACAACGATCAGACCACATCGCTCAATGCTCCACAACTCCATTCGCTCCGTTACGGCTCATAGAGTAGATGAAGAAGCCAAGACCCGTGACCCACCTTGCCACTATCCAAGGCCTTGATCAAAGCCTCCTGATCCACAACCCCACCTCTCGCCGTGTTAATAAGTATACTCCCATCCTTCATCTTTGCGAATTGTTCTTCCCCGAACCCACCTTTCGTCTTCTCATTCAATGGTAGGTGGAGGGAGACGAAATCGGAAGTTTCGAGGAGTTTATCGAGTGAATCGATGTAGGTCGCGGGGAAATCTGGTTTGGGGGAGACGGGGTTTCGGTTGTAGTATTGGATCTTCATTCGGAGGGGGAGGCAACGGCGGGCGAGAGCCTGACGAGCGAAGCGAGTCAGGTAGGCTTCACCAGATCGATAAACGGGGTGTTTATGGAGGAAGAGGGGAAGAGGCGGGGCCAGAGGGGGAAGGGAGACTCACAGATCCAATCCCGCCCATTCCAACGATACCTAGAGTCTTGCCCTCGGGATCATGAGCCAGAGGGAAATCCTTCAACCAATCGCCTAATCCCTAAGCGTCAGTTACAACACGATGACGAAGAAGGAGGTCAAATGCGCACCGCTCCTCGCGTTGATCTCCGCTTTCGCGTACTGCCTCGATGCGGAGATGAGCAGGAATAACGCGGTGGTGGCTGTTGCGTCGTCAACTGCTTGGGGAGTATGGGAGACGCTGATCCCTGAGGTGCTTTTCAGCATCTCTTAGCCTCCGATGGGGGAGAGGATCGGACGCACCCTTGGCAGTCGCAGCATTGATGTCGATCGAATCATACCCCGCTCCTGAGTCCCATCAGCTCAATCCAGGTTTCAATCCAAGCATGACCATAGCCAGATCAAGGGATATAACTCACCGTTACTGCAAATATACTTGATGCTCGGAGGGAGCTTCTCAATCACCTCCTTACTATAACCCCCAACTTTACTCCCATTCGTAGCGTAGATGGCCACTGCATCGGTATGTTTCGAGGTGACTTCGTCGAGGAAGGCTTGTTTGGAAGAGACGTCGGGTGAGACCACCGTTGTGATGGATTCGAGGTCTTTGATCTCCCTGAGCGAAGCGAGCGTTAAATTACACACTATCTGACGGAAGCGAGGAGGATCGTTTAACGATGTGGAGGAGTGAAGGAAGGAAGTCACTGGCAGGACGGGAGAGATAATGGGGGGGGGGGGGGGTGGGAGAGATTTGGGAAAT
>JAABUH010000673.1_pt1 | contig 45695 bp, 51 predicted proteins | sample 5559121 | NCBI WGS metagenome assembly JAABUH01 (sample SAMN10711871, study PRJNA513364) | rock metagenome | isolation source: Antarctica rocks | place: Antarctica: Victoria Land, Battleship Promontory nord | collected 2015-12-28
GGTCTCTCTTGATCATTCATACAGCTCGCTACGGTCTAATATACGTCTCGCACGAACTACGTCTCTCCTGCGGTCTCGATCTCCGTGCCCGCATGATGACAAAGCATGTATGACCAATACTCCAACATGTAACAGGTAGCCACACACCCTACAGATCCCACGTAAGCCCGTGTTCCTCCTAAAAGGGGCAGCACACCTCGGTAGTACGGCCCGCAGCGCCCGCAAAGCTGGTTGATTTAACGAATAAGACTTCACATCGTCAGCTGGGACGTTCCGGAATCAGCCTTAGCTTCCCGACAGACTGCCAAGGCTGCTTAAGACTCGAACCGGGCTGATAACATTTTGTCAGCAACTTGTCCACCATGATCGGCTAGCTCGGTCGTCCGTTGAAGTAGCTCCCAAAGATCGCGGCTCGTACCACCCAAGGGAGATCGAGTCCGCCACAGTGTGCCCGTCAGCGCCAAGAAGCCCTTTCTCCCATTCGGCATCATCCCGCCCATTGTGGTACTGACAACGTTTCAACTTATTCCGGAGAGAGAGAAATTTGCAGCTCACCGGGATGAATCTGTTGTCTTTGGCAGAAGCAGTATGTAGCGGGATACAACAAAATAGCTCGACCAGTCACGGCGGATGCGGAACTTCGATGCTTGTCGAAAAAACGAGTCGATTTCAACTCCGCAACACATGTAAGGATGGCTTCCAGAATACCCTTCGTCGGTTTCCGGCTCGTAGACTTGAAGACTGGAAATTATGAGTAAATTATGAGCTCTTACATGTGGCCGGGAACAGCAGCTTCTCACCCGTATCATCCCGTATCATATCCGCCCCCTCCAGTACGTGGCGAATGCTCCTGCTTGGGAGCTAAGGTCAAACGTCGCTGACCAGGGTGATCGACTTCTCAAATCGGATGTCTCTCGAAAGATTGTCCCTCTCGATTGCCGCAGAAAAGGGGAAACGAGTCCATATCGTTTCGAAGGTCTTTAGTGTACAGTCTGTCTGTGTATATACCTCCATTCTGAGTTCCTTCTGCACGAGCAGTCTCCGGGTGATGATCTTTTCGGCGCCGAGTACGAGATGTATAGCCAACACATATTAATAAATAAATAAGCTACTTTACACCAACGTTTTTACATATTTTCCACTTTCCCCACCTCACCCTCCTATCCCGCTGTCCACTTTCTCCACCTACCTTTCCCTCCCCTTTTTTCCTATCCCCCTTTTTTCCCCCACAAAATACTACCCTATCCTAGGGGTAAAAGAGTACAATCGTACGCGAACAGTGCTTTAACAAGCACACAATAAGGCGGATTTTCATTCGTCGAAGTTTAGGAAAGATCGAGTGAGCGTTTCGTCGTGGCGCTCCCGGATGGGTCTCCAGGTGTGTAACTCTGATGAATGAAGAGCTAGAAGGACAAAGTCATCGCCATCCCGCAGTTGATGGTCCAGGAGATGTTCGTGCTTGACGCCGAAGGGTGCGCGATGATAGCCTACGAGATGCATTTCCTGCATCGCGCCGGCGAGGTAGAGGAAGCATGCTCCATCCGGGCTCGAAGTCATCAGTCGTTGAGGCAAGTCTGATACGGCTGGCATGCAGTATTGTCAGTGATGATTGAGTAGACCTAAGCAAAATCACCCGTCACCGGAACTGCTGCGTAACTAGCAAATTATGGGTTGCTATGCTCACCGTCAAGCTCGATACAAAGGCGACTCGCCTCTTGGTAAGATCTACGGCGACGACGTAATCTTCTCCAAGGTTTGAGTGAGGAAAAGTTCTCGCAGGAGAGCGGTAGTCCGATGAAAACACCTGTGAAGATTTGCTAGAATGGAAGCTGATCAGACAAAGCTCAGCCCGACCTGAAAATCACTTGCCTAATTTGATCATCCGCGACTGCGAAACTCTTGGTTTGTCGGTCATCGAGGTAGAAAATCGAGCTGGAGAAGCAAATTAGTGCGTCCACCTGGGAAGCAAGCGATACTCATACCGGAGAGACTGATGAGGAGCCAAGGAGAACTTGATCTGACCAGGAGCTTTGCGGACATCAGAAGACGTGGGCCTTTACTGTGAATCCTGCACTTGCTTTCGCATTCGAGGTACTGGAGTATAGCTGCTGTCATCCATTAAATGCCTCTGTGGAAAGGTTAGCGGGTGGGCGCCTCTTCAGGTGCACTCACGAGATCTCCCTCAGAGAACCCCAGGGGTTTCATGACGTATTCGATACATGGAGCTGAGATCGACGTTTCATCGTATGACACGATCAAGTCTGCCAGAACGCCCTAGCAACGAGCCAAGCTACAGACAGATGCAAGCGGTGCTGACTGTGGACATACCTCCCAGGGCCAGCCACAGAACCGTAGGTCGGTTGTTTGGGCCTTCCGACATGGGTAGCACCCTCCTCGATGTGTTTCAGATGAGTGCTTTTGCTGTGGGGTTTCGTCATTCGCGCCATTCGTGCTGTAGAGAGCCACGCTTACGTAGAGTCAACCGGCACAGCGTGGGCCAAAAATCGTTCAACCACTCTAAAAAGAATCGTGAATGGTTCTGCATATCGGCTGACGCCTTACGTTCTTTGGCAGAATTGCATTTGCGTTTCCCCTCGGCGAGCGCTTCGGACTGCAATTCGTGTGTGGCGAAATCCGCAAGTGCGATCAACGTATCCTGAGCCCATCCCAGGGCGAGCTGTCGTAGTGCTGGTGCAGCCTTCATGAGGATCGCATCAGTAGCCGCCAGGCCTTCCAGCTCGACCAGACCTAGAAATCACGATCGTCACGGTAGGAAGCGATGAATTTGTCGGGGTTCGTCCGTTTCTTCCAACCGATATTCTCGCCGATGTTGTCAAAAAAAAGCGATCATTGAACTACTGGTCTTATGCTGGACCGGTGGGAGGGAGCATGTGTCGCTTGGCGTCCCGCTTCCCAAAGCTCGCTGCAGTTCGGCGTGGTTCATCGACTCTTGTTCGCCGCTCATCGTCGGATCCCCACGTAGCGCAAAAAGTGATGTAAGGAATTGGCGTTTTCCCTCCTTGTAGGGCGAGGACGCGATGGTCGTCCCCAGTTTCGACCGAAGCTTCTCGTGCTTCTTGAGAAGTCCCATACCATCCTTGATGCGCGGCACATCGGAAGGACAGGATTCTGATAGATCAGGTCAGCTGAGGGATCTAATAGATCTAGCTCACTTTCGGGATGTGTGATGTCACGAAGGAGTTCTTCTGCTAAGATCCTGAGAATGATCCAGTGAATCCCACAAGGCGCGCCCTCTAAATCGGAACACTCACGGGAAACGCGCTGCCATGTTGTTCGCCACGAAAAAGCGAGCTATCGAGAGAAACAGCTGCTTGTTGCCATCGACTACCTGCTGCAGTGTCACAAGGTTACTTGTATGAAGCTGCTCCCGAGCACTGCCACCGTCGGTTCGTATGGTTCTCCACTGCATTTGGGCTGTCGCGAGATCGTTGAGTGCGCCAGACTCGAAAAGTAATTCGACTGCCTCCAAGCCCACAGCAGGATCGATGCTGACGGCTGGATTACCTCTCCTGAATAGGATATCAGCGGCGGGTCTAAGGGCGAAGGACAATCTGCTCACTTCGATCTATCTTCAAGCTCATAAGGGAGATGTTCAGGTTGTCGTGAGATTTAGTGACGGTCCGGCCAGCATTGTAGGAGCCAGTGAGAAGGCCGACACTTTGTGACCATGGAGGAGGCGCGGCTTTGTGGGAGCTTCCGGATGAGATGGCTGTCCAGCTTCGCATGAGATTCGGTCTGACTCCGTCAATGATACGTACAGCTGACCATACCGTCAGGTATGGCACTATCCTTAAGGAGGGAGCTCTTACCTGCCGATTTTCGGATAGGAGCTGTATGAACTCTTCCTGCTCGTTGGTTCTACGCATCGGTCGTCATAGTCTTTGTCATCGCTGCTGGAGACGGTAAACGATCTCTCTTTCCAAAAATGTGGCGCAGCTGTTCTTCGGTGATCAAGCCGTATACTTGGTCGGTCAGCTGCGAGAGATACCTATGTCACAGCATGCACGTATCAGCGTCGTAACGAAGCGAGATGTCGCAAAGACTGACCGCATAAAGGTGACACGGTTGCGACAGACATTGGTCTACGCGTTATCTTGCCAGGTGGTCTTTTCCGGCCAAAAGAATGACCACGCCACCCTGCTTCTCAGCAGCCTCGTCATTGCAAGCGAGGAAGTAAAGCCCAGGCCTCAAATGAAGTGCTTGCAGATGCTCTTCATCGGATGTCAGGAGTAGCGCAGTCCTTGACGGTCTCGTCAGCAGTCTGAGCAGGAGAGTGCAGTAACTCACGTTTTGTCATCGATGCTTCCTCTCAGCAGCAGGAACTCGACGACCAGGGTTCGATCCCCATAGCTCCGACTATCTCGACCTGAGTTCTGTCGAGCTTGGCGAAATTGACGTTATCGATACAAGGTCCAGCACTCCGGGGATGTACGTCGCTGGCAAAGCGGAGCATGTTACGCTCATCGATCAACACCTTCTCAACTGTTGCAATTAGCCAGCCGCGATGGTATTCATCAAAGTTGAGACGCACCGAGTCCCCCGCTTCCTTGCTCTTGATACAAGTCCAGCAGCCGATAGCAACCTTCTACCTTGGGAAGCAAATCATCGCCGTTGCTCCCAGGAGTCGAATATATGTCCTTGTTTGGACGCTCCGCCGGAACGGATGACTGGTTGGCAGCTCCGCAGGGCTGTAAAGAGAGGCTTCTGCTGTACTCATGGCTGACGATACCATGTCCTCCGCTTGTGGGATTGTTGTTCCGACAGAACCTTATCCAAGTTACGGCCCTGCTGGGATGTCCACGCTGTTCAATCAAATGGATCAGAGCTCGTATTGCACGGTACAGCAGAGCCGAACGTGCTTGTGGTCATTCTCCGTGGTCACGCCTCTCGTAAGGTAGGGAGCTTTGTCTGGGCCGAGGACTTGTGGTTGGTCCTTGAAAACATCACGCTGTGAGTCGAACATCATCGTCTCGTCCACAGTGTCCAGCGATTGCAAGTAGCCTGTCCCACAGCTTTAGCTTCTGCCGGATTATAGATGGTGACTCACCATCCATCCAGCCGGAGTAATTGTCATCCAGCTTCTTGCTTCTATCCTGGATCGCATCTGGGATAGGTGGCGTTATATGAAGGTGTCAGAAGGTTCATACGAGTGGCATCAACCTTACCCAGTCCCGGTACATAGCTGAAAGAGCTTGCTGCTATGTCTAGCGCCGTAAGCGCCTCTTAATGAGTAATGATGTGACCGCCACCACTGAGAACTGACGATCGGAGAAAGGCATCCTCGGCATCGATGTCGATCGGTCCAGTGTTGTCCGCAGAATAGCTAGGGCGGGCTGGTAGCTGAGAGTCCCGTAAGCCCCTCCACAATCAGGCCATCGTGTGGTCATTAAGAACTTGCCACTGGATGACATAAGGTCTGTATTCTGACCCCACGCAGACCTGGTAAGGTCCAGACCGACAGATTTGAATGGGTGAGCCAACGAGGGAGCTTGCTTGGTCGTGGTAGTCGTTGGTGAGGAGAGGGCGAAAAGCGGTCCCTGAGCAGGAAGATGCTCGAGGGAATTGGTGTCTGCGAGGATGATCAGCTACAATCGCACTTGCATGTGCACTCACCTTGAGCTACCCCAAACAGCGGCATGTCTCCTGGACCCTCAGTATCGCTCACGATTTCGTCTTCACCTATAAGATCAGATTAGCTCCTTTACGAGGCATATGCTGTAGCTCCAGACACCTTGAATGCTTTCCGAGGTGGATGACGTGAGCCAACTGTGAGCGGAGACCGGTGCTGTAAGGATTCGTCTCAGTCTTCTCAGAATAGATTGTGATTTTGAGCCTCACCAGGGCCTGTCCTATGACCATCGACAGTCGCCTCCGAGTCGCTGGAAGTGGACATAGCATCCGTCGAGGTCGCCTCGGCATCGGTAAAGCTCATCTCGGTGTCGCCAGTGAGCGAGAACATGTCGTCATCAATGCTGGTCTCTGGCTAGTCGGGATGAGCGACAAGAGACTCGGTCGTATGTAGTCGCCTGATGAGCAGAAACGACAGGCTGATGAGATGTGGGGGCCTCGGAACGGTTGGCGGGAGTACGATTTCTGCGAGATTTGGATGGCTTGATGCGCATGATGACCGAGCAAGCAGTATATCAGCAAGCAGAGGTGAGCAGCAAGAAGCGTTGATGTCAAGGGTAGAAGAATCAGAAGAAGCGGGAGAACATGGTGAAGAAGGGGAAATGATGAAGGGGAAAGGGGTTTTATGGTTAGCCGAATGTATCATCAGCCACGAAGTACCGTCGTCGAGCACTTCCAAACTTCGTCATCGGAGCATGGACGCCTGTCTAGATTGGCATGGAAAGATCAGCGCTGAGGGAAAAGGGTCGGTGATTTGGGGTCCAAGCACCTCAATGAAACCGCCCTCATGACGTCATCTAGACTTGCCACGTGCATTGCTCCTCGCCCAATCTTAGCTTTGGTGTGGGCTCTCCACAAACTGCCAGCCCAGATTATAGCGCCCAGCATGGCCCGTGAGCCTCGTCCGAAGCGCTCGAGACCTGACATCCCAATGGCTTCTCCTGTCCCTCCATCTAGAGCAGCAAGAGCGGTGGGAGCTGTCATTCGCACTCCAAAGCGCCGCAATGCCAGTTCAACCTCATCTACCAATTCGATTACCATTCTCACTCCTTCCGTATCCGCTCCTACTACAACAACAAAATCGAGTAAAAGGCGGAAGGTTGCTCCTCCTGTTGGTCCAGCTCTACTCCCGCCCGCAACCCCTCCCAACCATTTACACGAACCAAGCCTCCTCCCACCAAGCATCTCCTTCTCCCTCCCTACGGCTATCACCCACCTCTCAACTCATGATCCTCGCTTCGCCTTGATGTTCCACCACCTATCATGTCGCCCCTTCCAGCCTCCATACACCGCTGTCGACCCGTATAAGACCCTCGTCACCTCCATCATTGGACAACAGGTCTCCTGGATGGCTGCAAAGGCAATCAATAAGCGGTTCCGTGCTCTATTTGGGTTCGAGGATTTGAATGGATTCCCCTCGCCCGAACACGTGGCGAAGGCTGAGGTCCTGGTACTAAAAGGTGCCGGGCTGAGTACACGGAAGGCGGAATATGGTGGGTCGACGAGGCTTCGAAGCAATATGAGCTGATTCCTGGCAGTCGTTGAGCTGGCGAAGCATTTTTTAGATGGGAGGTTGTCGACTGGCCTGTTGAAAGATGGGACGGATGAGGAGATTGCCAAGGCTTTAATAGCTGTACGAGGTATAGGCCAAGTATTTCTCCCCCTCCATCTTGACTTCACTGCTTCATCCCATGGACATCGCTGACGTGACATAGTGGACAGTCGATATGTTTCTGATGTTCGACGCGAGAAGACCCGACATCCTTCCAGTCGGCGATCTAGGCGTCCAGAAAGGTCTACTTCGTTGGGTATTGGCAGCACACGGAGCATTACCTGCATCAAAAGGAAAGGGCAAGCCCAATCCCGAATTCACTGCGAAGTACGCTATTAAGGATCGGGTCGACGAGATTGGAAACGGCGAGATTGATACGCTCGTCAACCGAGCGACTACCCCTCCTCCCGTCAACCTGTCTGGCGCTCCACCGACACCGATTACGCCAAATACCTCCGTATTAAAAATGGCAACACTGCATACTCCTGGCATGTCGCAAGTTCCGCCTACACCGCTCACACCTGCTGAGACGCTCGAGGTGCCACCCAACATGCTTCCTCCACCTGCGTCAGAGGTTTTGCTCGCTCCTTTGCCTGCTGAACCGTCTTGGGACGCCCAACGAGCTGCGCCGCTTAGCGAGGGATTCAGCGTTGATGTGCTCAAATCGAGATTGTCAGGCAAGAAAGTCAAGTGAATACCACTTGCATATATGCTGTATATGAAGGCTGAACGTCGGTCTTTCCGCAGGGGAGGAGCATACCTGACGCCCAAGGAGATGGAGGTATTAACGGATGGCTGGAGACCTTACAGGTCATTAGGAGTGTATTACATGTGGCCTGCCGGAGAGGAGTTCTAGCATCAATACGTTACCGGGTCTACTCGGTTGACTTTGATTCCATCAAGCCTTGTATGTATGGCTTCGATATTTCGGCTTTCAGCGTCTGCAAACGTAACACGGGTGACGTTGGGGAGATTTGCCGGGTCACTTTCTTTGCTTTACGGCGGAAGCCTTTCACAGCCACAGCCGATGTGAATGCCACAGCCCTTGTGCCACAACGTAGCCCTCGATATTCGCCTCCGATCCTCGCCCAGTGCCGAAACGCCGTTCCGCGCCGGAACCTTACACCTGTTTAATTCCTTGATTCCAGCCAAAATAAGGAGTACGTAAGCTATGCTGGTACTCGAGTACCACTATGTAGGAACGATGCTGAGGTTTGGTCGTTGACTTCATATTCCAGGCTCGTCTGATCTGTCGGTAGCAGGTTACTGACGATGTTGACGAGCATGTGACGGCAATGGGAAGACGCCAGTGACACGGATGACAGCATGTAGTTATCTGGGGGTCTATGTCGAGTCCGCTGAGAAAGTCCCGTCATGAATGAAGTCGTCGTATGTACTGAAGAAACGCATGCATGTGTAGCTTCATCTCTCTTTGACTGGCCTGGGAGAAGGCCTCCAAGGTCATACAGAAGCTATACTTCAAGTCCAGTATTGAGTAGAAAAAGAGAGAGGAGCTTCCGGAAAGGTTACCGCCATTCGTTTCCCTGAAATTCCGAGAGCCCGAAGTGAACCTGCCCTACGTTGTGACCCCACTAGGATATAACGAATCCCTCACTCCAAACGTTCCATATCTTTCTTACGAACATATTTTGTTCTTCGTCATCGCTTCGTATTTCTCGTCCGCCAAAAACATATTCTTACAGCAACCATATAAAAGAACACCCAAAAAAACGTTCTGAACCAGGCGGGAATTCATTCGCCGCGTCCGGCTCCACCGTTTGATCCCGACATCACCTGTGCGGAACTCCACCATTCCTATTTCGGTTCTCCTCCAATCATTGATAAGTGAACCAGACGACGGTACCACCACATCAACCAAAGTCCAGCCTGGCATACTCACTTATCTCGTCGCTCTCCCCGCTTCTCACACAGAGCGCATCGATATCCGCCATGTCTTACGCTCCCGTTCGACCTTCTTCGACCACCCCTCAACCTCCTCATCAACCCCTTCATTCCCACTCTGGTGACTCCAACGGCCCTCCCCGCACGGCTCAGCAGCATGCAGCATCTCCACTCGATTGGGCCAACTTCATCAATTTCCAGACTCCTCCTCTCCACACGTCCAGGTCATACGGGAACGCTTCGCAGCAAGGAGGGGACCGAGGAAGGCAGGATGAGCAGTACTCGGCGTTCGCACAGGGTATCGCCATGTCTCGACCATCTCCACAGAATATCAACTTCCAACATCCTTACCCATCAACTCCCCCTTCTCGATCCAAGCACCAAAACCCCCCGGAATCCCAGTACGTGCCGAATCCTTCTCCCCTGCAGCGGCGGATACAGCTTTCACCCCAGCGCAATGCCATGCACCGCTCCCCATCCTCCGGTGGCCCATCACCAGTCGAGCAGTACACCTCGGTAAAAGGCAAATCAGTATCCCGTTCATCCTCCAATTCCACTCCACAGCCCCAACAGAACCCTTCCATCATCAATCAGTCCGATCTAAACAACCCTGACGACGGGTTGACACTTGACCCTGCCGCTTTCTCCCGCGACATTCGTTTCCAGATACCGCCTTTCTTGTCCAACCAAATCGGAGGTGTTCCTACCTTCCCTCCCGGAGGCCAGGCATGGTCCGGGTTCAGCGGAGCCAACTTCTTTTCGAGCGACTGTCAGACGCAGCTCACCCCTGGTCAGCTGTTCGGTCAAACTTTCGACGGTCAACAGCCCTTCCAGCCGAATGAACCTCCACATATCAACCCCCTTGATGAATTGAGCGGGTTCATGGCTGGCGACGAAGGGTGGGAGAGCTGGAACAATGGCGATCCGAAGGACACCAGCTCGATGGCTACGACGTTCTACGTCAACCCGAATCCGAGCTCGAACGTTTTAGCCCCTCGCAATCAGCAATCGATTCAGCAAAGGACGCCTATTCAGACTCGACCTGGCTTGCCCCAGCTCAACCTGAACGCACAGCACACGAATAACGTGACGCAAAGTCCACGAACAGCGATTACTACTCAGCCCGGTCCCATACCTAGTCCTCAAGTGGGAAAATCCGCTGAAAGGCAAACCACACTTCCTTCACCAAGGACATCAACCTCAACCAATTCGATGCAGACGTCCGCCATCCTTCCGCAACATGGTCATACCGCATTTCCATCAGCGTCCGCCGCCCCGACTTTCCCCTTCGTCCCCTCCACTTATCAGGGTAGTGCGACGACCATCAACATCGCGTCGTCTTCCACAGCACCGTATGCCCCGCCATCAAATACCCAGGCATTACTACAAGGACCGGGCGTTGTTGGACCATCGCTTGCGGATGGGCCTGGTCTCTATTCTACGACAGGCTTTGACATGGTGGGAGTCCTATCTCGAGTCGCAGCCCGGAAGGACCCGAAGACTGTCCTTGGGCCAGTCGATCTGAGCTGTAGCTTCTTGGTGGTCGTGAGTACCATACTTGTGGGTCTGGTCAACGCTCATCGCTTCCTAGGATATACGGAGATATGATTCGCCGATTGTATACGCTAGTCCGACATTTCAAACCCTGACGGGTCATGATTTGCCTCAAATCCTAGGCCGTAACTGTCGCTTCTTACAGAGTATGTCGGTCCCAAGATCCACTACCTCGCACTGATCCCGCCTAGGTCCCGACACCGATGTCGTCAAAGGATCCAAGAGGAAATACACCGACAACGTCGCTGTCGCCCACCTCAAGCGCATGCTCAATGCCGGCAAAGAATGCCAAGCATCGCTCATCAACTACCGACGTGGCGGTATTCCTTTTATCAATCTCGTCACTGTTGTCCCAATCCCTTGGGACGGGAACGATATCGTCTATCACGTCGGCTTCCAGGTGGATCTCGTCGAGCAGCCCAATGCGATATTGCGGAACATGCGAGATGGGAGCTATCAAGTCAACTATACCGTCGCGAATCCTCCTCAGCCTCCCATGAGACCACCAGGACGCGAGAGTAGTGCGACGGGTTTGAGCCAGGAGCAGGTGGAGATTATGGGTTCAAAGGTGAATGCACCTGGCTTCATTCTAGGAGAGGACGGAGGGAAGATGGAGTGGCTCAAGATGGTCCTTGAGAACGCGGATGGTTAGTTGTCACAAGTGTATTGACCGATCCCATCCTGACTTGTGCAGACTTTATACACGTCGTCTCGCTGAAAGGACTGTTCCAATACGTCTCGCCATCTGTTCGACGGGTACTCGAGTATGACCCGGAAGACCTCATCAACAAGAACATCTCCGACATCTGCCACCCGTCCGACATCGTCCCGCTCATGCGGGAGCTCAAGGACTCGACTCATGCACCCGCCGAAGGACAAACGGCGCGAAAGGTCAACCTTGTCTTCCGGATACGGCGGAAGTCGTCCGGATACGTTTGGATCGAGTGCACCGGCCGACTGCATGTAGAGCCTGGCAAAGGGAGGAAGGCTGTCATCCTCAGCGGTCGAGCGCGAAACGTGCCAACCTTACCCTGGGATGCGGTCTGTCGGCATGGTGGACTTGGCCGAGACGAGTTCTGGGCCAAGGTCTCTTACCACGGCCTGATACTCCACGCCACTTCGACTGTAGCGGACCTTCTCGGTCAGCCAGTAGACGACGTTGTCGGGCAGAGCTTCTTCTCCCTCTTACCTGCCGGCGACAATGGCCCACCCTCAACCTCATCAATCGAACCCGACCCATCTTCACCCGTCGCATGCCTCGCTTCCGCTTTGCTATCCGCAGTCAAAGGCGAGACACGGCATGGCGCCGTCACCCTCCAGCATAAGATGGTCAAAAAGTCTGGAATGCAGATTGAAGTCGTCTCTGTCATCTACGCCCCTCATTTAAGCGCCGAAGTTCCCTCGCGATCGGACTCAGACGATTCCAGTCCGGACAGTGCTACGTCCCGATCGAATAGCGAATCCTCATCATCGTCCATGGATGGGAGTCGACCATCCTCCCTTGTCATTCAGGTCAAACTTCTCTCCTCCGCTGCATCCAGTCGACATATTGTTCACGCCGCCGCTGCAAACGTCTTTGAAGAGCTCGAGACGACACGAGGAACATCATGGCAATACGAGTTACACCAGCTCCGCCTCCTAAACAGGCGACTGAAAGAGGATATCGTTGCTGTCCGAGCACGTGGTAGCGGACTTCGGTTAAAGGGGAAAAAAAGAAAAGCCGGGGAAGAAGGGTCGATGCCCCCTCCTCCACCGCCCCAGCCTGTACCAGAGCAGTACAATGCTGGACCTAGACATCAATTGGCTCCCGGGTTCGGACTGGTTCAACCTGGAAAGCCTTCGCCCTACTTTTAGAATTTTACATGATCGAACTCGGCGGAGTGTAATTTACTGTATCGATGTTCATGCAGCTTGTAGAACTATGAAACCCATTCCGGAGCGAAACTGTGCATCTGCTGTACTGACACTAAGAGAGTAAAATGAGTTTAACTCTCGAGTCTGAAAGGATTCTATAACCCGACACTCCCCTCCCTCCCCAAGATCGACCTCTTTCCAGCTCTCAACGTCGCCTTCTCCTCTCCCTCACCGGCGGACTCTCGCTCGCCTTTCTGATGAAATCCATGGCGACTAGTCCCTCGCTCGTCCTCGGTGAAATAGAGCTATGTCTCCTGTCGGGAGTGGGGCGATCAGGCGAGAGCAGATCCTCCGTATGGATTGGGGGTACGACATTGCGGACAGGTGTGGTAGCTGGAAGGCGAATCGATGGTATGGGCGTGGACCACGTTACTATGGGGGTCGATGCTACCACCTTGACTGGCGCAAAGATCGCGGCGAGGGAGGCGGATGTGATGGGTATCGTGGAATTCGAGCCTATCTTAAGTGATGAAGAGGTGGTATCGACCCGTTGCCGAGCGCTAAAAGCGTCTGAATAATGGTCCAGCAGAAAAATCTTGACCCATCAGCACCAATATCGTATCACATCGTATGATGAGTGGTTGATGGCGGAGCGGCAACTCACCTGGATAGCTCGAGCCACCCGCCCCCAACTCGAACCATCACCATTCGGCTCCTTAGGATCCTGCAGAAACACAGCTTCGCCCGACCTTCTGCTCCGATCCAGTACTGCCCCGACTCATCTTTCCAATCATCTCCTGCATCGAGACCAACGGGGATGATCGGCACGTCGACCTATACAAATATCAGCGGTATGCAGCGCCAATAACATACACACCTTCAGCCTGTTAATGACTTGCCCTACAGCTACATCAAGGTTACTCTTCGGATCGGCAATGTAGGCTCTCGGGAGTGACGGCCTACTTGCTTTACGTGATCGAGGTGTCGTGGCGCCTTTGGGTGTAATCGTGCGCTTCGAGCGAAAACTCGAAAAAGCGGGTCCGGAAAGAGGGGTCCCTCCTCCTTTGGTTCCTCCACGACCGAGCGAGCCTTTCCCGATGGTAAGCACCCCATCTCCTCCCAAGCTCTTGAGCCGGTTACGAGAGGGAGTATCAGAGACAGCCCGATTTCGAGATGCCTCTGTTGGTGTGAGGTAGGTTGAAGCGGATCTCGCTGGATTCGACGTGGAGCGGCTACTGGCTCGACCAAGGCTGGCGGTCGAAAGTTGACGCAGCAGATAAGCGGGTAATGCGGAGAGGTCGCCAGCATCAACCAAGGGATCGTCACAGCCTGGCAACTTGCTTGCCTTGCTGATATACGGGCCAGTCGGTCCAAAGACATCGTGCTTCGGAGTATGCGGAGCCCTGGGTTTCGCGGGAAGTTTGGCGGCCGTCCCAGCCTCGCCGAGGTGAGCGCGCAATTGCTCTGGCTCGACTAGCACCCTTGCGACGCTCAGCGGAGCCCGCGAAGAGGAGGTGACAGCGGCGAAGTCTACAGCAGATGTCATACGAGCGCGACTTCTCCGATTGCTGAGAGCTTCGACCGAAGACATGCAATGAGATAAGGCCGAGGACACATGGGATGCTTGGCAGTTGACTTCTGCTCGGACCCTTAGGTCCAGAACTGACAGGTCTGTCTGATAATCCGTCTTCGCCGCCTGCTTGTCGTCGGGTGCGACGATCACTCGTTCCCTAGGGGGCGGGGAGCTGGGAGGTGTCATTGGCGGTTCAGCAGCGGAGACGTTCGCCGGTAGTAGCGGTTTGCTTGTCTTCGGAGGGCTCGTCACAGGAAGGTGAGTATCGGAGTGGTGATGACCGCTTGTCGAGGATGCGGGCGGACAACCGGAAACGAAGGGTACCCTTCCCGCCAGCTGAGACTCCCAATTCTTGACTTCCACCGCCAAGCTATCGATACACTGCTTCAGCGATATGCAATTCGCTTCTTGAGGCCCCTGTGCGCTGTCGGATGCCGTTTGCGACGTAGCGTCGATATTGTGTTGAGCGTTCCTGATGTTTACCAACATACGAGCCGCTTCCTTCTGTATGATCCTCACGACAGTCGCCTGCTCATAGACTCTTGCAAGAAGGTCGGCGAGCGTGCGAAGGTGCTCCTGCTGACTGATCAGGTCGATAGCGGCCGTAAGATGGCACTTGAGGAGCTGATACTTGCGTCCATATCGTTCGAACAGCTGTTTTATAGCTGCCAGAGGTTTCAAGACCCCCTCTTTGATCCGATCGTCCACCTCTTCCACCTCCTGCATAGTGGGGAAAGCTTGCAGTGGGACAGATGCCGCGTGCCAAGCACATAAGTCGATCGCTTCCACGAGTTTACGATGCAAGTCAGCCGAGATCGCGCTAATCGATAAGGATGCCCGATAGATTTGTCGAGCGACCGGCAGTATCTCCGCGTCCTGCTTAGCTGACTCGGCTGTACCCCTAGCCTCCTGGACTCGCTCCAGAACGTCATTGGATTGCTGCTCAACCTTTTCCGACAGCTCATCGCTTTCCGCGATGAGCGATATCAGGTTTTTCCATGCTTTCGGAGGTGCCCGCTTGACTTGGCGATAGCGCATCATAGCCACCGTTGCTTTCTGAACCGTTTCGGCAGCCAGGTGAGAGTGTGCATCCAGCAGCTGAAGGTGAGTCGGGAGCGTCGACGTCCATGAGCTGCAATTCGTTTCAAGGCTGTTCGGATCGTCAAAGTCCGGTCGACCGCTGTCGATCAGCTCGATGATTCGTCTCAGCTCTGTCAACGACTCATGTAGTCTCGCCCGATGCGAAATGACCTCTTGCCGAGCGTGCACGATCCGCTCGTACCATGTCAGCCCACCCTGACACCGATCGAGCTTTTCGACGACCATCATACGAGCAGCTTCGAGGGAGACGATCGCTCTCTTGTTGTGTTTGTCTTGGTCGGGATATGCGGCATGAACAGGTTGTGGAAAGGCTTCGCTGATTGATCCCGGCAAAGTGCGACGAGCTGTTTCCAGCAGTGAAGCGAGGTTCCGATGATGCTCGGATGTGGCGGGTTGTCCAATACTTTCTTTCAGTTCTGCGATGAGGTGATCCGCCATCTCGCTTGTTCTCGTTGAAGCCAATTGTTGTATATTGGCACTGTATAGGTTAGCGGATCGTGGACCGGAACGGCCACGCTAGAGCTAAGTACGTACAGCTCCCACTGTTTCTCAAGCTTCCTACACCAGGTCACCTTGCTGCCCAGCTTCTCAACGTCTCTTTCCAGTTCCTCCTGTATGTCTAACAGCCCGTCCGGCACAGCCCCTCCTTCTACCAACTCGCCAGTGACGGGGCCGTCGACACCGCCAAGGTCTTTGAGCGGACCTGCGCAGTCAATCATTTTATCCAGTGAAGTCACAGTGCGCGCTAGGACTATGGTTGCGAGATTGCGCTGGCGGACCTGGAAAATGATGATTTGCGAGTGAAGGAGTGGAAGGTGGAGTGCACGTTTCGTAGGGGTGCGACCCGGCGAAGATGTTTCCAGAACAGGCCGTGCTGGCGGAGTTTGTGCCCGAATTGTTTGCAGCAAGGAAGAGCTGTCGGCAACGTCATGAAGTACCGCTTCTATGACGTGTACGGGCGGTTCAGGTCGTGATTGAGGGGTTCGAAGCGGTAAATCTGCGGTGCTGACGATTGCTGATCGAGTCATGCTACTAGTCGAATTTGTGCGATCTCGGCTCTCCCCAGTTGTGTTCATTCTGGGTGGCGTCTTCGGTCCGGTGGCCATTGAAGCTTCTGGCGTCCATCTTGCCTTCGCCCTCACCAGCTCGTCAACCTCGTTATCAAGCTTGCCTGATCCCATCATGACCTGCCAACGAAGCTTGTCCCATTGCAACCGGAGGGAGGTGAGCTCGAGCAGCTCGCTTCGTCGGCGAAGGAGGATAAGGAGACGATCGATGAGAACGATGAGGTGGAGTGTTATGGATATTAGATGGGTTGATGGCGGAGTAAGTGGAAGAAGAGTAGCGGCTGATAATCCAGATCAGCTTTGCTCCGAAGTAAGGGTCAACAGATTACCTCTGGTTTTTTCCTTTATTCGAGCAAGATCTCCGCCGTCGAATGCGAGGATCTCCTCTTCGGTCCTGTCTCTTTCCCGCTGCCACTCTGTGACCTCTGCAGTCGTCGGCAGTCGTAAGCCGCCATCTTGCCCTTGGCGACAATACGCAAGGGGTTTCGATCCTCCTTCGCCATCTGATCCAGGCGTGGGCAATGAAATAGGATGAAGGAAGGGATATATCGCTGGCAAGCCGTCCAGGATCTATCACCATCAAGAACAGGAAACAATCAATCGCTGAACTGGTCATCGCAGATCGGCCCTCGCGCGTACCTTCAGCTTCTCCTCAAACCACCTCCGCTTCTCCAGGAAAGTCAGCAACTCGCCAGTATCTTGATTCGACAGCTCGCACAACTCGTCCTCTCGGGCACAGTCATCCTCCATCGCACCGTCAACAATCCTCGATGCAGAGAGAAGATGATCTTGAGGAAAGCCGTTTTAGCTCGTTATCGACGCCCATGTCACCGAAGTGGAAAATCACAAAAGCAGGCAGATCAATGATCCCGAAACATGCACCTGTTCCTGACAAAAGTTACGTAAAAGTGCTTTGCCGAGATCAAGGTTCCGCCGCGTGTCCACAAGGTGAGCCAATCCTCTCGTGTCTCATTACCTCGCCGTAACCTCAAGCAAGATGATGACCACCAACCGGGTACGGCGGGTCAACACAGCACTGACCTGGCTCAGCTCAGCGGTTCCTCGATGTCCTTTCCATGGACCTTTCCCCTCGAATGCCTTCGCTTCCTCCAGCACCGCCCTGTCTTCGTCATCTTCGGCATCGTTATGTCCGCTCCGTCCGGCGACACGACAGTATCACAGCAGGTCGTATCAGCTCAAAGGCAAAGGACGAGCACTTGAATCGCCTTCCATTAGTCCTTCTTCCGACGACTTCGCCGGCATATCCAGTATAGGGCGACAATTAACATCTTCTTCCCCTGAAGGCATTCTCTTGGCGTATCGAATTGTGAAGGGTCGCGAACAGCTTCGTCACTTCCACTCGACCTCAAGGAGAGATGCCATCCCCCTCATCCCAGCCACAATAGGCATTCTCAAAGTAGGTTTGTACCGGAGAACTCTCACTAACGACAGTCTACCTCCGTCCTGACAGCCGTCACCGCCATTTCTCGTATCCTCATCTCCTTCTTCCCCATAGGTGTCCTCGGTACCTTCCGTTTCCGTCGAGGAGTGACATGGCTCGCCTCCGCCGACCGAAGACCAGAAGCGAGTCCCGAAGCGGAGGAGTTCTGGAAGATGTGGTGTGAGGGCGAGGAAGGGATTAAGCTTTGCAAAGATGATGTTCCTGCTTTCCTCGAAGGGCACATGGGTCCGGACGGTGGAATAGTCGCGAAGGATGGTAGGGTGGCATATGGGGTTCCAATGCCGCCTAGCAGGTTCAATAAGCACAGCAAGGATCAGGAGATCTTGGTCCCTTCGAAAACCGATTCGAATAGACATAAAAGTCGACTCCTACGCGCTACAAGGTTTTGCTTACCCGAGCTCCCTCCCGCTTCAGTGTCGTATTACCATTCCCTCTCGGCGACACATCGATCCGAAGTCGATACGCTAAGGCGGTACTGGATCAGCCTCCAGATGTTCAAGGATCGCTTACGGTTGTCCCGCTGGTTTGTGGGGTTTCTCCTCGGTCTGCCCGTCTTCCTCCTCACCAGCGTATACCTCTTCGGCCTGGAACGTACACCTTTGACGGGACGATGGCGGATTATCCTCCTCACGCCTGAAGAGGAGGATGCGATATCTACGAGTCTGTCCGGTGCCAACTGGTATCGAAGCGTCATCAACCTGCTCACTACCGCTGAGAAGCCTGCACCACCGGTACTTGCCTATGAGGATTGGCGATGGCGCTGGGTACAAGGTATCTTGCGTCGACTCGAAACGGCAGCACTCGAAGATAGCCGATCAACATCGTCCGACCCGCCGAAATACGTTACCGGTACCTCCATCCCCGTCCCTCCTGTCCAACACCCCTTGAAACCGAGACCACGCATGTCATGGATGCTCCACTCGATGCTACCTGGGGGGGACGACAAGATCGGTTGGGAACACCTTGAGATCGGTCCGCCGTACAGTTTGATGCTGATGGAGAAGGACGAGCAGAATGTCTTCTCTTACGGCTTTGGAGGTAGAGGAGCGAGCGGCATCGTCGTCTTCACCGGTCTGCTCGATTCGATCTTGCGGGAGCATCTGCTCGCCACTCCAGCCGAACCTGCGCCAGCCGCTTCATCGTCCTTCTCCGGTCTGTTCTCCGGCATGTTTGGGCAAGCCCCGCCTCGGCCACAGATTCCTCAGCCTACAGAGGAGCAGACACTGCATCTCGCTTGTGTTCTAGCTCATGAGATGGGTCACCTCCTGCTCAGCCACCATGTCGAAACCCTTTCGCAGCAACAAGTACTGTGGCCTAGTGCGCTTGGTCTCGCTATGGATCTGACTAGGGCTTTCATCTGGCCTTTAACGTCGGTCCCACTTTCCGTGCACGATATTCCCGCTGAACCCCCGCTTAGGATCTTCCTCGGCCCGACGGTGAATGATGCGCTAGCCAATGTTGGCCGAACAAGCGCCGAAGAGATGTCAGAGCGATATGGAGAGATCGGCTTTCAATGGAAGCACGAGTATGAAGCTGATATCGCCGGCCTACGGTAAGCGTTCCCTCTACTTCACTTGCTCAGGGTGATGTTGTTCGAAGAATACTCGCACTAGCAGGATTCAATCCGCGAGCAGGTCTCGAACATTTCTCATCAGTTGCAGAGCTACACGAGATCCAGCCTCTTGATAAGAATGAATCCCTGACAGGAAGGATGTTCAAGCTTTGGACGAGGGCTACGCATCCTTCGGTGGAGCAAAGGACTGCGGCGATGAGGGTAGAATTGGAAAGGTGGGAGAGGGAGGCGAAGCAGCGGAAATGATCCTGCCTTCCGGAACGGGCGAAGGACGAAGTGAAATACACTCCTCAATTACATCTTTGTCATAGCCTGCACGATTTAGTGGGATCCTTGTTTTCATACCGGAAGCATTTATTAGGGTAAGGAACCACCTCGTATGCACTCCTCAGTGTTGGTGGATATCATATCATGGCTAGACCACGTCGTGCGGACGAGCAAATTCCATGCGAGAAATCCCTAGCCAATCCTGGCTTTTCCACGGGAGAAATGCAGGTGGAAGTTAATCAGAAATCCTGTCTATAGCGCCCCAGTGCTTTGAGGGGATACTGGACAGCAAGCATGAAGTACCCCGAAAAGATCCACGGATCAATAGGAGCCAGCTGATTGTTGTCCTTTTTCTTCAAGAGTGGGAATCCGTCAACCCCTGTCTTCTCGCCTAGCTCAGCGCTACACTCGTATGACATCGCAATTCTACGTAGTTTTGTTTTCGGTACTAGGCGGGTTCAGCATCCTGTCAGCCACCGGTCACAGGCGATGAAAGGAAAGCTTTGTCTAGTGTGTCGTTGCGTATGGATAGATTAGAATATGTAAAGCGCGGTCTCTGATATATGACAGAGACCATGACGGTCGAAACTAGCGCCGGATCACCATGCACGGACAAAAACGCCGCAATTCTCCGGCTACACGTGATATCGGTTTGAGATTCCGTAACTACCTCCAAGTTCGGGCAGTGACTGGCCAGTACGAGTACCTACTCTAGGACGTAACGATGTTCTCGTCAAGGTCAAATACGCCGCTTCTGTCAGTCCACTAATCCCCTTCATCGCCAAGGTCACAGAACCTGACTGAACACTACCACCTCGACTTCCTCTCCCCTGGATCTGATGTCGTCCTAGGCGCAGACTTTCTCCGGAATCGAAGCACAAGTGGGCTCCACTGCGACTCGCTTGAAAGCAGGAGACCGGGTATGCGGAGTGAGCCATGGTGCCAAGTTCAAGGATAAAGGAGCCAACGCATATTATGTCAAGTGGAGCGAAGATGATCTTTTGATGGTGCCGGAGAGCTTGAGCTTGCCTGAGGCGGCGACCTTTGGCGTGGGATTCGGTACCGCTGGCATGGTGAGTCTACCGTGATTCGAAGCTAACAGTGCAGTGTATCTTCCACCATCAGGGTAACAAGATGTCCCCGGCGAAAAGGGAGGGTAATGGTTAGTTAAGCCCTCCACGTTCGAACCCACTGACATGTAGTTCATGATACAAGGCGGATCCACTTCTGTCGGACTCTTCGCCATACAACTCGCTCGAATCGTAAGCTACCGCGTCATCGCGACATGCTCGCCGCACAATTTTGACCTAGTTAAATCATACGGCGCTCACCACGTCTTCGATTACCACGATCCTGGATCTGTCGTCAAGGAGATCAAGGAAGTCACCTTTGATGGTGTCGTTGGAGGCCTCGAGTGTATTGGAGGTGAAAGCAACATCAAGCTGGCTATGGAGACCTTTGGACCGAAAGGAGGCCTCCTGACGATTCTCCGTACCGTGTCCAAGGGAATCGAGAAGGTCAGATCCAATGTCAAGGTCGAGCGCCTGCCGATGTACACTGCATCTGGATACGTGAGCGCTCTAATCTGGCAACGCTGACAGTAGGCTTTCGAGTTCGTGCCCGGTCAACCTCCGATACCGGCTTCACCAGAAGATCGCGCTTGGTGCATCGAGTTTGTCAAAGCCTCACCTCGAATGATAACGCAATACGGCATAAAGCCGAACCCGATGGATCTGCGAGAGGGTTTGGAGAGCGTCTTACCGGGCTTGGTGGAACTGAAGGTAGGTGAGATTATCTCGACCGTAATCTTGCCTAACCGTCGTGATAGGCCAAGAAGGTGTCTTGGAAAGAAGCTCGTTTATAGGATCTCTTAAACCTTACGTATGGCAGTGATGTACCGAGTCCACAGTCGCTCCTCGCTGCCTTGCCCACGGTTGATGCAAAGCTATGACCACTCATCACATGAACTATCCATCAACAAGTGGGATAAGCAAGACTGGATTATTGCTTCCGTGCATGAACGTCCACGTGCCTGGATACTGAGCACCAGGAAGAAACTGAAACCCTGAAGCGCTTTCAGAAATACTAACCGTGATCACCGATCAACTAACCCATCAACTAACCGGATCACGGGGAGATTCATGTGAGAGGATAGAGACTATATGTCTGCGGACCTTCAGTGTCGAGCTGGCACGGGAAAAACACACGCGAAGAAAAGCACCAGTGGGGTCTCAGCCTCCGAATACGGGCATGTGGAAACACGGGGAATATTCTTAGGCTCATTCCAATCGTCGCTCCGACCTTTCTCGATCACTCTTTCTTCACCCAACACCACACTTTTTGGATCTTCGAGAGATGGCGGACAACAAACGATACGGTAACCCTATAGATTTCGACGTGGATCTGCATTCTATCTACGCCGCTTACCTGTATGTCCCCTCCATCCGTCCTTTTAACTCGTACTGAAGCATCTCAGAGGCTTCTTTGAGTCCTTCGGGGTCGACTGGTGGGATAAGTCATGGGGTGGCTACTTTACCTCCTTCGGCGACTTCCTCGGCTTCGGATGGGAGGTAATGGGTGAGTGAGTCCCGCTTGGCCTACGCTCACGTCCGCAGTGGTGGTCGACAGTCGGACAGGTCGACCTCACATCGCCGTCCGCCGTGCGCAGATTGCACTTTTCGCTAAGATGATCCGAACGCGGTATGCCCTGTCCCTGTATCATTGCTTGCCTGACGCTTCTCAATAGCTTCGGCGAATCACTACCCAAAGACCCACCCACTACTCTCCCGCTCACTCCCGTCCCCGCCCGTACGCTCTCCCTTCGTCGCCTCGTCACCCTCACCGAACTTGAATCATATCGGAAGCTGTCACAGTCGCTACCTGCCGCTGAGCTCTCTTATCTTCGATCTCGAGCTCGCTCCGGCGAAGTGGGCGTCGCCGAACAGCTCTTCTATGCGGGAGGTAGTACCAGCGAGCGGGAACGAGGAGGGGTTGGGGTGAGAGATAACGGGGTCGGATATACCTGGGCTTGCGTGAAGACGACGTGGTGGGAGAAGGGCGGTCCACCAAGTGGGTTGATACCGGGCAGCGGGAGGACGCAGGTTGGGAAAGGTGGCCAGGGCGGAAAGGGATCGGTGCTGGAGGTGGGGATGGCTGTGCTAAGGTGCGCGAATCTGCGTGCAATGGTGAGCCAGTATACCAAGGTGACGATCTCGCTGACGTTCCCCCTAGAACGTCTGGCCTCCGATACCCGAGGAGAACTACCGGAAGTCGCATCTCATCGTTGAGGAATGGGTCGACAAGGTGAGCCGTCATTGAAAGGGTTCGAAGATGTTTGACGTTTGCAAGAGGGCAAATAATAACCCGCCTAACTATCCACGCAATTATGCATTCGGCAAGAGCCGATATGTCGCAGAAAAGGATGTCGAGACAATTGTCGAGTGCGCATGTTCCCGTATCGTTGTGTCTGCCCTGATCATCTCGTAGCGCTGCTGTCGGTGCCATCGCCTCACAAGAGAATGACAGCAATTCGAACAACCTCGTGCTACTGACCATCGGCGATCCAACTGCTCTTCCTGTACCCGCCTCGTCCAGCTTACCCGCCAACATACTGCATCTCGACTTGTTGTCCCTCGAATACCATCTCCTCCGTCGGGCCCAGGAAAACGGTGTTCCGGGTACACCGGATCGACAACAATCCCTCACCTCCTTAGGAGCTCTACTGCAGATCTTACACATCCCTTCACCACCATTCGCCCCCGTCAGTAACGCCGGTAACGAGGCGTTCTACACCCTGCTTGCCTTTCAAAAGCTCATGATGGCGGAATCGCGTCTGCCGGATCTCCTCTTTTCACAACCCAGCGTCACGGGCTATCCCGGCTCATTCCCTGGTTTCCCTGGATACCCATCCATGTCACACTTGCAGCACCCCACAATGCCGCCTGTCCTGCCTTTCGCACGCCCGGAGCACTCTAGAGCAGGTTCGGGTTCGTCATTCCGTCATTCGGATTACTTCCTCCCTGTCCAGGTAGAATTGCCTCAACAGCTTCGCAGGGCAAGCGAGTACACCCGACCCAGACCAGTGTCTATGGATGACAACGCTTCCCCGAACCCGGATGACCCGCTTCTTCGCCGACCTGCCACTCCCGAAGCTCTTCGGCAGCCCGGTTCCGCACCGCCGACTGCCCGTAGCGAACGTCGATCGCTTCCAAGATCGCAGACCGCCTACTGGGAACACGAGGCAACCGCCGAGACGGGTCTTAACGAGTACTTCACGAAGGCTCGTACGCATCAGGGCAAGCCCCGAGAAAGCGTGGACAGCGGGGACACTAAGCGCGGTCGCATGCCGCCTAGTGCTTTGCGTACCGCCAGTGGCGGCACCAGCTCCAGAAATATCTCCTGGGAAGCGGAAAAGACTCGTGACTCCCTGCGCGCAAGCAGTACGGTATCGACACCCTTGAAGGATTCGAGATCTCGTCCACAACTACGGGATATGTCAAGCTCCAGCCTGAATAAGGAGATCTTAGGATCATCAACGAAGGAGAGCTCGGTGTCCGACGAAAAGAGCAGCAGGGAAGGGAAGGGGAAGGGATCTGCGGAGAAGGAGGGGAAGGGGAAAGCGAAGAGCGAAAAGACCGTCAAGGATATTGCGGGCGCATTTGCCAAGTTCTGGGTTGGTTGATCGTCGATATTCAATCGGAGGAGTATAGACGTCGCATGCATGGCTCGTGTATTCCACATAAGACACGGCATCGACAATTGACGGACAGAGAGTGCGAGGAAATGCATGCTCTGCATTATCAAGCCCTGACTGGGTGTGCCGCGCCCTCTTCTGCTGCTGCGAGCTGAGCCGTGGCTACCTTCGAAGCCTCTGATCGCCTCCGCTTCAGGACATTCTCGATGAAGAACTCGCCGGCCTGAAGACGCTCAGCGAATCCCTCAGCAAGCCATCGAACTCACCTTATAGCTCGACCGCACAAGAGGCCCACTCGCCACATACAGAAACCCCATCCCCTCGGCTACCTCCTTCCACTTCGCGAACTCTTCGGGAAGGACGTAGCGGTCAACCTTCATATGCTTTTTGGTGGGTCGCATATATTGGCCGAAGGTGACGACATCGACATCGGATTGGCGAAGTCCTGCATGTTTGGTAAGTTCTAAGCATTCTCAAATGGCCGCGAGGAACAGCCGAGACTCACTCCTCAACGTCTCGAATATCTCCTCCTCCATCTCACCGACCCCAAGCATGATGCTGGTCTTTGTCAAGATCTCCTTTCCTCCCGCCTGCGCTCCCGTCTTCGCCTCCTCCAGTACTCTCAGACTCTGCTCAAACCCAGCCCTCCGATCCCGCACGAACGGCGTACACCGCTCGACTGTCTCGACATTGTGGGCGAAGACATCCAGACCGGAAGTGGCAACCATATGTACTGCCTCGAGGCCTTTCGAGGCGAAATCAGGAGTGAGAGCCTCGACGAGGATTGAAGGGGCTTTTTGCTTGATTTTAGATATTGTCGATGCGATATGAGCAGCACCGCCGTCCGCGAGATCTACTCTAGGCGTAAGCTTGAGAGGCCCGGACATCGATCACTGACCGTCCCGATCCACACTGGTTAGAACAATATAACCTAGACCCCATCTACTGATCGCTTCGGCAGTATTCTCAGGCTCATGCACGTCTAACGGTGAAGGCGCCCGAGACGTTTTGACAGAGCAGAAGCGACAACCTCGAGTACATTGGTTCCCCATAAGCTGAACAGCGTTGTCAACGGGATTTAACGCTTATGTATCGTGCTCACCATGACCGTCGCCGTCGCCGCACCCTTCCCTCCGCCCCAACAGTCCCCTATATTCGGGCATTTTGCCTCCTCGCATACCGTATGCAATCCCAAACCTCGCAGATCCTTCTTAATACCGTTGTACGATGCACCGGTAGGTATGGGATGTTTCAGGAAAGAAGGCAGTCGAGGTCTGTGACGACTATCAGCGAATCGACGCCAAGGTGAGACCCACTGCTTGGTGTTCCCCAGTAAAACTCGCTCCTGCTCGCCCCGCTGAATCTCCTCACCTGAGACAAAGTCATCGAAAGTTAGACCGTCGTCGAGCTTGCCAAATAGTCGTGTAAATGAAGAAGCTTCGGAAGAGGCAGGTGGGGTCGGTACAGCGGTGGCCAATGTACGGATGTGGCTGACTTGGACAAAGCCCTACCAAATCTTAGTAAGCTGTCTGAGAACGGTGGACAGCCATAAGACAGCTTACACTGCAAGACGCTTGTATCAAGCGCCGTTGGATCATGATAATGCGAGATAGTTTACCACAGGATGATGGGAGTTACCAATCTCGTTTCAGAAAGGGCTGCAAATATTAAGAAGTCAAGCTTTAGGAAAACACGTGGGTCCTTTTACGCTCCCTCCTTTTCGTTTTTCCCGGCTTTCCCGGCGATCCGGTTCTTTGATCTCTTCGAGACGTGCCTGTTGAGGCGATGACCTGGACGCAACTCCCATCTCGACGCTGCTGTGCTCGTCACTCAACCTTGCGTAACCAGAGATCTAGGCACACGTCGAGCTTCTGTCATATATCAGGCATCAAAAAAGTTCGACCGACCCCTTCAGTGACAGATTGACATCTTCGCGATAAAGGGCACCTTCTTTCCCTAACCTGCTTGACCGTACTCAATCCACATCTACCACGGACATGGCGACCCCAACCCCGGCACATTCTCTCGCGGCTCACCTGATTAGCCAAACCTTGTCGTCTTTAGCTCTTCTGGAGTCTCTCGGTGTTGTCAATGCCGCGGATGCTCGTAGCTTTCGCTCAAAACTCCCGGCCGCCGCCGGCCCTTTCCCCTCGCTCACACCTCCAGCTCAAACCGAGGTCTCCACCTCCATAAGTACACTGAGTATCGCTGGTCCTCCTCGAACTGCATTTGGCCAGCAATCACCGCCTAGAGCCCCTCCTGTCCCGTCATTACCCCCGCGAGGGAGAGCAGCGGAGTCAAGGGCTAAGGCACTTTGGGACTATCACGGAACGGTGCGCAGCCTGAGTGGTAAATCTTTCTGCGGTCCGGTTAACAAATTCGCCTAGGAAGGTGATGATTTATCATTCCGAGCAGGAGATACGATCATCGTCGACGAGGAAGGTGATTCCTAATCATCTGCTCTTAATTCAAGGCTGATTCAAGACGCTGTCAACGAGCAGTGGTACCGTGGTCGAGTTGATCCTCGAGGTCAACCACAGCCCCTCGACCGATCAGGCCTCTTCCCGAGCAGTTATGTCAAAAAGAGGTTCGTTCGACTTCTCCCCACACAGAGTAAAACTGATATGTATCTGATTTTAGCCGGACTACACCTCAGTCCCCTCCGCAATATCCTGCTTCCCCGCCGATCGCTTCACAACCTGTCGTTCGATACCAAGCTCCATTACCGCAACATTTCTACTTCAATGAGAAGTCATCGACACAGGATGATCAAGTTGCAGCCATACCATCACCACAGCCGTTGGCGATCGGTCTGGTCCCCGATCCTGGTCAAGATGACAGAAAGGCAAATTTCAATAAGATAGGCAATCAGGTGAGCTCATCCCTTCACAGCTGGTGCTCTACTCATGAGGATGTTAGCTACAGAGTGCAGCTATACACGGTGCAGGGTTTTCCATAGGCGCAAATATCGTGAACAAGAGTAAGTCAATTGCAATCCCGCAGCGCCACTCATTCACTGACCGCTCTTTCACAAGTCTTTTGAGTAGAAAGCTGGTTGCCCCTTTCCACAGGGATTCATGCACGGTGCTATTGGACCTCTTCCGAGACGCCAGAACCGCATGGTCTCCACATCAAGGAGCCCGATACTGACCGCTCGCTACTGGCAACTAGCGGGATTTGTCTTTTGGGGTAACTAAGGCTGGCGTCCCGATCTTTCATCAACCGACTTGTAGTATTGAAATCCGTGCAAGACGCTAAGACTGCACGGACTTCACATCGCTTGACCGCCCACTACCGGCAACTACCTAGTGGTCCTCATCTGGAAATCTCTGAAGTATGTGTACTGATCCTCCCGTGACGCCTAATCCGGTGTATGACCACCAAAGAAGGTCGAGAAAAACAGACCGATGAAGCCGATCTGGCAGTCGTCGTTCGATGAGGGCGGAGCTGTGATGACCATGATGGACGGAGCTTCGAGTACGATGGGTGAAAGGGTTGCAGCGCTTTGAGGAGAACGTCGTCTGTCAGGAGATGAAGGCGAGGTTGGCATGGAAGTGAAGTTGGTCATCCCGACCGATGTATGCGTCGATGAAGGCGAGGAAGCGGAAATGCTCAACGTCTGCGAATTGGTGGACGGCAGCCAATCCTCGTCAAAGCTTGTTAAGTTACTCGTCGAGTCCGCCTGTCCGTGAAACTCTTCGGCGGTATTTAAAGGATTGAGACAGGTATTCGCGTTCTCCCGATTCGCACATGGTTGGCGCTCATCGCGAGTTGCCCATTGATCCAGATGTTGAAGCCTCCATCGTCTTGACCAGGCGTGTTGAGCCACACATCCTGACGAATCGTTGTCCAGCCGTCCAAGGCAAAGGTCCAGCTACCCCGACCGATTGAAAGACCGTACTGAGCATCGCATACTGATTGTGGAGGGGTCTGGCAAAGAGATGGAGTTTGTTTGTCTTTCGGGGCGTAATGGGGAATGTCAGCGCGATCGTCAGCCAAAGCGCCGCGTACCAAGTACAGCTCGCCTTTTCCGCCCGTTCGCCACATCATTCGGGTACTGAAGCAGCTGAACGCGTCAGAAAGAGACGAGCGAAGAGCATCAACCCACTCGACCGCAGCGTTACCGCCAGAGCACCCCTTGTGTCCACCATACAACCCTGGCAGTTTCCCACCCTTGACGAAGTCAAAGTCAGAGGGGAAGTATACGCTGTACTCGAGTGAGGCATTGGTCGCCCGGGTGATGTCCAGAGGATTCATATAGAATTCGGTACCACCTTGAGGCGAGTTACCGGGATGATCGATCCTTGAGGATACCGGATCTGGAGGCTATTGGAGAGATCGCTCCATAAGTCGGTGAAAGGGGTAAAGGTGTCCGTGGTGGCGTTTGCAGTCGTGTTGAGCGATACTGGCGATCCTTTGAGCACCGCAAGGTTCGACATCCTAGCTGCGAAGACGCTGACGGAGTAGCTGGCCATGTTGGAAAATGTAGGTGCTACCGTCCACGAAGTCGAGTTGACAGTGGGAGAAACAGTAACTGTTGAGGTGATCGAGTCTGGGTCGAAATAGAGCGGCTCAACTTGTGAAGCGGTGATTGTAGGGCTTAGAGTGTTTGAGGCTGTTGTCGCTGTTTCCCAGTCGGTCGATGAGGAGGTGGTTGCTCGCGGTAGTCCACTCGACGTTGTAGTCTTGAGCAGTGATGAGAGGTGCCATCGCATCGGACCATAATGTAGGAGTCGCCGCGAAAGGCGGAGGCCAACTAGACTGAAGCGAAGACAAAGCCGCCAGGGCAATAGAGAGGCGCGAAGACCGATGAACATCGTGACGGGAACTCAGAGCTCAAATATCGGGAACAAGACTCGTCTATTCAACGATCTTCAGGGGGATTCCAGCTCCTAATGGGTTGAAGAACGGATGGGAAGAAGGTATGGACAGAGGGGATAGGATTAGGGCGAGGGCAACCTGAAAGCCATGGCCCTTTTCTTCCCGTCCACCGATCATCGCAAAACTCCGAGGGCGGGGCTGACCGAAGTCATATCGGAGACCTAGCTGATGTAGTGGACCACTTCTAAGGTGGCTGCTGTTCCAGCGAGGGATTGGGGTTGCTAACCGATCGTTCTACGTCAGCTCAAGTGAGTCAGAGGAATCAGGATCAGATCAGCTCAGCTCGATGGCTGGGACGGCCTCGTGCATAAGACTTGCTTCCTCGTGACTGTCGATCATCACTACGATCTTAAGCCAATCTAGATGTCAGCAGACCTGGTCCGCTTATGGCGTGCGACAAGATGTGCTCGGTTTCGAAACAGTCCGGACTTCGCGGTATAGGTCCTGTGAGCGTAGCGGTAAAACAAAGGGGGATAGCGGAATATGCGTGCAGGTGTACTAGATTACAAAACATATCAGCAAGACGCGCTGATGTCCGAAGGAAGGAGGACAGACTCAAACACAGCTCCCTCGATTAGCCTATTTCCAAGTGATATGTGGATGCCCGAAGATGCAGGAAGTCCGACTAGGTTCCGACTCACTCAATGTGGTCAGAGGTTTGCAGGTATGATGCGGTCAAGGGTGACTAGACGTGCGGGCTCGATTCGATAGATATACATGGAGTGAACTTCAGAAGCTCAAGGGTCGAGTAGCCGTAGCGCTTCAATATTAAGCTCTCCAGGTCGTATCCTCCAAAACTCGTCACACCAGCATTGACGCTGTTGATCCAGCCTCTCCCGTTTTGTTGAATAACAAGGCGGAGCATCAAGAGGTGAAACCACGGGTGCTGAGGAGAAACGTTGATGTTTGCTCTAAGTATACGCCCGATGTACGGTGAGCTGAAGTACGCAGAGCACCTTGAAGAGCACGAACGGGTGGAAAAGAACGAGAAGACCTTGATGAGCGAAAGTAAGCTTTACCGTCGGAAGATATTCTTCCGACGTTATTCCGGCAAAGTCTTGCCAAGATCAAGTACCTGATGTATATGATATCTAAGCAGAAAACAAGATGAGAAACACGCCATCTCCGTCAAGACCTTCGGGCGGACCAGTATCCCCAAAGTGAAAGCAGACCTTTCGCACCCAATGGTCCTGCAAATCCTGATGATTGCCCTCTCATCTCGAGCTGAATACCCGCCTCCATCCGATCAAAGTCGTCATTCGATATGTTCTCCGCCTCGAGGACGGTCAAACGCGTCGCAGAGACAAAAGCACAAGTACGAGCGGCTTCGTTCTCGCCAACTTCTGGAGGATGGTGTCAGAATTTGCATGTGGGATGAAACCAACCTGTCATGGGATCGTCCACACAAGGTTTTCTGTAGTGAACGTAGGCATCTATTCCGTTGATTTCGAAGCACGAGTCGCTCAGGATGCTATCTATCTGCTGAAAGAGGTCCAGGCTCCACATCAGGACTGACGACACAGGTCATCTACTCGATGCCTTGATAGGCCAAAGCCTCTTGGAAGAGCTTTGCCCACTGGCCATTTCAGCTATCATCGTACGGACTGTACTTGCCTTAGCGAAGTGTGGAGCGAGATCCACAACTTGAAACGCCTCCCAGCTGCTATAGAAAGAGATCTGCGGTTCGTGCACGAGCAGTATACCTCCTCGACGGAGAACGCGGTAAGATTCGCGCATCACACCAGGATAATCGACCACCTAAAAGGATTAGCTCGCTACGATTGATTGACCACTCACTGAGTATAGCATCTGCCGAACGTGTACCACGTCGAAAGATACGTCGGGGAAGATGTGCAGGCTACCGGGTACGTTGGCGCATATGAAGGTGCAGTTTCGCAGCTGATGTCTTGGACTTTAGCCTTCCTCGTCAGGCCATACGAACTCGTGCTGAAGGGGCATGAGGTCTGTCACCAACTTCGCTCAGCACAGTAAATCATGTCAAAGGTCAGGCTTACCCACACCAACGCAGTCGACATGCGGGAACCGCTCAGCCACCTCGGCAAGCCTGAGAACCATGAATTTCGCCGGCAGCATCGAAGCTCACCAGATACCCTGAACACCACCTCAGCCGTCGACCTTTGATAGCGAGCAGGATTTCACCGTCCCGCAGCCAATATCAAGAACCCTTCTCCGCCGACTCGTCTCATTCAGGATCTCCTCAACCGGTCCTCGGTATAGTCCGGGTAGGCTAGCAGACAGCTGAGACCGATGAGCAGGCAATTGATTGCGGTATGGTGTACGATGTAATGTTAGCGGTCTTGCCGCTACGTCAGGATATCAGGGGATACCTTTCGTGGAAATGAGACCTTACGATGATTTCCTCCTGGTCGGCGGGAACGATATGCCCACGAAGTACTGTTGCTGATAGCGTCAGTGAGCGGCAATCAGCGGACGAATCGCCTCACTAAGAACGACCGCCGTGTACGAAGTAGGCACCTGCCCCTGCCACGTCGAAGCCAGACCCATCCGATACGGGAGCCGAACTCCTCGTCATCCTCCCCTTGCTCTCCATCGCTGACGCTGTCGATATCTTCCACCCCACCGTATTCTTGCGGCATGTCCAGCCGATCTCGCCAGCTCATCCTGCGCGCGGTCGAATACGCTACCGAGGAGTAATACGTTCAACTGAGAATGTGGTTTTTAACGGTGAGTACGGTTGGTCCGGAAATCTTGCGGGAAAAAAGAAGTCCCCGGTCGATATCAGATAGCTCGTTGCTTCACTCCCTTCCCTAGTCTCGTATCGATCTGAAACGACTAGGACGCCCATGACGGGAGAAGCGGTACGACATCGCTCTACCTTTTATTTTCTTGCATGCTGTCCGCACCGCCGGAAGGCCCCAAGTCAAGGCGATGTAAGGGGTCAAACTGGTGAGAATACGTTAGATCAAAGCGCATAGCGAGAGAAGGATGAGCGCATGCCTTGATGGCGCAGTTCGTCTTTTCGAACTATGTCGGGAGCAAATTTCGTTAATCACTTTTGGTCACCCAACCTTTATGGCAAAGCTTCTCCGAGGGCCGCTTTATGTTCGGGGTAGTAAAGTGGACTACATAGTACCCCTACGACTGGGCTGCGGCAATGTACCTCCCATCTTCGCGACGAGTCAACTTTCTTCTCGCCAGCTTGTCCATCATTGCACTTCTCGTCATCTTGCATCAAACCTATCAGCGTCGATTATCTCTATTTCCCCTCTCCTCGTCAGCATCGACGAGCTCGTCGACGCATCAGGTGGAATACGATGATTACGCAGTGCAGTCAAGAGTCGAACGGCTGCGAGCAATCTGTGGTGAGGAAGATCCTTTCGAAAGGGAGTATGGACGGGCAAACCTGCGGATGAGCAGGGCGTATGAGGGTTTGGTTCATGACTTAAAATCCTGGCATGAGCTAAATTGTGCTTACTCAGGTTCGCATCATCGCCTTCGTCAGCTGCTGCAGAAGAGCATTCGAGGCGAAAGCTTGACCGTTGCTGCTATAGGGGGAAGCAGTACGTCACGTATGTATGGCGATAGACGCTGATGACTGCCCAGTCACCGCCGGTCATCATGTCTGGGACAATGAAGCTTGGTTCTACAAGTTCGGAGAATGGCTAGACTACCTCGTAGGCGATGACGTCAAAGTGGTAAAGATCAACGGGGCTGCACCTGGTGAGTCTTGATTGAACGTGCCAGGCTGAGCTCTACAAGCTACCGGATCCGATTACTTCTCCTTCTGTTTCCCGCTACACATCCCTTCCGATTCGGATCTAGTACTCGTCGAGCTCGCTGTGAATGACGAGGGTATTCCCGAGCATGTGGAGAACATGGAGAACTTGCTTAGAGGGCTGTTGGATTTGCCGAATAAGCCAGCAGTGGTCCTAGTAGAGGCGCTCGCATTCAGCACCGGTGGTATGGGTGGAGGCGGTGGGAGGATGCACCTACCTGTGGCACAGTACTTCGATGTCCCGGTCGTAAACCAGCGGCACCCCTTGGCAAGCCACTTCGGCCGGTACCCTCAGCTCCTTCGACCCTACTTTGCCGAGAAGTATGTGCCATCTGCACTAATTGCCTTCGTGCTTACGTATCTCTCTAGCTTCTGGGGCGATCCGGACACTCGACATGTCAATTCTCGAGGCCATCGAGATCTTGCGAACCTGATCGCCAGTCTTGTTCGCGATGTTACCTGCGAGATGCTCTCTGAAACGGACTTTTATGAAAACAAAAGCGACTCGCTTGGCACCCCTATTCTAGACTACGAATTCTTCGCCGAAGCCAATCGAGCATTGAACGAAGCCTCCTCTCCGCTCGAGATAGCCGCCGCTCAAGACGCGCAGATTATGGAGGAACAGGCAATGTGGCCTGAGCAGTCACGAGCTTGGCGACAAAATCCGTCAGAAGGCGAAGAGGTTGGCACCCTGATGCCTGGAGTGTGGACGACCCCACTCGAATACGGGCTACTTCCCCGCATGCGTGTCCTCAACGGATGGAACCCAGATCCCAACAATATCGTCCCGCCTTTCCATCCGATCTGTCTATCGACGAGATCAAAAGATCTGAGGTTCAACCTCACCCCATCCACGAGTGAGGGTTGGGGGCCATGGGTCCATCCGGACTACCTTGACAAACCGTACCTCGTTGCTCGATCACCTGGAGCTACCGTCAGCTTCGAAATGGAAACGACTGTAGGGGTGGTCAAGATGTATTCGCTCCGGAGCATGACATTCGGTCTGGGGACCGTCGAGTGCTGGGCGGATGGCGAAAAGGCGAGGGCAGTCAAGGTTGTTGGATGGTGGGATAATCCAGACGCGTAAGTTTCCGTATCAGGGTTCCACTGAATCTACTCAGTAATATCGGACGATTCGCTACGATCCGAGATGATCTACCTCGTGGCGTGCATACGATCACCTGCGAGCTGTTGAGCGAAACGAGCGATCCAGGCGGTGGACACGAGTTCCGCATGATCTCCATGATGAGGTGGGTTGTGTTCCTTGTTCTATACTGATCTATGGCAGTGCATGATCTTACGTCCACGACAATGGGCAACTTATAGCCCGTTCATGTTCCTTAAGGATGCACGGCGACGTTCTGCACATCCATAACAATGCCTTTCTCACCATCGCTCGATGAAGGAAGGACAGGGCAAGCACACACGTCAACAGGCGCAGACGAGGACGAGCGATGTTGCTGAAGAAAAGCATTGCGGTATCGAGGCACCCAGCTGAGGTTGGCTTCTTGCAGAATGACGAATCTCGTGGGACCAGGGTAGCTTTAGTTCAAGTCATCTGAAAGGGCAATCCGGCAGAGGAATGTTTCTGAACGATTCTCATGTTGCATGTATACAGCGTGCGCATCATGCACTGCATACACACCCTCCTCGTCGCGATCACACACAGTAAGCGAATGAACATAGTATCATCCCAACAATTCCTTCAGCTCTTGAAACCTGGCTTGAGGTTAGTATGCGCACTTTCTCCTCTGCTTGACTTCGCAAAAGCCTAAAACCATTAGCATCTGGATCTGGTCTTCGGTTTGACGCTCACTTGCGCAATAAGAGCATCCTTCCGTTTTTTGACACAGTTAGTGATGTAGGGCTACCTATTCCTCACTCACGGATATCCAGTACTCTTAATTCTATGGTATCCTCCGCAATCAGCTGGAAGACTCGCACAGTCTTTCGTTGTCCCATCTACAATCATATCAGTCATCTCATATGGTCATGGCAGAATTGGACAGACTCGGTGAACCCGGTCGGTTGCCTAGGAACGGTCGTTATAGAGTTATGATGCACATGAGCGCAAATCCATACCTGTGATTCAATGGCGGACTACCACCACGGGTCACACTGTTCCGACTCAGCGATATCCTCTCGAGGTCAGAAAAGGAAGACAGACCAAGAAGACATTCGACGCAGCGGTGAGATTCAAGCCGACCGCACCGGATTTCAACGAGATGAGCATGACAACCTGGTTCGATGTCGCATTCATTGAGGTCACCGGTGCCTGGAAGGCAGAGATGACATCCTGCCCGCTGCGACACATGAGATGAGTACAAGGCAGTCATGAACTTACTCTCTTCGCAGTCATAGACCCGTCGAAATGGCGGAATCGTATGCCTTCATGTCGAAGAGCTGCTGCGACGCGATCCAGGAAGCTAGTGAATTGAGAGAACACCAGCGTATTATCGGTGCCATCGAAAACTTGGAGTTACCGGACGAGCTCGTCAGTTTCCGCTGATTGGACCACAAGGCAATCGTCACCCGGCTCTACCCACTCAGATTCGTCCGACGGCAGCTGAAGTAGCGAGTCAAGATTGATCGGATGACGACACATCGGACATTCGGGCTTGTGAGGGATGACTTCGGCAATACATGGATAGCAGTCTGGAGTAGTGTGGTCAAGATTGAACAAGGCGCGAATCGATTAACTCAATTGCGTGTTCACAGTCCGAGATACGACGATCGTGGAGAACATCGAAGCAAACCTGACAGCTTAGTGATCACTTCTAGATAGGCACTCCGCAGCTTACTGAATACTCTTCGTCATCGGCTATAAGCTGTCTCAACTTTGCAGAGAGCTCCCGCGTTGTCCCTCTAATATAAATGTGATCAATACCGCAGGACCGGCCGCAGTGGCTGGAGGTCGACGCATGTCATCTACGAAAGACCTAGGGACAAGGTCGGCCGAAAGGCACAATTGTCGCACTGCGCATTTGAGCAGCGATTCGCAATGAGGGGTGAAGATCTCGCTTACTTCTCGTTAACATCGCTAGGACATTCGCTGTACTCTATGAAGCCGTCAGTGATTGTGTCTTCGGGTGAAACCACGGACTTCTCCTGCCTGTAACGCTTCTCTAAACCTTCTAAACCTCTTCGCCCTAGCCGCATGGATTTCGTAGTACAGTTTTCTGGTAGCGGGATCCAGCGTGACAGGACACTGGAAATATTCGATGGGCGGTAGCTCGATGATTCGTTTACCTGATCGGTCTTTGCTGTCCTTTGTCCGGCGAAGTAGGATCTGACCGACCAGCGCTTGGAGCAGGTTCCCGCAGCTGGTTCACCATTTTTGAGAGGCCGCAGGAGGAGCGATTTGAAATACTGGGGCTATATGAACTGTCGGTCAATGATTCGGGTAGTGTTCTGCAAGATCACCTGGTCAACGGAGTTCAGATCTTGAGACAAGATAATAGAGAACCAAGGTTGGCCACGATGACATCACATCAGATCCGCAATCATGGAGGGATTCCACATACCAGGCGAGTTGACAATGGGAGTGCCTGAATTGATCAGCGTCCGAATGTACGTTGTCAATACTTTACCTGTACAGACCCATCTACTATCCGCTTGCAGAGCGCAGACGATTGCGTCAGTGGAGGACAGGTCATCGGGGATTTGTGCACTAGCAGCAGGCTTACTCTTCGCTCGAGGATTCTTCAATACATGACCCTCGTCCGCGACGATTCTCTTCCAGTTGACTTTGAAGAGTGGACCGGCATTAGTCTTGGTCCTTTTGACTTCCGTTGGGGTACTTTGGGGGATCATCGAGGACGGGACTCCCGTAGCGACCGTCTAATAAGTTGTAAGGATTACCTGAGGAGATGATAAGGTACACTCCATCCCGTATTACAGTTGGACGTACATCGTACTGCTGAAGCGATGCTGCGGTCACTTCCTTTGCTGCTCCATGTAAGTGTACGAAGTCAGTCTGTCCGGGGACGATGTGGTCGTCAATTTGCTTCTCCCAAGTACTCAGCACTGACAAGGGGCAGACTGCTTCGCGTCAGTCTCGTTAATGCCATCAGACAGCTGGAAGCTCACCGATGAGAGTAGTGTTGGCGAAACCCTCCATCCGCGCTTTTGGTGGCGAGGAGGGGCCATAGGATACTTTAGGTTTTGCCTTCGGAGACGTAAGCTCCTGACGACAATGTGGATTCACCCAAGCCCATACAGTCAGCCACAATGTCACCCCGCCCGAGATCAGCTTTTGTTAGGGATTCGAACTCAGGGCAAAATCGCAGATTAACGTTGTGTTAACCATTACACTAAATACCCCTGGGAGTGTATTTCTAACAGCTTTTCCTTCTGAGGTGTTCGAGTGCCACATTCAACCAATAGTCAGAAGCGCCCACACTCGTATTCTCGGCCTTTTGACGCATCCAAAACTGCACTGGAGGATCCGAGATTCGAGTTGGCAGGATTGGGTGCTCCCTTACCACCTTCCACTCCATTAAGTACCATGAAATAGACTTGGAGAAGAGCCTGGGATTAATGCGGCAACAAGTCAACGAGAAGTTATTCGTTTGCAAAATCAGGAGGCGCGCGTCGTGCAGCGACAACTTACTGATACCGATATCCGCCGTCAACGCATCCTGCGATAAAGCTTAGCTGGTGGTCATTGTAGAATGAAATCACTCACCAAAACGCCGTCCGGTTGCTTCTCGCTACCCTCTTACGTTTTTAAAGCCTTCCAAAACACTTCTGAGCTCCTCGTGCCCGCCCGTCGTTCCTGATAAACCTGCTCCGCTACCGCCAATGCCCCCAAATCCCGACACTCCGCCTAGCATTTGTCCCTTCCCCTTAAAGCGAGGATCCTTCTTACCCTTCGACGGGGGCTGGCGAGAGTGACCCGCGGCCTCCATGGCTCTCATATGCTCGAAACCTCGCTGGTCAGGAGTCGCCCATACAAGTTCCGGATCGAGTACAGAGCGAAGAGACGGTCTCCCGTAGATCATCATGTCGAGTGCCAGTTTATAACGCTGAACGCCATCTACATTTTGACCAATCATTCGTCCCTCGACATTGACAAGCGAGATATCCATCAGAGGAGCAAGCTTGCCTGCGACGGCCCGAGGCATATGGCCAACCTGATGTGCCGGGATTGACAACCTGATAAGCGTAAGGCTCAGAATTCGTCTAAGATTGTGGCGCCAATGCCGACGTACTTGAACAGCATTTGTGGTCGACTGATTTTCAGGTTGACGCCTGGGCATCACGTATTCACCTCTTCCCACCAATCCGGTATAGTACCGAACGCCCACGACCTCCGTCCGCAATGAAAGGTACAGCTAAGCACAAATCATCAGTGCCACCTCTTCCAAAGGAAGCTGCTCGTACTTCGTCTAGCTCGGGTAGTGAGTCGTCTTCAGCGCCATCAATCCCGTCTTCCCGGTCCGCCTTAAAAGAGGGCGAGCGGTCGCGCTTGACCGGCGCAGTTGCGAGCCTTGATATCTGACGTGCACTGGCAGAGGAGCTACTTTCTGCGAATAGCTGCTCCATGTTGCTATCATTTGATTGTGACGAAACGGTGTTGTTGGACTGGCACAGTGAACATTCGTCACAGTGGGGAACATTCGGGTTGACGAGACTTTGAAGGGACCTCCACCGCACGGGGTACCGCAGTATCATAACGTTACTTACAGGCGAGGAGTTCCCTCTGGCAAGGTGTCATTCTGACCAGAGCGTTCCTAGCGGCCCCAAGTCCTTGGACGAGACAGCCTTTACACATTTCCAGACCTTCTCCTCTACCTCCTCAATCGACGCATTGGCGTTCACCGCCACCCACTTTGCCTCGCCGTGCCTGGTCCTGACCTCCTCCGCTACCAAGGCGAATTGAGCTCTGGTGCTAGTCTGCATGTCCATCGTCTCGTATCGCTCGGTTCCATAAGATGCTCGCGATGCGGCGACCTCTGGTGGAACGGTGAGATAGAGAGTCAGGTCGGGTAAGGGCAATCCGGAGTCGGGGTTGAGGCAGAAATTGAATGGGAGACCCTGCTTGGGCATGAGCTTTTCAGAGCGAGGAAAGACGGTAACGATACCTTCGCTGCGGAGAAGGCGATGCCTGAGAACGCATAACGATCCGCTACGACGGTGATACCCTTGGCTAGATCTCGTGTGATGGAAGCTCTGCGAATAATGTACTTCGTTAGCGATTCGGTTGCGTGGTTAAGGAGCGCGATGATCCAGAACTCACGCACATTCCCAGCGGTTCGCACTGAACAGAAGATGTATCGCCCGGTCGTCCAAGTCGGACTGGGATTGCAGATACGAGTCGATCATCTTGCCTATCGCGGTGGATCGATCTGCCCGACAATAAGCTGGAGGTGGTCAAGTTCAGGTCATTGGACTACCTGGGAACTTTTGCAGACGTGTTCTCCTACCCTCTTTCCCCAGCCTGTCCACGAGACGGGTCACTTGGGTTGACTTGCCCGACCTATCTAGACCTTCAAGTACAATGAGAGCGCCTCGTTTGCGCGGTTTCTCTTGATCCATCGATGAATGACGAAGTGGGAAGGCTAGCAGAGTAGTTCTATTTTTCGACAAACTTTTAAGTTATTACAGTGAATAACGCGTCGTGAACCGCCTCCACCCGAGTCCGTTCAATTTTTACCTCGACAGCCCTCCACATGCTTTTCTTCTGATTTCGCCCTGTCGATTATCCAAAAGGACACATAAGTCACCAGTCTCATCGTGCGGAAGGATGGAAAGGAACCGACGGTCCACTGGGGCAGTGCGAGGACCGGCATCCGCTCTTACATCTTTCCTAGCGGTATGTCTTTCCCGAAAGCAGCGCCATTTCTCCCCCTGACCTGCTTGATAGGGTCTCGGAGTTCAGCCCGCAGCTCGCTTGACCACCTATGGTCGAGTCTCCGACATCACTGGACCACAGAATGATGACGCAGGGGGAGCTACCACACTGGTGCATGATGGGCCTGTCCTAAGTGATGCAAATACACTGGACCCAGCGGGTGCTGTCACAGCGCGGACAGTCGAGGCTGGACCGAGTCAGGTCGGAGAGGGAGCGCCTGACCTGGAGGAGGACGAAGCGGTGGACATAGCTGAGGACGAAACCGGCAAAAGGAAGAAGGACAATGACGTGAGCACTTATCAAGGACTGACTTGGATGATGCACTAAATCTGATCGTTCCCTCCCAGGCGATTGACTCCGATGCCCTTGACTCGCCGGGACCTTCGAGGAAGCGAGCTCGAGCCAATCGGGATACATCGGTAGACTCGGAAGACCTGGATACGGAAGAAACACCTTCAGCTGGACCGAGCAAGTCTGCAACGCCTGCGCCAAGCACCACGAAGAAGGCTGCGAAAGCAAAATCTGGTGCGACGCCTCAAGTGCTCAAGGCTGTCGGACAGTTTATGGAGTGCGGGGAATGCACAAAGAGGTTTACGGTGGTGGGTCCTGCGTCTCGCTGATAGCCATCTATTTGACAAGAGTCCCGCAGACTGCATATACCAAAGATCATCCCACGCAACCTTCTTCATGGCTTTGCGTCAGTTGCTGTTACGCCCTTGGTATCGATCCTTTCGCCAAGGCGAAAAAGGCGTCCAAGCCAATAGCTATCGCGAAGAAGGAGGACCGAGCGAAGATAGTCCATTACGAACAGCGTAAGGGCGTTGCTTCTTTGGGGGATATGTGTATCGAGGTGAATCTCTCGGACTATCGCATTGACAGGCTGATATTCCTAGATGATCGGGAAGTATATCGAAGATGTCGAGCAACTGGGAGAAATCGGGGGTATTAACATGGACAAGGTTTGCAAGATCATATCGAGAAGCAGGCGCTTGTACGTGACCGGTCTGAGATTGCCTTTCTATTCGTTGATGGCCTGAAGGAATGCACAGACCGCGCAATTGTTCTACTCGAATGAGCGCAAAGACCTGGCAATGTACGACTGCACATGTAAGCCGTCGTTAGAACATGACCATCCGATCACTGATCTTTTCCAGCCCTAATACACGATTCATACCTTGCCATGGCGAACTTATGTCCCAATTTGGAAAGTCTTCTGCTCCATCTTTGCGGTCAACTGTCGACCGATGCCGTGGCATCATGGGGGAAATCACTCTCACGGCTCAAGCGGCTCGAGCTGTACGGACCTTTCCTGGTCCGCAAAGACGGCTGGTCATCTTTCTTCAAAGGCGCCGGCAAGCGTCTCACCGGTCTCCTTATCACGCAATCCACCCGAATCGATCTGGAGACCATGGAGGTGCTCGTCAAATCTTGCCCTAACTTGACAGAATTGAGATTAGCGGAGATCGGCCTGCTCAACGACGAAGGCCTCGAGCCGCTTGGGAAGCTGAAGAAGCTCACATCGCTCGACCTATCGTCAGCTGGAACAACGATAAGCGACGACGCGGTCGCTACACTTCTGTCCAGAGTTGGCAAAAACCTCGTGTCTCTAAATCTTTCGGACAATCCCGAACTCACCGATGCTACCCTCTCCGCGATCGCCAAGCATTGCCCTCACCTTCGATCGCTACAGCTTCGAAATGCAATCGAACTTACGGACGAAGGAGTGGCTGAGTTTTTCGGTGCGCTGAAGAAGAACGGTCAACCCGGATTAGAAGCTATCGATCTGGGGAAAGGACACGACCTCAAGAGCAAGGCATTGCACTCGCTGGTGGCGCATTCCGGTCCCACTGTAGAGAAGCTCAGTCTCTTGGGATGGCGCGAGGTGGAGAAGGACGCGTTATCGGAATTAACCCAGTGTGGTCGATTGAAGGAGCTGGACCTAGGCTGGTGTCGTCAAGTTACCGACTTTTCTATCAAGGACGTGCTGGAAGCTTGCAGCGTGATCGAGGTGATCAAAGTCTGGGGTAAGTCATGGCAGATAGCAAGCATCGCGCTGATCGTTTAGGCTGCAATCAGTTGACGGACGCCGTACCAAGGAAGAAGGGAGTCAAAGTGGGTCGATTCCCCGTTGTCTCGCTGTCATCTCAGACTTTCAGGTTGTCGGCATAGAGACTCACACGATTTGAGACACCTCATTGAGGATGGCGCATGCATGCATGTAAAATGTCCTGTCAGCTCCGAGTCCGGCTAGAGAGGTTCCAGTTCCCAACTCGCCTCCTGCATTTATTTCTCGGCGTTTCTATACCACGTGGCCTGCTAAGATTTCGCCACCTTTTGATGCAATCCTACCGATTTTTGGCGGATCATGAAATCTGTAGTCCTATCCCAAAACATCGCTCTTAAACTCCTTCTGCATCCTGCATCCTATCGTTCACAATACGGTTCTGCATTGCTCGCCATCATCCCTCGCTCCACCATGTACGCGATCGCCCGATCCTTGCAATGTAATCCTGCCTTATCCCCATTGCGGAGTGTTGCCGTGAGTTCAACTTTATTAGCTGGTATCAGCTGGAATGACCTGACATGCCTTTCCACAGAGACCCACTAGCTCGTTCCTCGCTTCGAAGCGATACAACAGTGGGAAGGTATCTGGTCCAGTAGTCGGGTAAGCTTCAGCTTTCACTTGGAAGGGCTTTGCTGATCGACATTGACAGTATTGATCTTGGGACTACGAATTCTTGTGTCTCGTGAGCCTCTCCGTCGAGTGATCGAGCCATTACTTACATACCGTAGTATATATGAAGGAGGTACTGCCAAGGTTCTAGAGAACGCGGAGGGTGCTCGTACCACTCCTTCCGTGGTGGCGTTCACGAAAGGTCCGCGATTTTGCGGGATTGCACCACTTGTACTGACTGATAGCAGATGGTGACCGGCTCGTTGGTCAGCCAGCTAGACGGCAAGCAGTTGTGAACCACGAGAACACCATCTTCGCTACCAAACGGTTGGTGATGTCATTTCCGTGGTATCTTAGCTAAGCGCCTGTAAGGTTGATCGGGCGCAAGTTCAATGACCCAACAGTTCAACAAGATATTGCCAACGTCCCCTTCAAGATCGTAGCTCACACCAACGGAGACGCATGGATTGAGGCTCGAGGACAGAAATACTCTCCTTCGCAGATCGGCGCCTTTGTCGTCGGGAAAATGAAGGATACTGCATCAGCCTACCTTAACAAGCAGGTCAAACACGCGGGTGAGTGCTCATCTTCTAGTTGGCGTTCGACTCATCCCGTAGTCATCACCGTCCCCGCTTACTTCAATGACTCCCAGCGACAAGCAACAAAGGATGCAGGATCCATTGCTGGCCTTGACGTTCTACGTGTGATCAACGAACCTACCGCCGCCGCGCTTGCCTACGGACTTGACAAGTCGATTTCCGCTGTCGTGGCTGTGTACGATCTCGGTGGCGGCACCTTTGATATCTCGATCCTCGAAATGCAGAAAGGCGTGTTCGAGGTCAAATCTACGAACGGCGACACCCACCTAGGGGGCGAAGATTTCGACATCCTCCTCGTCAATCATGTTCTCGCGGAGTTCAAGAAGGAGACTGGTGTCGATGTATCGAAAGATCGGCTAGCGATCCAGCGCATACGAGAGGCCGCGGAGAAGGCCAAATGTGAGCTGTCTAGCGCAGGGCAAACCGATATCTCCCTCCCCTATATCACCGCTACTGCCGAAGGCCCTCAACACATCAACATGAGCCTCACCCGATCAAAGTTCGAATCGCTTGTGAAGCCACTCGTCGACCGCACCATCGAGCCGTGCAGAAAAGCGCTCAGCGATGCTGGGGTTAAGGCTTCGGAAATCAACGACGTCATCTTGGTCGGCGGCATGACTAGAATGCCTAAGGTGGTCGAGACAGTGAAGGGACTGTTTGGCAGGGAGCCCAGTAAGGGTGTCAACCCTGATGAGGCGGTCGCAATTGGCGCTTCTATCCAGGCTGGGGTCCTCTCGGGCAATGTAACCGATATCTTGCTCCTCGACGTGACGCCCTTATCACTCGGTATCGAGACGCTCGGCGGTGTTTTCACTCGACTTATCCACCGAAACACGACGATCCCCACTAAAAAATCTCAGACATTCTCGACCGCCGCCGACGGTCAGACCGCCATCGAGGTCAAGGTGTACCAGGGCGAGCGAGAATTGGTTCGGGACAACAAGCTGCTTGGGAACTTCCAGCTCACCGGCCTTCCTCCCGCACCAAAAGGTGTTCCACAAATTCAAATCTCCTTCGACATCGATGCGGATGGTATTGTTAATGTTGGCGCTATCGACAAGGCGACCAACCGAGAGCAGTCCATGACCATCGCCTCGTCTTCGGGTCTTTCTGACAAGGAGATTGAAAATATGGTTGCGGACGCGGAGAAGTTCGCAGAATCCGATAAGGTCCGACGACAGGTTATCGAGGAGGCGAATCGCGGAGAGAGCTTCTGTTCCGAGACAGAGAAGTCTCTCACGGAATTCGAATCGCAATTGGATGCGGGAGAACGAGAAAAGGTGAAGAAACTCCTTGGTGAATTGCGGGAAATCGCTGCAAAAGGTGCGGCTGGCGATTCGTCAGTCAAGCCGGAGGAAATCAAATCCGCTCTTGATGCGGCGCAACAGGCTTCCCTCAGCCTCTTCCAAAAGGTTAGCAGATCATACTACTGGATCTTGTGCTGACAAGGCTGCTCAGGTATACGAGAAGCGCAACGCAGAGACCCGTGCATCCGAAGCGAGCTCTTCCGAGTCTTCGTCCGACTCGGGGAATACCTCGGAAAACTCTGATTCGGACGGGGAGAGGAAGAACTAAACGCTGCTTTAATACGGATCACTATCGCTCTCCCTTCATACCCCTCTGGCGCTCTGATACCCTCAGATTCGGTAGCATCATCAGCATTGACAAACTATTTACCCTTCCCCTTCTTCGCTTAGAGACAGAGCCAGTACATTGCATCGTGTATTATGAATGAAATCACTGCTCAAATACTTTCAGCGGCGATGGCCGATAACGTCATTCACCTACTTTATTGACACACCCCCTTTATTGAAAGCCAATCTTCTCTTCTCACTCGAAAAGGCCTATATAAAAATTGACCTTTAAATCCATGATGCCGGCCTCAAAGGAGGCCATCCAGGCAGCTGTGGATAGCTACAGAGCCTCTACACACGACCCACCCGAAGCCAGGCGAAGCATGCGAGAGATTGCGGCCGATTTTGACGTTTTACCGCAAACCTTGTCCCAGCGCGTCAACAAGGGCTACTCCGACCATAACACGGGTGCCGTTCGTCTCCAGGCGCTCACACCTGAAGAAGAAGGTTGTCTGGAGGATTACATACGTCGTCTGTCCCTCCTTGGCCTTCCCCCGCAGCCTAGTCTAGTTCTAGAGACAGCTGAACATCTCCGCAATAACCGCCTCCTCATCAATACACCTTTACCGGCCAATCCCATCCCTTCCTTGGCTCCAACTGGCTTCAAAAGTTCTGCAAGCGTCACCCCAACATTGTCTCCATCTGCACACGTCAGATTGACACGTCTCGCCTCGATGGCTCGTGCCCAGAGAAGCTAGCGGTCTGATTCGCCGAGATGGCCTCAATCCTTCATCAAAACTCGTATAATCCGGCCGATATCTACAATATGGGACGAGACTGGCTATGCTATCGGTGCTACCAGTCCACTCGAGTGCTAGCGGTGCTGGAGAAGGAGAAGCTGGCTAGGAAAGGCGCGCCGGGGAGGCAGGAATGGGTCACATCAATTGAGCTTCGCCCCTCTGAAGGCCGCAATGGCTTGGCAGGCCGACCGGTGGACCTCTCTCCATCCTGGACGACTTGCAAAGGCAGGCTGGTGCTCAAATGTGGTCCAGGCAGATTGAAAGCCATGACAGAGGCGAATATTCGGGCAGGATGGAGATCAACCGG
>JAABUH010000674.1_pt1 | contig 45678 bp, 49 predicted proteins | sample 5559121 | NCBI WGS metagenome assembly JAABUH01 (sample SAMN10711871, study PRJNA513364) | rock metagenome | isolation source: Antarctica rocks | place: Antarctica: Victoria Land, Battleship Promontory nord | collected 2015-12-28
TCTCTTCAAAGGACGTCTGTCAAGAGTTTGACATTTCCCGCAGACACTATCTGGCAGGCGAAATCGATATTTATCAACCAACTCAAGGGCAGTGACTCTTACGAAGGAATGATTGCAGATAATCCTGGAGAAGGAAATCTTCATTTTGTGCAAAAAAGTTTCGAGGGACGTTTTGAATTTGACGTTCTATTCTCCTCAGACTCAATCTCTGGAGCCATGACATCCATTTTTCTAACTGAAGGTATCGAAGATGCGTTATCTACTTTTAGTAAGCGCTTTCAGTCAGTTTACTCACCCCAAGCGCCATTCCAGGACGAGCAGCATATCAGATTCTCCCAATCTCTTCTTTCCAACGCCATGGGAGGAATCGGATACTTTTACGGAACAAGCAAAGTCGACGTTTCTTCTGCGCCAGAATATGCTGAGACCGACCAAAACTTCTGGGCAAAGGCTGCTTCGGCCCGATTGCGTGCTGTTGTTGAAGAACAGGGCCCTTACCAGCTTTTCAGCGCAGTACCCTCCAGGCCATTCTTCCCTCGGGGCTTTCTCTGGGATGAAGGCTTCCATCTCCAAATTATCCTGGACTGGGACATGGACCTCGCTCTGGAAATCGTCTCAAGTTGGTTCGATTTGATGGACGAAAATGGCTGGATCGCTAGGGAACAGATTCTTGGCCCTGAGGCGAGAAGCAAGGTTCCATCGGAGTTCCAGACACAATACCCGCACTATGCGAATCCACCAACTTTGTTTTTGGTTGTCCAGGCATTTATCGCAAGACTCAGTGGGGTGTTACCCTTCTCAGGAGCTCCAAGTCGGTATTTGAGTGACCCTGCGGCAGGAAAAGCCTTTCTGAAGGCTATCTATCCAAAAATGAAGAAACACTATGAATGGTTTTGTCGAACACAGGCTGGCAATTTAAAGAATTATCAACTTCCCGGTTCTGGCTTCAATCAAGGATACCGATGGCGAGGTCGCACACCACAACATATCCTTACCAGTGGCCTTGATGATTACCCTCGTGCGCAGCCACCACATCCAGAGGAATTGCATGTGGATGCTCTCTGCTGGGTTGGCTCTATGGTTGTGGCCTTGCGGAAGATCTCAGCTTTTCTTGGCGAGAAAGAAGAAGAGAAAATATTCTCGAAGGATGAGACCGACGTGGTTCGAAGTATTAATGGAATTCACTGGTCTGAGCCCGACCAAGCATATTGCGATACAACTGTAATAGATGGAAACCAGGTAGAAAAGGTCTGCCACAAGGGCTACATTTCCCTGTTCCCGTTCCTCACCGGTCTTATGAGCCCAGACCACGTTCATCTTGAAGCCGTGCTGAATCTAATACGGGATCCTGAGGAACTTTGGAGTCCTCATGGCCTCCGCAGTCTTAGCCCCAAGGACAAGTACTATGGCACGGATGAAAACTATTGGAGAAGTCCAGTCTGGATCAATATCAATTACATGGTGATACAAAGATTATTGGTAATTATACTCCGTCTACCTCCTCCTTCTTTCGGCCAAAGAGTATCATAGCTCATTCAGTGATCAGGAATTCGCTCAACAGCCAGGCCCACATCAGCAAAAAGTGCTCGAGATATACACGGAGCTTCGGCGAAACCTGGGAAACACAGTTTTCAAATCCTCGAAGGAGACAGGCTTTGCATGGGAGCAGTATAGCCCAAACACCGGCAAAGGCCAAAGAACTCAGCATTTTACAGGTTGGACTTCACTGATTGTGAGGATTTTAGCAATGCCTGATCTCCAATCGGGATCTCGGCCGCAGATGCCCGGGTACGTTAATCAAGAGACTGACACAGATGGCTGGGGCATGACGCTAACCCTGATGGTGATGGGGATATTGCTGATCTCTTTTTTGTTTCGAAGAAGGCTCATGAGGTTTTGTAGGCGATTGATGGAAACGTGATCAGAACAAGATACTTCTTGTATTACCATAACCCACTGCACTTCTCGGTCATACTGGTACTGGATTAGGTCCGCATTCATGGACTGCAACCAGCCAGACAGGTTTGGACACTGCCAGTATTATCTCAAGGACTGGGAAAGAGTTGAAAAGGTTTACGAAAACCTGCGTCTCGAACGAGTTATTTCGATCGTTAATCGACTTCTCACTATCATATCTCCCAGTGGCCCATCTTTCCACAAAGATACCGCAGGCGCTTCAAAATTGGGCTCTATCAGGACCAAACACTCCGAGCTTTATGAAAAGATTAGCAGAGGATAAGGGAGACGGCAATTTCGTAACATTTCAGCCTGACGAGAGACTAGCCGAGGCTGAGCCGAATGGTACCTTAATTTCCTTGGTAAATATTCACCATCCTTAAATATCTTATCAATTCCTTACGTGCTAGAGATATTTCTGCACTCTACTCACACACACAGCTAGCTAACGACATTCTTTCGCTGTACGTCGCCGTAGAGAGCGTGGAGCCCAGCTAGGGCATCCTTGCTACTGACCTTGACCCAGGTCGTACAACGACGTTCGGCTTTTTGAGAATAATAACATCTTCAGTTCCGAGCCCATTTGACAGATCATCGGCATGAATTCAATGGCACTACTCAAATCTTGAGAGCAGATTTCGAGACGGACATTCGATCTCGCCATAATCATAAATCACCGAATTCTCGAAATGATGAATTTCCTGTCTTCGAAACTAGTGTTGCTGGCTAAAGAGGCTGCACCACAGATGAGGGGGCTCATGACCTGGCTCCGAATCAAGATATTATTCCTTTGCCACTGCTGAGAACCAGAGCTACCTTCGGTAGTTTTGTGAGCCTTCTGGGTCAGAACAGCGTCTTTGCCTCATTCAACTCACTTCAATAGATTTAGTCGCTTAGATAGAGGAAGTTCTTGGCGCCTCAGGGCGGCTTCCGGTACAAGGCAATCAATTGTCGTCTTCCACCTTTTAAATGAAGCCAGACGACGAAAAAGACTAGCACGTCCCTGAATGTTTTTCACCGCCCCAGTTGTAACTTCAAGACTTGGCCACCCCTTTTTCGATTTTTCATATCATGTCTTAACTCTTGTCTTGTCATCCTATCAAATAAGTCTTCTTTCTTTAAAAAAAAGTGTTTAAAACTGAGATTAAAAAGTTTCAAGTTTAAGTAAAGAAACCCGTTCCAAGATGCCGAGAACAGGGACGGGTTGGGTTTATTGAGTGTCACCCAAAATCAACAATCACACTACCTACATTTATCCCCCCAACTGATGACTGATGTTTCTTCTACAATGCTTAGTTGTAACGATGTAATTTCTCGTTATGTATTTAGGCCGATAAAAAGATAAATTAAACTATCCTCGATCGATATTTCTTGGTCGGAAAGTTATCTACTTATACTCTCCACGCCACCATATATTGTTGAAGCCACTATGAGGAATGAAGAACTATCTCAATAAGCAGCTTCTAGGTCCCCAAATTAGAGTGAGATGTTGCTTCCAGGTAACGGGAACGAGCATCTCTGATTGAATGTCTCGGGCACTTCTTGAGAGTTTGTCGGTATCATCATGTCGAGTTTTGAACAGTTTCTTGACACGCACGGGTGTACAGTGTGCTGAAAATAGATGTCGTCGCCTTTTTCTTGGGGGGGGGGCATAAAAATCAGTTATCGATTGTTTTTCTTTGTCTTCCAATCTTTCCTCTTCGTTTCTCTGGCCGCGGTGTTTTTCGTTTTACTCTTAGTTAAAGGTAGTTTTATCGATTCCTCGTTTTCGTGTCGTACTTCTTCGCTCATATCTTGAGTGTACCCTTGGTCCACATGTCCCGTAGACTGCTTTTTTCATCGGGGCGCCCCCTAGGTTATGTACACCTTCTTCCATCAAGCTCCTAAGAATTACCGCCGGAACCGTCATATCTCCTGCTGGCGGCTTCGGGACTTGGCTGTCGTCGGGCCACTAGACTTACTTGCGTTTGACCTTCACGCTCTACCACGTCTCGGTTTCCACCTCCGACAGGCGACTGAGCGTTCTTAGTAGTTACTCTGTTGCCGTAAGCGGTCCGCGTAGCAGACGCTCTGTGAATTGGAAAGAGCGGTGAGAACGAGCCGTGTTGAAGAGTTTTTGGTTATTGGAGAATACGCTCTTCTTCCAATAGGAACGATGATATATTGGAGAAATTATCTTTGAGGTCTATGTTGGAAACAGGGAACAGTATTGTTACCCCTGTGGTTAGTAATCTCCGCTCCGAGCCGTATAGCTGGGGCTAGGGGATTGAGAGTTTTCACCTTCTTCCTCCCTTCGTAGCTGCAACCAATATATATATATACATATGCTCCTTCGGACCCTCATATACCAAGAGTCTATGCTTCGATAACATACGCCTCTTGCCTCTTTGCCGCGCAAGATCCGGATTCCCGCCCTTCTGGCCTGTGCACCAACTCATTCCCTTTACATGCTCCCGAATGTAGAATCGAATGAGGAGGAACTATTCCGCCAGCAGTCGGGATTTGCAGCAATATCGTTTCTTCAACGAAGTCTGTCACGTGCCCGAATTGGCTTACGGCGGCTGTATCGGCTGCGAAGAACAAGCCATTCATCCCACTGCGAAGCATGGCCGTTTGAGTGGAATGGGGAATCGTAATCTTGGCGGAGCCGGAGAGGAAAATAACGTATCTTTCGATTTAGTCTTAGCAAGGTTGATCAAGGGATGAAGGAACACTCACTGCGGTGCAGGCGCATTGTGAGCACCACCATTGGTGCCCGCTGGAACTATACTATAAGTTCCGCTTAATAGGTTGCCTAGCCGCGTTGAGGAAGTTCCTTGAACACCCGGTTGAGTGGAGGTCGTGAAAGGATCCTCGAATTGCCAGCATTCAACGACGGAGTGGCCGTTTTCAGCAGCTGTGGTTGTGGCGTTGAGAAACCTCGCTGCCCCGACACTAATGCTTGGTAGGATCAGGAGGACGGAGATAATGGCGGCGTGACACCCGAAGTTCATGGTGATGGTGATTGAAGAAGGAAGATTAGTGGTGGGAAGTATGAATAATCTGCGTGCTGGTGTGCGCAAGTATATCATTCATTCATGCATGCATGGACATGTTCAGGTTTTATATCTGCAGGACAAACACCCTCTAGGCAGTGTCAGCTTCCATCCCGCCACATGGAGGACATGATAGGCGGAAAACATGCTCGACATTCTCTGTTTATTTAACCAGCGCTTTCTGGAGAGATAAGAACGCATGCAGGCACTGTAGAGGTGTCAAGGTGTTGACTGATCTCGCGTGAAAGCGGGGAAGGTTGGGGTTACACCAGATGATGACTACGGAAGTACTGCATGGTTTTACAGCGAATAGTTGGGTGGCAGTACTTATCACGCTTCTCTGAATGGCTCTGATATGCACAGACTCCCCAGACTACAGGCTGATTTCTTTCATACCCGATATCGACATCTGTAGGCTGTAGCCTCTGTAGGACAGCCCCTTTCCACCTTCCCCTGAAAAAAAAACCTACATTCCTCCCCAATCCCCCCAACACCCATTCCAACCCCCATCCCCACAGCCAAACCCACACTTCCCACACTCCCCACACACACTCCCCACCCCCTCAAAATCCCCCTAAACCCCCAACCCTCCCCCCAAACGGGAAAACCACCCCCAATAAGCTATTGTACTATACTATACTATTACCACCATCCCATTTCCCTTAACCCGCCGCCACTCGTTTTGTATTATAGTACTGTACTATACCTATGTATAGCATGCTTGTACTGTATGTATGTACTGTATCGCAGGACGACAACATCCCCCGGCGAAAAAAAAGAGAAAGAGAAAGAGAAAGAGAAAGAGAAAGAGAAAGAGAAAGAGAAAGGAAGAAAAGCGGCGTTTCGCGTTGTTTTTTTTGGAAATGGAGATTGGGATTGGGGGGGAAGGATGAGGGTACTGTAGATAAAATCGTATCCCATACCTTTTTTTGGGGGGGGGGAAGGGATCTTTTTTTAACTTATCAACCAAAAGAAAAGCCGTTTGTACAATCTTTCGTCAGGAGTGTATATTCACAAATACTCTAGCTATTCACATAACCCAAGGTATCCATCCATCCTTCTCATAAACATCCCATCCATCAATCTTCTTGCTCACTTGCTCGCTTTCTTACATCCTCGATAATTTGCTCATTATGCTCATGATGAAAATGTCACAACGACAGTAATATCAGAAAAAAAATGGCCACAACGTCGTTGAACAAAACCAATTTCTTCTTCTTAGAAAGATGGGTTTTAAAGCTTAAATGAATAAATAAACGCACTGCTGCTCTCTTAGAACAGCAGAAGTCAATCACGAACCTTTATGCAACGGGATGAATAGTTTGAACTTTCTGGCTCTTAGTTGGTATAACTGACCCAACGAGCCCTCGTCATCAACTTTTGAATAGGTAAGCTTCTGGTGAAGCCAGTCTAAGTGTTTTGGAACGGAGCTCCTTAGCCACCCCCTTGCCTCTCATAATTTTGCCCTTCCCCGACCCTCAGGCGGCCTTCCACACTCTGCGACCTTGAGAGTCGTAGCGTCGATATTCTCAAAAGCTGTCTTGCCCAACCAATTCGAGAACCCCATCCACCCTCTCCGGCGCGCTTGTCCGATGCAGTAACTGTGGTCGTTTGAGTCGGGCTATGGGACCTTTGCGGGTCTGCTGGGATGGTTTTATTTGCGTAAGGTTTTCAACTAGTTCCGCCGACTCTGCACGTTCAGCTCTCTCGGATGCTGGGGGCATTGATAGAAGTGAAGGGAGGAGAGATGGCCTTCGTTGCGCTGGAGGGGTGGTTGGTGAGGTTTGTGAGATGGAGGGGTTGAGAGAGGGGTTTCGTAACGTATGCGAGAGTTGTTTAGGGATAGGATCTGGAGGAATCATTGAGGTTCCTTTTTCTGTCGCGTCGTTTTTGGCGGGTTGTAGGGACGAGGATTCTGGCGAGGAAAGCGAGAGTTGGCGCTCATTGTTTCCGACTCGTTGGGGGCTGTTATATTTCGTATCTAGGGCCGAGACGAAAGGCCGTCGTCCAACATTCCCAATCACGCCAAGGGCATCTTCGCTCTTCTGGAACATCGAAGGGCTTCGGGCAGGTTCCATGGGCTTTTCGGTGCCACCTTCTTGTGGGATATCTTGCGAGTAAATTGAAGACCTCGGTACCCGCTTCTCAATGGGTTCGCCCTCTGCACAGGTAATTAGGCTTTCGAATTGCAGCTCGGACATTCGGTCGGCTCCCTCCCATGGTCTTTTCTCCGTGCGATCTTCATCTAATAATCTTGTGGTATATCGCGTGTACATATCTACTAAGACTGTTTTCATGACTACCAATTTAGCTTTAGCGTTAGGAATGTTGGCATGCAAAGTCATAGACTGTCAAGATACTCACTAGCTAGGGATAGTTCTCTTCCAATACAACCTCGAGGGCCGCTGGAGTAGGTCCACATACTCTTGGCAAGGGTGCGGTAGCTCTCGCGCGGGACAAGCCAGCGGGAAGGGTTGAAGGTTTCCGGAGAAGGAAAGATATTGGATTGTCGGTTTATGAGGTATGGTTGGGACGAAACGATTGTCTAAAAGCATACACATATCTCGTAAGTAGCCACAATCTTAAATCATAATAGGTTGCTAGTATCAAAAGAATAAGGGCACTCACACCCGCAGGAAGGAAGTAGCCCGAGATCACACAGCCTCCTGGAGGCACCACTCGAGTCTGGTACGAAGAGATGGTGTCAACCAATCGAAGACTTTCCATGATTACCGCGTTGAGATACGGTAAGCTGTCGATCATAGCGAAAGTACGATCCTTGGCATCAAGTGGAACTGAGGTCAGGAGTTCGACGCGTAATTTTGACTGAACTTTGGGATGCAAACTCAGAGTTCGAGTCATGAACTCCAGAGCTGCTGGTACGGCGTCTTGTCCGGCTACTGAAAGCTATTGTTAGAATGTTTGACAAGATTTCAGCATCTTTGAGGATCAAACCGCAGTGATCCATGATCTCACTTGCTCTCTCGTTCCAACTCAATTGGCGGCCCGTCTCAGAATTTCGCCATGCCAACATCTTCCTATACGGACTATATTTGAAGCCCGATAAGGGTTTGTCGGGATAATCTCTTTCTTCCAGTTGCAATTTTGCTTCGTACTTCGCAATCAGCCCCGAAAGCCATCTTTGAGCTTTCGCGTGAGCAATGGGTCCATTCGTAGCTACGAAACGACCGATATACTTGAACGGTATCTCACTCTCCCAGAAGAAAAACGTATCACGTCTCTCATCATGACAAAGATCCATCATTTCCATACCTAGATCCTTCATTGTATTTGCGCCACTTCTCAGCCTGTCTAGGAAAGATGTGCCATCCTTTTCGGAGAAAGCGAATGCAGTGAAAACGTCGGCTTGCAAGGCTCGAAACACATTGCGAACAACAAGTGGGCCACTAATGTCGAATACTGTATTTTCATTACTGATCTGCCCATCAATGAACCTTAGCAACGTCGCGGTCCGTGCCTTGATGATATTTTGCACCTGTGACTGCGAGATGGATGTCTTTGAGTAAGCAGAAGCAAATACACGCCGACGTTTAGCATGAGCCTGTGCAGGGCCAAAGGAGAACATGTTTTGACTCCTACACTTGTCATGCAAAGCTCGAGGAATAAAAAGTGGTTTCTACTAACGCAAAATTCGAAAACACATCGTACCAGGCTGATCTATCAAACCCCCCACCAAACACGGTTTGCACACCATCTGTAGTCATTATCGAGACTTCATTGGGGCCTGTTCTTACAACTGGCTGGAAGCCATGGCTGCCGGAAGGATTGAGATGGGCGCTGTAGTGGGCATGCCGAACGCTGTAAAAATATTTCGTGTAAAGAAGATGACAGCGAGTCCATCGCGCAGACCAGTGGATAGTAGGGAGCTTTGCGAGTGGAGATAGACAGTTGTAGTATACCGCACGCAGTAGGACAACCACGATGGCCGCGAGTATGAGCCATGGGTTCATGTTTCGTAGGGAGGAGAGACAATTTTGATATAACTAGAATTGGAGGGTCAACGGTTGTGAAAAGTTGGTGCTCTTTCGGATACGGCATTGGATGTGGAAGGTGCAGTCGGCAGGGCTTTTTTTTTAGGTCACTATAATTCTTGTTGTACTCATGAGGTTTTTAAGAGTGAGGGAAAAGAATGATTGATGAACATATCTCTTCTCCTTTGATTACGAGGATTGGGCTGTGGATGGAGGACAAGCCAATGCTATGTGTAAGCTGACAAAGTAGTAATCAAAGAAAAGCTGATTACTAGATTGCCCATGCATAGCAGAGTCTGGCCACGATTCGCCCTCAGGATATGAACAGAGTAAATCTACACGCTCGTAGTTCCTTGGAAAAGATGGGCTGCTTTGATGTGGCGTAAGCCTGACTGGCATATACCATGCTACAGAATAGATCCAGCTCTTGCCTACCTGAAGATGTTTTTGCGGTCCACAGTGACGACCAAGAACAGGTCCTCGAGCGACAATCCACAATTGCAAATGTCATCGAACTAGTGGGGGACGTTGCGTGGCATCGGACAAGGATGTCGTTGGAGGAGTCTTGCAGATAAAGACATCAGTTGGCCTGCTGCTCATTGCACAACTCTGCTGAGGTAGCAGTACAAGGCGAGATCTTCCCTTTACTAGGTCTTTATGGCGCATTGCAAATTTACTCGAACGAGGTTCAGCAGTAGGCGAGATTTCTAAGCCAGTGAGTCTCCCCTGATTACGCCACACTGGGGTAGGCGGAGCCTTCAACTGCGCATGGTGGTCCAAACGGAGAATTAAGACGACCCAATACGCGAAAGGGGTCTATCAAAGATCGAGAATCATCCTAGGGTATCGATTTAGTTCATGGGAAAGCCTTGATGGTAAGATCTGCTATGCGCCTAAGCCGCTTTTCGATGCTCTCGAGCCGGAATTCATCTTCGGTTGTAAGATGGGACGAATGTATTGTGACCCATTGAGGACGCTTGGATACTTGCAACGAGGAGGAGGGGGAAAGAAAGTAGAGGCTAAGGTACCCCGAAAAGATGCTAGAGGGACGGGTCCACACACGGCTCGGCTTCGAGAAGACGAAAACATTAGCAAGAAGAACACCATCGAGTCATGATCCTTAAGTTTCAAAAGTGGCCTCTCAACATTCAGCCTTTCATGCCCTTTGGCCCGATCGTAATTGATAATCTTGGAGATCAGGCAGCACAGAAGGAAGTCTGTAGCAGTGATGCTTCAAGGGAGAGGGGGTGAACTTGCCTACTGGAGAAGATCGTCAAAACCAATGCCTTCTCGACGGGAGCACGGGCCCTCGCACACAAAGGACGGTGCGTTTTTTGGCTGGCAGATAACCTTACCTTACTTCAGGCAAGGTAAGGTAAAATTGGCTTTTCCAGTGCAGCAGAAGCAGCCTCTTTCAAGACGGAAGCTTATGTATCATGCAGCACGCCTTCCGGGGTTTTTGCTGATAGAAGAAGCGTTAAATCGAATCGCAATGCATAACACCTTTTAGCAAGATCCCCCCAAACATGAGAAAAAAAGAAATCTTGAAAGACTTGACAATGCTTTCCTCCATCCTTATACTTGGGCTGGTCCACGCTCAGCTCAAGCTCGTTGCTGGCGTCTGAATCTTGATCAGAATTGAAGTGGTAGCGTTGCCACGGGCAGACCTTCTATTCGTACTTGACGAGCAGTTAATTCTTCGGCTTGCGAGTGGCCTTTGTCTCGCACTGCAAACCCTAGCCTGCTCACACGAAAGGAGAAAAAACAAATCAGCAGGGCTCGGTGTAGTCGAGTGTCAACGGTATTTGCTTTCAAAGATTCCGCGAAACTGAATTCAAGTCTCTTGAGCTTGACAGCATAGGAATGGGAAGTAGGATTCCGCAGATGGTTGACTGCGACCATCATGTCTTGGAGCAAGTAGCAGCTGGATAGCGGTGCGGTGCGGTGCGGTGCGCAAGAAGGTATCCAGGTGTAAAGCCGACTTGACTTTATCCAGGCGTGCCAGGTGGACCGTCACAACCGTTCAAACGTTGAGACTTGAGATGCGCTCGGGATCCAGATTTAGTCCGAATGGGGTTTAGTGGCGGTACCCCAGAACTGAGATCGTGTACAACGTGAGATATCCAAGACATCTATGTACAGTATCTCGAAGGTACTTTAGGTGGCCACTGGCCAGATGTGCTTCTGAATCAACGACAAGAATAAAAAGAAAAGACGCTTTGTCATGTCGATTAACCCCTCTCTAAGACTGACCTATGATGGATACTTGAGAAAGAAGTGTTATCTATCAATTTATCAGTTCCCTGCATCTTATGGCGCAGTCCAAGCGTCCAAGCGCTCAATGCGTCCGAGGCTTGAGGGCGCAGGTACAATCAATCCTTCGCAATCTTGATCGTGGCTACGTACTCTACCTGCCCCCGTCGTTCTTTAATCCGTCACTCGTTCACATCTCAAGCTCGGGTTGTAGAGCAACGCAAAGCTCTGGAGCCATTCTTTCCCTCCTGTCGTCAAGATGCACTACAAAAAACCAATCTTCACTGGGCTCGCTACCGCTGCATTCGTCATCGGTGGAAGCGCGCAGGCGTGTGCGAGCAGTTACTCGTCGTGTAACCCCCAAGGTGCCACAGCAACCGCGACGCCCACTGTTGGCGGCGATCTTTCGCCGCTGTATGTTGACTTGCTGCATTCGATCAGCGGAGTCTCGAAGCACAAGAGGCTAGTCGAGCGATTTGCAGATCTTCTAGGTGTACGGGACACGATAAGCGGAGTGTGCTGTAAGCTTATCGATTGTCCCGAATCTATCGTAATTCTAGATGCTAAGATCCAGCCAGGTGCTCAGGGCACCCAATGCCTACTCATGCAAGATTTCAACCTCCCCTTCTGCTATGTAAGCCTCTCTACCCTACCACCATCCTCCACCTCCTTTCCTAACCCCTCACCCAGGACAAATTCACAACCAACTACTTCCTCCCCGGCGGTGCCCAGGGCCAAGTTGTCTCGGGCAATTACACCTCTCCCGACGGCTCAAAAGCAAACCTGCTGACAGGAGACTACACCCTCGCCAACGGCACCTCCGGCAACATCTACACCCTCACCCCAGCCTCCAAGCCCAATACAGCCACTCTGTCCGTGCCCACACAATTCACGGGCACCGGCGTTGGGGGCGCGATCCCGTCAAATTCGCTTGGGCAGCTGGTTACGTATACGACCACGATCCCAGGCACGACGAAGCCCGCTACTACAATTGCGGCGCAGACTGTCACGCAGAGTTTGGCTAGTGGTGTGACTGCAAACCCCGTCTCAACCGTCGCCGCAACCACGATTCCTGGGACTACGGTTCCTCCGCAGGCAACGACCATCGTAACAGAACTCAGTAGCTCATCCTCCAGTTCAACAAATCCAACCACTTCAGGCTCCGCAGGCGCTTCATCGCCTGCGAAAGCCGGAGCGGGATATGTTACCCCAAAAGACACCATCGCCGCTGCAGCCGCTGGATTCGGGTTTGTGCTATTCACCATGTTCGGGTTATGACGCGCCGAGCAACTTCGGTACACTATCGTGCAGGATTCGATAGCAATTAGCTACGAGGGATATGGAAATTGGGAGATTGCGGCTGTATTTATAACGCATCCGCTTAGTCTTTTCGTGTACCCGCTAGAGATACCCAACAGATTTTCCTACTTTAGTTACGTGAAATTTTACCTATGTAGCTTACTCATAGCTGGTAGTTGCTTTTCCCAAGCCAAATCGTCCCATCGTTTTTAACTCATGCGTTCTCGATCAAGGAAGACGAAATTTTAGGCGTTATAGCTGCAATGAATAACATCCGGCTGCATATCTTCCAGCTCGCACCTCCTCATCCAAACCCCCCCTAGACCCTCAGCTACCTTCATTTTATTGCTATTCCCATTGCGCAAGGAAATATCTCTTCTGTAATCAAGATTGATCTGCTAATGCTTTGATGATACATAAGCGGTCGTTGATTGAATTGATTGGTTTTGAAGTGTACCGGGTTTTTTGTGCTTTTGGGGTTGGAAATCGTTTGGGAAGATGGGGGGGGGGGAGCGTTATGTATGTAGAGATGGAGATGGAGATGGAAATGGATGGAGACTTTGGGGGGGGGGGGAGAAAAGGTCGATTAGACTTACAGTCGGACTCTGCTTATAACGTACAGTAGATGGCGAAACCGATCAGCTATCTCACTTCCGTTAGATGGAATAGAGATCCGTTATATCAAAACGTGTCGCGCTACAGTAAGTCTATTACACTAGGTAAAGAATCAATAGCAAAGATTAAAAGTATCAATCACCAGGCTTTAAAGAAAAATGAATAATGCTAAGATTTTATGTATTTCTGAAGAGTGTATCATCAAAAAAAATACTCGAATGGTCTTTCTGCAAAAAGGGGAATTGTATAGAACGGGCTAGATTGACATGATGTAACATTCTTCAATCAGTGGATTCCGTCGAGTCGCGACTGCTGCCCGTCAGATATTTGTCCTTGCTAAACGGGGTGCTGATATTGTTGGGGGACATACAACAGAGACTCGAGTGATAACTTCGTACATGGATCTTTATTCGTGTCTTTGAAGCCCGTTTGGGCTCGCCGTGCGGAGGGTATATCGAAGTTCCAGCGCGTGTGTAGATGTGGAACTGTCGTGGCTGTTCCCCATGTAGTGCGGCTGCTTAATGTTGTTGCCCAAGGAACGTGAAGAGACCGAGATCGAGGGTTGGTTTGGATGTTCCGCGGTACCGTTGCTCCTGATAGCCGTATAATGGTTTCGGTGGTGGGTCTTGATGGCGTCGGGATCGTCGAATTGGGAAGAGACGAATTTAGCATTTACAGAGACGATGGGCGCAGGGCTGCTGTGATTGCCTTGAATACCGCCGTGCATGATTAGACGAAAAATTAGTACAGGAAAGCAGAAAATTTAGATAAACCCAGAGACCGAGGTGAATCCGCATTGGCGTGGGTTGAAGGCTTGAAAAAAGTCTTTACAATGAGGTCTAAAGGATTTCGGAACTGGATAAGGAGTAGCTGGGTTTAGTATTAGCACTTTAGAGCCTGAGGGTATAAGATCTTTGATCTATCAGTTGTTCAACAGGCACAGCCCTGACTTTTTGGTAGCGTAGAGGAGGTATGTAGCTTGGAACAGTCTTTAATTGATATGGACCACGGTGATGCAGGCCTTTTGGCATTTTCCACGTTTGCAATTCCACTTTTGAAGCTTTCAGAGGCTAAGCTCGAGTCAAGAAGGCTCGTCCTCCACCCTTGAAACTGTTCTTCTTGCTTCAAGAGCGCTTTCCGTGAGAATGCAGATGACCCTTTCAAGAATCGTTGGGGGACTTTCGCAGAACGCATACTAGTCCAATAGCTCGCCTATGTAAAGATAGGCTCTTTGTGAACGAAACCGTAGCGCCCGTAGCTTACTCTTCAATTTTCTCCAACACAGTCGTTCGTTTCTTGTACTTAAAGAACTCCATACGTGTTTCCAGAGTCTCAATGACGTCGCCAAATCCTGCCGTCTCTGCTAGTTGCAAAGCAGTACGACCATTCTTGTCTTTAGCCATAATATCAGCGCCTTTGTCGATCAGGAATTCTAGCGCCTCCGCGTTGCCGAGTTCGATGGCTGAGAAGAACAACGGCTGGATGTACTTCTTCGGGATTTCGATTTTAGCATCTATGATTTTACCGGGACTAGCATGAATAAGCTGAATGGCAATTTGATAGTCGGCTTGTCCTAAAGCCAATTGGAGAGGAGTATTGCCGAACTCGTCCACGGGATTGATCACAGCATGGTGCTGAAGCAAGAGATCGACGGCTTGAGTGTTACAAACTCTGGCAGCGATGTGAAGAGGGGTCTCCTGTCTATTATTCAGGCAGTTGGGCGAATTTTTCGTGTTTAGGAGTATCTCTAGAATGTCGTTGTGTTTACAGGATACTGCCAGGTGAACGGCAGAATCGTTAGTATACGGATTTTTATCTTCGAAGCCTCTACCGCTGTTGAGTATCGGTTCTAAGAGATCTATGCGGCCAAGCTTAGCAACGGACCAGATTGGCAAAGTTTTCGCAATTTCCGTAGGAATTTCTTCTTCTATTCCTGCCGTGTTGTCTTTTTCTTCAAACATCCTTGCCAGTCTTACATGGCCCTCCTGCCATGCAACAACACGAGGACTTCTCCCATAATTGTCTATAAGTGACGGGTCTGCGCCAGAGTCCAAGAGAACCTTGGTCACCGAAGGCTTATGAAGTAGACTTGCGTAATGAAGAGGAGTATACCCATGGTGGCATCGAGCGTTTGGGTCCAGACCATTACGAAGTAAGAGACGAACGATCTCACTCGATCCCGTCAAGGCGGCGTCGTGGAGGAGGCTCTTGCCCAGGCTGTCAAGAGAACGAATGTCAGCGCCGTGAGCCACCATGGTCTCTACTACAGAGACGTGCCCTTCGGCTGCAGCAAGAATCAGGGCTGTAGAGCCTGAAGCGTCTGCTTTGTTGATATCCATGTCGAATCGTTGGAGCAAACAGCGAACTACTTCCTCGGCACCGTTTCGTGCAGCAATCATCAGTACCGTACGTTGAGTATGACCCGTATATACAGCATCAATGTCTAGATCTTTCTTCTTCAGCAGGAGCTCTACTGAGTCAGTGTGGCCCCCCGAAACCGCTTCAAACAGCGCTGTTGTTCCGTTGACGCTGCGAACATTTACAGAGGCACCTAGGTCTAGGAGTAATTTCACGGTCTCAACATATCCTACCTGGCAAGCATACATCAAGGCTGTTAATCCGTGAGTCAAGTCCTGAGAATCAATATCATAACCATCGTTGAGCAAGTCAGGGATTAAGGGCGTTAGTCCAAATTTTGCACATTCATGAAGACTATTAGGGGATCTCCGAGGATCCCATTCAGTTGGTCCGCCCGTAGAGACAGCCCACGATGCGTCGGCCCACGATGCCGCTTGGAGACATGACGCGAGATTAGACGGGTTGCGAACGAACCTAAGAACGGCAGCTTGGACAATCGGATCGTGAATTACCTTGCGAATATGATCACCCCAGTACACGGCAGCATACAAGAAAAACGGATGGCTTTTCCTTCTGGCTTTGAATTCATGATGATCTCGGTAGCCCGAACAAGGGTTTGAAATGGCTTCAATCCTTATGTAGCTTAAAATAGCTAGTGCAATGTCGATTTCTGCCGAAGGGAACCATTGTTTCGCCTGTAGATCCAAGTACATTTGTGCGGTCTGATGAACGAGTCGTACAGCCTGCGTTGAATCCACAGTCACCAACCCAGCTGTGACGGAAAGGAGAGAGTCAATTTCAAAGAATGCATCCAGGTCAATGTCATCGGCTCCCAGGACGATAGCCATGGCTTGTTGGAGTTCTTCGAAAACTAAAGGCCTGTAAGAATGAACAATCCACGGCAGTGCCTTATGTGCAAGATCCAAACCCTCTGAATACTGGGCATTTATTCGTCGCATTATCTGATCATAATGGCTGTCTAGTAAATCTGAGGGATTTTTCAGTAATTGCTTGACTTGTTCCACAGCGTTCTGTCGCTCCAAGGAATCCATGTAACGCCTTGCGATAAGGAAGTTGCCATTCGCTTTTCCGACGATCGTAGAGGAAATCAAGTCCTTCAACTGGGGGTCCTCATAACAGATCCTGGCGAGTCTAGTGGAGATCGGTGACCTGGCACGACGTTCGTCCTGATCGCCATGAGAAGACTCGCCGTTATTCCCTTCAAGTCTAAATTGGACAAAACGCCAAATCTCCTCATCTGGCGTCACTATATCAATCTCGACGGTGGAATATGGCTCTAATAGCGAATGAGAATCATCTTTGCATGATACTTGCCGTTCAACACAATCCTGGCATAGATCAAAGTTTCCTTCGTTGCATATTTTGCAGTGATAGAACAACCGAAGGTTTTTTCCCCCGCAACCATCGCAGACGATATATATCTTAGAAGGTACTCTTAGGCATCTTGATGTGACTATAACGCTAAGCTTGCTGGATTGGAGCTCCTTGAGCTGGAGCTCTAGCCCATTTCGAGTAGTCTCGTCGCATTCGTCCAACGCATCCACGATAAGGTAAACTCTCTGGAACTTTTGAATCTCTGAGCGAAGTACACTGATAATGTCCTTGAGCTTCGGTCGACTGGCATCCTTCCATATTCTATTCATGAGCTTCGCCACATCTGCGGATGGGAAAGTCGAAGGATGATGATCTTGAAATAGTTGCCGAGCAAGGCTACCGAATAGGTTCTCCAGTGTCTGCTGCCTGGAGTCATTGTAGTCAAGATACATGCAGAGGACAATGATATTGTCGGTTTTCGACATTTCCCGTAGGTGATGTACCACGATGGAAGACAATACCGTCTGAATCAATATCAGCAAATAATCAATATGAGGTTTAATGGAGTACCCACCTTGCCAACTCCAGGGTTGCCATATAGATACAATGTCCAAGGACGCCCAGAGACCCAAGCCTTGAATTCCTGAGTCTCCAAAAACCAACTACCGTTGCCAAAGCTGTCTCGGAAAATATAATCTTGTGTGACTGTGAAATCCAGCGGTGACAAAGACTCGTATAATTTTCTGTAAGATGTCTCTTCTTGGATACTTAAGCTATCTTTGATGCTACTCGAGCTAAGCGTGAATTCGTCTTGGAAGAGGATCGACCTGATATGTACGCTAACTCTGGAAAGGTCACGGAAAAGCATTCCAGCTTGGTCCATAGGGGAGGGCCATATTTTTTCTTTTAAGAGTTTTTTGGTGCTAAAAGATTTGGGTGTTATCGTGCCTTTAACTGTTCCAAGGCACCTCCTGAGCTGTGCAAAACTCCCATACAGCACAGTTGTCCCATCTGCTGGCAGACCTTCAACCGGCTTTGCCGTCTCAACAAATCTCTGAAGGAAAGCATCTTCCGGCTGAGCAGACTCAAGACGTCTCTTTATATACAGCAGCGTTTCACCAACGGATTCAACTTCTTTTAGCAGCTTTCTGCGCATTTCGGACTTGCCAGGAGTATCTTTAATGTAATTCACAATTTCTTCAGTCAAATATATCAAGTCTTGAATCGGTACCGATGTTGCAATATTGATCACCTGTTCGAATTTGAACATGAACGGTACCAGTATAGGATCTGTCCTATGACCTTCATAATGAGGGAGCATTATAAAAGCCCACTCATGCTCCCTAAATCCTCTATCTGGTGTTCCAACTTGAGCTTCGTTGATAGGCTCTGTATCGTCAGTGAGTTCCTGTGGAGTATCTTCAAAGCTTGATAATGGACGTTCGTCTTGTAAGTCAAGAACACTATCCCTCGCTCTTGGTGCAGATGTTGTGTTACTGGATACAATTTCTTCTAGATCTCCTCGCCACGGAAGAGACACGAGTGCGATATCTTGAAGATGAGCTGCAACATGATTTGGTAAGTCCTCGGACTTTTTTCCATTACCCAGCTCTTCCGAGCACTCAGAAGGCAGATAGCCACAGAAAGGGCACGAAAAGAATGTTTCAGGAGCTGGTTGTGCACTTCTTCGTTTCAGAAGCGGCAGCTGAGGCTCAGAGAATGTTCCTGCATGACTTAACCGCATGTGGTCCTCGAAGTCTTGCTCCCTTCTAAAGGTCTGAGGAGGATGACCGCGTGCATTGCAGCGCCACTGAAGAGTATGCTCCCATTGCATGTGAGTAAGCCAATCAGCGGTCGTTGAAAACATTTTATGCGGCTCAGAACATTCCTCAAACATACAAATATATGGCTCGAGATCCTTCTTAACGTGGTGTCTTTGTCATTGGGTCAGTCAAGAGCACGTGCGAACAAAAGAGCCAAACTCACCGCCAGCGAGGAGGGCTTGCATCTTTAGCAGGTAGCATTAGACAACAATATGGACACTGAAATTCTTTGGCTCTTGCAGTTATTTTCGGTGGAGAGGGAACATCGAACGAGCCCGGCACTGGGGACGCGGTTATGGCTGTTGATACCATGGATAACGTACCCCTTAGTCGGATGCTACGTATTTCTAAGGCTGACGCTATCGTCTGAGACAGGAGAGCGCTTTTTCCATCTTCGCGTACAGCAGGACTGGGCCCAGACTGCAGGTCATTCGATGAGGAATGAGCACCATCACGAACACCAGGAGATAGCACCGGAGGCCCAGACATCAACACTGTCGCTCCTTGTGGAACTCGACTTGTTGTACCTAAGCTTAGTTTTTGCTGATGCCGTTGCCGGTATAGGAATTGCCTCCTGCGTAGAGAGTTGGCATATCCCAAGCGCTCACACAAGACTTGGCTGATATCAGGATATTTCTGTTTGACAAGGCGGGTTGCATATTTCTCGAACTCAGAGCTCATATCATGCCCGCTCTCATCTCTGTCGACATAATTTGCCGCCTTTGTTTTGCGGCTCTGCGCAGCTGACTTGCGGATCGCTACAGAGAGTCTATACAACCTCGAGATAGTCTTCTCAACGTCCTTGATCCCTTTTCTCAAAGACGATTGAGTAAAAGACCTTGGTATAGATTGCGCTGAATCAGACAGAGACAAGGAGTCAGAAGTAGAAGAGGTGGACGATCCATCATCTTCTCTCGCATCAGCAGCGCCGTTCAGCTGCAAAGTGTCGTGCCAGGTTTCATGTTGAGCAATGTCGATAGCTAAATTGATTGAAATCAGCACGAGTCGTACGGTCGGTTAATCTAGAATGAAGGCTTTCTTCTATTGACACGATGGGGCACATACTACGCTGAAGGAATTTGGCTAGGCCATCGAGTTGTTGAATTATCAAGTCCTTGATCTGAGGAGTACCTCTTACGCGATAGTCTAGAGACGCGTTCGCGGTTGCAAAGACCCCAATATTGCCAGCCCAGATACTGAACCTGCCTGATTGATCATCCGCCTGGGCAGATAACTCTGCGTCAGGATCTGGCCTACTTGTTCCATTAAGGCTTGAAAGCAAAGTGTCGAATAGAATCATGCACGTTCGCGCATAATCTAATATGGTAGCATCGCCGGGCATGGTCGGCAATCTCTGCTTCAGTATCGACTGTTGTCTTCGTGGTCAAGGATTGAAGGTGTCGTGAGAATGGTTACTTGCGATTGGCCGTGCAGACGGGCGTCTTTGAGTCGAGTCTGTCCAATAAGAAAAAGGTAAGCAGCACCGTACGCGCTGAGCTCCCTGTGCCACTAACGCTACCTTGGCCAGCCTTGAACTCCGAAAAACCAACACACCGTCTCCCCAGTGCGCAACTGTTAATCACGGACATTGATCTCAGGCCCAAGATGCTTACCGGCGTCGAGATCGCAGGATTGTTGTTGGCTGTTCTTCCACTCTTCATTGCGGCTGCCAAGCCTTACCGCGAAGGTTTAGACACCATGAAGACAGCGCTCCGCTCTAAGGTCATGGATGAGAAACTTGAAGACTTCTATAGGGAGCTTGAATTTGAAGTAACACTGCTCAAGTACACCCTCGAGGGTCTCATTCAGAGCCTTCCGATAATTACGGAGGCAGAGAAAGACCGATTTGTCGAAAGCTTTGACACGAGCTTGTTAGACAATGGAGAATTAACCCGCGCTTTCAACGAAAGACTGGGGCGGGCATTTGACACGTTCGAATCCCATTTAAGACATATTCTTAGGCTGCTAGAAAAAGTGGTTGACGATGACACGCTTCAAAATACACCAAACAAGATGGTAAATATTTACAAGATTTAATTCAAGATATATTCATCGCGAACATAGCATACTAACGTCGGGATTCAGAGCAAACAACAAGATGTATACCCTAAGCTCTTGGTCCTTCGTGACGACGTAGTAAAGGGGAAAAGTTTGAGTGCATTGCGAAGAAGGATTCGATTTAGTTCTAGGGAAGATAAGCGTGCTCACTTATTGCGGAGCATCAACAAATGCAACGAGAGACTTGAGCATCTTCTCACTATTTCGTCACAGACGGGGCCTGCAGTCAAGGAGAAAAAGTCTAAAAGGAATGGCCCACCGTTGAGCTTGCGGAGTATTGCTTATACTTTATATCACGTGATATCATGTTGCTGGACGTGTAACTGCTCGATCCAACATCAGGCAATGCTCTGTTTGAAGTGCCGCCACAGCTCTGATGATTCGGATCCAACAGAAATTGATTTCGACATGCTTTTCTCCACCAAGAGAAAAGATGGATTTACCTCGTGCGGATGGCAAGAGGGAAGAGTCTGTGTAACGCCTGACGCGTGAGCCAACATGTGTATTCTTTACTTCACGTTAAGATCTTGCTGACGTACATATTTGTTTTAGGGACAATACACCACCTTGCTCTGGCGTTAGGTTTGTCATTAACGAACCCCAGAACATGTCCAAGTTGCAAAGGAGAAGAATCGAAAACATTTGCGCACTCTTGGAGCAAGCAAACCAGAACAGCTGTTGTCTGCGAATGCTTGTGGACGATCAGAAGCTTTGGCACGTCAAATCGCAATCTAAGCAGCTCTCTTTCCTTGATTCAGAACCGAGTGTTTCTCTCAAGCAATTACTTGAGAAATCGACAAAACTGCCTTTGAGGGAAAAGAGAATTCTGGCTGTGGTGCTGGCAAACTCCCTGTTGCAATTGTGCGAAAGCCCTTGGTTCAGCAAAGAGTGGAGCAAAAAGGACATTTCTTTCTTCCATAAATCAGCAAATCAGGTGGATTTTAAGAGGCCTTATCTGTCTACGCACTTCCAAGATCCTCAACACAGTGATGATCCAGAGGCCATGCTGAGAATCCATCCCAATCAAAGTATCCTTGCGCTAGGAATATTACTGCTAGAAATTCAGTTGGGAAAGCCGATTGAGTCCCAGAGAAGCTCAGAAGACCTTATCGATGGCGAGAGGGTGAACGTCAACACGGACCTTACAACAGCCCTACGCCTTCTTGAAGATTCCGTGGACGACATTTATGAGGGCTACAGAAAAGCAATTCAAGCATGCTTGAATTGCAATTTCGTTACACCAGACCAAGCTCTAGATTTGGACAATGCAGAGTTCAGACATGCTGTCTATGATAACATTGTAGCTCCCTTGGAGCAGGAATTGTACCATGGGTTCAAGTTGACGGTAAAAGATTTGGAATAAGACAGTTCACTACGGGTAACGGCCTATACAGCTTGAGGAGTATGCATCTACTATATATCGTCTCACGATCTTATTAGAGCACTAAGGAATTCTAGTTACCAACGGAAACCCAACGTCCAGCGGTGCCTCTGCCGAAGCTCTCAGTCCTCAATGCTACTGTACCAGCTCAACCATGTCCTTGGGAGGGTAGTTTTACCATTACAGTGAAATCACCAAAAGATTGATCCGCACATGCTTCTCGAAGCCCACCGAATGAATACCTCTAATAAAAGGGTTCTTCAAGTGGAGAGTGAATTCTCGAGCTTGAAATATATCCGTTTTCATCTGACTCTCGGTATCTCTCTAGACCTGTCGAGCTTTATGTTACCATGGAAAATAATGACAAGTGTCTCCCGAGCTGGACTTCTATCGTTGGAGATATTCAGTCAAAGTGTAACGCGGCAACAGCTCGACAATCCCAATGTGCAAGTGGATTGCTCTGACACGTCTGGGTCGCGAATGGTTTTGAGCCAATTCAGCGTGGCAGAACTGTTGGAAGTCCCAGGATCAAAACCATCCCCAAAGTCGGCCACTTGATGTAAACTGAAGCACTTCGGACAGATTCTTCTTTCGCCCGAGAAATCCTTCTCAAGCATACATACGATTTCCTTCTCCCGAGTGGTAGATATGTGACCAGTTTCTAGACCCGGCATGGAGGTTTTCTGATTCCTGTGTGAGGAGCTCTACATGTTTGAGAGTCAGCCTTGTATAATGCAGACAAGACTGCAAAGAGAAAACAAGGCCCGGGAGGAAATAGATACCGAGGTACGGTAAAAAATACCACTTCATCTACTAATATACGGAATGAGAGAGGATCTATTGGGTTGCTGATGATTTCGGGCTGCTGTCGCGAGTCAATGTTCTTTGTGGGGCGATAACCGACCTTTGGCTGACCGGCAGTAGTCCGGTCTGAATAGTCAACAAAAGCAGGTCGGCACCTTGAATATGAGATAGAGTCGGATAATCTGCTCGAATAGACGCTAATGTGGCTAGGCAGGGAAAATAGAAGACAAAGATTGGGAACGGCCGTCTAATAAGGCCACACACTCTTGCATATCGGGATATATCCAAGCGCATACAAAGAAGCGCATACCTTAGCATCCACTCCTCCCCGTCTCGCTTTGGAGGCGGTCACACTACACTGGCTTGTATCAAAAAATTTCAATTTTGCCCCACATTGGAGACGAATGTTCTACACTTCATCAGAGTCCACAATACCTGGGTAACGGCCAAGGAAGAGCAAGACGGAGACAGGGCAGCAAAGTATGGAGACGAAGATTCAATTTATCCGTATTTTGTATAGCTTGCTTGAATGGGAACATTGATGATATGGCACCTGTCGGTGTATAACATTGTTACATCTTAAGATTCGAGGACAGCATTATTCGAGGCTAATAAGCTTCTGTAGCACTCATTGAGTTGAAAATCGGAAATCACTGATCGAGACCTTTGTAGATCTGAGATATGACCAGTGTAGGTTTATAACAAATGAAAGACCGCCGCTATACCATTCGATACAGCATAGAGGCTCTTACCAGCGCGAGAGCCAACTTAAAGGAAAAGTCACCCTCCTGATTGTCACACGGTTACTGTATGTTTCTGGTTCGTCATCTTTAGGGCTCGACTAGGCAATCTGATAAGCATTAGCGCCGGGAGTATCCGAAAACCCCGTCATGCCAGGGCTTCCTTCGATCCCCCGAGCTTTGTACAACAAGCAATTGGCTCTTTCTCTCTGCTTTTCACTACCCTTTTTGAGGAATATTCGACTAACTATCCAACACCAGAATCTCAAGGTGGAAGGAAGCTGTCGCCCAAGAGCCAGGTCACTGCAACAGCGCTCCAAATAACAGTCGTTCAACTCTACCATCGCTCGTTTGGACCTTAAGCGCCGATTGCGTTCTCCTACACCGCCATCATGGCGAACTCAGCAGCCTCGGGGCTTCTGGGTCGTCAACTGAAACAGATGCAGAGTGACAAAGACATACCTGGTATTAGCTGTGGACTGGTGGAAAACAACGTGCTGGAATGGGAGGTTATGCTTATGATCTCTGACGACTGCAAATACTATGGTGGTACGCAATCGGCTGTACATCAAATAACGTATTGGAGAGCAATTCTGACGAGATTGAAGGAGGATTTTTCCGTGCCCACCTGACGTTTCCCCCTGAATATCCCCACTTACCACCCAAAATGATCTTTCAAACGCCAATCTTCCACCCAAATAGTACGACTCTATGATCTCTTAGATGAATTATTCTGACCCGGCCTTTTTTAAATAGTCTATCCCAGTGGGGAAGTATGTATAAGCATATTACAGTACATTACCTTTGATTCTTCGCAAATCCCCAGACTTACGACTATCTAGTCCTCCCGAAGACGACAAATACGGCTATGAGTCTGCTGCAGAGCGATGGTCCCCCGTGCAGACCCCCGAGACGATACTGTTAAGCGTTATCAGCATGCTCAGCAGCCCAAACGATGAGAGCCCTGCCAACGTTGAAGCTGCAAGATTATGGAGGGAAGATTCGAAGGAATTTCGGAAGAGGTGCAGAGCGAATGTAAGGGCGAGTCTCGGCGAGGAATGAATTTGACATGTGTATCAAAGACACAAGGAGAGTACGATCGTGTAAACTCAGGTCAAAATGCTTAGGGTTTGGAGAAAGGCGTTGTATAAATAGGTTCGAGGGAGTCATCTCACCATAAGGGATTAGGGGGTAGGCATGAAACCAAAGATGATGTTCTAGCAGGTATAAGGTACCTTTACGACGCCTAAGATACTACGCTGTCCGCTGTTCAGGCTCAAAAAGATTCCGAAAACGGGGCGGGTCCAACCTCCTATCGGAGATCTGGATTCGTTCAACCTGAGAACATCGCAAACACTACATCTCGCTCGTTAATGCATCACTGTTATTGATGGATGATCCCAAAGTTTAACCGCGCAATACCTACGCATCTGGGCCAGTGGCATGGAAACAGCGGTATGTCTAATGAAGCAAATGAGACTAGTTACCAAATTCTGTGTTTGACTTCCCCATCACTGTTCAAAACGTCAATCCTGGAAACGAGGTCTAACGACGCCGAGTCAGAATAATGGTTTTGCTAAGGCAAAGAAAGGGTGAGATATAGCCAAATATTCGTTGTGCGTGTTTGCTTTTTCTGCGCTGGCTGGCTTCTCACGCTCTTGATCTCCAGCTCATCATATTTTATCTTCAGCCAAATACACGGATCATAGCAGCAAATAGATGTGTCACCATATTGAACTTGTTTTAATGCTTCCGTAACAATATATAACATTAACTTCTTGATATTTCTGTTTGCGACCTAGCTATACTGGTCTTCTTGCTATTTCGTAGTAACAGTCATTTGAAATTCAAAACCATGTATAGACGAGTTCTGCTTGGCAACCCGCAACGACGAAATGCGGGAGGTGTCTCTCCGGATCCTGGTGGTGCGCGTGGCCTTCACGCTGAGAATCAGCAACGTGGTCAACGCCGCATCCGGAATCCCCTCGGTCGCCATCGTGACACTCCACATCAACAAGACCATCAGCGCGGGAACAACGAGCGGCAAGGGTCCCCGCACCTGCCGAGGAACGTAGATGATCTGAGGCTCATCTCTGTTGAAGGTACGGTTGGGACCATGCGCTTATGGAGCCGTCTGCAAGACCTGGAGAACGTTCTTGATTTATACGGCAGATTTGAACCTAGGGAACGTGACGGCTACGATGGTGAGCTAAGCATCCATTTTTCTGTGGTTACAACTCACCGAGAGAAGACTTGGCCACATTCAGGACAAATGTAATCTAATAACGTATCATCCTGACATTATAGGGCTTATCAAATGGCACAACCACTTGCACGGCTATCTCCAAGCAATCTACGGGGCCCTTATGAGCATCGAGAATGCTCTACGAATTTTGAAAGACAACAGAACGACCAAAAGGGCAACACAAGAGACAGCGGAAGAGGTCGTCGCCGTCTGGACTAAGTGGCGAAATGGGTACGAGTTCTCGGCTTTTGAGAAAGAGCAGATGGAGACGTATAGGGCATGTCGCAGGCAAGGTCGAGAACGTTCATTAAAGGATAGGAGGGCGATTTTGGGCTACTACTTCTTGAGCGCCTTGAGAGAGTGTCTGGAAAAGCCCGATAAATGGAGGCAGCCGGCGGATGACGACGTGAGAATTGTCCAGGGAAGATTGATCGCATGGACGAGCGCGCAAAGAGATAGATGATGTGCGGGAGGTGGTGGAGGCGTGTTGAAAGCGATGTACTCGGGTCAAATTTCAACTTTTCGTGCACGAGTACTGTCAATGGTTTTTAAATATCTTACCCCATTACGAACTCATCTTCTCTTCTCCTGCAACAATGTCGCGCTTTTTCCAAATATCTAACAAGTATACTACTTTACGTTAGAGAATCCCTCTGTGCGCTTTTTATCATTCCGATAATTTCTCAAAATCGTACATCTCTACTTTGGAAATTCCTACCACCATCGAGAATCTCTCAAGTCAAGGCCTTTTTTGCATTGGACTACGTTCGCTTTCATGTGATTATTAGGTCATCTACTAATAATCACCTACCGACGTGGCTCCCGGCTCATCAACACCTGCTGCCTTCCAACGAAGTCGGTGGCGAAGTCGGAATGGGAGCAAAGAGCGCCAGCGGGGCGCTTTTGCTAAGCAGGAGTTTTGAGAAAAAATCCGTTCTGGTACGTGTTCGCTTCTCCGTTGTACTGAGCTGTCCTGATAGTACTACGAAACATCTCTTAACTTAGGATTCTTCACCACAAGAGTACAGCGCACGCTCAATCACTTTCTGTCCACAATACTTCAAAGATTTCACCCATAGTCGCATGACTTCTCCTAAATCTATGCCAGCACTCGATACGACGTGATTTCTGGGGTGGCTTGCCTCGTCATATTGTTGGTTCCTTCATTCGTTGTCTGCTGCTGCGAACCAGTATTAGTTTGCAAGGAAAGAATGCAGCTGCGAAAGATCTACGGCTATCATCTCCATTACTATGGGAGCTTCTCTGGCTACAAGGAAGAATAGTGCAATCTGAACTGAGTAGTCTTCATTCAACTATTGTACTCTTGTTCTAACATCTGTCCCTCTTTCTCTCCATCTTTGATAGGGATATTTCTTCAATATTCCAGTATTATAGCTTTCTTTAGAACCCGCAATGTGCGAACCTAAACCTTCTGCCCCTTCAACTTCCCACCCTTCGACCTCCACCAGCACAGCCAGCAGCAACCAAAACATTATCAGCAACGACCTCAACGCCAACAAACTCCCCTGGTCCAAATCCCTTGCCAGCATCGCAGCCACCGTCCGGCTGCGCAACCGCTTGGCAGAGTTAGAGGGCGTGCTGGATCTATATCTTGCATTTGACCGAGCTTGCGATGGTTCGTTCCAAGAAACTCTACCGCAGCCCCTTACCTCCGAACACATATTCGCAAAACCACACCCTCCCTGCATGCACAGCCTCTCCCATTCCCACCACCCTCCCAATTATCTCACACACATACAATCAAATCAAGCAAACACTCACTCCCCCTCCAGACACCAACACCTGGGAACACCACCGCGTCTCCCACACCGCCGAGATCCACTCCGCGCTCACCCGCCTCCAAGCCGCCCACACCTCCGCGCGCCATCTGCGTGGCTCAAGCAATGGCTTGGGTAGCACTGCCTGGAAATCTATGGACGGCATCGTAGCAGCGGCGACGGAGACGCGACGGGAGTGGGTGAGGGTTTATTTGCCGAGATTGCTGAACGAGAGTAGGGAGTGGAGGCGAGCGGCGATGCGGCGGGAGCTGGTGGGGAGGATGAAAGTGGGGTTTGAGGAGGCGGGTGGGTGGAGAGGGGATGTGGATGTGGAGGGGAGGGAGATGAGGGAGATGAGGGAGGGGGAGGTTGATGTGTGTTGATCATTTTTGGCACTTTAGGACAAAGCTTTTATCTGACATCTGACACACATCAAAAGGTGTGCAGTCGGTCTCCTATGAACAGATTAAACAGCACAGCGCGAGACCCGACTCATCCTGAATCGGGACATCTAGGCTGTATCATTCTGATACATCAAACTCCCTTACACCCCCTTCTTGTCACCCTTGCGCCTCTAACCTCCCGCTGAAATAACAACGAACAAGGCAGAGAAACTCTTCCAGGATTTTCCGTAGAAACTATTCGTGGTAGAGGCGGAGAGAGTGTTTAGGGAGGCGTGCAGTTGGCAGATGGAAAGGGGTAGGGAAGGCTGGATGTGTAAAAAGGGGAGATGAGAGGTTGCGGGATGGGGATGGGGATGGGGGTTACCAAGGGGGGGGTTGCGGGAAGTCAAGGTAGTGGATGATAAGTCGATAGATATAAGTAAAAACCGAGTATTGGCAATATGGGGTGTGAGTTTGTCACAGTTGATCGCGTTCTCAGATTGCTTTTTGCCCGATATTTCTTGTCGCAGAAAAGCTTTTGCATTGATGATTCGACTGTTTTCAAGAAAGAAAATAACGCCTCCGTTTGTCTATTTGAATGGGTGGCTCGATGGGGGAAACGGTTGTTTTTTTCTTCTTCTTCATTTTAACGTGCTTATGCAGCCAATGAAGGCTATGAAGCACAGCATACTATCTACGTATATAGATACACACAGAGTCGTAATGACGATGTATGTAATATGGAAAAAGCTCTCTGCGTGAAACAGGCTCCTTAGAGCTAAAAAACCCACACGGTTGTTTACTCTTGTAGTCGCTGTAAACCTGAATCCACTTTCCATACCCAGTCAGATGAGCTCAAGGAAATCCTGCTGCAAGCCGCCGACTCAAAATCCTAGACAGTATATCGCGTAGACCAGTTGTACATTGTGCAATCACACCGATGAAATGGGCGACGAAGTGCTATGCCCGAGGTTGCGAGCTGGCCGTGCGAGTAACAGATCCCGGGCTCCGCGTTATTGTTGGTCTATGTATGTGGAAGCTGGCCACTTCGACGTGGGCTTCCGTTCGCTATTTGGCCACATGATCATCTAGCCTTGTGAACTTGTTGTTTGTGAGCATCGCGTCGCGATGCTCGGTCTCAATCGACGTGTCGATTTGTCTGTTTGATAACCTCTAGGCTCTTCTGTAACTAGACAGAAGGTTCGTAGCCAGCACTGCGTACAGGTGGGTTTCATCGCTGGCCGGGAAACGATTGTTTTCCCCCTGACATCCTGCAATTCCACTTGGTAGTTGGAGAAAAAGCCTATAAAAATAATAATAATAATAATAAGAACGATCCATTAGAAGATGAGAGCGAAGCTGCTGCAGACTGAGTGCCTTTTTTTCTTTTCTCTAGTTAAATTTCACAATTTTGGGACATACCAAGCGGACAAATTAAAACCTAATCAAAACCGAACATCAGATTCCTCTGTATTCATCACCTGCTGCATCAACCCCTTCCTCATCTCCGCCAGCTCCGCCGTCGCCACATGCTGCCAATCCTTACGAAACACACTCAGGTACCTCTCGATTCTCATCCTCACAGCCCCTCTCTCCTGCCCCAGCGCTAGGGATTGAATTGGCTCTTTCTTCACCTCCACGTCTACATCTACTAGCTCTCGTGCTAACTGCGCCAAAAACCCAACATCGGCGTTCCGCTCTTTTAGTTTCAGGACTCCGACCACAAGGTATACGACGGTAACTTGGTCAAGGAAAGGGATGTGGAAGTAGGACCAGAGGGGGGGGTTGTCTGGGAATGCTGGTGAGGTGGGTTTATTTGGAGGGGGTTGTGAACGCAGGGGTAATGTGATGAACGGTTAGAGTGAGAGGGCTGGACTTACCGGGGCAGATGTCGTCGAATTCGTTGTAAAGGATTAACGCTGAGTGCAAATCGTGCAGGCGGCTGTATAGTTGACTGGTGTGACCCAAGATGGCAATGGTGTTTTTATTTGGAGTGTCGTTGGTAGCTTCATCTGGACTGTCATTGGTATCTTTATTTGAGACGTCGGTATCTGTATTTGAAATGTCGTTGGTATCCTCATTTAGACTGTTATGTGTATCTTCATTTGGCATGCCATTGGTATCTGTATTTGAACTGTCGTTGATATCAACAGCGTTGCGGCTGCTGTCAATGAATTTACTACTGTCAATAATTCCCTCGAAGGAAAAGCACGGGGTAACCTGTTGAGGAGGACCACAGTCCGAACGCTGTGCACCGTGGTCGTCAGCAGACTCTGAAGTATGATTTCTCTGCATGCTGCGCTTTTTGAGTGAACTTCGATGGAAAATCAAGGTTAACTTATGAAAACCCAAGTAATCCCAGAATATGTGACTCATGTATAATGGCCTCTTCTACTGGTTGGGAACACCAGATTTATAGGTTCTATATTGTCGGACTGCTGATTATCTGGTGCGTTGAATTGGATGTTTGTGACTGTGACGATGTAGCCAGCAAGGATGGATCATATTTGCTGAACAACGATGATTTTTGATAAAATCCATAATTGGCAAGCGCTCTGCTGGACTAGTATTTTTCTACTTCGTCTTCGATACTGGCGGCCTTGAAAGGCGCATGTTGACACTGGGAAGCCACGTAGCTGTGGTCATTGCTGATTGTCAAATATAACACTGTCCTCTCTGCTGGCTACTGGCAACTCATTCGAATTCTTCATTTAAGTCACTTCACCCAAACCTTGAATCCTTATTACTGCCATCGGTTTCATTGCCATTCGTGAATAAGATCATCCCAAAAGTCTACGTACCTGGTTGTCCCTGAGATTCACGATGGACCTTCACCCATTTAATATTCCTCCTTTTGACCAATCCACGTTCAGATTTTCCCTCCCTTCAAGCATCCTACCCAGCATCACAGCTGTCATCCGTCTACGCAATCGCTTGACAGAGCTAGACAATGTGCTGGATCTGTATAGAGAGTTTGATAGAAGTTGTGAGGGTGAGTTTTTGAGGATGCTAATGCCGCGGTTATCTGGAAATAACTCCCAGTGCATTGTGGCCAGCAAATAGTCTGACTGACTGACCTGTTGTTGGCTACTAGATATTAAAATATGGGAAGACAACTGCGAGTCTCATCTTGATGAAATCTATCGGGCCATTAACCGCCTGAAAGAAGCGGACGACCTCGCACGAAGCCTATATGAGATAAGGGATTTGACTTCTGGTCTACCGTGGTGGAGTACACTCAAGATCGTGGGGAAAGCGATTGAGATTCAGACGCAGTGGCTGAACGGTCCTGCTTTGAAGTTGTATGAGGGACATGGGGAGATGAGGAAGGATTTGGTGGGGCGAGAGCTGGTAGAGAAGTTGAAGACGGAGTTTGAAATTGCTGGGAACTGGAAGCCTCTTATGAAGGAAGGCGTCGAACGGATGATAAGAGAAATGGCGGGGTATGCCAGGGACAAGAGAAAAGTTCTGTAGTAGCCGTTAGTAGCAGCGAAAGGTAGATGCTCAAGGTTGTTGAATACCTAGATTGCTGAACATCGGGAAACACAAAGATGCAGTTGACAGATTGACTGTCATAGGGAAGAATTCACAATTACGACTACATACCTCTGATGACCAATGATCAGTCCCTTTTTCCTCCTTTCTTGGACCATGTCTCTCAAGCCGCATAGAGCCATCTTCCTTACTGTCAGAGCTCCTACCAACCACCATCGACATGTTGGTAATGAGATCCCGCCGTAGCTGCCAATGCTTAGCAAGGGTTGTCTACATGATTTCTTAACCAAGAGATCCCAACGCATCCGATCCAGCCTAGTTTAACGTAACGAAAAGGCGGACACCTACCAAAAATTTCGGGTTCACACAAACGTGCAAATTATGGCACTCCTGGAATCCACGTCAGCAATTCGTTCAGTCTCACCTCGTTAGCCCAAGAGTCGTATCGTCACTGATCAAGAACACCTCGTTTGCTCCCCGTTCGCTGGCTCCATAGCCCAACCCACAAATACAACCCTCATCACGCAACCACCTCACCATAAGATCGCATAGATCATTCATAAATAGCCCCGTTCCTTCTCGTCCAGCCTCTTCACCACATCCCATTTTCACTCAAGATCTCCGCTTACACTTCCTTAATCATCACCCTCAATTCCTGCTGGCAAGCATGGACTCTCGTAAAATATTTTCCCCAACCCATCCTCGGACGCCACCTGTTCATCCCTACCCTTACGCCTTCCCTACATCCTCCTTTCGCGACGGCCCATCTCCATCGCAATCTCAAGTTCCTTCTCCTTTGCCTCATCCAGAGAGCCCCATACCTCAACCAAACTTATCTTTGCCAATATTGCCTACAACACCCCTTAACCGCCCCCGACTTGGTTCTCCATCGCAAGACGACGGCAATGTTGTAGTGACCAAGCCGCAAAGTGAGCCTGAGACTCGTATTGAAGGTCCTAGTCGACCAACGATGCCTCCAAGACCACCAAATATTAGAGTTCCACAGTGGAAATATTCTTGTCGTGCTGTTAAGGGTGATAATCAGGTGGAGGTTCCGAAATGTAAGCCTGAGAATTGCATGAAAAGTTCAAGGCATCCATCGAGTCGGCGTGATTCGCTGGTTGCTAATGTCGAGGATTGGTTAGCTGGTGTTGCTACGGCAAGGGTTGGTGTGGAAGGGAGGAATGGGGGAGCACCTAAGCCCAACGGTATTCCTCCTCCGCGACCTCCGCGACCTTCGATTCCGCCTTCTCCATCTCCTGCGCCTCGTCCGCGCCCACGTCTACGTCCTCCACCTGCTCCACCTGCGGTAAACGCTACGAAGGAGGCAGATCCGGGGCCGAGGATGAATCCGATACGAGGAGTCTCCAGCGACGTCACAGCTAGACAGAGGGGCGAAGGCAATAGCAGCTCTGAGAGTGATGATGAGAGTATAGATACTCTGACCACCACAGAAAATCCTGCTTCACTAGTGCGAGGAATACATGAGAGCGACACGCGTCTGATTGAATCCTTAACAGAATTGCAAAAGACATTAGCCAGCTACAAAAGATTTCGAGATAATACTAAAGGTACGAATTTCATCTGCTGTGGAGTTTGACTCTTGCACAGCTTATCGCGAAAGCTTCTAACATCAGAAAAGACACGTCCTCCGTACAGTCTCCAAATTTTTATGCGAGGAGAATCATGGAGGACCTTAGAAACGTCGAGATGGCTTCCAACCACGCGTGGCGTTTCCGTCTAGAATCCTCGCAGAGCGTGTCAGGCCAACTAGAGAGAGCAGCAGAGAATCTTGCAGCTACCGGACGGCAAGCCTTGGAGCTTCCACTGCAAAAGATGGAGACGGAACTGGACAGAATGAACATACACCTCAAAAACCTGATGGATTTGTTACTGGAATCTACGCACGCAATAGTGGAAAAGGCCAAGAAAGAGCTCGAAGATGATCATGGAAAAGAGTCACTCCACGAGCAGCTACAGGACGACTTCAAGTCTCGTCCTCGTGGGGGCGGCAATGATGATGAAAGCTAAACGGAATTCTCGACCGTAGGAACCGAGACGATCTCCCCGGGTCTAACAGAAGCAGGCTACATGACCATGATCCGCTTGCGAGATGCTTTGAACACTTTGCTAAGTATGCTGCAATTATACGAGGACTTCAAGGCCAATTCCGAAGGCGAGCTTCAAGACTTTGTTCTTCTTCGCCTTGATCGCATTATTCTTAGCTAGAAGTCTCCCAATCTTCTTAATTCGACTTTTTGAGTGTTGAGACTGGAACTCTGTTGCGCAACGGCTTTGCGTATGTTGAAAGTCCTTGCTGCGAGAAACGCAATGGATAGGGTACTAAAGTGTAACAGACGTGCTTAGCGACACGAAGACTATCATGATCCATATTGACTTCTGGGAAGAGATCGAAGCATTACTGGAAACGGTAGAGGAGCTTCATCGAAATTGGTGCAACGAATGCGGAGAACCAAAACCGGAAACAGGAGGACAAAGGACATGGATAACATCGGGCGTTGTTGGAAGTGTTGGGAGAATTTGGGAACAGTGCATGATAGAATTGCCGACAACTTGCGACGACAACGAACAAGAGTCATTATTCGTGATCGAAGCGACTGAAACTGTAAAGAGATATCTTGAGGGCACGCTCAAAATAACCGAAGAGGATATTGAACTAGAATTAAAGGAAATACAAGAGACTTTAAGAACAAGATGGCATTGGTTTTACAAAACACATAAGGAGGTTTCGGACGATGAAAAGAGGAAACAGAAAGACGCCATGCCTAGAATTCGCGGAGGAGGTGATGGAAACGATCATATCGACATCGAAGGCATCAAAGTTCGGGATGATGACGATCCAGAAAATAGTGAATTCTCACTTTCGAAGCCCAGTTTCCTTCCACCACAGTCGCGACCAAACCTTGAATGAGAAATCGGTAGGGCAAACTTCGTGGCCGAGCAGTCAACTCCATATCCCGGGCTCCAGCGATAAATTCCAGAACCTGGTGAGCTCGGCAACGCAGAGAGCAAATCTGAGAGTACAGGACCCATCTTAACCGAAACGTTGGAATTGAACGTGCTTGAGGCAACCAAACGGTTCCACCACGACCTGTATACGATACAAAACCTCGTATGGTTTTATGTCGAATATCTACGGCAGTCAAGAAGTGAGTGTTTCACATGCTTGGCTGCTGTCTCTGCCTTCTTTTGCTTCAACTTAGACGCTTTTCGCGTTTGATCCCACAATTTGCCTTGTTCAGAGTCAAAGGTCTACTTACGCATGGTTTCTTTAAAACCCCAATCTAAATTTCTCAATTTCTTGAAACCCCAGACATGCCGTCGTGCATTCTCCAGCAGCATTAGTCAAACAGCCAAGACGGCAAGCCAGTATGCAAAGGAGCCGTTCATTTCAAAAGAGAATGGCGAAATAGTGGCGATCAGGTCAGACGGTGTCAAGAACGCCGGCAGAGCTGTTGCACAAATCTGAGAGACATGGACAATGATATTAAACCCAATGCTTGATTTTTGGACGGCCCGTTGTACTAAACTCAAGCCACAAGAGGTTGTTGAACAGTATCCAGAATCCGAGAAGCGGATCTAGAAGCTGTTGAATTGATTAGCCGCGGAGTTCATTGGAACTCTTCGGCGGTTGGTTCGAAAAGTCTGCGGTGAAATCAATAGATTGGAGAGAGTAATGAGAGCGCGGTGGGACAAGATAGGGAGAATGAACAAGCAAGATTTGGAGGCTAACGGGTATCTATAAGTAGATGTACATACTAGATGCGAGCAATTCCGTGACTGCAAAAAGTGAATCTCGCAGCATGGTGAGGACAGCCTGTGAGAATATGCGTGTCTAATAACTTTCAATACTAAGTATGTCTTCACTTCCCCACATTCGTATATCGAAGATAGCTGCATCGGATCTCGTCAGCTTTTAAGCCTTTACTTAAGCGACAGAAGCAGCAACTCACGGTTTGACCTCCCTCACCTCCCCAAATTTCTTCTTCGCATTTTCCGTCGAGACAGTCGGTGGCACAATCACGTCATCTCCCATAACCCAGTCAATTGGCGTTGTCACGCCCTTCTTATCCCCCGTCTGTACACTGTCCACCACTCTTAACACCTCCCTGGTATTTCTCCCCGTGCTGGCTGGGTACATCATTGTTAATCTGATCTTCTTATTCGGGTCAATAACAAACACGCTACGGATTGTAAAAGCTATGCCTTTCTGGTCGACATTGGTCAGGTCTTGGGAGTCAACCATATCATACTTCCAGGCTATTTCACGAGAGGCGTCGGCAATAATGGGGAAAGTGAGCGTTGTGGAGGCGACTTCGTTGATATCGGAGATCCAGGCATCGTGCGAGGAGAGGTCGTTGGCGGACTTTGAAGAGAGCGAGGGGGTTAGTAGGTGGAACTGTTTTTAAGACTTGATGGAGGGCGGTTGACATACCAAGCCTATAAGCTTCACATCTCTCTTATCAAACTCCGGTTTCAGCTTCGCAAAAGCTCCCAGTTCGGTAGTGCCTATCGAAAGCCGTCGATTAGACTCTTCATGCGAGCGACATGGACTCCACAGTCAATTGTCACACTCACAAACAGGCGTAAAATCCGCAGGATGTGAGAAAAGAATCGCCCATTTGTCGCCGATCCATTGATGGAAATCAATGTCGCCTTGGGTAGTCTTGGCCTTGAAATTCGGAGCTACAGTACCCAGCCGAAGCCATGGTTGTTCTCCAGTAGCAGGCGTTGCGAATGTTCGATGGAGGAGCGTGGGGTTGTGCTGGACACATTGGCGTCGGATGGGATGGTTCAAAGCTGTAAGTGGGCGTGAAGCTGCGCGAGAGAACAAGAATGCCATTATGAATGAGATGTGATATTCGTACGCAGCTTATGGTACATAATTGAGCTTTGTGAAGAAAGGATTTCTGTTGTTCTAAGATCTTTTCCTAGAGAGGGACAAAAGATTGGCACCATCCATTATCTTATCTTGCCTACCTACTCTACCTAAAGCTTCACGTGACAGATTAGGGTTTCGACCTAAACCTTTTATCTCTGAGGTGCTTCTCTATTTTAGTATTGAAAGTACTGTGCCACTTTTTCTATATAAAAAGAATGAAGACATTGCCACTGATCCGCTTCGATACTAGCTGACTATGACTCATGGTTCTGCCAACCGTAAGGTATGTAGTATCCCACCGTCTTCCGCCCCAGTTTTTACTACGTACTCGATCTACCTTACTCAGGACGTTTTCTTAGGAGAAAACTCGCTATTGCCTGCATCACCAAAACCCGTCCTGAATACGGAGATCCATCTGCCAAAGCGACCATAGTTTGAGTATGCGTATCGTAAATCGACGACCCAACGTGTCTGCCCTTGCGGGTGCCGCGAGGAGCTATGGAGACCCGCTATCTAATTCGAGGGCCAGACGCTCGTGCTCATAACCTTTGATGTGACAGTCAGAGCTACAGTAAATGCATTGATGATTCGACATTTTTTAAGAAATAAATAAATGCCTTCGTTTGTCTATTTAAATGGGTGGCTCAATGGGGGAAACGGTTGTTTTCCCCCTGGCATCCTGCAATTCCACTTGGTAGTTGTAGAAAAAGCCAAAAAAAAACTTAGAATAATCCGTTAGAAGATGAGAGCGAAGCTGCTACAGACTGAGTGCCTTTTTTTTTTATTCTAGTAATTTACCTTGAAGTGTTGAGGAAGCCGCTTTCATCACCCCCGATTACTCTAGTGACTTGGCAGTGCAATTTGATCTTTTCTTCTTCTACTTCGTACACATCAGAACAACATTCAAGCATTGATATCATGAATGCACAACCTCAACCACCTCAGCCACGTCAGTCAGATTTCACAGAGCTAGCACAATGCTTCGAACATGCTGCTCGTCAAATATCACAGTTCCCAAACATACCAGCGTTCAACCAAGGCGATATCATCATTACCCAATTACAGAACATCGCTCAAGCTATTGGCGACCTTCGACATGAAATGGGAGCACAATTCGATGCAAGGTAAGAGTGCTATATCTTTTCGATACCATTATTTACTTACAACTATTCAGTGAGGCGAATGCTCTTGCACGACTCCACAATTCCGCTATCAATCGTCTCGACATACCGCTTTATTCAATAAAAGATCGACGAAATAACCCTGTCGATGGATTTCCAGAGAATGATAGAGCGTTAGCGCAGCTTTCCGGTAAGTAATATTCTTCTACTCCTTATATATTTTGTTCTAATTTGTAGCAGGAAATGAGCTTATTACGCTCCTTCAAGCGTTTGGACAAGCTACTGATGGCAATGTCACTGCAAAGCGACAACGCTTTAGACGATTTATCGGGATCGTAACGGAAATCTGAAGCGTTATGGCGGGAAGGGCTGTGGCGAGATCAAACCGAAAGCCCACGTCGAAGTGGTCAGCTTTCACAATTTCGAGTTGTCTATGTGACCATCTGGTCATATAGATAGTTCACAATAACGCGGAGCCCGTGATCTGTTACTCGCACGACCAGCTGGCAACCTCGGGCATAGCTCTTCGTCGCCCATTTTATCGGTGTGATTGCACAATGTACAACTGGTCTACGCGATATACTGTCTAGGATTTTGAGTCGGCGGCTTGCAGCAGGATTTCCTTGAGCTCATCTGACTGAGTATGGAAAGTGGATTCAGGTTACAGCGACTACTAGAATAAACAACAGTGTGGGTTTTTAGCTCTAAGAGCCTGTTTCACGCAGAGAGCTTTTTCATACTACATACATTGTCAGTACGACTCTATGTGTATCTATATATCTAGATAGGTAGTATGCTGTGCTTCATAGTCTTTGACTGCATAAGCACGTTAAAACGAAGAGAGAAAAAGAAAGAAAAAACTACATACTCGATCTACCTTACCTTAGCAGATCAAGGGTAGTAGGTTTTAACGGTTTAAGATCAATCCACTAACATGAACAGTTGACCTCGTAGTATTACCGTTTGATTACGAATTTAAGCGTTTTTCTACGGTTTATTCACAGTTCTTTTGACTGCTTGACGTGTTCCACTGCTGGGTCGATCTCAAACCGTAAAAAGCTTTGGTGTTAGTCCGCTAAGGTACTCAGGACGTTTCCTTAGGAGAAGACTCGCTATTGCCTGCATCACCAAAACCCGTCCTGGATATGAAGATTCATCTGCCAAAGCGACCATAGTTTGAGTATGCGCATCGTACATCGACCCAGCATGTCTGCCCTTGCGGGTGCCGCGAGGAGCTATGGAGACCGTATTGTGGAAATCTTGCAGGATGACTCGCTATCTAATTCGAGGGCCAGACGCTCGTGCTCATAACCTTTGATGTGACAGTCAGAGCTATAGTAAATGCAGCGGGAATGATTGTGGCCAATGCGAGAGGGTTGTCTTAGGCCATGACTGGCTAGCAGCCTGCCGTAACTCCTTTCTGCCGATCCACTGAACAATTAATGGCGCCCTGATATATGTCTAGAGGGGGATGCTTGTACTATTCGGAGGGAGTTGGAATGCGGATTCTGACGTTGCTGTCCTGATTAAGCGTAGGGTGGTAGGTGAGATCGAAAAACTTGTTGGCGAGACGCACGAGGTACGGTAGTTGCGTCGGATGACGACGATCGAATAGAATAACACCTTTGGCGATTGTAACATGATCGATCCATTTATCCGCAGCTCAACATATAATCCCATTACCCTCCACCTCCTCCCTCTTAACCCCCACACCCCCCTCCGTCTTCCTCCTCCTTTCATTCCTCTTCCTCCTCTTCTCCTCCCTCAACTTCTCCTCCTCCTCCCCCCTCTTCACCAACCTCTCCCCCAAATCCACAACCGTATCCGCCCCTATCTTCTCTTCCTCCCTCCTTCTACCCAGGTAAGCCAGCCTCTCCCTCACTTCCTCCAAAGTCGCTCTCCTAACCTCGCCACTCTGGCCCGTATTCACCATATGCTGCCTCGAATTCAAATGATCTACGAATTGCAGGTTATCCTTAAACGTCAGGTCGCAGTCAGCACAGTAGAATCCCGCTCCCCGTCCTCTCTTTCCCGTGGCGGCACCAGCGGGCACGAGAGAGGTTTTGCCGACATGTGCGCTGACATCAAGGCGGTTGGTGCGAGATTCGGTTTCTTTGGCATCAGGAGGAGTGGAGGCGCGGGGAAAGTATTTGCGGCCTTGCGATTTGGCTTCAGCGCGAGCAGCGCCTTCTTCCTTGTATTTTTGCTCCCTGGCTTCGGCTTTGGCGGCATATTCATTACGATCCCAGGTTTTGCGGAAGGAAGTGTCGTTTGCGGAGGCTTTGGGAGGGGCGGACATGGTTCGGTGGGCTTATCGTTAGGGCGTTGTTCGGGTCGAAGGAAGGGGTTTGTATATCTCAGCGATACACATAGCGCGTAGAAGCGATGGAGAGCCTTTGTTGTGTTCCTGATGTTTTGGTCGTTAAGCACGGCGTTACTTTACAAAACAGATAGCGTCAGCTTCAGCCCTACCATAAGGCTCGGCGAAGGAGTCAAAAGGCGCCTGAATGTGAAAGCACCGGGTATAAGTGAGGGTGTTTGAGAAGGGTCTGTTATACATTGGCTGTTTGCTCTTCAATTCATATACGTATTCTCATCGAACGCCACTCTATCTTCCCTTTCCACCGACAGCGATTCTCCCTCAATCGTTGATCTAACCACTCCGGGTCATCGTCCCATTCCCACTACTCATCATCTCACTTCCACCACTCATACTAGGATTTCCTCCGCCCATTTCATCCCTCCTCACCAGCGCCAGCAACGAGAAATGTCCTCCAACCACAGGCCGGGCATTGAAGTAGATCGGCCCAGGACTCGCCGGATAACTCCCTGTGTCGATGGTCTCATACAAGTCTGTAAACGGCCTATCCGTACTCGTGCTATTCAGCCAGTACGCAAGAGCATTCACAAATAGGCGTCTAGTGCTAGGAGAGCAAGTAGCGGCGGTCCACATTTCCCAGTCAGATTTGGTGTAGGAGTGGCGATTATCGAGAGGAACACCGAAGAGTTGGGAGACGGTGGGGTACCAGGCGGATTGCATGGAGTAAAGGGATTGAGGGATGAAGTTTAGGCCGAGCAAGACGTCCGGGTAGGTGTTGTAGAGGAGGCCATAGGAGGAACGCCATTGGTAGGATAGGAGCGTATGCTTCTCTGTGGGGTCAATGGCCAGGGATCTCCACTCAGAGTAGTAAGATTGAGCGGTTTGGGAATAGTTAGACGAAGAGGCAGAGTCGGAGGCGATGGTTGCGACGGACTCCATGCAGCGCAGGCCAACGATGCCTTTGATTGCGAGATTTGTTTGGTTGACAAGTTGGCCGGCGAAGTCGTCAGTAGAAAGTTGGAGACCGGGTAGGAGAGAGTATTGGCGGAGGTATTCGGCAAACTGTTGGAGCTTGGGGTAGTGTTGATTGATGAAGGCGGAGTTGTTCGAGAACCTGGGGTATAGTTAGCATATGGCGCTTCCTATTCCTGGAGATGGCGGTATCTCTTCTGCCAAAATGGAAGCAAATTCGAGTGGGAAAGCTACGAATCGAAGTGCAACTTACTTGTAGTATGCGTAAGTCATGATGATCATGTTGCCGCTCTCTTCCACAGGCATATACTCGTCATTGCCTTCCACATGGCCAGTAGCGTTGGGGAAATGACTGCCGAGGTCATGCATGCAGTAGCCGTTGGGATAGAATCCCCCTTCTTGGTTCTGGAACAAAGGCTCAAGGTTGTATCTCAGTAGCTCAGGATTGGCATAGAGGAAGAATGGCATCGCGGGGTACATGACGTCCACGGTGTTAACATTTCCATCTGAGGAAATTTCTTTTTGGAACATCAGAGGCTCAGAAGTATTGGTGCTCATATTCGAGGACCCGCCTGAAGGGCGTTCAGTCAAGACGTAAGCTCCCATGATTTGACGGGTTGAAAGCGCTACAATCGAATAGTATGACTCGGCTTCGCTGACGTCAGGAATGGCAACTCCACTAAAGTTATCAGGATTGAGGAATCCATAAGAGTTCGTCGGGTCAAAGATGTACTGCTCAGAGTATTGAGATGTTCCGTTGTGGTATCCTGCCATGCCGTTGGCATATGAAGGAGGCGCACTGGGAGTACTATTGCTGTAGACAATGGCGTTGTTCGAGTTGTAGTATGTATCAACATCCGCCTTTAGCTGAGCTTCCCATTGCGCTGCTAGTTGTTGCGTTTGCGAGAAATCATTGAAGTGAAACTGAATCATCTGGAAGATGTCACCGTAGCAGTGGTTCCACCATGGCTGCAATGGAATGACACCCTCAGCTGTTAAATACCGTATCATAGGCTGCTGGACTGATCCTATGGTGTACATCGCAGATGCCGAGGAAACCGAGCCAAAGTCGTGAGCATACGCAAACACAGGCTCATGGGAGCCAAATCCACGGTAATTCGAGTCTACAACATCTTGCAGCGAGTGCTGCATGACGTAGTTGTACCTTAGATCGCTAGAGTAGCCGCTTTGAAAACTGAAGTTCTTCGCGTTCATCGGGCTCGATGAATAAGTGAAGTTACCCCATAGAGGAAAGTCATTTTCTTCCGCAAACTCGTATGGATGTGCCAGATGGATCATCCTGGGAATATATTAGCACAAAGACTTCAACTAAATCAACATCTTAGGTCTTACCAGCTGTAGACAGATGAGCTATTTCCACTAGCACTCCCATTAGCAAGCTCGGATCCTTGGTACATGTTCCATTGTACTGTTGCGTTGGACTCGTAGGCAATCCATGCAGCATTCACATCGCTGTACATTTGAACGCTATGCGTGGCATTGTCTGTTGATCGCACACTAGTGGTTAGGTAGCTGAGTGGGATACTAGTCCGGCATAAATCCTGGGGTAAGACAGACGATAAAAAGCTGGCGGTAACCTCGACAGGGCCTACAGCGAATGTAAAGTTCGAGTATTGGGAGTCGTAAGATACTGCCAGAGGCGTTGCGGTTTTCAGATTCGGTAGCGTTGGGACTGTCCTTGAACCCGTCCCCAGATATTCATACGTGATGCCATCGACAGTAACCATCTATCAACATTTAGCGGTTGTTGGGATAGCCACACACGTATCGGAGCTCACCCCTTCCCACCCAAGCGGAGGGCCAGGCCTTGGGTAGCCAGTCAGTATCCGTATGTAACTTATCTCACAAGACTTGTTCATACCAGAAAATGACACCATTGGTGTTCAATGTACCATTGTTCGATGTAGACGACCAGGCATTAGTGTATGGCGACCTGACGGCCAGTGGAATGGCTGGAGGTCTGGCTGGGGAGTAGGATGGAAGAGTGTGCCTAGGGTGATGACGATTATTTCAACCGAACGAGAAGGACCATGTTCGGCTTCTACCCACCCATTGGAATCCTTAGCAGAGATGTAGACGATCTGACCAACTGCGACAGTTGCGCCAAGAGCCACGAGAAGTGTAGATGCAAACATTTTGGCAACAGTGCAATTTCCAGATATTGAAAACCTTGACTACCGACTTCCCAGAAGCCATCGGGAGCGGACCCAACGGCTTTATGCCCTTCATCAGGCCGGATAAAGGCTACCCACGGCGCACTCCGGTTACGATGATCACCCGCAATAATTGCCCAGCTGAGAGCTCATCGCAATTGAGGTGACGCAGCGAAATTAGAAGAATTGCGGGGGAAGCATGAACTGAATTCGGATGCTTGTCAGTTGCGGCAGCCCTACTTTAGAACAACAATCGGGTCTGCCAAGGTGTCAACCAACGTCGAACCGGCTTGGCTGATGGCCCATGGTGGAAGTCGCGGTCAAGGGATGAGTCTTTTATCAAAACAGGGAAATAGAGGGTTGAATGGAAGGCCAAACAACTTGAAATTGAAGGACAAGAGAAAGCTCTGCCTTTCATTGAACATCCATGAAGATGCACACAACAATAAGGTATACGTCCACCGTTCTCTAAATCGCTAGCTGAGCTATGTCTAAGCGGGGTATGATTGACTAGAAACAGAATATCTATGGGCAGACAAACATGGATCTAATGTACGTTCGGAGTATGAGCCGAAGCACTCCTTACCTACTTGCCTCAGGACCTCAGACGTGTTACAGTGGCTAAGCCCCTTCGGGTTAGCCTCTTCCCCTCAGTCCCTTTGGGTTAGCGACCCTCTGGATGACTTCGCAGCCTACGGGTAACCCGAAGGGGTTTAGTTGCATTTACACGTCTGAGGTCCTGAGGCAATACCTTACCTTCAGGAAGCTCCCAACTTGCAGGTAATGCGTCCGATTTGAGATACCTTAGTCTTGACGTCGTTTCACGAGGCCTTCTCATTGGTTATCTTTACTCTTGAGCAGGCTAATTCTCAAAGCGATTCAATGCAAGTGTGGACTTGGCAGTCGGGATGGCCTGACCCTTGATAGCAGATACCCCACCAAGCCAGCAGATACCTCAAGGTAAGGTTCCATCACAACAGCGTTCATACATTCTTTGTATCCGGGAAGAGAGAGGCTGCAGATATGGCGGCAAAACAGCAGACAAAGGAGGCAGAATGGATGTCATGGATGTAATAGAGGATCGGACCCCCTGGGATTCTGATTCCTCATGCAAAACTACAACAGCTTACCTATCCCATGCGTAAGGATCACTGAAGATACCAACCATAACCCACTCAGCACTACGCACTCTCCACCAATGGCCCCCCCATCAAAACGCGGCCTCTGCTGGCCATCCACAAACACCGACCCAATCATCACCTTCACCAAACCCCCCTCCAAAATCTCCTGGTTCTACAACTTGTCCCCGAACCCAAACCTCCAGCCCTCCTCCCTCGATTTCATCCCCATGCAGTGGAACGACGTCAACATCGAGTCACTCGGCAGCAAAGCAGCCTCCTCCCCCGCAATCCTAGCCTTCAACGAGCCCGAACTTCCCTCCCAATCCAACATGCCCGCTACCCTCGCCGCCGAAAAATGGCTCCAACACATCCAGCCCCTGCGCCAGCTCGGAATCCGCTGCGGCAGCCCCGGCATCTCGTCCGCCCCGCAGGGCGTCGACTGGCTCCTGGAATTCACGCGGCTGATACGCGCAGGCCATAGCGACGTGGATTTCTGGGCCGTGCACTGGTATGGCGAAACGCTGGGGCAGTTCTATGACTACATCTGGAGCACGCATCATCGGCTGGGAGCGGAGAAGCCGGTGTGGATTACCGAGTTTGCGAGTACGAATTGGAGCGTGGAGAGTCCGTTGGGGAGGGAGCATGTGGAGGGGTTTGCGAGGGAAAGTTGTGCATATTTGGATACATTGGAGTGGGTGGAGAGGTATGCTTGGTTTGGGCCTATGAGGGATTGTGGGACAGTGGGGAGGTGGGCGGTTATGTTGGATGGGGAGGGGAAGTTGACCGAGTTGGGTAGGACTTATATGACTGGCTAATTCGATGTTGTGAATGGACCTTACACAACTTTAGTCAGTCACGGGCTAGATCGATAGAGATCGTGGTACTAACGACGCTGCCGACCTTGACGCGAACACCATATTGAATTCAACCACCTTTTCAAAATCCAAGAATACAACTTCCAGAAACAACTCCGTTTGCTTCCGCTCAGTTTGGCCCTCCCATGAAATCAGTTTGCAATCAGTGAGACGGCAATTGCACGAGACATGCCAGTGAGAGGTCTAGCTGGCTGGTCTTCATCTAGATAACATTCAGATACACCGCGCGCCCTGCATGTCCCGGCAGATCGCCATTACGGGGGTGAACGTACGCTCCTCCTCCTCCTTCTTCTCCGCCTGCATAATCTATCGCGAGACGGAACTTTTTTTTTTCTCACTCATTCGTGCGGTGTGTTAATTTCATTGCGTTCGTGACTAGGAGACGGGGGTTTGATTTGACTGTAGTCTGCTCGGCGCTACAGTAGCTGCTGTGGTCGCGTGGGATCGTTAGTTAGGCAGGGGGTGTTTATGTTTGCTTTGTTCGCCAACGTACGTGGTTTTTTTTTTTTGGACGGGGGCGATTGGAATAAGGTTGTTGCAGAGCAGGAGGTGATGGGGTGCCGTGGTTTTGCGATGCGTGGTTCGTGGACGGATTGAGGGGCGGAGTTGTTGGTGTCTGGGGAAATTGCCATTGCCTTGGAA
>JAABUH010000675.1_pt1 | contig 45668 bp, 42 predicted proteins | sample 5559121 | NCBI WGS metagenome assembly JAABUH01 (sample SAMN10711871, study PRJNA513364) | rock metagenome | isolation source: Antarctica rocks | place: Antarctica: Victoria Land, Battleship Promontory nord | collected 2015-12-28
TGTCGTCAATCACCACGTAGATCCCTATAATGTGTTCGGCGGTCATCATCCTTCTCCCCTCTCACTGCTGTCTTTCAACCACAGTGAAGCGGGTTTCGATGATGACCGCTAACTAGCAATCACGGTAACTCTTGCTCGTCTTAATAGTGTCTCTACTATGCGCTAATTCAACGGCGCGGGGGGACCATGCATACCGCGGAGGACCCTGGCACCACCAGTAGTTTACCGCACGCCAACAGGATGTCGCCGCGCGAGGGGTCTGGCGCGGGGTGCGCTATGCTGACAGAGATGCAGGTGTGCGAGCGGAGCAAGTGTGAGAGGAGCGACGACAACGTATGGACGACAGTCACGATAGCGGCGCGAATTATTTGGAGTTAGCCGACTGGCGTCGCCGCGTGGCGCAGCTCTACGTGGAGGTGCGCAACCTGCAGAAGATCTATGGTCCGTTCTCGCCCTCGGCGGCGCACGACCAGTGGCGCGCGGTGCGCGAACAACTGTACCGCGAGCATCCGCAGTCGCCGGTCCCGCCCGCGGAGAGGGCCGGCTTCGCCGCGCGCCACTTCCCGTACGACCCGGCGTTGCGCTTCACGCTCGCGCTCGTGCCCGACGCCTCCACCGACGCCTCCACCGACGCCTCCACCGACGCCTCCACCGACGCCTCCACCAGCGCGCCGCCCGGCGGCGCCGGCGGAGGCGTCCCGGGTGGTCCAGACGCCAGGGTCCCGACCAGCGGCGGCGGGGCGATGGGGGTGCGCCGCATTGGATCACTCGACGTGCCATTCCCGGCGGGCCAGCGCCGTCTCGCCCTGTACTGGCTGGAAGGCTACGCGGGCGGCGTGTACCTGCCGTTCCGCGACGGGACCAACGGCGCCGAGACCTACGGCGGGGGGCGTTACCTGCTCGACGCGGCCAAGGGCGCCGACCTCGGAGGCGACCCGGTGAGTGGCGTGGTCGTGCTCGACTTCAACTTCGCCTACCACCCGTCGTGCGCCTTCGATCCGCGCTACATCTGCCCGCTCGCGCCGCCGGAGAACGCGCTCGACATCCGCGTCGAGGCCGGGGAACAGCTTACTCAGTGATCCGTCTCACCGCCGATTTGTGCTTTCCAAAATATAGTGGTGAACTGAAGATAAAGCCGAGACAACAGCGCGTACGAGCAGGAGGGCACTATGACCATGGCCACGGCGCAAATACCGGCCGAGACGGGCAAAGACGGCGCTTTCGTCCGCCAGCAAAACGCTTTCCGGGACCGCATCAGCGCGGACGGCTCCAGCGGCTACAAGGCCGAGCCCGGACGCTACCATCTCTACGTCTCGCTGGCCTGCCCCTGGGCGCACCGCGCGGTCATCGTGCGCCGGCTGATGGGGCTCGAGGGCGCCATCTCGCTCTCGGTCGTCGACCCGATCCGCGACGAGCGCGGCTGGGCCTTCCGCGACGGACCCGGCCACTCCGCCGACCCCGTCAACGGCTTCCATTTCCTCTCCGAGGCCTACCTCGCTACCGACCCCGGCTTCGAGGGTCGCTACACCGTGCCCGCCCTGTGGGACCGCGCCACGGGGCGCATCGTCACCAACGACTACCCGGCGCTCACCACGATGTTCGAGACCGAGTTCGCGGGTCTCGCCACGACAGGGATCGAGTTGTACCCTGCGCGCTTACGCGACGAGATCGACGCGGTCAACCAGGTGGTCTACGAGGACGTCAACAACGGCGTCTACAAGGCTGGCTTCGCCGCCACGCAGGAGGCCTACGAGGAGGCCTTCGACAGGCTCTTCGCCCGGCTCGACTGGCTCGACGAGCGGCTATCGGGCCAGCGATACCTGGTGGGAGACCAGGTGACCGAGGCCGACGTGCGCCTGTTCACCACGCTGGTGCGCTTCGACGCGGTCTATTATGTCCACTTCAAGTGCAACCTGCACCGCCTAATCGACTATCCCAACCTGTGGCCTTACGCCCGCGACCTGTTTCAGACGCCCGGCTTCGGCGACACGGTGGACTTCGACCATATCAAGCGCCACTACTACATGACGCACGACAAGCTCAACCCGACGCGCCTCGTGCCCAAGGGTCCCGCCATGGACTGGCTCGCCCCGCACGACCGCGCCCGCGCCGGCCAAAAGTAGGTAGCGATTGGACACGTGGAACTGGCCTATTCGCGGGATTGCATGCTATAAGCGCCGCGCCGTGACGCGCCGTGACGTGCCGCGCCGTGACGCGCGGTCCCCACGCTGGTTTGTCATGTCCTTGCCCTGGAAAGAGATTTTATGGGCGCGATGAGCGCACGGCAGACACCCGACGAAGAGACCCTTGCTACGTTGACCCGCGGCATGCTCGAGGCGCTCGGCGAAGACCCGGCGCGCGAGGGGCTCGTGGACACGCCGGGGCGCGTCGCCCGCTCGCTGGCCTACCTGACCTCCGGGTACGGCCACGCGCTCGAGAACGTCGTCGGAGACGCGCTCTACGCTGAGGATTACGACGAGTTGGTGCTCGTGCGCGACATCCCGTTCTACTCGCTCTGCGAGCACCACCTGCTGCCCTTCTTCGGCGCGGCGCACGTGGCCTACCTGCCGCGCGGGTGCGTAATCGGGCTGAGCAAGCTGCCGCGCATCGTGGAGATGTACGCGCGCCGGCTGCAGGTGCAGGAGCGGCTGACGCGCGAGGTCGCCGCGGCCGTCGACACGGCGCTGCGCCCGCGCGGAGTCGGCGTGGTGATCGAGGCCGAGCACCTGTGCATGTCCATGCGCGGCGTACAGAAGCCGGGCAGCCGCACCGTCACCAGCGCCTTGCTCGGCGAGATGGATAGCGATCCGGCGCGGCGCGCCGAATTCCTTGCGCTCGTCCGCCGCTGACGCGTATCGCGCGCGGCGCGGACCCCACGTGCCGCCCCTCTTCAGGCTACTCCAGGCGTCGCCTCCCCAATTCCTCCCGGCCGGGCTATCCCACGGTAGACATTGGTACCAATTTCCCCGCTGGCTCCTTTTTTGCGCCCACTCCGGCATTGATTGTGCTTAAATGCTTGTGCGCGACGATAAACAGCTAAATGAAGCAGGTATGCGGCTCGATACAGCGGTCGACGGGCCTGGCCAGCCCCACGCACGCCGCTATCCCGGGCGCGACACGCCCAGCACGACCACGACCGGCACGACCACAACAATCATCGAACGATAGACAGAGACAGAGACAGAGAAAGGGAAAGGGGAAACCAATGCGTCACCGTCCCCGCCGGTTCCTCGCCGGCGCCGCCGTCGCCACCCTCCTCGCGACCGGGTCGCTCGCGGCGCCCGCCGGCGTCAACGCCGGCGCCGATCACTCCCACGTCAACAGGGCGGCGACCGACGCGCGCTTCGGCGTCGACGAAACGTTCCCGCAGGCCGATCAGGCCGACGCGCTCGGCGCCCGCTGGACGCGCGTCCCCTTCATCTGGAACTACGTCCAGCCGACCGGACCCGCGTCGTATAACCCCTTCGTGCTGGGCAACCACGGCTCCGACGCGGTCATCGACACGGAGATCGCGCGCGGCCGTACCCCCGTCGGGCTGCTCCTCGGCACGCCCCCCTGGGCCCGCCAGGTCCAGTCCTGGGGCGAGGCCTCGGTCCCCGTCAACATCGACAAGCCCTGGACCGACCCTAAGAACTACTGGGCGGCCTACTGCTACCGCATGGCCAAGCACTACGCCGGGCGCATTGACCAGTGGATCATCTGGAACGAGGTCAGCATCCCGACGGGTAAGAACGGCCAGGCCGGCCAGTGGACCCAGTGGCGCGGCACGCCCGCGCAGTACGCGCGCCTGCTCCAGGTCGCCTACCAGGCCATCCACGCCGCCAACCCCAAGGGCAAGATCGTCCTCTACGGCGACCCCTACTGGTACGACCACGGCGCGTTCCTGACCACCATCCTCGACCTCCTGGCCAAGGCCGACCCCACGAACAAGGACCACGGCTACTTCGACGCGGCCAACCTGCACCTCTACATCGGCGCGCCCAGCTTCTACTGGATCATCTCCGACCTGCGCGCCAAGCTGCGCGCGCACGGCTGGGGCGACAAGCAGGTCTGGGTCAGTGAGACCAACGTCGAGCCGTATGACGACCCCTCGCACAAGGTGGCCGTGGACCAGTTCCGCGTGACCATGGACGAGCAGGCCGGCTTCCTCGTCGACGCCTTCGCGACCGACGTCGCAGCCCGGGTCGACCGCGTCGAGATCTACCGCATGTTCGACGGCAAGGAAACGACCGACGGCCTCGCCGCGCTCGGCCTGATCAGCAACCGCGTCGTCGACGGCCAGCATGTGCTGCGCCCGGTCGGCCGCGCCTTCAAGTTCCTGGTCAAGCTGCTCAAAGGCGCCGCGGGCGGGTCCTACACGAAGGGCGAACTCTACCCCGACCCCTACATCGGCGGCAAGGCCGGCGTGTTCAAGGTCGTGACGGCCAAGCCCGGCGCGCGCATCACCGTGCTCTACAATCAGTTGGGCGCGCACCCCGCGTACACGCCGCCCTACCACAGCGACCCGCAGACGCCCGGCGTCCAGTACGACGCGAAGGACTTCATCGTCTTGCCGCTGCGCGACGCGCAGGGCGTGCGCTACGACCGCGCCGCGACCGCGACCTACACCCTCGCGGCGACCGCCCACGAGGCGACGGTCTACGACAAGTACGGCAACGCCACCACCCTGCGGGAGGGCCAGACCAGGGCTATCAACACCCACGACACGAACCCCGATGGGACGCCGGTCGCGGGCCTGGCGCGGACGACGATCAGCCTGACGCACGGCGTCTACACCGTGCAGCTGCGCGGCGGCCGCACCTACTCCAACCCGGCCGACCCGCGCATCCCCACCGTCGGCGGCGACCCCGTCGTCATCGTCGAGAAGACGGGCGCGCAGGGCGGCGCCCGCTAGACACGACGCACGGGCTAGAGAAGCGCGGACGGTGTAGGATATTAACCCTTCAGCGAGCGCATCTCCTCGTCCGTGAGCGTGATGGCCGCCGCGGCGACGTTCTCTTCGAGGTGCGCGACCGAGGAGGTGCCGGGGATCGGCAGCATCACCGGCGAGCGCCGCAGCAGCCAGGCCAGCGCGAGCTGGCCCTGCGTGGCATTGTGCGCCTTGGTGAGTTGGTCCAGCGGCCCGCCCGAACGTGTCAGCGGCCCCGCGGCGAGCGGAAACCAGGGAATGAACCCGATACCCTCGCGCTCACACTCGTCGAGCACGTCCTCGGAGGCGCGATCGGACAGATTGTAGCGGTTCTGCACCGAGGCGATGGGCACGATAGCCCTTGCCCGATTCAATTGGTCGACGTCGACGTTGGAGAGGCCGACATGGCGAATCTTGCCCTCCTTCTGCAGGTCGGCCAGCGTGCCGACCGACTCCTCGAAAGGCACGTCGGGGTCCGGACGGTGGAACTGATAGAGGTCGATGCGCTCCAGGCGCAGCCGGCGCAGGCTGCCCTCGATGGCGTCGCGTAGGTGCGCGGGATGCCCGTTGGAGGACCAATTATCGGGGCCGCCGCGCAGCAAGCCGCCCTTCGTGGCGATGACGAGGCCCGCGGGGTAGGGCGCGAGCGTTTCGCCGATCAGGCGCTCGGACACGTCGGGGCCGTAGGCGTCCGCCGTGTCGATGAAGTCGACGCCGAGCTCGACGGCGCGGCGCAGCACGGCTTTGGCCGCCTGCTCGTCCTTGGGTTCGCCCCAGACACCCTCGCCGGTCAGACGCATCGCCCCGAAGCCCAGGCGGTTGACGGTCATGTCGCCGCCGAGGGTGAACGCGCCGCTGGCTGAGGCGTTGGGTGGGCTGCTGGTGGTCATGATTAGCCTTTCCTCTTATCGATGAATTGGGACAGTCGTGGGGCCGGGTTAGTTGTCCGTGCCCTGCGCGAAATTGTGTTGCAAGGCGTGTGCCCCGCGACATGCTACAATGCGTGCGACTGGCGCCTAATATCCAACCCTTGCCGTCGCGGTGCTATAACGAATGCTACTATCCCACCTGCGCTCCGCCCTCGCCGAGGCCACGTCCCTCGGCCCGCCCGATGCCGATACGACCGAGATCACGGGCATCGCCTACGACTCGCGTACCGTCGCGCCCGGCAATCTCTTCGTGGCCCTCCCGGGAGCGCGCGTCGACGGTCACCGCTACATCGAGGCGGCCGTGGCGCGCGGCGCTGCCGCCGTGCTCTGCCAGTATCCGCCCGGGGACGATCCGCCCGTGCCGCACCTGCTCGTGCCCGACGCGCGCGCGGCCATGGCCGATGTCGCGGCCCGCCTCTATGGCGACCCCTCGGAGAAGCTCGACATCGTCGGGGTCACGGGGACCGACGGCAAGACGACGACCGCCTTCCTGCTGCACGCCGTCTTGCAGGGCACAGGGCGCCGCGCCGCGCTCATCTCGACGGTGGCCTTCCGCGTCGGCGACCGCGAGGAGTACAACGCCTCGCGCCAGACCACGCCCGAGTCGCCCGACGTGCAGCGCCTGCTGGCCGAGGCCGTGGCGGCCGGGTGCGCGCACGCCGTGATCGAGAGCTCCAGCCATGCCCTGATGCTCGATCGTCTGCGCAACTGCCATATGGACGCGGGCGTGTTCACCAACCTGACCCCCGAGCACCTCGACTTCCACGGCACGCTCGAGGAGTACCGCGCGGCCAAGGCGCGCCTGTTCCAGGGATTGGGGCATGACAGCCGCAAGACGGCGCCCAGGGTCGCCGTCCTCAACCGGGACGACGGTAGCTACGCGTACATGGCGGAGGCTAGCGCCGCGCCGGTCCTGTCGTACGGGCTCGGCCCGCGCGGCGATGTGCGCGCGCACGACCTCGACGTGTCGGTTGACGGCATACGCTTCCGGGCCACCACCCCGGCCGGCGAGGCCTGGGTGCGCAGCCCCATGATCGGGCGCTTCAACACGCACAACCTGCTGGCCGCGCTCGCCTACGCCGTCGCGCAGGGCATCGCTCCGGGCGAGGCGGCGGAGGCGCTCTCCACGGTGCGCGGCGTGCCCGGCCGCATGCGGCGCGTGGATGCGGGCCAGACGTTCACGATCGTGGTCGACTACGCCCACACGCCCGACAGCCTGATCAAAGTGCTCGACGAGTTGCGCGGCGTCACCACGGGCCGCCTCATCGCCGTCTTCGGCGCGGCCGGCGAGCGCGACCGGGGCAAGCGCGCGCCGATGGGCCGCGCCGCCGCCGAGCGCTGCGGACTCGTAGTGCTGACCGACGAAGACCCGCGCCTGGAGGACCGCCTGGCCATCATCGAGGAGATCGCCGCCGGGGCGCGCGGGGCGGGCGCGCGCGAGGGCGACACGCTGCTGATACGCCCCGACCGGCGCGACGCGGTGCGCGCGGCGATCGGGGCGGCGCGGCAGGGCGACACGGTCCTGCTGGCCGGCAAGGGGCACGAGAGTTGCATCATCGTGGGCACGGAACAAATACCCTGGGACGAGGAAGATGAGGCTCGCGCGGCGGTCGCCACGCTGAAAGTAGGATCGTAGATGGACACATCGGCCCCGGCCCCAGCCCCGGCCCCAGCCCCAGCCCCAGCCCCAGCCCCAGCCCCAGCCCCAGCCCCAGCCCCAGCCCCAGCCCCAGCCCCGGCCCCGGCCCCGGCCCCGGCCCCCACAATGCCGCACAGGGCGACGCCGACGCGCGCGACAGTCATCTTCAACCCGACGGCCGGACGGCATCAGGCCGATGTCGAGGCGGCCGAGGCATTCCTGACTGGGCACGGCTGGTTTGTTCGCTGCGAGCGAACCGGCGAGAAGGGCGACGGGACGCGCCTGGCGCGCGAGGCCGCCGCGCGCGGCGACGACGTGGTCGTGGTGGCCGGTGGCGACGGCTCGATCAACGAGGCGATCCAGGGCGTGGCCGGGACGGGCACGGCGCTGGGCGTGCTGCCCCTCGGCACCACCAACGTGTGGGCGCGCGAGGTGGGCGTGCCGGCCGATGACGTCGCCAGCGCAGCCGCGATCCTGGTGGACGGCGACCGTCGCGCCATCGATCTCGGCCGCGCCGGCGATCGTTTTTTCCTGCTGATGGCCGGTCTGGGCTTCGACGGCGCCGTCGCCGGCGCGGTCAACCTGCGCCTCAAGCGTCTGCTCGGCCGCGGCGCCTATGGGCTCACCGCGGCGGCGCAGGCCCTGCGCTACGAGGGTCCCGAGATCGTGCTGGAGATGGACGACGAGACCGTGCGCTGTCGCCTCCTGCTCGCCGTCGTGGGCAACACGCGCCGCTACGGCGGGGATTTCTCGCTCACCGCGCGGGCCATCGCCGACGACGGGCTGCTCGATGTGGTCGTTTTCGAGGGCCGGCGCCCCTGGGAGGCCACCCCGCGCGCCGTGTCCCTGTTGCTCGGCCGCCGCCTAACCCCGGCCAGCCCGAACTACTACCGCACGCGCCGGCTGCGCGTCACCTCCGCGTCGGCGCTGCCGGCGCAGATTGACGGGGACCACGTCGACTTGGGCGCGCCGCTCGATATCGTCGCCGCCCCCGCCGCCCTGCATGTGATCGTGCCGCGCGCCGGGCTCTCTCCCCTCTTCGGCAAGCCACCCTTACCCGCGCCCACGCTTTCTGGAGATACCGATGCGACCTAATCCTTTCTTGCTCGCCCCCCTGTGCCTCGGCCTCGCCGTCGCTATCCTGCTGCTCACTCGATCCACGCCCGCGCCCGGCGTGTCCGTAGCAAGGCCCACGGCGCCGCGCATCGCCGTCGCTGCGCCGACCCATCGTCCGTCCTACGCCGCCGATCCGTCGCGCATTGCGGAAGGGATGGAGCGTGACGCGGGGACACGCCTTAGAGGATTACTCGCCCCGGTCGGGCGCGGCGTAGCGACGACGGCGGCACGGGCGGCACGGGCGACGACGGCGGCACGGGCGACGATGGCGCGCCCGGCGCTGCAGCGCGACGCCGCGCGCCTCTCTCGCTGGGCGGACGGTCGCGCCGGTGTCGCGCGCACAGGTATCGTCGCGGCGGCCGGCGCAGCGGGGGCGCGGGCTAATACGGCGAGAGCCGCGCTGGCCCGGCTCGACGCCCGGCTGCAGGAGGGGCAACACCGGGGCAGGGCGCTGCTGCGATCCTCGCTGCAACAGGCGGGAACGCGTATACAGGCTGGCATCAGGGGGGGCATCCAGGCCGACGCGCGAGCCGTAGCCAGGGCCATGAGGACGGCGCCGTGGAGCCGCTAGGGCGCCGGATACAGAGGCTGATCGAGGAGAGCACGGGCTACCGCGTCGCCATCACGCCCCTATCCGAGGGCGGCCTGCAGGCCCAGTTGCGCGACCCCGACAGCGGCGCGTCCGGGGCCGTGCGCGCCGCCACGCTGCCGTGCCCGTCCGAGTCCACGGCCATGGTCGCCCTTATGCAGGAGGTGGCGCAACACCAGCGCGTCCTGATCGGGCCGGAGAAGCTCGGGGCGCTCATCGCGGCATATCAGGAGATGCTCGGCGCCTACCACGAGGACAAGCTCGTGGGCGGTACTGGGAGCGCGGGCGCCTCGCCCGTCCCCGCGCGCCAGGGGACGGACGAGCCCCCGCCCGGCGCCGGGCGGGGGCTGGACGCCACCTTCGCGGCGCTCGGGCTCGACCCTTTCGGGGGGTCGGTACAGATCGTGGACGCGCGCGCGGCGCTGGCGCTGGAGGGCGCGGCGGCCGGGGATGCGCTGCAGTCGCGCTGGGTCGGACCGTCGATCCGCCTGCTGGACGCGCAGACGCCGCTCGTGGTCAGCCTGCGCCACGACCCCGCGGCGCGGCCGCGCGTCGTCGACTGGTTGACCACGCGCTACCCCGCCGCGCACCCCGTGGTGTTGGTCGATACTACCAGTGGCGAGACGACGGCCTTATCGCTCGGCGAGGTCGCCGCCCTGGCGGACGAGGCGCGGCACGACGCGCTCTACCTGCCGCCGCTCGACCCGCTCGACGACCTGCGCGCGCCCAATACGCTCGGCTACATCACCGCGCGGCTGCGCGCTCCGGGTGGCTGCCCCTGGGACCGTGAGCAGACGCCCCTGTCGCTGACCCCCTACATGCTCGAAGAGGCCTACGAGGCGGTCGACGCCATAGAGCGCGGCGACACGGTCGACACAGTCGAGGAGTTGGGCGACGTGCTCTTGCAGGTCGTGCTGCACAGCCAGCTCGCCGAGGAGGAGGGACGTTTCAACCTCGCCGACGTCGCGGCGGAGGTCAACGCCAAGTTGGTGCGCCGCCACCCGCACGTCTTCGGCGACGTCTCGGTGAGCGGCTCCTCCGAGGTGCTGCGCAACTGGGAGAGCATCAAGCGGGCCGAGAAAGGCGCGCGGCGCACGTCTATGCTCGACGGCGTCCCGGGGGCGCTGCCCGCGCTCTTGCTGGCGCAGACGATCGGGCGCAAGGCGGCCAAAGTCGGCTTCGACTGGCCCGACGTAGCGGGGACTCTGGACAAGGTGCGCGAAGAAGTGGACGAAGTCGCGGCCGCTGGGACCGGCGAGGAGCGCCGCGAGGAGCTCGGCGACCTCCTGCTCGCCCTCACCTCGGTCTGCCGCCACCTCGACGTCGACGCCGAGCAGGCGCTGCGCGCGGCCGCGCGCAAGTTCGAAACGCGCTTCCGCCGCGTCGAAATCCTCGCCCGCGAACGCAATCTTGACCTCTCGGCCATGCGCATCGACGGTCTGGAAGCCCTGTGGCAGGAGGCTAAAGCAGCGCCATTCACGGAAGCCTGAGCCGGCCGAAGAGTTTATACGGGCGTGGGACGCGGGCGAGATCAGCAATGAGCCCGAGCGCACCGAGGTCACGGCTGTCGCCTTGTTGCTAGGCCTCGGTCGCTACGGTCTTGACTGCTAAGACTGCGCGCCAATCGCTGCGAGAGATAATTCAGCGTCGACAACGCTCCATGATAAACAGACCTCGTTACCGATCGGGCGACGGCTCCAGCGGGTGTGACTAGCGCAGGGGAACGGCGTCGCCCGTCCGCCGATCTCTATGACATGAGTTCGTGCGCTTGTCCGCGCGACCCTGGGGAACGGCGTCGCCCGTCCGCCGATCTCTATGACATGAGTTCGTGCGCTTGTCCGCGCGACCCTGTCGTGCCATAATAGGGCTACCCTGGCGACAAACGCACCCCCATGACCAATGATGATACCAATGGAGAGGATGGATCGTGGCCACACTTGAAGCGTTGACCAAAGGGGCGCGCGTCCGCGGGATCGTGCCTGATACGGCCGTTTCCGTGGTGGACGCCAGCTGGTTCGGCAACAGCGCCATCCAACTCACTTATCGCGTGGAGGAAACGGGTACGGTAGCCCAGCGCCTGCTCTATCGCGGCGACGAGTCGACTCTGCTGGTCGCTGAGGAAGGGGCGACGTGGGCCTTCGACGGCGATGGATCGCTCTACCGCCTGGTGCTGGAAGCATATCGCATCCGCCTGGCCTTCCCGGTCTACCAGGGCGAGGAGGGCCGGTTCGAGATCACGCATGTGTCGGCCGAGGTGCGGCGGCGCGACCGCCAAATCGGCCGGGGCGCGCCTGTACTAAAGCGCTACGAGCGCATCTGCTTCGACAAAGAGCTTATCCACCTGGACGGGCGGCCCGACGCGCAGTTCATCGCGCCGGGCCACCCCTTGCTCGACACTGTGATCAGCCTCGTGCGCGAGCGCCATACCCCGCTGCTGCGGCGCGGCGCCGTGCTGGTGGACGACCGCGACGACGACGAGGCGTCGGCGAGCGGGGTCCGCGCCCTCTTCTGCGTCCGCCACGACATCATCGACGGGCGCACGGTCGCGGGCGGCAAGCATCAGGTCGTGTCCAGCGAGCTGCACTTCGTGGAGATCGACGAGGGCGGCGAGGCGCGCGGGACCGTGCAGGCCCCCTATCTCGACTACCGCCCGGCGCGCCCGGGGGAGCAGGCCGCGCTCGACGATCTGCTCGGCGAGTGGGCGGGTCGTTTCGACGAAACAGGGGCGCTGACCTACTCCATCGAGCAGCTGGTCCCACCGCGCCTAGAGGGCGTGCGCACGTACCGCGAGGAGTTGACGCTCAAGACCATGGCCGCGGTCAAGGACCGGCTGACCAGGGAGATCGCCTACTGGGACCATCGCGCCGAGGAGCTCAAAGAACTGGAGTTGGCCGGCAAACGGCCCAAGCTCAACTCGGGCAACGCGCGGCAGAAGGCCGACGACCTGGCGGCGCGCCTCAAGGCGCGCATGACCGCGCTGGCGCTGGAGCGGCAGATCGCGCCGCGGCCGCCCGTCGTCGTGGCCGGCGCGCTCGTCGTGCCGGCGCGCCTCCTGGCGGCGCGCCTCGCGCCCGCGCAGGACGGCCCCGACGCGGCCGATAGGGCGCGCGTGGAGGAGTTGGCCATGGCGGCCGTCATGGCCGCCGAGGAGCGCATGGGCTACGAGTGGCGCGACGTACACCGGGACAACCGGGGCTACGACATCGAGAGCCGTAACCCGACGACGGACCGCCTGCGCTTGATCGAAGTCAAGGGGCGCCACATCGACAAAGAGACCGTGACGGTGAGCCGCAACGAGTGCATGGTGGGCCTCAACACGCGCGGCGACTACATCCTGGCCGTGGCCCTGGTGGAGGACGACCGGGTGTGCGAGCTACACTACATACCCGACGCCATCGCCCCGGCGCTCACGGCGCAGATCGACTTCGGGCTCGTCTGAGAGAATGTGGTGAGATGTCGTTACAATATGAAGTATGGACGTTGTGTTGCGCGAAGACGCGGATCGGCCATGGAGGGGCGTGTATCGTGTACGCTGAGGTCCCGCGCACGTAGGGGGATTATGGTGATGGCAGAGACGACGACGATAGAGGCCGAGGGGCGAATCACAATCCCACCGGGCATCCGCGAGGCCGCCCACCTGCGGGAGAACGACGCGTTCGAGGTGGAGCTGACCCCCGACGGCATTCTGCTGCGCCCCCACAGGACGATCGACCCGGCCCAGGCATGGTTCTGGACGCCGGAGTGGCAGACCGGGGAGCGTGAGGCCGACGAGGACAAGGCGGCGGGCCGTTTCACGCGCTACGAGAGCGGCGAGGACTTCCTGGAGTCGCTCAAGCGGCGGCGCGGCCATCATGCCGACCCATGACGAGTTGGCGCGCTTCCTGCGCGACTACGACTGCCTGACCGACGCGCAAAAAGACCTCTTCGATACCGCCCTCGTCAAATTCATTGCCCGAGACTCCCGAGGAGGTGCGGCGCGTGCTGGCCGCGCACGCTCCCCCCGTGCTCGACCCCTTCTGCGGCGGCGGCTCGATCCCCCTGGAGGCGCAGCGCCTGGGCCTGGAGGCGCACGGCAGCGACCTCAACCCGGTGGCCGTCCTGATCACCAAGGCATTGATCGAGATCCCGCCCAAGTTCGCCGGCCGGCCGCCCGTCAACCGTGAGGCCCGCGCCGACGCGCGGGGCAACGGCGGCTGGACGGGCGCGGCGGGATTGGCCGCCGACGTGCGCTACTACGGCAGGTGGATGCGCGACGAGGCCCAGAGGCGCATCGGCCACCTCTACCCCAAGGTCCAGCTGCCCAGGGGGCATGGCGGCGGCGAGGCCACCGTTATCGCCTGGCTGTGGACGCGCACCGTCACCTGCCCTAACCCCGCCTGCCGCGCCTAACCCCGAGTTGCCGTACATGGGCGTCGCGGAGTATCTGGCGTTCGAGCGGCACAGCCCGGTGAAGCACGAGTACGTCGACGGGCACGTCTACGCTATGTCGAGCGGCACGCGCGCCCATAGCGAGATCGCCGTCAACATCGTCGCGGCCCTGCGCGGCCACCTGCGCGGCGGCCCCTGCCGCGTCTACAACTCCGACGCGCGCGTGCAGATCTCGGCGCGCCGCCATCTCTATCCCGATGTGTCGGTGAGTTGCGACGCGCGCGACCACGCGGACGATGGGGACGCCGTGGCCCACCCTACTCTGATCGTCGAGGTACTCTCCGACTCTACCGGGGTGTACGACCGCGGCGACAAGTTCGACCTTTACCGAGGCAAGGAGTCCCTGCGCGAGTATGCTCTTGTGGACGCGACGCGGATGGGCGTCGATGTCTACCGCCGCGAGGACGACGGCGGCTGGAAGCTTTCTCCAGTCGCGCCGGACGGCGAGGTCGCGCTGGAGAGCGTCGGCTTTCGCTGCCCTATCGAACAATTTTACGAGGACGTCGTCCTGCCGGAGGAGTAGCGCGACCACGCGGCGATATACGACACGCCCCTACAAACACGACACCATGGGCGCGAAGGCCGGGCGTATGCAATACGCCCCTACGCACCTACGCCCCAAGGATTGGTCTCTCGGTTGCGCCGCCAGCCCAACCGAGCCGCAGTCGGCGTGGTTTACCATGCGACCGCAGTCGCAGGCTTCTATGAGAGGCCACGCGACAGGCGCTGGCCAAAGTTAATGCCCTTGCTCCATGCGACAGGCGCTGGCCAAAGTTAATGCTCTTGCTCCATATCGTCATCGAGAACGCCCGCACGCTCAACTTCAAAACGGCCGAGTTCGAGGAATAAGAAGAAAAGGCCAGCTACATAACGTATGTAGCCGACCCTTTACTATCATCACTGGCTGGGGAACAGGGATTCGAACCCCGGTTGACTGATCCAGAGTCAGCTGTCCTACCACTAGACGATTCCCCACCGCGGAAGAGAATACCCCGCTTCCACCACTAAATATACAGGAGCGATGCGGGGGGCGCAAGGTGTCCGGCGCCCGAGCGCCCGAGCTCACAAAAACATCGCCGGGGCGCGGGCCGCGAGACGGGCCAGACGGTATACTCAAAAGAGGATTCGGGGACTCCAAACGCCACATCGGCGACATTCGGAAGGGTGCGCATTAGTCTATGCAACGTCTGCTCAGGTACACGGGTGTCACGGCGTCGTTGGGCATGTTCATCGTGCTCGTGATGGGCGCGCTCGTCACCAACACGGGCTCCGGCCACGGCTGCAGCAACACCTGGCCGCTCTGCAACGGCAAAGTCATCCCCCAGCTCTCCATCTCTCTGACGCAGGCCGCCTCCGTCGAGTTCAGCCACCGCGCCGTCACCGCCGTGGAAACCGTTTTGATCGTCGCGCTGGCCGTGGGGGTGTGGCGGCTCTATCGACAGCGCCGCGAGGCGCGCTGGCTGGCGCCGGCGATGGTGGTGTTCCTGCTCTTGCAGGCCGTGCTCGGCGCCATCGCGGCCGGCGTGCACGAGAGCGCGGAGGTGCTGGCGCTGCACTTCGGCGTTTCGCTCATATCCTTCGCTTCGATCGTGCTCACGACGGCCTTCCTGTTCGAGGCGCGCGGCGGCGATGCTGCACGCGACCGGCCTGTTCCCGCGCGTCTGCGCCCGCTCATCCTCGGCACGCTCGTCTACACCTACGTGGTGGTCTACCTGGGCGCCTACGTGCAGCACGCTGGGGCGACCGTGGCCTGCCGGGGCTGGCCGCTCTGCAACGGATCGCCCGTGCCGGGCCTGGGGTCGCCGGCAAGCTATACCGTGCTCGTCAACGTCACGCACCGCTTCGCGGCGGCCCTGCTAGGGCTGCTCGTGTTCAGCCTGTGGCTGGGTGCGCGACGCGCCCGCGCGGCGCGCCCCGACCTCTACCGCGGGTCCATGGCGGCGCTGGTCTCGGTGCTCTTGCAGACGCTGAGCGGCGCCTTCCTCGTCTTCTCGCATTTCGGCCTGACGTCGGAACTGGTGCACGCTGCGCTGATCAGCCTGCTCTTCGCCAGCCTGGCCTATCTGGCCTACCACCTGATCCCCCGCCGGGTCTGCCTACCCCGTCCCGCCCTTGCTGTCGGCGGCCAGCCGGGCCGCTCATCGGTCGCCAGCGCGCGGTAACAAAATCCTGTTCGACGCGACGCGCGGGCTGACCATGACGCTGGGACGCCCCTCGCTGGCGCCCGCGACGGTCATCGCTTTCGTCGTTTCCCTGCTGGCGAGTCTCAACATCTACCTGTTCGAGGATGCGAACCCGTTGATGCGAGGGGCGTACGGCGCCTCGCCCCTACTGCGATTCAGTTACGATGGCGTCTATCTCTCCGCGCTCGCCGCCGCCATCGCCGTCTGCGCTGTCGCGGTCTACACCGTCGCGCGCGCCGACGCCCCCGTACTCCGCGGCCTCGTCGCCGTCACGGCCCTCGTCGCCCTCGGCGGCTTCGGCGGGTTGCTCGCCCGCCACCGCGCGACCTTCCTCGCCCTCACCCTCACCTTCGCCGGCCTGGTTCTGGTCGGCGTGCTCGTCGGACGCGCGGTGGCCGTGCGCGCGCAGCCGCGCCTGGGGCAACAGCCCGCAGCGGTCCTGGGGGCCTGCGCGAGCACGGCCACCGCGCTACTCGTCAATCTCGTGGTCTTGGCGCCACACACGCTCGCCCTCAATCCGGTTAGCCATCCGCTCTACATGCAGGGACAGATCGCGGGCACGCGCCTCAATTCCCTGCTCCTGGGCATGCTCCTGGAGCTGCTGACGATCGTCGTCTGCGCGTCGAGCATCGGGCTGGCGCTCCGCCGGGTTTCCCAATCGCGCCGCGACGGTGGTGAGCGCCTATCTCCATCCGACTAACCCCAGCGGGCGAGGAGGCTTGCTAACCCATGACTATCTTCGATCTCTTGCTGCTCCTCACGGTGTCCGCGGCCGCGGTCGCGCTGCCGCGGGGCGCCTACCTCCTGGCGCGTGGCAGGTGGCGCGCGGCGCGGCGCACCGTCCTCGGGCTCGGCGCCGTCCTCGGCCTGTACGCCGCGACGCTCGTGATGGTGTCCCTCGTCAGCCCGCAACGGGTGATGGGCCTGCATCAAGATCGCTGCTTCGACGACTGGTGTCTATCGGTAGAGCGGGTTGCGCACCTGCGCGCCATCGGGGCGGTGGCGGCGCGCGGCAAGTTCTACCTCGTGACTGTCCAGGTCTCTAGCCGGGCGAAAGGGATTGTCCAGCGCGCCCTCGATGCGCAGGTGTACCTCCTGGATGCGCGCGGCCAACGCTATGATCCCGCGCCGGCCCCGCAGCGCGCCCTCGACGCAGCCGGCGCCGGTGGTCAGCCGCTCGACACGGAGTTGCCGCCGGGCGGGTCGTTCACGCGCACGGTCGCCTTCGATCTCCCACCGCATGCGCGGCGCGTCAGCCTGGTCGTGGCCCATGGACTCTTCCCGGCGGTCCTGGTCATCGGCGACCCGCAGAGCCTCTTGCACAGACCCACCATCGTTCCTCTCTAAGCGAAGCCGGCCTTTCGATTCAATGAGAGCCGATGGCGCCCCCCGCGGCGAAGCGGCCGGGCGCGAAGAGGCCGATGGAGTAGTTCGTGCGCCCGGTCAGGGCGAGATCGGCCGCGATATCGCCGACCACGGGCATGAACTTGTAGCCGTGCCCCGAGAAGCCCCCGAGCAGCGTGAGCGCGGGCAGGCCCGGCGCCGGGCCGATGATGAAGTGCTCGTCGGGCGTGTTCGTGTACATACAGACCCCGGCGCGCGCCGCCTGCGGCGCGAGGCCGCGCATGCAATCGCGCACGAACGACTCGACCGGCGCGAGGTCTTCGGCGCGCACGGTGCGATCGATCTCGTCCGTGCTCGTCGTCGCGCCCTCGTGGTGGATCGCGACCTTCGCCGTCTCGCCGTCGAGCGTGGGGAAGCCGTAGCGATGGCGGTCGCCCGCCGGGCCCTGGAGCGCGCGGATGAACACGGGGAACCGCTCAGGGCCGTAGAGCGCCGTGCCTTGCAGCGGGAACCACGCCGGCGTCTGGCGTTCCACCCGCAACGGTAGCCGCAGCCCGGGCAGCAGGTGTCCGAGCCACGACCCGGCGGAGACGACGACGTGGCGCGCCACGTAGACCTCGTCGCCGGCCGTGACCCGCGCCTCTCCCGGCCCGACGACGTCGATCGACGTGACGGGCGTGCGTCGATGCACCGTCGCGCCGAGCGCCTCAGCGCGCGCGATCGCCGCGGCGATGCCGGCTTCGGGGCGCACGAGCCCCGCGTCGGCCTCGTAGATCCCGACCTCGCCCGGCTCCAGGCGATGCTGCGGGTAGCGCGCGGCCATGGCGTCGCGGTCGAGCGCCTCGTGGGCAAGGCCGTGCGCCCGCACGCTCTCCAGCGTGCCCGCGATCAAGGCGCTCTCGGGGCGGCCGATCATCAAGGTGCCGGTCATGGTCAAGATGGACGCGCCGCTCTCTCTTTCGAGCTCGCGCCACAGCGTGAAGGACTGTTGGATGAGCGGGACGTATTCGGCCCCCTCGAAGTAGGCGGTGCGGATGATGCGCGACTCGCCGTGCGACGACCCCAGGTCGTGCGGCGGTGCGAAACGGTCGAATCCCACGACCGCGGCCCCACGCGACGCCAAACGCCACAGCGTCGCGCTGCCCATCGCCCCGACCCCGACCACCGCGACATCCACACGCTCCACGCGATTCTCCCTACCCTTCCAATACCCGTCGATCAAGGTACACCAGTCCACTCGCCCTGCCCGCGCAACCTACTCTAACAGGCCGCGCAACCGCTCCAACTCGGCCGCCTGACGCGCGATCTCCGCGTCGCGACGCGCGATCTCCACGTCATGATCGTCCGCGCGACGCTCCAACTCCGCGCTGTACTCGTCCGCGCGACGCTCCAACTCCGCGCTGTACTCGCCCTCGTGCGGTTGCCGCTCGCCCTCGCGTGTGTAGACGGTGACCAGCATCCCCTCCAGCCCGATCGCGACCGCGATCTGCCCGCTCCGCCAGCGACCCCGCGCGTCCGGCTCCCAAGGCCGATACACCCCGCCCTCCAGTCTCCAGGCGCGGATTCCCTCCGCTAAGAGATCACCGGTGGGATCAATCGTCAGATACTCGCGCACCCCGGCGTGCGCGTAGCTGTAGCCCTTGCCGCGCTCCACATCCAGGTCGGCCTCGTAGGTCGACGGGCTCAGGACCTCGACGATGAGCGCCGGCGGCCCATCGCTCTCCAGCGTCATCGAGCCGCGTCGTGGGTCGACCGGCCGTGGGTAGACAAACACATCCGGGTAGGTGCGGTAGTCCGAGCCATTGGCGCGTTGGCAGCCCAGGAGCTCCATCTGGCTCAACGCCCGCCACGGGGCGGCCTCCCCGCGCGGCGTATGGCGGCGGGCCGCCTCATTGATGCCCAGGCGCACGTTAGTGATCGTCGTCTGGTGCATGTCCGTGCCCAAGATGCTTTCCTCCGTGTCGTCGGGTGGCCACGCCTCGCTGGGTTGGGACGGCCGCGCCCGGACTTGTGTCTCGCTCGCCATATCGTCGTGCCTCCTTCCCCTAACTGTACCCCATTCGGAATAGAGGAAGCTGTCAGTCGCGGCCGATGCGCGAGCCGGCCGGCCACGTCACGCAGAAGAGGGTGACGAGCGCCAGGGCCAGGATGAGGTAGTAGTAGTGCAGGGGGTGCAGGGGGGTGCGGCGTAGCCCAGCGCCACCAGCGCGTAGAACGAGCCCACGGTCAGGCCATTCATCAATATGCTGGAGTAGTGTGTCCATGGGGGTACGACCACACGGAACGGTGAAAGTGGCGGGGGACGGGCCGCATGCGGGATACTCAAGACACCGATGACCGGTCCTCAGCGGCGAGGAGCGCCCGCATGAGCCCGTCACCCGTATTCTGCCCGTATCTCGACTGCGACCGCAGGGGCCTGGCCGACACGGACACCATCAGGGCGCATGCCGATAAGAGCCGAGAGGACTGTACCCCGACGCGCTGCCATAGTGACGGGGTCGAGCATGGGCATCGGCAAGGCCGTCGCCGAGGTGTACGGGCGGGCGGGGGCGCGCGTCATGGTCAACTGGGGCGCTACGGCGCCTCCGAGGAGGTCGCCGACGCGGCGCTCTTTCTGGCCAGCGACGCCAGTTCCTACATGACCGGCGGCCACGTCGACGTCGACGGCGGCTGGCTCGCCTACGGCGGCTGGTAACCTGTAGGCGACGAGAAAGAACAACGAAGGAGCAATTATGGACGAGCACACGACTAAGGCAAACGTGCGCATACATTGGCCGGGCCTGCGCCTCCCGGTCACGGTGCTGCTGGACGACCCGGCGCCGTGCCGCAACCCGGCCTGGTACGAGTTCCCCGAGCAGGGCAACGTCGCCGTCGTGCCCAACAGCTTCACCGAGGAGTTCGCCGACCTGGTCGACCGTACCGGGGCGGCCGGCAAGTTTTCGGTGGTCCCCTGTCCCGGCGCGCAGGGCAGGATCGACGAGGGCATGCCCGGCATTTCCGACGAGGCGATGGCCGGCTTCCTGCGCCTGGTGCGCGAGCGCATCGCCCTGCGCTGGGACATCAGCCCCGAGATGCTCACCCACAATAAGGCGCTCGACCTCGCCACGATGCAGCCGCTGCCAGAGCGCGAGGACGTGTGGGCGGCGCGGCAGGACGAGCGTATCCTTACCCCCTACATCGCGCGCGGGCTGGAGATCCTGCGCAACGTCGGGCTGGAGCCGAACGGCGTCACCTCGCCCTGGGCCTTCGGGCAGGAGGTGGAAAAGGAGTACGCGGGGGCGATCGAGACCGCGCTGCGCGCGGTCTGCGGCGTGCGCGTGGGCTGGTACTTCCTGCACATGGACCCCTACTCGCCGCTCGTGCCGCCCCGCGTGATGCGCCTCGACCCTGCGAACGGGACCGCCCTGGTGAGCATCGCCACGGGCGCGCGCCAGAGCAGCGCCGGCCACTATGACTTCGCCTGGCGCACGCAGCTCGGCGAGCCGGACGACATCGACGCCTTGCTCACGGGCGACGGCGCAGGCGGCCGCCTGGCCGAACTCTACGCCAACGGCAGCCCCCTGGCCTTCCACACCCACTGGCAGTCCCTCTTCTCCAACGGGAGCGGCGCGGGCCTCGCGGCGATGGGCCGGCTGATCGAGCGCATCAATCGCGTCTGGGGGGAGCGCGTGCGCTGGACCTCGGCGCGCGAGCTGGCCTACTATACCGCTGCGCGCGCCGCCACGCGCGCGGAGAGCCGTGACGAGGGCCGGCGTCTGACGCTGGAGGCCCCGTTCCCCTGCGCGGAGTTTACCCTCACCGTCCCGGCCCCGACCGGGGCGACCACGCTCGCGCTCGACGGGTCGCCGCTCGAGCGCGTACCCGACGACGCGGACGTCCTGCGCGAGGGCAGCTGGCGGCGCGCCATCGGCGGCGCGGCCACCGCCTGCATCCCTTTGAGCCAGGGCGCCGAGCTGACGTGGGGTCCGGCATGGTGACGCCCGCCCTGCTGACCATCGTCGGGTGCGCGGTCTCCTGGCCCAGCATGGCGCGTCCGGGCGTACCGCGCGTCGGCCTGTGGGGGCGGATCGCCGGCTGGATCATCCACCGCCCCGCGCCCACCCTGGCGGTCGCGCCGGTGCGCTGAGGGCAGAGGCCGTCCTGTAGGAGTGAAGCAGTTCAAGCTGGCGATGGCGCCCCGCACCTATGCCCTGGCGCGGCGGCTCGCCGGCACAGGCGTCACGGCGAACGTGCTCCATCCCGGCCAAACGGCCACCAACATCTCCGAGGACGCGGCTCCGCCGCTCGCCCGCCCGTTTATCCCCTGTTGGATCGCGCGTACCCGACCTCGAGCGTAGGCGCGTCAACACCTTCGACAAGACTCGCCCTATGGCGCCGGAGTTGCAGGGAAGTGATTAGCGCAGGGTGCGCGGGTCGAGGGCGTCGCGCAGGCCGTCTCCGACGAACGAGAAGCACAGCACGAGCAGGGTCAGCGCCAGCCCGGGGAAGAGCGACTCGGTCCAGTTCAGGTTCAGGACGCCGATGGCGTTGCTGATCATCAGGCCGACGCTGGCGTGCGGCGGCTGCACGCCGAGCCCCAGCAGGCTCAGCACGGCCTCGGCCACGACCACGCCCGCCATGTCCAGCGTCGCCGCCGTGAGCGCCAGCCCGACCACGTTGGGCGCGATGTGCGTGCCCAGGATGCGCCGGTCCGACGCCCCGATCGCCCGCGCCGCCTCGACGAAGGCCCGCTCACGCAGCGAGAGTACCTCGGCTCGCACGTAGCGCGCCATCAAGGGCCAGCCCACCAGGGAGAGCGAGGCGACGACCAGAGCGAGCCGCGCCAGCCCGCCCGCCGCGTCCCCTACGCCCGGACCGAACACCCCCGCCACCAAGATGGCCAGCAGCAGGCCGGGGAAGGCGAAGAGCACGTCGGCGACGCGCGAGAGCACGAAGTCGACGGCCCCGCCGTAGTAGCCGGCGGCGAGCCCGATGGGCACGCCGATCGCCACGTTGATGACCTCGGCGAACACGGCCACGCCCAGTGACACGCGCATGCCCACCAGCAGCCGCGCCAGGATGTCGATGCCGTCCTTGTCCGTACCGAGAGGGTGGGCGGCCGAGGGCCAGGCGTTGTTGACAAGGTTGAAGATATCCGCCTCGGTCGCGCTCTGTGTGTAGACCAGCGGGCCGAACAGGGCCGCCAGCACGATGAGGACGATGCCGATCAGACCGGCCATGGCCGTGCGGTTGCGCACGAAAAGGCCCCATGCGCGGCGCCCGCGCCCCTCGCTCCGCTCGGGCATCGCGGCCTCGGCGCCGGTTTCGGGGCCGAGGCGCGCGGTGGGCGCAGGCGCCGCGGAGAGGTCCGTCCAGCCGTGCGCCACTTGCATGACGAGGTCCGTACCACGTTCTGTCGAACTGTTTTCGTCTGGCATCGTCCCGCTCATCTAACAAAGGTCGCGCGTTTCATGACTCGCCACTCGCCACTCGCCACTCGTCACTCTTTGATGCGCGGGTCGAGCAGCCGGTAGAGCAGGTCGGCCGCGAGGTTGAGCGCGACGACCAGCGCGGCGACGATAATGGTGGCGCCCTGCACGACGGGGTAGTCGCGCGCCTCCAGGCTGGTCACCGCGGCGAAGCCGACACCGGGCAGGTTGAAGATAGTCTCGACCACGAACGTGCCTGTGATCAGCCCGGCGATGGCCGGGCCGAGGTACGTCACGACCGGCAACAAGGCCGGGCGCAAGGCGTGCCGTCCCACGATGCGCGAGCGCGGCAGCCCCTTGGAGCGCGCCGTGCGGATGTAGTCCTCCTGTAACACGCCCACCATCGTGGTACGCGTCAGGCGCGCGATGTAGGCGATGCTCCCCGCCGCCAGGATCAGGATGGGCAGCACCGCCTGCTGCAGTGTGCCCCAGTTGGCCACCGGGAGCGACGGATAGCGGTGGTCGTGCAGCCAGATGTCCGCCGCGAGGATGAGCGGGATCAGCACGAAACTCGGCACCGAGTAGAGCGCGAGCATCGCGGCCATGCTGCCGCGGTCGACGGCCGTGTCCCGCCGCGCCGCGGCCAGCGCCCCGACCGGCACGCCGATCAGGGTTGCTAGAACCAATGCGGCGACGCCGATGGTGAGGGTCACCGGCAGCGCCGAGAGCAGCAGGCTCGTCACGGACCGGTCCTGGTAACGGAACGAGTAGCCGAAATCGCCGTAGCGCACGATATGCCACACGTAGTCGACGAACTGCACCGGCAGCGGCCGGTCCAACCCGTAAAAGTGGACCAGCCTCCGGTACGCCGCCGGGTCGTAGTGTGTGCCCAGCATCAGTTGGATAGGGTCGCCGGGCGCGGCGTGCCCGATGACGAAGGTCAAGAGCGTGACCGCGAACAGCACGAAGACCAACCCGCACAGCCGCCGCGCCAGATACGCCAGCACTAGTTATCCTACGGTGACGTCGGCCCAGTTGGGCGCGACCAGGCCGAGTCCGTTCACGCTCAGGCCGTGGACCGACGGGCGGATCAGGATGTAGCTTTCGCCCCAGTCGAGCACCACAATCGGCGCGTCGTCCATGGCGATGCGCTCGGCCTGCTGGTACAGCCGGTAGCGCTGGGGGCTGCTGTGCGGCAGCACGTCGGCCTGCCTGGTGAGGCGGTCGAAGGTGGGGTTGCTGTAGCCGCCGTTGTTGCCGCCCGACCTCGTCTGCAACAGCAGGCTCAGGAAGTCCTGTGGGTCGGGGTAGTCGGCGCCCCATTGGATAAAGGCGATCTGGTACTTGCGCGCCGTCAGCGCCGCGATGTAGGCGCTGTGCTCCAGTTGGTTCAGGCCCACATCGACGTTGAGCACACGCTTCCAGAACTCCTTGAGTGCGACCGCCTTGGTCTGGCCGTCGTTGTCGCCGCCGTCGATGTTGAGCGTCACCTTGGGGAAGCCCTGACCGTTGGGGTAGCCCGCCTTGGCCAGCAGCTGCCGCGCGCGGTTGACGTCGAAGGTCTGGCCGGCCAGAGAACTGTTGTAGCCGGGCATGCCGGGCGGCAGGAGGCTGTGCGCCGGCAGGAAGCGCCCGTTCAGTAGCTTGACGACGGTGTCGCGGTTGACAGCGTAGGAGAAGGCCTGGCGTACCAGCGGGTTGTTGAACGGCTTGCCGTTCTCATTGAGGGTCAGAAGCTCGGTGAACAGGTGCGCGTGCGCGTGGAGATCGGGCGTGCCCCGCACGTCCTTGATGTGGTTGCTGGGAAAGTTGACGACGCCCATGACGTCGACGCCGCCGGTGTGGTAGAGATTATAGGCCGTCTCGGCGCTCTGGATGAACTCGACGTTGAGACCCTTGAGCTTCGGCTTGCCACGCCAGTAGTAGGGATTCGGCGCCAGGTCGATCTCCTGACCGTGCTTCCATTGCTTGACGTAGAAGGGGCCGGTGCCGACGGCGTGGTCGGTCCAGGAGGAGCCGTATTTCTCGATCAGGCGGCGCGGCACGATGGCGGCCACGCTGTAGGCGAGCTGGTTGAGGATGACGGCCTCGGGCTGGTCCAGCGTGACCCGCACTTTGTTGGGGCCGATGGCCGTGACGCCCGCGACCGTCTTGGCTTTCTTGATGGACACAGCGGGGCCGCCGACGATATGGCCGAGGTAGTAATCCACCAGCCCCGAGGAGTACTCGGGCGCGAAGGCGCGGTTAAGGGTGTAGACGACGTCGGCGGACGTCACCGGCGTGCCGTCGGCGAATTTCAGGCCGGAGCGCAAGGTAAAAGTGTAGACGCGCCCGCCGTTGGAGGTCTCCCACGAGGCGGCCCCGTCAGGCTGGATGTTGAGGTTTTGGTCCTGGCGCACCAGGTTGCCGAAGATCAGGTTCTGCACCACGTTGCTCTGCGCGTCCGAGCTGTTCGGCGACGGCGGGTCGATCGACTTCAGGTCGTTCTCGCCCTCGTCGGCCATGCGCAGGATGCCGTCGGAAGCATGCGCCAGAGCGTGCGTCGAGGATGCGAGTGTGCGCTGGGGGGCGAGCGAGGGGGCGACGGCGGGGCCTACCAGCCCGGCCGCCAGGGCAAGCGCGGCGAGCGTGCGGGTCCGGCGGGTGCGCGATATCATGACCAGGGTCCTCCATCTATGAGAGCATATGCCCAGGTAGACACTTGAATCGGCGGTGTCTATAGGCCGCTGACCTGCCGGCCACGACGGCGGCAACAGGGCCGTTGCGCTATTCTATCATGCGCGGACCCGTGTGGGCGACCGATCCGGAACGACGGGGTGCGCCACTGTGTCGCGTACATCCGTGCCGCGCCTACTGGGAGCGCCAGCGTGGCGTAGAGCGCGGCTATCTGCGCCCAGTCGGTTTCGGCGGACCTCGCGGCCTCGTCGTGGAGCGCGGCGATCACGGCCTGGATCTGGTACGGGCCAGCGCGGCGCAGGACCAGCGCGCGGTCGAGCAGGGCCACGCCCTCGACGATCGAGGCGCGATCCCAGAGGCCGCGATCCTGATCCTCTAGCAGGACCGCGTCGCCGTCCGCGTTCACCCGCGCGCGTCGCCGCGCATGATGCAGCAGCATGAGCGCGAGCAGGCCGGGCGCTTCGGGGTCGTCGGGGCCCCCGGTTCGCGCGCCAGCAGGTCGACGAGCGCCCGCGCCAGCCGGATCGCCTCGTCGCAGAGTTCCTGATGGATCAGCGCGTCGCCGGAGGTGGCGGCATAGCCCTCGTTGAAGATGAGGTAGAGGACGGCGAGCACCCCGTCGAGCCGCTCGAGCAGCAAGGGGAGCGGGGCGCACTGCCGGCCCCCACCTCGTCGCGCCCACCTCGCCATCGTGGACCTTCCCGTTGACGAGGTTGGTCCCAACGGCTTGGACGCGGACGAGGAGCGCGCCGGCGCCATCAGCGACAACGCGCCTAGCGTTCTCCTCCTCCTATCCCTACGGGTCTATCCGTACGGATCGCGCCCCTACGGACGTGTGGTGTCAACCGTCTCGTCAGCCCACCCAGCCGCGCGCAGGTAGCGCTCCAGCGTCGCGAGGGGTGGGTACGCGGCGCGCAGCGCGGGGATGTCGGCCGCGTAGCCTTCGTCGTTGAACCACGCGAACATCGCGGCCATCTCCGCGCCCATCGCCTGCTCAAACCGGTCCATCGGTATCCGCTCGTAGCGCACTGGCCGGCCGAGCACGCGGGCGAACATCTCCGCCGCCCGCGGCATGGTCAACTCGTCCCCCGCGAGGTCTATCACCCGCCCACTCCACGCGACCGGGTCGGCGAAAGCCAGCGCGGCGAACGCGCCGATGTCGTCGACGGCGACCTGCTGCAGCGGCTTGTCCGGGTCGAGCGGCTGGGCGAGCACGCCGCCGTGGATGGCCTCGCGCGACCACGCCCAGTTGTCCATGAAGAACACCGGGCGCAGGATCGTGTAGGGCACGCCCAGGCCGCGCACGTGCTCCTCGATGCGCGCCTTGCTCTCGAAGTGGGGGATGCCAGTCCGGCGGTCGGCGCTGCCGACCGAGCTGTAGACGAGGTGGTGGACACCCGCCACCCGGGCCGCGTCGGCGAGCGCCATGCCCTGGCGGACCTCGCCCGCCAGGCCGCCGGCCCCGCCGAAGGTCTGGACCGAGAAGACGCCGGCCGCGCCCGCGACCGCGCGCTCCACCGAGGTGCGGTCGTTCAGGTCGCCGCGGACCATGGTGGCTCCACGCGCGGCGAGCGCCTGCGCGGCCGGCGTCTCGGGGTCGCGCGTCAGGGCGCGGACGGGGAAGCCGGCGGCAAGCAGGCGGCGGGCGACCGCGCCGCCTTGCTGGCCGGTCGCGCCGCTGACCAGGATTGGGCCGCGTTCGTCGGGTGTCGTGCTCATGGTAGGAGTCTCCTTATGCGGGTGATTGATGGCATGGTTCAGTTCAGGCGGTTACGGCTACGAACTCTCGACGGTCGTGGTGAGGAGTTCCGTCCGGTAGTGTGGCGCGAGCGCCGCGGCTTTGACCAGGAACGCGGCCTGGGCGGCCTCGTCGAGCGCGTGCGGCGGCGTCGTCCGGCTCGCGACGGGGACGCCGACGGCCTTGAAGAATTCGTCCTGCCCCGCCGGCGCGCACATGCACAGCAGCCGCGCCGGTTGCCGGGTCTTGTTGTGGAACTGGTGCGGCGCGTTGGCCGGGATGTTGACGGTCTCGCCGGCGCGCACGACCGACGTCGCCCCGCGGAAGGTAGCCTCGATCTCGCCCTCGAGCACGGTGAACATCTCCTCGAAGTCGTGGCGGTGGGGACCGGGTCCGCCGCCGGGCGGGACGTGCATGTCGATGAGGCAGTAGCGGCCGGCAGTGTCCGCGCCCGCCAGCAGGATCGTGTAGGTGTCGCCAACAATACCGATGTGGGGCAAGCTCCGGTCGTCGTCGGGGCGCGCAAGAGCGAGGGTCCGTCGCAGGTCATCGGGCGGGATCGGTGCAGCGGGCTGGGACGCGGCGCTAGTGGTGTCGGTCATGGTGGTACTCCTCTTGCTAGTGTGTGCCGGTTCGGATCGATCACGGGCGTGATTCGGACGATTGGCACAGTGACAAAGGGGGTTCTGCGCCGGCCGGCCCCGGGCGGTCCCGCTGGTCAGCCGTGCGCCTACGCCGAGGGACTCAGGTGGTTGGGACCAGCAAGACCTTGCCACGGAACGCGCCGGCAACGCCTTTCTCATGCACCAGGGCGATGTCGGACAGCGGGTAGGTCTCGCTGATGTCGATGCGCAACTCGCCGGCGTCGACCTTGGCCACGATGGCGGCGAGTTCCTTGGCGTCGCTGCGCACGAACATGCTGATCGCGCGCACCTGACGCGCGGGGTCGTCCTGCGCGGGGGAGGCCGTTGTGACGAGCACGCCGCCGGGCGCGACCAGGCCGACCAGGTCCGCCATGTCCTGCTCCGACGCCCGGACGAGGTTGAGCACGACGTCGACCGGCTCCGTGATCACGGCGGCCAGTGGCGTCGCGGTGTAGTCGACGATCTGATCGGCGCCGTCGGACCGCACCGCGCCCGCGCTACGCGGGCTGGCGGTCGCGATCACGGTCGCCCCGGCCCCCTTGGCAAGCTGGACCGCGAAGCCCCCCACGCCCCCGCCGGCGCCGTTGATCAGGACCCGTTGCCCGGCCTGCAGGGTGGCATGCTCGAACAGGGCCTGCCACGCGGTGAGCGCCGCCGCGGGCAGGGCGGCGGCGTCGGCGAGGGGGACGCGGCGCGGCGCGGCGGTGAGCACGTCCGCGGGCGCGAGCACGAACGCGGCCGCGGCCCCGTCCTCGTTCATCGGCAAGAAGCCAATCACCGCGTCGCCGATGCTGACCCCCGTGACGCCCTCGCCGAGCTCGGCGACCGTTCCGGCGACGTCGATCCCGGGCGTGTGCGGGAAGCGCACGGGGAATTGCTGTTGCAGATAGCCGGCGCGGATCGAGGCGTCGACCGCGTTGAACGAGGTCGCCGCGACCTGGATGAGCGCCTGGCCCGATGCGGGGTGCGGCTGTGCGGCGTCTTCGTAGCGCATGACCTGCGGATCGCCATACGCGTCGTAGCGCACTGCTTTCATGGGATGTCCTCTCTCGTGGGGCCGTCCGTGGATGCGGCGGTCGAATGACCACTCGTATGCTTTTAATTCAAAACATGCTGGGAGTATAACATGTTTCGATTTCTTAGCAAAAAGCGCCCGAGCGTGCCCGACGGTCTGCGAAAAGTCGGTGAGACGTAGGTAGGAGGCGTAGGCGCTGGCATTACCGTCCGCCCGTGGCCTAGGGAGTACATATAGACAGCATGCGGCACGACTCTTAGAGGCGGCTTAGACAGGCCGACACGAAGGGCAGATCGTAGCCGTGTCCACGGCGCAGGGCGCGCGTCGGGAGTAGGGGTGAACATCGCCGGGAGCGCTCGCACGCGCGTTGCGTTGTTCATCGACGCGTGACGCGCGACGAAGCGCGACCAAGAAGGATGGCGCCGGGGTATCCTGTATGAGGGATGGGCTCCTTGTCTTGAGTCCGCTGGCCTGACATCCTTACCCTATTCAGCGACTAGGATGTCCCCCCCTTTCCTCCGACAATGCGTGAATTGTAGGTAGATCATGGCTGATACCACGCCCCTGGACGCCGAGCAGTTGGCGGCCTACTTCGTCCTGATGGAGGTCAGCAGCCTGCTCCAGCACGCCGTCGAACAGCAGCTGCGCGCCGACGGCGGACTGAGCTACGTGCAGTTTCAGATTCTTGCTCGCCTGAGCGACTCTCCCGACGAGCAACAACGCATGACCGACCTCGCAGATCAGATCGTCTACAGTCGCGCCGGGCTCACTTACCAGGCAGGGCAACTGGAGAAGGCGGCCCTGATCACCCGCAGTCCCTCCATCGATGACGAGCGTAGCACCACGGTGACCATCACCGCCACGGGGCGGACGCTCCTGCGCCGCGTCTTGCCGGGCCACATCGACCTCGTCCGGCAGATGCTGCTGCCCCCCCTCAGCCACCACGACATGGCGGCGCTTACGCGCATCCTGGGGCGTGTCCGTGACCGCATGCGCGCGGCGCCGCCACGTTCAGCCGCCTCACGCCAGCGCCGCGCGCGTGACCACGCCACGCACAACGTACAGTAAGCGTCGACGGGGGCGGGCGAGCGTCCATATCACGGGGATCGGTGGCCGCGAACGGCATCGCGCTGTCCATTGTCACGCGGAGTGCGGCAGCGCTTCGTTGTGTCAGACGAGGATGCGGTGGTCAAAGTACATAGGACATACATCTGCGCCTAATCGTGCCTACCCACTGCCTGCCCGACCATCCACTGTTGTAGGTCAGCGGGGGTATAGGGGACGACGCTAAAATCGCGCAGGCTGAGCTTGTCGCGCAAGCGATAGAGCACGACGAGTAGCGCGATGTCGATGGGCGCCTCCTCCCAGGGCAGCAGCCCGGCGTAGGGCAGGCGCCGCGGCGGACGGGTCGCCAAGGCCGGCAGGACCAGGTGGCGCCGCGCTTCCGGCAGGCGCGACGAAGAAGGCAACTCGCGCAGTATCGCAACCCATGCAGCCGAGACCGTCGCGCCAGCCCACCCCGAACTCCGCGAAGAGGGCGGCGCGCACGTCGGGGCGCAGGTGGCGAAAGCGGTTTTGCACGGCCCCGTGCGCCGTGGGTAGGCGCGCCAGCAGGGCGCGCAGCCGCTCGATGTCGAGGCGGGGACCGGCTCGGTCGAGCGGGAGCCACACCTGGTCGGCCGAGCGCAGCACGAGGTCGACCACGGCCGCCGCGCCAGTACCGGCGCGAGGGCGATGGTGGACAGGGGCGCGCGGCCGGCCAGCGACCGCGCAAGCGCGAGCGCCGCGTCCGGGCGCGTCGGGGCCAGGACGGGCAGCGTTGTCGTCCCCGCTCGCCCGGCCGAGCGCCACCAGCTCGCGCACGCGCGCATCGCGCGTCAGCGGCTCAAGGCGCGCCAGGAGATCGTCGGCCAACGCCCGGCCGCGAGGACCCCCTTGCCAGAAACGCATGCCGCTACCCCTGTTTCTCGACACCGATCGTCGTCTCGAGGCGATGCTCGCCGCCCGACGGCACGGTCACGGTGTCGTCGAGCGCGTTGGTCACCTCGACGCAGACCATGCGCGGGTACTCGTCGTCGCCGAAGTCGGCCAGCCGGCGCGCCTTGTCCCGCCAGGGGTTCCAGACCACCGTGGAGCGGCTCCCTTCCTTGGCGACGGTGATGCGCCGGCCCAGCGCGGGGTCGTCGATCGCGCACGCCGCGGATGTTTCCTGGTAGACGCGGTCGGTCTCGCCCGCGATCGTGACCGCCCCCCGCTGCGTCTTGACGCTGCCGCCGTCGACCTTGTCGACGTAGGCGCAGCCCTCCAGGCCGTGGATCGCGATAGTGGTCACGTCGCCGACGCCGAAGTAGCTGTGCAGCGCGCCGCCGCAGACGAAGGGGTCGGGTCCGGTGTTGCGGGCCACGAGCGCCACGCGCAGGGTGGGTCCGACCGTGACCACCAACTCGAGCGCGAAGGGGTGCGCCCAGAGCGCCCGCGTCTCCGCGCTGCCGGTCAGCCCCAGGCGTACCTCGCTCACCCCGCCCTCGATCGCGGCGGTACCCGTCAGCCGCCAGGGCCGCGCGCGCACGAAGCCGTGGTCGGGCTTCGTCGGATCGGTCGGGTGCGGGCCGAACCAGGGCCAGCAGAGCGGGATACCGCCGCGGATAGCCTTGCCCTCCGCGTAGACGGCCTGCCGGCTGACCCACAGCACGGGTCCCTGGCCATGTGGCCGGAAGTCGAACACCTGGGCGCCCTGGAGGGCGATCGTCGCGCCGGCGTGGCCGTTGCGCACGGCGACGACCGGGAGGTCGCCGAGACCGGCCTCGACGGACACATGTCCGTCGATAGCGAAACGGGCGTTAAGTTCCTGGATCGAATTGTCTGGCATTGGCGACACCTCTTGCAACGCTGTCAGGGCAGGCTTACCCCACCCTTATCATTCTTGATGGCCAGCCCCAGGATGCGGGCCGTGTCGTAGAGCCCGGGGGCGGCGGCGGCGATGGGATCGACCCGGATACCGCTCGCCCACAGGCGATCCGTGAAGAGCGCCCAACATTCCCAATCGCGGTTGTGACGAGAAACATAGCGGATTCCATCATAGAGCGGCCGGCCCTCCGCGTCCTCCTGGGTATATATGCAGCGCCAGTCCTTGCGTCAACCGGCGCTGTGGCCCTGTAATCGCGCTGAGGTCGACATCCGGCAACCCCACGGTGACGGCAATCGGTGCGAGCACTGTACGGAGCGCCCGGAGTGCGTCGGGGTCCTCGACGTCGACGAAGCGCAGCGCCGGGTGGAGCGTCGCTGCCTCAAGCCGTCGCGCCGCGCGCCAGTCTCGCGGGATAACGGGCCGGCCGAAACGCGCCGGGAGGGTGGCCCGCGCCCAGCGCGGCCAGTAGCTTGAGGCTGGGTCGGAACCGTGCCACGGTCTTGTCGTCGGCTACTAACGCCATAGCAAGTCCCTCGGGAGCACCCTCGAATACACCATTGACAACTAAATAATAGGGGGATCGGTGGGCATTGACAAGGCGTCTGATAGAAACGTGGCTACAGCGCCACCCGATAGTCGTGTTATCCTCATCCTCATCCATCTGCGACAGACAAGGTGGGAAAAGCGGGTGATTGCCGCCGGGCCGTACCGCGACGATACTGCGCGTACAGATGGCGATACGCCGTCTGGTTGTCGCGCCGCAGGCACACCGAAAAGCATTGGGGGGACAAATGGCGATTAACGAGCGATCCTATGGCGTCATCACACACGGTGAGGCCTGCCAGACGTTGTTCGACCTCCTGGCCGCGCACGCGGACGTCGACGTGGACATCGCGGAAACCACCGCCATCGTCGACGCGGCCCCCCTGACGGTCGAGGCTTTGCGGGAATACGCCGAGGCGGTGGACGCGATACGCGGCGGCTACCATCGCCTGGCCGCCCTCCACCGGGAGTTGGTCGCGCCCGTCGAGTCCCCGCTCCTCGCGCCCGCCCCCCTGCGCCCCGTCGTGTCGCAGCCCCCGCTCGGGCAACGGCTCCGCCAGGCGTGCGCCGTGCCGGCGTTGAAGCTGCGCCCCCGGCTGATCGCCTATCCCTCCCTCGGGGACGCCTGAGACATCAGTCCCCGCCCCAGCGGCGCACCTGCTCGGCGAAGAGGGCGGTCTGCTTGCGGAAGAGGTCGGTGGTCTGCCTAGCGTCCGGCGCATCGATAGGGCTCGAGACGCAGGGCCTGCTACCCGAGCGGCGTGAGGGTCCACGCGCGGACAGCCAGGCGGCGGGCGACGTGCAGCGCCGGCGCGGTGTCAAGCAGGTGGATACCATGCTGCGCGACGAGATTGCCGAGGCTCAGTTCGGCCTCGGCCGGCTGCAGGGGCCAGGGATCGTGGTCGATGTCGCCGCGGCGCACGCGCCCCCGCGCGTCCGCCACGTAGAGGCAGTAGCGCGCCGTCAGCCACGCCTCCAGCGAGCGGGGTCCGACGCGCAAGACGGGTCCGATCGAGCGGTACTGGCCGACGACGTCCGCCATGGGCGCGCCGGGGTGGGTGCGATGGCTCATGTAGCTGACCCAGTCGCCGGCGCGGCGACAGCTCATGCGCGCGTGGAAGTAGGGCAGGCCGTACCAGCGGCGCGCGATCGCCACGGCGATGGGGTTCGCGGCGTCGAGACTGTAGAAGTAGACGCCCGGCTTCTCGCCGCCCGGCGCCGTTACGTAGGTCCGCACGTTGAGCTCGGGGAAGGCCGAGAGCCAGGGCACGGCGAGCGGGACCTGGCGCAGCTGGATGCCGCTCATGCGGAAGGGTACCACCCCGACCCAGGCCTGACCTTCGAACGTGTCGAGCCGTAGGGGCGCGGGGATCGACGCGCACAGTTGCGCGGGGTCGACCGGCCAATGCGCGAAGAGGAGGTCGTGCCACGTCTGCAGCATGGCCCATGGGCGCGCCGGGGCCGGCCACGGGCGTCGTCCCGCCTCCGCCTCCGCGCCCGGCAGCGCCTCGCCCTCCGTGTCCGTCGGCACGCCTGTCACGATGACAGCGGGCGTCCAAGACGTGTCGCCCCCGAGGCCGAGGACAGGAGCGCGCGGCGGGCCAGGTGGAGCGCCGCCCAGCCGACGACGGCGCACCCCGCGATACTCCACAGAACGGCCCAGACGACGGCGGGCACGTGGGTCGCGGTGGCCGCGTTCGTGGCGTCGGTCGCGACCCCCGGCGCATTGAGCGCGAGCCACACAAGGTCGCGCAGCGCGTCGAGGGCCGTCAGGCAGAGCTCGACCGCGAGGAACTGCTGGAACAGCCCGGCCAGGCGTACCGTGCCGCGCCGCCCGACGCCGACGGCGACGACGGCGAAGACGACCGCCCAGGCCAGGGTCGCCAGGGTGAAGGTCGCGCCCTGCAGGAGCATCCCCGCGAGCGGCAGCGCCGCCACGGTCACCCCGATGCCCTGAAGCGTCCTCTTGGCCCGCCGCACCGGGGCGAGCAAGAGGGCCGCGCCCGCGCAGGCCGTCCCAAGGTAGCCGGCGCTGCTGATGGCCAGGCCCCAGCCGCCCGCGCTGTATTCCTCGCCCGATAGGTCGGGGTTGATGCGCAGGCCCACGACATGGCCACCGGTGAGCAGCGTCACAAGGGCGTGCGACCACTCGTGCGTGAACGTGCCGAACAGCTTGAAGGGATAGAGGACGACACCAAGGGCGGGGACATGCGACAGCGCGACGGCCAGCGCCGCGGCGACCAGCACGTACAGGACGTCCGCGAGCGACGTCGCTGCCGACACGCCGCGCGGCCCGCGCTGTTCAGGGGACCCCGCGGCGACGATACCATCATTGCTCCGCGCGAGGATAGCCGGCCCCCGTCCGTTCCGTGACCCTGTCATGTACATCCTACCAATCGGCGGCGCCCGTATATTGCCTTCGTGTGTTGCTCGCGCATCGCCCTTACTCTAGTGTGCGCCGTTCGCGGCCACCGCGCCAGGCCCTCGTGTATCTCGAGCGGGTTCCTTGTACCTTCGCCCTCTTCTCTCTGACGCGGCTCTCTGACATAGCGCGGCGACCGTTAGCCCCCGCCCCAGCGGCGCGCCTGTTCGGTGGAGAGGGCGGCCTGCTTGCGGAAAAGGTCGGTGGTGAGGTCGATGTAGAGGCGCTGGCGCGCGACGTGCAACTCGTGGCGACGCTCCTCGGCCGCGGCGCGCCCGTCGGGACCGGCGCGGCCCTCCACGATCGTCGTGGTGGCGAGCGCCCTCGAGCGCGCGCAGGCGGCGCGCCTCCTCGTTCAACCCGTCGTCACTCGGGTTGTAATTAGGCATGCTTTGCCGTACTACCTCGTGCTACAATGGGAGCTTGGTTTACAAAAAGTGGGCATGGCCGGAGAGGAAAAGCAAAACATGGCAGCGGAACCTCGCCAACGCCCAAACAATTCGCTAACGGTGCGCAGCGACCAGATGCTGTTCGCTATACCTGTTGAAGAGAACGGTGTCGAGGAAACACTATTTACAACGGATGATACGCAGCCAACAGACGAAAGGCCGATCAAGCTCGCCGGCGTGTGGAGTCACCTCGATTAGGATGAAGCACAAGCCTTCTTCGATCGGGTAGATCGAGAAAGCGTCCCAAGCGCCTCGCTACAAGCGGACGACTTCTGATCCTTGATCGCTGCGACCGCGCTGCGCTATGGGCTCACGGTCATCACAGCAAATGTCAGGGGTTTCCAACGTGTACCCGGTCTGATGTATGAAGAGCTACGGACAAATATCTGACTGCTATCGGCTTCCGGCCGGCGTCGGGGGGAAACCCGGCCGCGCGGGGCCGTCGAAGACGCTGGCGTCGCCCCAGCGCCAGTGGGCGTAGGGGACCTTGTGGCGGGCCAACAGGGCGAGGAGCGCGGGCGTGTCCCTATCGTAAGGAAGCACGTAGGCCCAGCGGCGCGCCCGCGCCGCCTGCGCCAGATACGGCGGGTAGCGGTTGCCCACGGGGCGCGTATCGACCGCCACGCCGTCCGTGACCACGGGGATGATCTGCTCGCCGCTCTCGAAGGCCAGCCGCCATGCACACCAGTACAGGCAGTACACCGCGCCGTCACCCCGCGAGAGCAGCGCCGCCACCAGCGGTGTGACGCGCGGCGGCGCCTCGTAGTGCATCGTGCCGTAGACGTTCACGGACAGCGCCAGCGCCAGCGCCAGCCCCGGCGCCCACGGCAAAGCTCGGCGCACACGGGGCACGTGGCGCAGAACGAACTGTTGCTCGCGCGGGCCGAGCGCGGCGACAAACGCGGCCCACTGCCGGGCGCGCCGTCGCGCCGCGGAGCGCGTGCGCAGCGGAGCCATCACGGCGAACAGATAGGGCAGCGACGTGTAGACCGGGAGCAGGTACCGCGGGTTGTGCGTCGTCCACGAGAGGGCCTCGAAACGGCTGGCCAGGTAGAACAGGATCGTGACGACGGGCAGCAAGGCCAGCGGCGCGTCGGGCAGCGGGTACCCGCGCCACAGCGCCTGCAGCTGCGCGGGCAGTCCGCCCGGCGAGAAGGCCAGGCGGACGGCCATGGACACGAACAGGAGCATGACCAGGGCATAGGACAGGGTGTGCGTGTCCGTGTAGGAAACGAACTCGTCCGAGAGGGTCGAGGGCACGGCCCCGCCCAGCAGCAGCGGCAGCGTCTCGCTGTACAGCCGCCACAAGGCGTCGGGGAGCGCGGCCAGGGACGGCCGGCCGAAGAGCACCGCGAGGCTCCCGCCACCGTGCAAGAGCGTGTAGCCTAGCCACGGCGCCGCGCCCACGACGAACGGGGCCAGCGCGGACCGCAGCGGGCGCAGGGCGGCGCGCGGCGCCGCGCGCAGGGTGCGCCAGGCGCGCACGGCGTAGGTCGCGGCCAGCGCCGCGAGGTAGTAGGCGATGACTGGGTGCGCCCACACGCCCAGCCCCGTCAAGAGCCCGAGCAGCGGCAGGTCGTACCGGCGCGGGTCGCCCAATCCCCAGCGCCGCACCGCGACAGCGGTGATGCCCGTGCCCAACGCCATCGCCTCGGCGTACCCGGCCCCGGCCACTGTCCCCCAATAGATGAGCACGGGCGCGGGCACGGCCGCCCACAGGCCGGCGGCGACGGCGACGCCCCCGCCATAGAGTCGCCGCGCCAGGGCGTAGAGCTCCACCACGAGCAGGGCGGAGAAGAGGGCCGGCACAACGCGCAAGGTGAAGTCGTTCTGGCCCCACGCGCCGAAGACGCCTGCCGTGAGGTAGGCCTCTAGAGCCCCCTGGTAGGCCTGCCCGTAGAAGAAGACCGGGCGGTCGCCGCGCAGGATATGCTGCGCCATGATCCCGAGCACAGCTTGGTCGCTGTCGACTGTGTTGAAGACCGTGCGCACGAGCGCGAAGCGATAGACGAGCGCCAGCGCGGCGAGGCCGGCGCCCCCGATAAAGGCGGCATAGCGGGCGTACGCGCGGCGCCGCGCCGCCGACCTGGCGTCGTGCGCCTTCGTCGCGCCCAGGAGATAGGGCGTGTGAATAACCTGTTGCACAAGGGCATTGTAGCGTGTCGCGCGGGTATCGCGCGCAGGCCCCCCGTGTCTCCTCGCCCCCTCCGGGGGAACCCGGGGAGATGGCTCCCCCCAGATCCCCGTCAACCACGGCGCGCAGGACTAGACAGGCGCGACCAGACCGGCGCCTCGGGAGCCTTACTCTCCCTCTCTCCCGCGCAGGGAGAGGCCGGACCCCACGTTGGCGAGACCGCTCCCCACAAGGGCCCCCGGATCCGCAGCGAAGCGCGGGTCCGGGGGGTGAGGGGTCTTACGACGCCGCGTTGGCAGTGACGCCGCCGAAGGCGGCCTGACGCAGGGCGTCGGCGACGTCGGTGCGCTCCCACGGCAGGTCGAGGTCGAGACGGCCGAAGTGGCCGTACGACGCGGTCTGCCGATAGATAGGGCGGCGCAGGTCGAAGCGATGGATGATCGCGGCCGGGCGCAGGTCGAAGTGCTCGCGGATGAGCCCCTCGATGCGACTCTCGGCGATCTTCTCGGTGCCGAACGTCTCGTAGTGGATGGCCAACGGCCGCGCCACGCCGATGGCGTAGGCGATCTGCACCTCGAAGCGGTCGGCCAGCCCGGCCGCCACCACGTTCTTGGCCACGTGGCGCGCGGCGTAAGCGCCCGAGCGGTCGACCTTGGTCGGGTCCTTGCCCGAGAAGGCGCCGCCACCGTGACGGGCCATGCCGCCGTAGGTGTCCACGATGATCTTGCGGCCGGTCAGACCCGCGTCGCCCATGGGGCCGCCCACGACGAAGCGCCCCGTCGGGTTGACGTAGACCTTGGTGTCCGCGTCGAGCCACTTCGCAGGGATGGCCATGTCGATGATCTCCTGGCGTACGTCGTGCGCGATGCGCTCCTGCTCGATCTCTGGCGCGTGCTGCGTGGAAACGACGATGGTGGCTACGCGCGCGGGCACGCCCTTGTGATACTCCACCGAGACCTGGCTCTTGCCGTCGGGCCGCAGGTAGGGCACGATGCCGTCCTTGCGCGCCCGCGCAAGCTGGCGCGTCACGGCGTGGGCCAGCGAGATGGGTAGGGGCATCAGCTCGGGCGTCTCGGTGCAGGCGAAGCCGAACATCATGCCCTGGTCACCGGCGCCGGTGGCCTCTATCTCGTCCTCGTCGAGCTCGCCGTGGCCGCGCACCTCGAGCGCGCGGTCGACGCCGACCTTGATGTCGGGCGACTGGTTGTGCACCGAGGCGAGGACGGCGCAGGTGTCGGCGTCGAAGCCGTACTCGGCCTTGGTGTAGCCGATGCGCTGCAGCGTGCCGCGCACGATCTCGGGGATCTCCACGTAGCTGTTCGAGGTGATCTCGCCGGCCACGAGCACGAGGCCGGTCGTGGTGGCGACCTCACAGGCCACGCGGCTCAAGGGGTCCTGCGCGAGCAGGGCGTCGAGCACGGCGTCGCTGATCTGGTCGCACACTTTATCAGGGTGCCCCTCGGTCACCGACTCGCTGGTGAACAGGGTCTTCTCGTTGCGCGCGAAGTTTGTCTCTCCTGCCATATGTCCTCCTACGTCCCCGACTCCCATGAGCCCAGGTACTTCTCTTGCTCGGGAGTCAGCGTGTCGATAGTGACACCCATGGAGTGCAGCTTGAGGCGCGCCACCTCTTGGTCGATATCGACGGGCACGTCGTATACCTTGCGCTCCAGGCTTTTGTAGTTGCGGACCATGTACTCGACCGAGAGCGACTGATCGGCGAAGCTCATGTCCATCACCGCGGCGGGGTGCCCCTCGGCCGCGCTCAGGTTGACTAGGCGGCCCTCCGCCAGCAGGTAGACGCGACGCTCACCGCCGTCGAGGCGGTACTCCTGCACGAAGGGGCGCACCGTCCGCACGTCGCCTCCCAGCGCGTCGATGTTGATCTCGTCGTTGAAGTGGCCCGAGTTGGCGATGATCGCGCCGTCCTTGAAGCGCGCGATATGCTTCTGGTCGACGACGTGGTAGTTGCCGGTGACGGTGACCACGACGTCGGCGATCGGGGCGGCCTCCTCGAGCGTCATCACGCGGTAGCCGTCCATCACGGCCTCGATGGCGCGCGTAGGATTGATCTCGGTCACGATCACGTTGGCGCCGAGCCCACGCGCGCGCGAGGCCACGCCGCGCCCGCACCAGCCGTAACCGACGACCACGAGGTTGCGGCCGGCCAGCAGGTAGTTGGTGGCGCGCATGATGGCGTCCATGGTGCTCTGGCCCGTGCCGTAGCGGTTGTCGAAGAGGTGCTTGGTGTCGGCCTCGTTGACGGCGACGATTGGGAAGCGCAGCACGCCGTCGCGCTCCATGGCGCGCAGGCGAATCACGCCGGTGGTCGTCTCTTCGGTCCCGCCGATGATGCTGTCGATAAGCTCGGTGCGCTCTTTGTGGATGGCCGAAACGAGGTCGCAGCCGTCGTCCATGGTGATGGTGGGGCGGGTGTCGAGGGTGGCGTGGATGTGGCGATAGTAGGTAGTCTCGTCTTCGCCCTTGATGGCGTAGGTGGGGATGCCGTACTCCTGCACGAGCGCCGCCGCCGTTTCGTCCTGCGTGGAGAGCGGGTTGGAGGCGCAGAGGGTGACCTCGGCGCCACCCACCTTGAGGGTGCGCACGAGGTTGGCGGTCTCGGTAGTCACGTGCAGGCAGGCGGCGATGCGCGCGCCCGTCAAAGGCTTCTCGCGGGCGAATCGCTCGCGGATCAGGCGCAGCACCGGCATCTGCGCCTCGGACCACTCGATGCGCTGCTTGCCGGCGGCGGCGAGCGCCAGGTCCTTAACATCGTACGTTTGCTTCTGTTCGACGGCGGTCATGTGTTCCTCCAAATAAGGGGCCTGCAAAAGGGGCCTGCGACTGCCCTCCCCGCTTCGCGGGGTCCTGGGACGACAAAAAACGTCGACCGCGGTCGGGTGTAGTTGTAGGGGCGTATGGTTATACACCCCCATCCCATATCCCAACAACACTGATTTTGTCTCCACAGCGCCCGTACGCTGCCGTGTACATCGTCCTAAAGGCGATGTACAGGCCGCGAGGGCGTCCCGCGGAGACATGACGATCTGCCATGGGGCCGCAGTCACAGGCTCCGGTGATCCGGTGATGGTGATAAGCGATAGGTGATACGTGAGAGCAGGCGCGGCGGCGCCCACGGTTTGTCAGTGCGACCTCAGTCGCAGACTTCTTCTAGCAGACGCGCGCGCCGGCCGCCACGAGGAGTGGAAGCCACGATCCCCTATGACCGGCGGGTGGATACGCCCGGCGATAGAAGACGGCTGGACGCCCTTTCATGCGTCGTCACGTCGGCAGCTAACGGTACTCCAACTAGACTACCGCATGATCCGTGTCAACGCAACCACCCCCGTGGCAAGAACTACCCGGACCCGTGGCGGTTGGCACGCAACATGCCTTACTTTAGTGCGTATAACTATGGGCTTTGTGCCCTTTAAGGTGTGTCCAACAAGGCGTGCGGCGCGGGGTGTAGGAGCGTGAGCATCGTGGAACGGGAGCGGGTCATGGGCGGGCGCTACCGCATCGTCGACGTCCTTGGCGACGGCGGCATGGCCCGCGTCTACAAGGCCGTGGACGAGCGGCTGGGCCGCGTCGTCGCCGTCAAGGTGTTGCACGACTACTACAACGGCCAGTCCACCTTCGTCGGGCGCTTCGAGCAGGAGGCCAAGCTCGCCGCCGGCCTCAACCACCCCAACATCATGGCCGTCTACGACACTGGGCACGACGACGGCGGCGACCACTACATCGTCGTGGAGTACGTCGAGGGCGAGACCCTCAAGCGCCTCATCGAGCGCGAGGCGCCGCTCGCCCTGCCCGCGGCCGTGGCGATCCTGCGCCAGATCTGCCTGGCCCTCGACTACGCCCACGCGCGCGGCGTGGTCCACCGCGACGTCAAGCCCGAGAATATCTTCCTGACCCCGGATCACACGGTCAAGGTCGGGGACTTCGGGATCGCGCGCGCCCTGGACGCGAGCACGCTGACGCCGGCCGGGATGGTGCTGGGCTCGGTGTCGTACTTCGCCCCCGAGCAGGCGATGGGACAGCGGTCGACAGCCCAGTCGGATCTCTACGCGACGGGCGTCGCGCTCTACGAGTTGCTGACGGGCCGCCTGCCCTTTGTCGCTGAGAACGCGCTCGGCGTGGCCATGATGCACCTCAACGAGGAACCGGCCCCGCCCTCGCGCTACAATCCCGCCCTTCCCCCCGCGGTCGACGCCGTCGTGCTCGCGGCCCTGGCCAAGGATCCCGCGCGCCGCTATCGCAACGGGGCCGCTTTCGTGGACGCGCTGGCCCGCGCGGCGCAGGCAACCGGCGCGGTCGCGCCGATCACCCCGCCTGCCCTGGTTGCCCCGGCGCCGTTGGCTCCCGAGGCCACCACACCGCTGCCGGCCGCCCTGATCACGGCGGCGACGACGACGCGCCTGCTCAACATGGGGCCACCGGGGACAAGCCGCGTCGGGGCGACGCCCGTGACCACGACCTCCATCGTGGACGCGAATGGGGCCTTCACCACGCACCGTCTCGACGACGGCACATGGACAGCGATCTCCGGCGCGCACGGCAGGACACCACTCGGCGCGCCGCCATCGGTCGCGGTTTCGCCCGCGCGAGTTGGCCTGACCACGCGCCGCTGGCGCGCGCTTATCCCGCTGATCGTTCCGCTGCTGGCCGTTCTTGCTATAGCCGGCGCTATCAAGGCCATCACGGGAGTGCATGGTCAAAACGAGCGTTACGGCGCGGGCTATACCGGTACCCCGACCACGACCGCCACGAGCGTGAGGACGAGGGCAATCACGCGAAAGGGGCGGGCGCTTATCGTGCCCGCCGTTGCGCTGTCGGCAACGCCCATGCCCACGCCCCGGCGCGCCGTGCCCGCCCGCCGCCACTATGCGCAGCGTGAGCGCCCCAGGCGCGCGTATCGATCACCCACGCCCACGACGAGCCCACGCGGCAGCGCGGGCGACTCGGGCGGTGCGAGTACCACGGGTACCTATAGCTATACGACAGCGACGGCAACACCAGAATCCGCCTATGTTCCCGCCACTGTCGCGCCAACCGTGCCGCCTGTCGTCGCCCGGCCGTCGTCGACGGATGCGCCCGCCTACACGCCCCCGCGCGGCGCGCCGGCCCGGACGCCGCGACCACCTGCGACCGCTACCTATCTTGCCCCACTGGCGACCGCTACCTATCTTGCCCCACTGGCGACGAACACGCCGGTCCCGGCAGCCACCGATACACCGATACTCGCGGGCACCTCCACGTCCACCGCCGTGCCCCGGGATGTGAGCACACCCACCGGCGCCGCCGGGGATGCTGCGCCGACGAATGCGCCGACGAATGCGCCGACAGTGAACACGCCGGAAGCCGCTGCGACCGTGATCCCGACGGCGGTTCCGACGACAACCAGCGACCAGGGCGTCCCTTCGAGCCTGAATCTCAACAACGTCGCGGCGTCGTCGCAGGCGCTGGCCGCCGTCTACCACGCCAACGACGTGTACATGCAGGTCATGAACGGCCCCGACGCCAGCGCCGTCGACACGGCGTATGGCTCCTACCTGGCGAACCAAAATCGGAGTGTGGCGGCGAGTCTCCAAGCCAACCACCAGCACTGGCGCATCAGCCTCGTCGGCGCCATCGGGCTCTCCAACGCCCAAGTCATCGACGCGAACACCGTGCGGGTGACCGTGACCAAGACCGAGGACGCGGAACTACTGTCGGACGCGGGGCAAATCGTCAAGCGGTCGTACAGGGATACCGAGACCTTCGTCGACATCGTCCAACGCGTCGATGGCAATTGGCTCGTGACACAGGTGTATCATCACTAACTACTTCGAAGCGTACTTCTCGTAGATGATGCCCAGGCGCTCGACGGCCTCGGGGTTGACGGCCTCGGGCGCGGTCTGGATGGCGTGGGCCAGGGCGGAACTGCACTCATCCTCCAGCGTAGCCGGGACGGCCGGCGTCAGCTCCTGCAGCGCGCGGCGCACCGTGGCGATGTTCCTGGCTACGTTGGCCACCACGAGGTCGGCGCTGACGGCCTCCTCGCTCTCGCGCCAGCAGTCGTAGTCGGTCGACTGGGCGATCATGGCGTAGTGCATCTCGGCCTCGCGCGCCAGCTTGGCCTCGGGGATGGCCGTCATGCCGATGATGGAGAGATCCCAGCTCCGGTAGAGCAGCGACTCGGCCTTGGTCGAGAACTGTGGCCCCTCCATGCACAAATAACTCCCACCGCGATGGACCGTCGCGCCGGCACGCTCGGCCGCGTCGGCCAGCAGGCCGGAGAGCGTGGGGCAAAAGGGCTGCGCCAGCGACACGTGACCAACGAGGCCGCCGCCGAAGAAGGTGCCCACGCGCCCGCGCGTGCGGTCGACGATCTGGTCGGGGATGACCATGTGCAGCGGCTCGATCTCCTCGCGCAGCGAGCCCACGGCGCTGGCCGCGATCAGGAAGCGCACACCGAGGCTCTTGAGCGCGTAGATGTTGGCGCGCGCGGGGATCTCGGAGGGAAGCAGACGATGGCCGCGCCCGTGGCGCGGCAGGAAGGCCACGCGCGTCCCGTGCAGCGTGCCGATCGTGATAGAGTCCGAAGGCTCTCCGAAGGGCGTCGAGACGCGGCGCTCCTCCACATCGGTCAGCTCCTCCATGGCATAGAGCCCGCTCCCGCCCAGCACGCCTATCGTTATCTCGTCCGTCGCCTCAGCCATTTCCACTCCCATTTTTATACGTCGATCTTCGAGCGAATGCGCTCAACCAATTCTGCATACTCCGCGTCGCCGAGCGATACCCGGTTTCTGTTGAACTCGTCGCGCGGCCAGCGATCCCACACTGGCTGTCCCCAACGTGGGTCATGCTTGTACCACGGGATGATGTGCCAGTGCAGGTGAGGGCCACTATTGCCCGAACTCTCATAGTTTATGTGATCGGGCTGCAACGCTGCTCTAATAGCCTCGCCGCGCGCCGCAGGTCGTCCATGAAGGTTTGATACTCCTCGTTCGCGAGGCCCACGATATACTTCTTATTCAGGGGTAACGGTCATGCATAGATGAGGCGCTGGAGGAGAAAGGGAGGCGAGTCCATGAAGCGTGAGGAGATGGGGTCGAGGCAGGCTGCCGGACAGGCGCTGGTCGCGCAACTACGGCCGTACGCCGCCCCCGATGTGGTGGTGCTGGGCGTGAGCCGCGGCGGTATCCTGGTCGGCCTGGAGGTGGCGGGGGCGCTCGGCGCCCCGTTCGAGGCGCTCGCCGTTCGCGTCATTGTCGACCCCCAACAGCCGGAGCATACGGCTGGGGTGGTCGTGGAGCCGGACTACGTGGAGATGAGTAGCCCCGCCGGCACGCTGGATCAGCCGGACGCGGCGGCGGAGGCGCTGGAGGACGTGCGCCGGCGCGGCGACCTGTATCGCGGCGGGCGCGAGCGGCGCGACGTGGCGGGTCGCCGCGTGATCGTGGTGAGCGACGCGGCTTCGACCGGGATGACGCTGCGCGGGGTCGTGGCCGCCACGCGGGCGCGCGGCGCGCGGGAGGTGATCGTGGCGCTCCCAGTGGCCCCGCCCGGCGTCTTCGCGGCGCTGCACGACCTGGCCGATGGCGTCATCGGCCTCGACGTGCCGGCCGATCTCATCGCGCGCAAGGTCCATTACCCCACGCCGCTGGAGCTGGACGACGAGGAGATTGCGCGCTTGGTGCGCCAGTTCGAGCAGCCGGCGCCGCCCGCCCCGTAACATGGAGCAGCCCCGCCGCCACGGGTGACGACGGCTCTGATCCCGCTGGCCGGCATCCCCGCGACATACACACGGTCCCTGCAGTCCCTGTCGCCGTTGCACGTAAACATAATCTACCGCGGGACGCCCGCGATCAGCGCGGGCTCGCCGGCCCTGCATCGCTGGTCCTCGGACCGGAACCCGTTCCAGTTGTAGTACTAGTCGGGCGCGATCGGCGCGATGTACTGCGCCAGGAACAGGAAGAACGCGACGTGCCCGCCGACGACGGCCAGGTGGAAGACCTCGTGGTAGCCGAAGACCCGCGGCCACAACGCGGGCCGGCGGCTGCCGTAGGCGAGCGCCCCTCCCATGAACAGGGCCGCGGACACGAGCGGCAGGCGCAGGCCATGCAGCCCGAGCGGCAGCAGGATCGTGGGGCTCAGCAGGACCGCGAGCCACGCCAGCGCGATGTAGAGGGCGAGGCGCACGCGCCGCGAAACGGGGCGCGGCCCAACGACGGCCGCCACGCCGAGTAGCGCCACCCCCCACACGGCGGAGAGCAGGCCGGCGCGCCACCACCCCGCGAGCAGTGTGTACGCGATGGGGGTGTACGCGCCGGCGATCACGAGGAAGATGCAGGTATGGTCGAGCCGGCGTAGCAGGGCGCGGGCGCGGGGCGGCGCAGGGAGCGTGTGATAGAGCGCGCTGCAGACGAAGAGCGAGACGGAGCTGAGGGCATAGACAGCCAGGGCGAGTTGCCGGCGCGGGTCACCGTCTGCGAGGCGCAGCAGCGGCGGGGCCGCGACGATCGCGCCCACCGCCGCGATCGCGTGCGAGTAGCCGCGGAGGAGGGGTCGGGGCGTCGCGGCCCCGCCGCGGTGATCGTGCATGTTTCTTT
>JAABUH010000678.1_pt1 | contig 45560 bp, 50 predicted proteins | sample 5559121 | NCBI WGS metagenome assembly JAABUH01 (sample SAMN10711871, study PRJNA513364) | rock metagenome | isolation source: Antarctica rocks | place: Antarctica: Victoria Land, Battleship Promontory nord | collected 2015-12-28
AGGAGCAGAGAAGAAAGTACCGCAGGCTCCTATCCTATTCTGTGACCCCCCTCTCCCGCTTGCGGGGGAGGGGCCGGGGGTGGGGGCTTCCTGAGACCACCCATGCCCCTTGACATCATTACACTGGGCGAAGCCCTGATTGACCTGCCCGCGACCCAATCCGGCGTGTCCCTGGCCGACGCGCCCGGCTTCGCCAAAGTCCCCGCCGGGGCGCCCGCCAATGTCGCCGTGGTCGCCGCCAAGCTGGGGCTGGAAACGGCCTTCCTGAGCAAAGTCGGCGACGATCCCTTCGGCGAGAGCATCATCCGCACCTTCGCCGGGCTGGGCGTGGACACTACGCGGGTCATCCAGGACAAGGCGGCGCGGACGGGTCTGGCCTTCGTCTCCGTCATGCCCGACGGCAGCCGCGACTTCCTGTTTTACTTCGACCCTGCCCGCGACCTCGCCCTGCGCCCGGACGAGCTGGACTTGGGCTGGCTGGACACGGCCCGCGTCCTCCACTACGGTAGCATCTCGCTGATCGCCGAGCCGAGCCGCAGCGCCACGCTGGCCGCCGCCAGGCATCTGATCGGAGCGGGCCGCACCCTTTGCTCCTACGACCCCAACCTGCGACCTTGGCTCTGGCCTGATGCCAAGGCCATGCGCGGTGGCGTCATGCTTGGCTTCACCGTTGCCGACTTGGTGAAGATCAGCGTGGATGAGCTGCTGTTTCTGGTCCCGGACGCCGCCGACGAGGCCGCCGCTGTCGGCGTCTTGATGCAGGAGTACCCACTGCGGCTGGTCGCCGTGACGGAAGGCGCGCTAGGCAGCCGGGGCTACACCCGCGACGGCGGCTTTGCCGCTGCGCCAGGATTTGATGTAAAATTCGTGGATGGGACGGGGGCGGGGGACGCCTACGCGGCGGGGCTGCTGACCTTTTTGCTGCGTTTGGGGCCGGACGCAAACGCGGCCCTGAACAGCTTCGGGCCGCACCTGGCAGACGCCTTGCGCTACGCCAACGCCTGCGGTGCGTTGGCGACGACGTACCTGGGGGCGACGCCGCACGGCCTGACGGTGCAAACGGTACAGGCTCTTCTGGAGACAGCAGCATGATCACGATTGACTTGACGGGGAAGAACGCGCTGGTCACGGGCGGGACGCGCGGCATCGGACGCGCCATCAGCCGCCGTCTGGCTGAGGCGGGCGCGAACACCGCCGCCGTTTGGCGCGGCGACCAGGCGACGGCGCAGGAGTCGCTGGCCGAGCGGCAGGCAATCGGCTTGGGGACGCACCGCAACTATCAAGCGGACATCGGCGAAGAGAGTCAAATCGAGGAGTTGATCGCTCGGTTCCAGGCGGACCACCCGGACGGGCTGGACCTGCTCATCCTGAACGCCGGGATCGGGCTGGGCGGCAAAGTGACCGAAATCGAGCCGACGCAATGGAGGCGAATGCTGGATGTGAACCTCGGTTCGGCGTTCCTGCTGACGCGCGGCCTGGTCCCGGTCATGCGCCGGGGCGGCAGCATCGTCGCTATCGGCAGCGGGTCCGGGCACGACCCCATCCCCGGACTGGCCTTTTACGGCGCGTCCAAAGCCGCCCTCAACATGTTTGTCGCCGATCTGGCCCAGGAAGTGGGGCCGGAGGGCATCCGCGCCAATGTCGTTTCACCCGGCGGCACGAACACGAAGTTCCAGGAGAACGCGCCCTCACCCGCGCAGAGGCAGGACAGCGCGACTCACAACGCCCTGCGCCGCACGGGCGTCCCGGACGACGTGGCCGGCGTGGTCCTGTTCCTGTGCAGCGACCTCGCGGGGTTCGTGACCGGGCAGGCCATCCGAGTCAACGGGGCGGCGCTGTGATCCTATCCCCGGCGCGAGCGCCGACCCTTCCGTCCGAGGGAAGGGTGTGCCGCGAAAATTGAGTTAGTCTTGTCAGGAGCCTTGCCGTGACCGGAGATGCTGAGGACCAGAAGCGCCCTGACGTCAAGTTACTCGCCCTTCCCTCGGAGGGAAGGGTCGGCGCTCGCGCCGGGGATAGGAACTACTCCTTCATCTTCGGAACCGCCGCCGGCTTCGCGCCGAGCGGCCCTTTCGCGATGTCCGAAAGGGTTACCAGGGAGTAGCCGTGCGCTCGCAGGGCGGCGACTAGGCCCGGAATGGCCGTGGCCGTCACGTCCGGCCCGTTGTGCAGCAGCACGATGGCGCCGGGGCGGACATGCTGCATGACATATTGGATCAATGCCGAAGGTGAGCCGACATCCTCGGCATGGAGCGCGTCCACCGTCCAGTAGGCTAGTGACAGGCCGTAGCTCCGGGCGAGGCGCTTCACCGAGGCGTCGGCGTTGCCGCCCGGCGGTCGGAAGAAGCGCGGCTGATGGCCGGTCATCGCCTGGATCAAGACACTGGTCCGCAGCATCTCCTCCTCGGCCACCGATGGGATCACCAGATTCATGTTTGGGTGGGTGTAGGAGTGGTTCTCCACCTCGTCGCCGCGCTCCGTCATCCGCCGCAGCAGTTCGGGCGCCTGCTCTGCCCGCGACCCGACCACGAAGAACGTCGCCGGGGCGTGCGCCTTCTCCAGAGCATCCAGCAGGGCAGGGGTCTTGGCGGGGCTGGGGCCGTCGTCGAAGGTCAACGCGACCTGTTTCCGGCTGGCGCTGCCCATCCACAGGATGACCGGGCGGGCCAGAGCGACGCGCGGCCCGGTTGTGGCGGGAGCGCCGAAAAGAGCGCGCGCGAAGCGCCTGCCGTCTTTGTAGCTGGGATCCAGCGCGGCGGCGTTTGCCAGGTGCGTGTCCGCCTCCGTCCGGTCCCCCCGCGCCAGGGCTGCTTGTGCCAGTGTCCACTCCGCCACCTTGCGGGAAGGCCGGAGCCGCATCAGGTTCCACAGCCGCGCCTTGAGCGCGGGCGTTACTGCGTCCCGTTCGGCCTGCTTGACGACCGCCGCATCTTTGTTCGTGACCCGCACCGTCGCTGTGTTCGTGTAGAGCGTGTTCCCGTAGCTGTCCATCGCGTCCACGCGGATCGTGTGCGTGCCGTTGGCGACCTTCAGAGTGTTCCACGAGTAGGTATACGGCGGCTGGTTGACCATGCCCGCCATCTGATCATCAATGGTAAACGACAGCAGCGCCGTCCGGGCCGGAATCTCGCCCGGCGGGTTGAGGTCCACGACGCCGGAACAAGTCTGGATCGCCCCGGTTCGCCGCGCGGCGTCCGCGATGCCGCCGCCAAGCCGGTCCGCGTACATCTGGCGCAGTTCCGGCTCAATGACGGACGGCTCTAGGGCCGTCTTGCTCTCGAACAGGGGCCGGATGCCGTCGTCTTCGTGAACGCGCGGTACGCCGTTAGCCGTCGCCAGGAACTTTGCCAGCAGCGACGTTCCGGCCTGCGGGTCGGTGCGGTAGGTCGCCAGCGCCGCCACTTCCGCCCGCAGCGTGTCGTCCGGCGCGTCGCCCTTCGCCGCGATCGCCAATGCCCCGGCGGCATCGCCGTTGCGAAATTGGACATACGCCCGCGCCGTTTCCAAGTCGCTGGTCTGCGCCGCGCTCAGTCCCGGCATCTTCCCTGCCTGCGTCAAGGCGTCCCGTGCCGCATCTAGCTTGGACGCGAACAGTCCGCACAGCGCCAGCCCGTATAGCGGTTCGGGGTCGTGGGACCTATCGGTGGCCTGGGCGAAATCCGCCTGCGCGCGGGCCAGACTGCCCACATACAGCGCCGTCGTCCCGCGCAGTTCATACGGCAGGGCGGCATCGGGGTAGGCCGTGATCAACCCCTGCGCCGCGTCCGCCGCCTCCCCGTAGCGCCCCGCTTCCAGCAGGTGCAGCGTGTAGCCCACCTGCGACTCATACGTCGCCTTGACATCCTCCGCCCGCCCCGCCGTGTCAAGAAGCCCCATCAGCAATACGGCACCAGCAAATCCGAGCATCCTATTTCCGTGAAACGGCATCCTTTGTCGTTCTCCTACTGATTTCCAGTTCCTCGCGAACTTATTAGCGGCTGGGCTAATCCCAATAAAAGTAGAGATAGCTCTGACCGTCATCAACTGGCACATCCCACTTCTTCCGGCCAAAAGTAGTTATCCATTGCTTGAACAATTCGGTTCTTGCCTGTGGGTCATCAGGCAGTTCCACGACTAATTCATTCGTCGCTTCTATAACGTCCGTTTCTGGCAAGCCGCGCTCCACAGATGCTTTCCGAACCCAATCCGCTCGGTCACGCTGAACCTCTATTGCCGTTACCTTGATTGCTCTGCGACGGTACAAACGCTGGATGTAGTTTACTGCTCTTTGGCCATCGAAACCCTTCCTGATTCCATTGCCGCCAAATGTTTGAAACATGCCATCTCCACACTGCACCCAAGAAAGAGCTTCAACGGAATTAGGTTGCTGTAGCTTGCGCTCAAAAAAGCCCTTCGTTATCACTTTGGGCATATCATACCAAGCAATCACGTCGCGACCAAGTAATTCAGCGGGTATACATTTTGCACGCTCTAGCGTTTAGGTCCTTATGTTGCTCTAGCGTTGCGTCGAACCCAGCAGGAATCATTTGCCAATCTCTGGTGCAGAAAACTGGAATATAATTGCCGTTGAACTCGCAGACGGCTATATTCTCTATCGGCTTAATCAAGCCCGCAGGCAGAGCCAAAGCCGATGATAAGGTGCCTGATGACAGAACGGGTTCGCGCAGGTATCCATACTCGATAACTTTGAAGAGCTTGTTAATAGTCGCGGGTACAGTCACGAAGTCGCCTCCTTCCGACTCACCGGGGTCAGGGCCTTTGTGCGCGCGATGGTTGCATCGAATGCGGCTTCTATCAGCCCTTCTAACTCCGCACGCTCTTCCGCCGTCAACGTGTCTCTGTGGCCTTTTAGCTCCTGTAGCCTTGCCTGCTGTGCATCGCTAAAAAAGCGTCCCCCAAGTTATAAGGCCAGATGACAATCGGGGAGAAGGCATCACCGGAGAGGTGCTGCATGAGAGCGTTAAGGGCTTCCTGCGGCGTCGTGCCAAAACCCTCTTTCTGCCCTGTTGTTGCACGGAATTTGGCATTCTCCAAATGGTTCATTGCTTTTCCTTTAGTCCATCACACCGGCTCAAGTGGCTTGTGTGGCTCTGGTGGAAACTCAATGCGGATCACATCATCTGGGCGCACCTCGCCTCCGACGAGCACAGTGCCCATCACACCGGCCTTGCGGATGAGGTTGCCCGCTTCATCGCGGCTCAGGGTTGCCGCCATAAGACCTGGACGAATACGGTTCAGTTGAGCGCAGGGATTGCGTAAGCCCGTCACCTCAACGACGGCTTCATTGCCCAAGTGCAGCCGAGTGCCGCAAGGCAAGCCGAGCAGGTCAATGCCACGTGTCGTGATGTTCTCGCCCATCTGTCCTGCGGCGACTTCAAACCCTGCGATCCCCAAGTCGTCGTGCAGTTCTGCATGGATGAGATGCACTTGACGGAGATTCGGCTGGGAGGAATCAACCGCCACCCGCGAACGGTGCTGCACGGTCAGACCCATATGAACATCGCCCTCGACGCCCAACCCTGCGAGGAGGCAGATGCTCTCCCGATTTGGCTTGCCGAACGAATGCGTTGCGCTGCTGCTCACGGCTGTCACGAGGCCCACGATTCGCTCCTTCTGCGGCTGGTTTCTGTATTCTACCGCATCCCAGCGCAATGATGGCCGCTAAAGCGCCTTGCGGATCATCTCGCGGCAGACGGGGGCGGCGGCGGCCCGCCCGAAGCCGGCGTTCTCGACGATGCAGGCGAAGGCCAGCGTCGGGTGGTCGGCGGGGGCGAAGCCGACGAACCAGGAGTGGGTCCGGCCCTGGCCCTGGTTGTTCTGGGCGCTGCCTGTCTTGCCGGCCACAGCCACGGGCAGGCCGTCGAAGACGCCGCTGGCGGTGCCGCCGGGGCGCGTGACGGCGGCCAGCATCCCCTGCATTCGGGCGGCCTGGTCGGGCGTCATCGCGGGCGTTCCCGCGCCGGGCCTGCCGGGCGCTTTCAGGAAGAGGACGGGCAGGAGGCGGCCATTGTTCCCGACGGCCTGGGCGACGCGAGCCATTTCGAGCGGCGTTACCTGCACCGCGCCCTGCCCGTAGGCGCAGTCCGGCAGGTCTTCGCCGAGTTTGGCGAGGGAGGGCAAATGCGCCAGGCCGAACTGAACACGCCCGGTCTGGTCCAGCGCCTTTGATCCCAGATCAATGCCCAGGTGAGCGAAGTAGACGTTGCACGAGACGCGCAGTGCCTTCGCCATGTCCGTCGCGCCATGCGGCACGAAGCCTTCTTCGTCGGTGATCCGCCGCCGCGAGTAGTTTTTCCCGCCGAAGTGCCAAGCGACGTTGGTGTCGGCGTGGCGGCAGGTGACAATCGTATTCCCCAGCCCGTGCTCCAGGCCGGACGTGGCGGTGACGATCTTGAAAGATGAGCCGGGAGGATACAGGCCGTTCAGGGCGCGGTTGAAGGCGGCCCCGGCGGGCTGTTTCTGAAGCGCGTCCCAGGTTTCGGGCGTCAGCGTCCTAGGGTCAAACGTCGGCAGCGAGGCCAGAGCCAGCACCTCGCCGGTGCCGACATTCAGCAGGACTGCCGCCCCCTTGTTCTGGGGCTGCCCCGTGTGCCGGTCCTTTACTTTCGCGGCGTAAGTGTGCAGGGCATCGGTCGCTGCCTGCTGCAAGTCCTGGTCAATGGTCAGCGTCACATCCTGCCCACGGGGCGCGTGGTGGAACGGCAGGTTTTGCGTCCGGTAGGGGCCGAGCAGGTCGGAATAGCTTGTGAACCCGCGCAGGCGGCTGTTCTGGCCCAGGGCGTCCGTCGCGGACGCGGGCCTCTCGACAGCCCAAACGATCTGCGCGCAGGCCGCGCCGCCGGGGTAGACGCGCGGGTGCCCGTCGGGACACAGCAGCGTCGTCTGCCCCGGCTCATCGTCCGTCAGTGGTTTGCGCGCCAGTACCTTGCCGTTGCGGTCCTTTATCGTGCCGCGCGGGATGTCGGCGGCATAGGCCAGCAGGCGCGGGTTGATGTGCGGCGGCAGCGGACCGCCCGGCTTGGTGTCCCGGTCCGGCGTCCGCAGCAGCCGCGTCGCGATGGCCGTGTCGTGAACGCCCTGCACGTCGAACAGGCGGCCCACGCCGATGCCGAGCAGCAGGTACGCGGCGCAGCCAACTGCCAATGCCCGCGCCGTGCGCGACCATTCGGGCGTCGCCCGGTCTACTGCCGTGGAGGGGAGCGTCTTGCCGGACAGATGCAGCAATAGCCCGATGGCGAAGAACGAGGCGACCAGGGAGGATGCGCCGAACGAGACGAACGGGAGCGTGATGCCGGTCAGCGGAGTCAGGCCGGACACGCCGCCCAGAATGATCATGGTCTGGAAGCCGAGCAGCAGGGACAGACCCGCCGCCAGTAGCCGGTCGAATTCGGTGACGGCCCGCCGAGCAATGTGCAGACCCCGCGCAATCAGCAGGGCATAGACGGCCAGCAGGACCAGCGCACCGATCAGCCCCGTCTGCTCCCCGTAGGTCGCGAAGATCGAGTCCGACCCCGCGCGCGGCACGAACTCAGGCCGCCCCAGCCCCAGCCCGCTGCCCCACAGCCCGCCGGTCGCCATGCCCCACAAGCCCTGCGCGAGCTGCGCCCCATTCTTGTCGGTATTGTCCCACGGGTGCAGCCACATCAGGACGCGGGTCGCGAAGAACCCGAAGTGGAGCGCGTAGCCCGCCAGCGCCGCCAGGAGCAGCAGGATGGTCCCAACAAGGGGGTAGATGACCCGCCGCGTGGTCAGGATGAGCAGGGCCAGAAAGACCCCGAACAGCAGCACGGCAGGACCTAAATCTTTGACCAGCAGGAAAAGGCCCAGGCAGAAGGCGTACACGACGGCCAGCGGCCCGAAGTCGGCCAGCCGGGGCAGGGCGGCTTTGGCATCGCCCAATGTTCCCTGCCGCTCGGCCAGGTACGACGCCACAAACAGCACCAGCAGTATCTTGATGAACTCCACGGGTTCGACACCAAACAGTTGAATGTGGATGCCGCCCGGCCCGTGCCCCAGCGCCAAAAGCCCCAGCATCAGCAGCACGGCGGCCCCGGCGTAGGCGTACTGATAGCGGCGCAGGGGAAGCCGTCCAAAAGGCCGCGTCAGGGGCACGAGCAGAGCGACCATCCCGTACAGCGCCACACCCCACACCTGCCCCGTAAACGCCAGTGTGTCACGGTACGGGTCCTTGACGCTGTAGACCATCATCAGCCCCACACCCGAAAGGAGGGCCGTGAACGGCAGCAGGAACGGGTCGGCACCGGGCGCCGACTTCCGCAGGACTCCGTGTCCCAGCCACCAGACCAGCAGAAAAGCCGCTGCGCCGCCCCAGAAGGCGCGCGTGATGTCGCTCGCCGTCCGCACCACGAACCTGTCGTCAATGTCCGCCGTCGGCACACCCTTGAGCGCCTTCGCATGGCGCAGGCCATAGACCGACGACCAGCCGCGCCCGCGCGCCGCTACCAGCGCCTGGGCGGTGTCCGGGCCGACCGAAAGCGCTTGGGCAAGCTGGGCCGCCGTCGCCGTGTTGATGTTGACCACCTGCACGGGATACTCCACCGACGCCTTCTTGCCCAGGAAGACCAGGGCCAGCCCGAAGACGAGCACGAGCTGCACGGCGAGAAGCAGCAGGAACTCAGTTTTGCGGTTGTGAGATTTCATAACGGAGACCCACCCCGCCTCGTTCCTCTGCACTGGCAGACCGCCCCAATAACCGAGACGCGGAGGGCGGCACCCCTCCCTGTTAAAGAGGGGCAAGAGGTGCAGCTTTGTCAGCGCGACTCTGCTCCTCATCCTCCCTTAACAGGGAGGACCCCTGCGAGGCGAAGAGTGAGCAAGCAAGGAGGTGGGTTCCTCTCATTATACCAGCGGGTACAATAAAGGCATGGACCCGCTTGCCCATAAAATCGCCGACTTTATCCAGAACCCACCCGCCGGAGATTCGGACGCGGCGTTTGAGGCGCTTGCCCTGGCCCTGTTCGCCCGGCAGTATGAGTGCTGCGCGCCTTATCGCCGGCTGTGTGACGGTCAGGGGCAGTCGCCGGACCGCGTTCACCGCTGGCGGGACATCCCCACTGTCCCCGCCCAAGCGTTCAAAGTCTTCGACCTCTCCTGCGCGCCATTGTTTCAAACCGTCGCGGTTTTCCACTCGTCGGGGACAACCGGGCCACAGGCCAGCCGCCATTTCTTCGATGCGGACGCGCTCGCCCTGTACGAGACCAGCCTGCGGACTGGCTTTGCCGCTGCCTTCCCCGACCGACCGCGCCGCCTGTGGGCGCTGATGCCTCGCCCCCAAGCCGTGCCGCACTCGTCGCTGTCGCACATGCTGGGAGCGCTGGACGCCCACCGCTTCTTTTGGGACGCTGACGCCGCCCTTGTCGTGGCTCTGGCGCATGTGGATGAACCAGTCATCTTATTCGGCACGGCCTTCGCCTTCGTGCAGCTATTCGACGGCACGGCTGAGAATTGGCGTCTGCCCGCCGGTAGCATAGTCATCGAGACCGGCGGCTTCAAGGGCCGGACGCGCGAAGTGCCGCGCGAGGAGCTATACACCCTGTTCGGGACGCGCCTGGGCGTCCCCATCGAAAACTGCTACAGCGAGTACGGCATGTCCGAAATGGCCTCTCAATTTTACGGGCGGGGACTGGACCCGGTCAAGCGCGGGCCGCATTGGGTGCGGACGCGCGCCATTGACCCCGAAACGGGCGAGGACGCCGCGCCGGGGACGCCGGGCCTGCTGCGGCATTGCGATCTGGCAAACTTCAATTCCGTCGGGGCGCTGCAAACGCAGGACCGGGGGATGCTGACGCCCGACGGCTTCGTCCTGCATGGCCGCGCCCCGGACGCCGAGATGCGCGGCTGTTCGCTGACGGTGGAAGAGCTATGGGCGAAACGATAGACAGAACGGGAGTCGGCATCACGGCAGCTATCGCGCGGCTTCGGCGCAATCACACGGACATCCTCGCGCTGATGCCGCAGGCAGAGGTCGTCAACAGACTGGCGGCGCTGGCGAGACTGTGGCGCGACCCGGCGTATGCTCTTCGCCGGGAGGCCGAGAAGTGGCAGCAGCCGTTCCCGTTCAAGATGGTGGAGGTCAGCCTCGACGCCCTGCTCCATTCGCTGACGCCGGAAGCGCTGTGGGCGCTGGTTGACGCCGAAGATGTGCGGGACGCACAGGGCTATCCAGTCATCGGCCATGTCATTGCGGGCAATACGCCGCTGCTGGCCTGGGTCAGCATCATCCGCGCGTTGCTCGTCCGCAGCGCCTCATTTGTCAAGTTACCCTCCGGTCCGGCTGCGGAGTGGGGGAGGTTATTCGGGCGGACGATGGCCGACGTCTCCCCGGAACTGGCGGCCTGTGTTCATCTCGACCAGTGGCCCGGCGGGACGACGGAACTAGACGCCGCGCTCTGCGCCGGAGCCGATCTGGTGATAGCGCACGGAGGCGACGTGACGATGCGCGCCCTGCGCGCGCTGTGTCCGGCTGGCACCCCCTTCGTCGGCTACGGCCACCGCGTCTCGTTCGGCCTGGTGACGCGCGGGAACGGCACGGCGGAAGCCGCCGCAGGCTTTGCCGAAGACGTGCTACTCTACGACCAGGGCGGCTGCCTGTCGCCTCAGACGATCTTTGTGGAGGGTGACTGGAAAGAGGCACCAGCTTTTGCCGCCCGCCTCGCGGACGCTCTGCCGCAGGCGGCCTCGGCGTACCCGCTGCCGGTGCGGGACGAGCGGGCTGCTCAGGCCGTTCGCGAAGCGCGCGGGCTGGCGTGGATGGGGCAGGGGAACCGGCTTTGGGAAGACCCCGGCCTGCGCTGGACCGTCATTGCCCGCCCCCAGCCCGTGTTCGCACCCTCGCCGACGTTCGGCGTCGTCTCCGTTCAGCCGCTCGAAACATTGGAACATCTGCCGGAAGCCGTGGCGCCCGTCGCCGCCTATTTGCAGGGGTGCGCCGTGGCGGGTGAGGCGGGAGACTATCTGCCCGGCGTTTCCTACCTCTGCGCGCCCGGCGAACTCCAGGCCCCGCCGCTGTCATGGCGGCAGGACGGGCGGGACGTCCTGCGTATCCTGACGCCGCCGCATCCCTACCGCGCGGACGGCAGCACGACCACCTGCGTCTCCGACGGTAATGTTTCTGGGGAAACTTCCAGCATCGAAGAGGAATGATAGACGACCTGCGCGGGGTCGAACAAGGCCAGTAGATCGTCCACAGGCCGCAGGTTCAGGTTGATCTTGCCGTTCTGGTAGTGCATAGGGATCACGATCCGAGGCCGGATCAAGTCTATCGCCGCTTTCAGGTCCGGGACCGGGATTGTCGGCGGGCCGCCGGCTACGGCCAGGAACACGTCCACACCCTGAACCGGGGCAGCTTCGGCGGGCGTCAGCGCATGGCCGAGATCGCCCGAATAGCAGACCGAAACGCTGTCCAAGGTAAAGTAGGGCATCGAGACGGGCACGTCGCGGGCAGGCGCCTCCCACACCCGCACCGCCCGGAAGCGGATGCCGTGCGCTTCCATGCCCTCCGGCGCATCGGCGAAGTCCAGCCCGTTCAGCCTGCTGGGATTCCCAAGCGCCGCCTCCCAGTGGCTGTGGTACTTCGGGTTGAGGTGGCTGACCAGGACGACGTCGGCGGGGGTGTCAATCGGCGCGTAGGCGCCGGCATCGGGCGCGCGGTAGGGGTCCAGCAGCACACGCGCCGTGTCCGTTTCGAGAAGAAAGGCTGCGTGGCCGAGCCAAGTGATTTTGAGACTCATGGTTCCTATTGGTTTCATCACGCCCGTAGATTTTCCTGCATTTTCAGGTATAATCAGCCGACAATAGTTTATCTTTCGGAGTTACGACCTAAATACTGTGGGAGTTATTCATCTTTGAACGCCGCCCAACTCACCATTTCTCAGCGCCAGGACAGCAAAGGCGCCGTGATCGAGGCTGTCGGGGAAGTGGACTTGACAACCGCGCCTCAACTGAAAGAAGCGCTTATGGCAGTCGTCAACGACACCCAAAAGTCGCCGATCATCGTAGACCTGAGCCGCGTGGACTTCATTGACAGCGCGGGCCTAGCCCTCTTGGTGGAAGCACGGAAGAAGCTCGCGCCGGACGGCCGCGCCCTGAACGTCCTGCTAACGCCGAGCCGTCAGCCGGAGCGGGTCCTGAAGCTTGGCCGTTTCGACACGATCATGAACCTAGCCTACAGCCTCAACGACCTTTAACGCAATCTACAAAGCGACCTATGGCAAAAGAAACGCAGACACGAGTGACAGGCACGGCCGCCGGCACACAGGGCGTCACCGGTGAGGAAGCGCGCTCCCTGCCGGAAGGCGTCACCGTCCCCGGCTATGTGGACCCGATCGTAGGCCGCGTCGCCCACCGGGATGTGCTTGGCTACTACGGCTTTCCGCTGATTCGGAAGGGCGAAACCGTCACACGCGAAATCCTTGCCCGCGCACACAGCATGTCCCGACTCTTCGAGCTGCAAGCCGCCACCGAAGAGGAATAAAGTCTCACCGACGACCATGAACGAACGCGATCCTCAGCAACACCCCAGCGGAAGCGGCGTCGGCGTGGCCGCCCTGCTCCTCGGCCTCATCGCGGGCGCCGCCGCCCTGCTCCTTGCCACCAAGCCGGGCCAGCGCCTCCTGGAGCAGTTTTCGGACCGCACGGAGGAATGGAAGGCCCAGGCCGCCGCCGCCGTCGCCGAGACGCGCGAAAAAGTGGTCAGTTCGGTCGAGGCTGAAACGCTTCCTGCCTCCGATCCTGCCTATGACAGCGGCGGGCGCGTCCGCGAATACCTTTAGCCTCCTCTGAACGATTATCCTAATCAACTGCGCCTCATTCTGACGCTGGCCGTGGCCGCGCTGACGCTGATTCTGGTTCTGACGCGCCCGCGCGGATGGCATGAGGCGTGGTGGACAGCGGGGGGCGGCGCGCTGATGCTGGCGTTGCGGCTCGAGTCGCCCCGGCAGGCATGGCGGGTGACGCGGACCGGGCAGGACGCGCTGCTGTTCCTGCTCGCCCTGCTGCTCCTCTCCGCCCTGCTGGAGCGGAGCGGGTTTTTCGACTGGTCCTCGATTCAGGCCGCGCGGATGGCGCGCGGCGACGGCCAGAGATTGTACCGGAACGTGTTCCTGCTCGGCGCGCTAGTCACGGCCAGCCTGTCGCTGGACACCACGGCGGTCATCCTCACGCCCGTCGTGCTGGCCTTCGTCGCCCGGCTCAAGCTGCCTGCCCGCCCCTACATCTTCGCCTGTGCTTTCGTCGCCAACGTCGCCTCGCTGCCGCTCCCGGTCAGTAACTTGACTAACCTGCTCTTCACGGGCGCTTTTGCCCTGCCTTTCGGCGGCTTCGCCTTGCGAATGATCCTGCCGCAGTGCGCGGCTCTGCTGACGAACTACGCCCTGTTTCGGTGGCTCTTTCGCGGTGATCTTCCCCCAGAGTTTTCAGGCGACGACCTGCCGGACCCCCTGAGCGTGGTGCCGCATGAGGGCTACTTCCGGGTGTCCGTCATTGTCCTCGGCCTGGTGTTCGCCGGCTACTTCGCCGCGCCATTCGTCCGCCTCCCACCCTACGCTGTTGCCTTCGCTGGCTGCCTGGCGCTGGCAGTCTGGGGCGCTCGCGCGGGGCGGGTGGATTGGAGGCTGCTGCGCGAGGTGAGCTGGCCCGTCTTCCCATTCGTGATCGGGCTGTTCGTGGTCATCGGGGGTGTGGAAAACCTGGGGCTGACGGGACGGATGGCGGGCTGGCTGGCCGTGCTGGACCCACACCCGCTGCTGGGCATGGCGGTGATGGCAGGCGGCGCGGGGCTGGCTTCCAACGTTTTCAACAACATCCCTGCCGCACTTCTGGCGCGCGGCGTTCTTCAGCAGGCCCACGCCCACCCGCCGCTGGTCTACGCCACATTGCTGGGGACTAATATCGGGCCGAACCTAACGCTCTCCGGCTCACTGGCGACGCTGCTGGTGCTGACGGCGGCCCGGAAGAAAGGGGAAGACATACGCGCCCTGGACTTCTTCAAGATTGGCCTGCTCGTCACCCCGCTGACTCTACTCGCCGCCCTCCTCGCTCTCTGGCTCACCTTGTTTGTCTTGTCCTGAGACACGCTTACCGCCCGCCCAGCCGGGTCTTGAGGTATCCCAGGGGTGAGAGGACGTGCAGGGTGATCGGGATCGCCAGCGTCTGGAGCGTCGGAGACCGAATTATTACCCCCGTCTGGTAGGCCCCTGGCGGCAGCCCCACCGTTGGGACCGACACGGCGACGGAGACCTCCTGTTTGGGTGCGAGTGTGCCTTCCGAGGGGGTAGCCTGCAAGCCTTCCATGGGCTTCCCACCGCCGCCGGGGACAACTTCGATGGTCGGAAGGATCTGGAACCCTGCCGCCGTCTCGCCGACATTCTTGATCGAGAACTGCCCGGTCGCCGTCTGCCCACGCCGCCCAGAGACCGGCAGCGACGCGGCAGGGGCGCCCTCCCACCCGCCGGCCTGGAGCAGACCCGGCGCGGGCATGACCATCACGCTGCATTCCACGGACCACCGATCCCCCGCGACTATGTTCCCTTCTTGATCGGCTTGATCGTCGCTGCTGATTTCCAGTTTGCCCGCCAGCAGCTTACCGCGCTCCATCGCTTTGGACGCATCAACGCCGACCGGGATCTCGTGCAGGTTGCCCGTGAAGCGCAGGGCGGGAACAACGATCCAGGCGGCGCGCGGGATAATGTTCCCTTTAATCTCGCCGCCGCCTGCATTGTACAGCGTCACCGTCAGGGCCGGGGCGGGCTGGCTGCCGACGATCTCGCCGAAGCGCAGGTTCTTTTTGGTCACCAGCAGGACCGGCGGGGCGACCTGGCGCATCTCTTCCAGAAAATCGCCCGCCGTCGCGTACCTGTATTCCGTGTTATAAGAGATCGCCTTGTTGATCAGCTTCACCAGTCCCAAATCGGCGTTCGGCTGCTGAATCAAGGAGTTGGTCACATACATGGAGCGCTCATTGATCTGCGCTTGGTCCGGGGCGACCCCGGCAATCATCTCGTAGAGGACGCAGCCCAGGGCGAAGATGTCCGTGCGGACGTCCGCGATCCACTGGCCGTCCGCCTCCAGCTCAGGCGGCAGGTAGCCTTCGGTCCCGTACAGTTCGGAAGGCGCGTCGTCCTCGTGGCCCGCCCCGAAATACTGCGCCGCGCCGAAGTCCAGGAGGCACAAATGCCCCTGCGGCGTGATGCGGATGTTGGCGGGCTTGAGGTCGTGGTGGACGATTTGGCGCGAATGCAGAAAGGCCAGCGCGTCGCACAGGCTGACCGACCACTTCAGCACCCAATCGCGGGCCAGCGGGTGGCGCCTGGCGATGATGTCGTCGAGCGTCTTGCCGATGATGAATTCCTGGGCAATATAGAAATGGCTGTCGCTCTGAAACGCCTCATAGAAGGTCGGCATCAGTGGGTGAGAGCTGGCCTGCATCCCGACGGTGCGCTCCCGGTCGAAGAGCGCCTGCAAGGGGGCCTGGTCACGGGGCGTGCGTGCGGGGAAGAATTCCTTGAGGGCGATCTGCCTGCCCGGCGTTTCGGGGTCACGGGCAGCGTAAACGGCCCCATAAGCGCCCAGCCCCACCATGTGCTCGATTACATATCGCGTGTGATGCCCCGGCACTTCCTCGCCGGACGCCAATAGCATCACATCTTCGTATCGCTTCCGCTTCGCCAATTTTCACGTTCCCTTCCTGGCAGGGCTTGACTTTCTGCCTCGGTTTGGGTATTATACCTGCCGTGACGCAAAAGGGTAACGCCTGTTGCGTTTCGTTAATTCTTGGCCCTATCGTTTAACGGTTAGGACGGCGCCCTCTCACGGCGTAAGTCGCAGTTCGATTCTGCGTAGGGTCAATCATGTGTCTACTATAGTCTCCCGCAGGCCCCGCGCCTGGGGAGATTTCTATTTGGCGGCTGCGGCGAAGGCGCGTGGAATTCTCCTATGGACCGACTGTACGCGCCCTGGCGCATGGCCTACGTTGAACAGCCACAGGAGCCTGCTCTTGACGCGACCGGCTGCGTCTTCTGCGACAAGGCGGTCGCGACGGACGACATCACCAACTTCATTGTCTACCGGGGCAGAGCGTGCTTCGTCCTCCTCAACTTGTTTCCCTACAACAACGGACACCTGATGGTGGTCCCGTACCTCCACACGGCGATGCTTGCGGACCTGGACGCGGAAACGTCGCTGGAATTGCTGACGCTCGCCAAGTCAGCGCAAGCGGCCTTGACGAAGGCCATGCATCCCGAAGGCTACAATCTGGGTATGAACCTGGGAACAGCGGCGGGGGCGGGCATCGCCGACCATCTGCACCTGCATGTCGTGCCGCGCTGGAATGGGGACACCAACTTCATGCCCGTCCTGGCAGATGTCAAGGTGCTGCCGGATGCGCTGGAAAACACCTGCCGCAAGCTGCGCGCGGCGTGGACCTCTTTCGAGTAGGAAGGACGGACGGGAATGGTGGAAGGAGACACGGCCCCGACACAAAAGGGGCGTCTCATTCTGGAAATGGCGGAGCAGGCGAGTGTCTGCCCCGCCTGCGACCTGGCGCAGACACGCACCAAAGTAGTCTTCGGCGACGGCAATGCGGACAGCCCCCTGATGCTGATCGGCGAAGGGCCGGGCGCCAACGAAGACGCCACGGGGCTGCCGTTCGTCGGGCGCGCGGGCAAGCTGCTTGATGAGTGCCTGCGCGATGCGGGGATGCTTCGCAGGCACATCTACCTGACCAATGTCGTCAAGTGTCGTCCGACCATTGAAGAGATGGGCAAGATCAAAAACCGCCCACCTCGCGCCGACGAATCGGGGACCTGCGTCCCGCTCTGGCTGGAAAGGCAAATCGCCGTCGTCCAGCCCCTCGTCATCCTCTGCCTCGGCGCCCCCGCCGCAAGCGCCATCATCCACAAGAACTTCAAGATGACTCAGGAGCGCGGACAGTGGTTCGAGAGCAAATACGTCCGCTACGCCATGGCGGCCCTGCACCCGGCCTACATTCTGCGCCAGGAAGGCGAAGCCTACGACCAGTCCCGCCAATTTCTCGTCCAGGACCTGATCGCCGCCCGTGACAAGGCCAAAACAGCCAAAGCCGAGCCGAAAATGACGCTGTTTTGAGCAATACCTACCAACTTGCCGCGATTGACCTCGACGGTACGCTGCTTGGCAGCGACCATGCCCTCAGCGCGGGCAACGCCGCCGCCGTCCGCCGCGCGGCGGACAGGGGTGCAAAGATCGTCCTCGCGTCTGGGCGTCAGTGGCGCACGATTGACGCCTTCGCGGAGGAGCTGGGCCTGACGCCCGACGCGCCAATCATCGCCTACAACGGCGCGATGATCCGAACGCACGGCGGCGAAACGTGGTTCCATCAGCCCCTGCCCGCCCAGCCCGCACAGGCCATCGTACACTTCACTATCGCGCACGGCTACCACCTGAACCTTTACATCCATGACACGCTGTACGTCCAGAACGACACGCATTGGGGCCGGGTCTATCAGCAGCGAACCGGGACGGTGCCGCACGTCACCGACCTGACGCGGTTCGACGGCCAGCAGCCCACCAAGCTGCTGCTGATTGACACGCTGGAAACGACGAACCGCCTGCTGGTCCACTTCCAGGCCGAGTTCGGGCGGTCGCTTTACATCACCAAGACCGAGGATGAGTTCCTGGAGTTCATGGACCCGGATATCAACAAGGGCCGGGCGCTGACGGAGATCGCGCGGCATCTGGGCGTGACGGCCGCGCAGTGCGTCGCCTTTGGGGACTCCTACAACGACCTCTCGATGGTCAAGTGGGCGGGGATGGGCGTGGCGATGGAGAACGCGCGGCCTGAGCTAAAAGCCGTCGCCCAGCGCGTCGCGCCGCCCGCCGATGCGGACGGCGTCGGGGTGGTGCTGGATCAGCTCTTCCCAGTCCATCCATAGCACCAGCAGGAAGTGCGGGAACGTCAGCGCGGCGATCAGCGACAGGTACAGATAGACAAAGGTGTCGGCGGTGATGTGGGCGTGTTCATGTTCCCAGAATAGGGCGGCGAGCAGCGCCAATGCGCCCCCTGTCATCGGCGCCGCCTGCCAGGCGACCCGAAGCAAAGGTCTCGCCAGTCTCCCCCGCGACATCGAGGCGCTGTTAGCCTCGTCCAGCAGCATCAAGCGCCCAATGTGCCGCGCCGCGTGCCACACGCAGAAGTAGACTCCGACCGCCAGGATCGGCGGCACGAGGCTGAAGTAGACCAGCAGCAGGCCGACCTCTCCCGCATCCCGCCAAAAACCCTCCTTCTGAGCCTGCCACGACAGCCAAAGGTAAGCCGCGATCAGCGCCGCCAGCGTGACTATCCCGGCGATGCGCCCCCATCCATATAAAAGCCACCCGGCAGACCCGCCGTACCAGCCAAGAATGCCGTCGGCAACCTGTGCGAACACCTGGGGGAAGACGAGGGCGGGCAGGACGATCGGCAGCCCGCCGCGCACCAGCCACACGGTCAGCCGCTCCCCCCAGCTTTTCAGGACCGGCCTCCCCTCGAACACTTCCAAAAAGTAGGCGTCGCCCTGGCCCCAATGCAGCCACGAGAACAGCAAAAAGACGGCAAGCGCCGCCGGGGGCCATAGGCGCCAGAAGAGGAGATAGGCGGCCACAAGGCCGCCGTACCCAAGCACGAAGAGGAACAGGTAACGCGGCGTGAGCTGGCGCCGCCGAAAAAACAGTGGAGCAAGGTGATCCAGCGCCCCGTGCGGCAAACCCAGGAAGACCATGCCCAGCAGGAACGGGGCGAACTGCCAGCGGACTGCGGCGGCGGGAAAGAGGCGCGAAAGGAGCAGCACGGCCAGCAGCGTGCCCCAAGCGGGGTATGTCAGCCATGTCCGCAGGGAGATAACGGCCCGCTGATGTGCTGGAACGCCCGGAAGGCCGCCCCGAGGAACGGCCCCAGGGGCAGGCCCCGAATGATCTGCGCGTCGCTCTGCCATGTACCTGTCTCCGAAAGAAAAGCCGTCAGCGCCTGGGGTGGGACGCGCGCGAACAGATGCTGGAAGTAGCTGGGGAATGCAGCGGGCCGGTCGCGCACAGCCTGCAAAAATACGGCATCGAAGAAGCGGTAGCGGGCCTGGGTAAGTCGTTCACTGCGGCAGCCGCTCCTTGCTCTTCTGGTCGTCCCCACTCAGGGCGCGCACCGCGAGGTAGGCTGTCACGCCAAACCCGACTTTGTTGATCACGTCTCCCACCGCGCTGGCGACGTTGAACCAGTCCAGGTTGACCCCCCACGACAGATGTGAGGCGGACAGCCCCTCGAACCAGTAGGCGAGGGGGTAGATGCCCCATAGGCTGACCAGGTACAGGTTCATCGCCCTGATGCCGTGCTGGATCGGGAGCGGCTGCGCCTTCGCCAGCCGGCTGCCTTCAGTCAGCAGCAAATACAAAATCACGAGGTAGCCCAGCGTCGAGATCGTGCCCCAGATGTAGTGTGCGCTGATGGCTCCTGCCGTGCCGGGAAACCAATGCCCATGTACAGTGCTCCCGTACAACTCGCCAACAAAGCCAGTCACGATCATGAACAGGTCGGCGATGATCAGCTTCCAGGCAAAGCTGAAGCCGCGCAGCTTCAGCATTTCCGGGTACTTCAGCAGCAGCAGCGGTGTTGTCACCGTCCAGTCCACATAGCGAACAGCCGTCGGGAACGGCCTATCCGGCGCATACTGGCTGGTGAGGAAGTAATAGGCCACGGCGGCGACCCCGCAGATCATGGCCGAGGTGGTCATCGTTGCCCGGTAGGCGGGGAGGATGCTGTCCCGCTCGACGAGAAAGAAGACGAATGCGGCCCCCAGGGCGAACATGGCGGTGAAGAGGGTGTAGTGTACGAACGCCTGTGAGGTCGTCCAGTGCGTGACGGTGTTGTCAAGGCCGAGGTGATCAAGTCCCAATGGGAACCTTTTCTAAGAAGTGCAGCGCCGGGGCGCTGTCACCTTCGTGTAACGCAGTATTATAGACAACTACGGTGCGAGTCAAACGTGGCGGGCTTGCTGTCAATCTGGGTCTGTCTCGACAAAAGAGGAGGCAGGGGGAGAGCAGGCCCAGCACACCTGAAATGTGCCTGCGGAGAAATGGATCAGCGGCCGGGCTAGTTCAACGAGGACAGCCTGCCCAGCGCCTGTGTGTCTGCGGGCAGGATGAGGCCCTCGTCCTCGGAGCGCGCGCCGAAAGTCTCTTGCAGCGCGTCCTGCGCCTTGATCTCCGCCCGCAGGATCGCGGCCTCGTGCTCCAAGCGCCGTGCCGTGCCGACAATTTCCAGAAGGCTTTGCTTTTCCGCCAGCGGCACTTGCAGGACGCTGGCGACGGCATACGAGAGGTAGGCCGGCTCCTGGGGAAGCTGCAAGGCGCTGAGGGACCGCCCGGTCATCGCGAAGAGCGCGCGCAGGTACTTCCTGAATAGACCGGCGACGGCCTCGGCGGCCGGCTGGACCAGACAGAGATCGCCCATTTCCTCGTCCAGCGGCTCGACTTTGGCGGAAAGATAAGGCTTGTCGTGCGACGCGCGCGTGACACGGAAACGGGTCTCGCCGAAGACCAGGATGTCCATGCGCCCGTCCGGCATCTCCTCATACTGGGTGATACGGGCCGTGGTGCCGACAAGATGCGGGACGGCCTCGTCGCCCGCCTCGTCCCCATCACGGATCAGAATCACGCCGAACGGGGAATTTTCTTCGCGGCAGCGCATCACCATTTCCCGGTAGCGCGGCTCGAAGATGTGCAGGGGAAGGGGCATATCCGGAAACAAAACGACGTGCAGGGGGAACAGCGGGAGGTCATCATAGTCTACCATGGCGTACTCGCTTGCTAAGTGCTAATCCGGGAGGAGGGTAATGTAGCCCAAGTCCTGACCGAGACGGAAGAACTCGTCCGCGCTCTGCGGCAGGCCGTACTGGGTTCGGTGGGAGCTGTTGTATAATTCGACCGCCTTCTGGGCGAAGCCGAGCGGGGTCATGGCGCTGAGGAACAAGCCCTTCCAGCCCAGTTCCTTCGCCACGCGCGCCTTTGCCTGCGCTAGAACGTCGTCGGCGTCCGGTCCGGTCAACACTTCGTCTATCTTGCGCCCCGCCACTTCCATCGTCACCCGAACCTTCATGGCATGATTATACCCACTTCCGGCCCAAACACAGGCTGAACGCCGAACCATGCGGCAAAAGCGCGAACGGCGATGGATTCCACCTCGGCCCGCGCCGGGCAGCGGTCTCCGAGAAGCTCGGCCAGCGACGTAACATCGCGGTCGCGGATGCCGCAGGGAACGAAATCCCGGCGGAAGGGCGCGAGATCGGTCGTGATATTCAACGCCCATCCGTGCAGCGAGATCCAGCGGGAGACCTTGATGCCGATGGCGGCAATTTTACGGTCTTGTACCCAAACCCCCGTTCGGCCCGGAACGCGCTCGCCCTCCAGTCCCCAGACGGCCAGGGTGCGGATGAGAACTTCCTCCAGGTCACGCAGGTAGCGGTGCAGGTCCTGTCCGTGCCCTCTCAAGTCCAGAACCGGGTAGCCGACGAGTTGGCCAGGCCCGTGATAGCTGACCTCGCCGCCCCGGTCCACGCGCTCGACGGCAATGCCCCGCGTCCGCAAGCCCGCCTCATTCGTCAGCAGGTCTGCCTCGTGGCTGCCCCGTCCCAGCGTAATTGTCGGCGGGTGCTCCAGCAGCAAAAGCGTGTCCGGGATTTCGCCGCGCCCCCGCCGCTCGGCCAGCGCATACTGCTGTGCCAATGCGAGCCGGTAGGGGACCGGCTCGGTGTAGGAGATGATGTGGCAAACAGGCTTGTCGGGTATAATCGGTGTCATGGCGCGTCCTAACCTATCGTACCTCAAAAACTTGATCTTGTTCCTGTTCGGCCTGCCGCTGGGGATGCTGACCGGGCTGACCGCCATCGCCGGCAGCGTCTTCGCCGTTCCCGTCGTCCGGTCGCTGCTGGGGCTGCGCCCTGCAAGGGCGGTGGGAGTGGGGCTGGCCGTGACGTTCTTTGCCGCCCTGGCTTGCCTTGTGTCCTACGCACAGCATGGGTTCATTCTCGGCTGGCTGGCCTTGCTCCTGGCCGTCTGTCAGGTGGTCGGCGCGGCTTGGGGCGAGCGCGCGGCGGCGCGGCTGCCCATCTTCGACCGCCTGCCGTGGCTGTGGGGGATACTGGTGATCGTGGGAGGGGTGGGGATGCTGGCGCAGGGGCTGGGGCAGTTTGGCGGCCTTGGTCCGTGGCACGCGAATTTCGGCAGTCGTCCCTGGTTTTACCCCGAAGCGGCGCTGATCGCGGTTGTCGTGGGGCTGGTCAGCCGTATCTTTGGGCTGGGCGGCGTTCTCATGGTTCCGGCGGCGATCTATGGCCTGGGGATGCCGCCGCACGCCGCCCAGGGGACGGCCCTGGTCGTCCTCGCCCTGGCCGCGCTGCCTGGAATGCTTATCCACGCCCGGCGCGGCGACGTGGAAGCCCAGGCGGCGACCTGGCTCTCGGTGGGCGCCGTCTTCGGCGGCCTGTCCGGGGCGTTTTGGGCCGTGACGACGCTCACCGACCGGGGCGCGATCCTCCTATTCGGCCTGATGCTGGTGATATCGGGCCTGATGCTCCTATGGCGCAGAGAGGCAGCTACTGATTCTGCGGTACAGCAAGCTGTAGCAGAGTTGAAACCGCCCACTGTATCTGCATTGCCTCTTGTTCCTCCTATAGTCATACAGGAAAATACTGGACAAAATAAGGCCGTGTCTCCCGAACCGCCTTTGACTCATGTGAATGAGAACAAAGAAGAAAGTCCCGAAACAACGCAAGTTGAAGCAGAGCTAGCGGCCACACCCCAGACCGTGATGTCACAGGGCCTTAGTGCTAAAGCTCTCGAGCAAAAACTAAAAGATATGGAAAAAATAGTTGCATCGAAAACACCGGAGCCGAAAGGCGACTCTCACACCCTGCCATCCGGTGAGGCAGATACAGAAACGAAGGACGGCCAAATCTAAACCAACTGTTGAAATTCCTTTCCGCCGCCGCCATAATAAGTATAGCAGAAAGCAATACGTTCAGAGAGGATAAAGCGATGTCAGCAGTTGGGGAGCAGGATAAAACTACGGCAAAGGCTAGGCGCAAAGATATTCAGTTCAGCATCCGAACGGACAGCGACACGAAAGCGCGCGTCGAGCGTGCCGCCGGGGTCGCGCATATGTCGTTGACGGAGTTCGTGGAGGCGGCGGTGCGGGAACGGGCCGATGAAGTGTTGGCGCAGCATGACCAAATTCTCTTGACCGATCGGGACTTTCGGCTTTTCGAAGAGTTGATGACGCGGAAGGTAGAGCCGAACGAATTGGTGCGCTCGGAGGCCGCTGAGTTCAATAAAGGTTGGTTTGACGCGCAAGGTCGTTACCATTGTTGATCGAGCCTTTGGGCACCCACCATGACCGGGAAGCCTTTGACTGCGGCGTCGGCAGGATGAATATGTTCTTTCGACAGACGGCCCGCCAACACGCCGCGAAACACGTTGGGGTGACTCATGTTGCAGTAGAAGATGTTGGCGCAACACGCATCCTCGGCTATGTCTCGCTCTCGATGAAGCCCGTGAGCCGCGAGTCTATTCCAAACGCAAAGAAACTACCGGGAGGGGAGTACACGGTCGCTTTCATCGGCCAGTTGGCGACGGACAAACAGTTCCAGGGGCAAAGAGTTGGTGAACGGCTGCTGGCCTTCGCACAGTTCCAGGCGCTTCGGGTCTCTGATGTTTTCGGTCTCATCGGCATCGCCCTTGACCTGATCCATGTGGAGGGTGAAGATCCAGCCGTGACGGAGAGACGGCGCAAGTTTTACACCGACCGTCAGTTTGAACCGCTTGCCGACGACGCCGAGCGCCTCTACAAATCCATAGATGCCGTTCGTGAAATAGGACTTGCCCCACCCCTACCCAAGTGATGCCGGAGGCCGCACGACTCGTGCCAGCCACCAGTCGCCTACTTGCTCATAGGCCCCCGTCAGGGGCGGCTCTCCGGTCATCTGAACAGCGGCATGGCCTTCTTCCATCAGCCGCGCCTCGATCTCGCGCAGGGGACGGCCCCAGGAAACGCGCCGGGCCTTGATTGCCGCCTCCTTCAGCGCCCAAAATAACAGCATCCCCGCCGGGTTGTCCTCCGGCCCGAAGTGGTCGGCGATCTGCTTCCGCTCACCGAACGTGAAGACGCGCTCGCATAAGCCTTGACGCACAGGCCGGATGCGTTGCACGTCAATCCCTGCGCTTCCTTCCTGCCGATTGTCCGAAATCGTGGCCGCGCCTAGCCCGTGGCTATGCGAGAGGGACAGCATCAGCGGCGGGACTTCCGCGCCCAAGACGCAGGGAGCGGCCCCCTCTCGGCCAATGGCGAACGTCAGCGGGGCCAGCCCAAATGTGTCCTGGATCAGCCTCTTGGCGGCCAGTCGCCCCGCCAGCCACTCGGCGCGGCGCTTCGGGGACGGCCAGGCGTTGTGAACAACTCGCTCCGGCTCGGTCAGCCAGTGCGCGGGGTCCTGTGACGCGACCCACTCGGGGCGGACAATAGTTGTTCGTGGCAGCGGCATGGGGGGAAGTATACCGGGTGGAGCAAAAAAAGACCCCCGCCTTGCGGCGGGGGCGAAGTTGTGACAGGGAAAACAAGCGAATGTCACAGGGGAAGCCTCGTCGGAGGCAAAAATTATTGCAATGCGTTGTTAATTCGCAACCACATGGAGGTTGCCGGCCGGACCACCATAGGAACAGGTCGGCGGCGTCGTTAAGTTGTTATAGAAATAACGGTCGCCCTTCGTTGGGCAAAGAGGGCCGAGGGTCGCGTCAACCGTCCCGTATGTTTTGATATACGGGGAGATGTTGCTCCATGTTACAGAGTTCGTGTTAGTTGCCGGGGTTTTGCTGTCCAGGGCATACTGCTCCTTGGCGGTCTGGAAGTTGCTCAAGTTCTTGACACAGGAGCGGGCTTGGCCTTTGTCGCGTGCGCTGATGAGAGAGGGTGTAGCGATGTTCAGCAGCACCCCGATGATCAGCACCACGATCATGATCTCGACCAGGGTGAACCCCAATTGGCGGCGCGGACGAAGGCGATTGCGGGAAAAAGCAGTGCAGTGTTGCATTTCGATTGGCCTCGTTTCTCAGGTCCAGGAACAGGTCGGCGCCGGTAGGCCCGGCTTTACAAGGCTATTATCGGCACACCTGTGAGAGTTCTTTAGACCAGTTTATCACGCAAACCCGGCGATGTGCATCAAAGGGAACGGTGTATGCTACAATCACCAAACGGATGAAATTCCTTTTGATTGTCAACCCGGCGGCGGGACAGGGACGGACGCTGGAGGCTTTGGAGGCGCTTCAGACTGTACTCGACCCCGTGCTCGGCGGCGTAGTGATCACACAAGAGCGCGGGGACGCGGAGCGGGCGGCGCGCGAGGCGTCGGCCAACGGCTACCATGCCGTGCTGGCGGCGGGCGGGGACGGCACGGTGAACGAGGTAGTGAACGGCCTGCTGGCCGCCTGCACACCGGGGGGCGCGCTGCCGCTCGGCCTGGTGCCGGTGGGGACACAGAACGTCCTCGCGCACGAGATGGGCCTGCCCACCGCCGACCTCGACGCCACGCTGGCGCTGCTGCGGGCGGGGCGGACGCGGCGGATTGATGTCGGCTTGGCCGGCAGCCGCCATTTTGTCCTGATGGCCGGCTTTGGGTTCGATGCCCGAGTGGTCCGCGAAGTCCTGCGCCCGGTGAAGGCATTGCTCGGCCCCGCCGCCTATGCCTTCGCGACGGTGGGGGCGCTGGCGACCTACCGCAGCACCCAGGTCCGCCTGCGTCTGGACGGCGAAGAAGTCCACTCGGAAGCGTTTCTGGTCGTAGTCGCCAACGCCGCGTCGTATGCCTACCGGCAGATCAAGCTGGCCCCGTTCGCCGCCCTGGATGATGGCTGGCTGGACATCTGCGTCTTCGAGCGTGCGCGTGGGGATCGGGTCGGCTTCGCCTCGCAGATGATGGCGGTCCTCGCCCGGCGGCACCTGCGCGACCCGCGCGTCCGCTACTACCGGGGGAAACACCTGGTTCTCGAATCCGACCCGCCGATCCAGGGGCAGATGGATGGGGATACGTTCGGCGAGACGCCCATGGAGATTTCCCTGCTCCCACACGCCCTGCCCCTCTTCGTGCCCTAACACTTATGTGGAATTCATTCGCCCTCGCGGTTCAAGCGCTGACGCTGCTACCGATCCAGGCCGACCTGACGATGTCCCGCGCCCAGGCACGTCGGGCCATCGTCTTGTTCCCTCTTGTCGGCGCCCTCGTCGGCGCACTGCTGGCCGTCATTTGGACATTCGGCAGCCGGATGTGGACGGGCCAGCCCTTCGTGCCCGCCGCGCTGACCCTAGCCGCCAGCCTGCTCCTCACAGGCGGGCGCGGCCTGGGCGGCGTCGCCCGCGCCGCCGACGGGCTGGCCGCCCACGGCGGGGGTGGCGACCGGACGCGCGCCTTTGCCATCATGCGCGACCCGCGTCGCGGGACGACGGGACTGGTCGCCCTGGGCGGCTTTCTCGCCCTGCGGCTGGCGTTCCTGGCGGCCCTTCCTACCGCCATCGCCTGGCCCGCCCTGGTGCTCACCGGAGTGCTGGGCGGCTGGGCCGTGGCCTTTTCTCTCTGCGCCTTCCCCGTCGCGGGGGCCGGGGAGAGCCGGGGGGCGCTGGCCGAGGGCGGGCCGGGCGAGTTCCTGGCGGCCACCGCCGTCGCCATCGTCTGCGGGGCCGTGCTGCCCTCGCGCGGCCTGCTGACCCTGCTCGCCGTCGTGCTTGTCGCTGCTCCGGCTGCGGCGGGCGTCAACCGCCTGCTTGGCGGCCTGAACCGGCCCCTGTGCGCCGCCCTGGGCGAGATCGCCGAGATCGTTGCCTTGGCCTGTCTGTCTATTCGCTAGGCCAAGTTTGTGAGGAGAGTATTATGTTCGTCCCGAAGTTCAATAGCCGCACCTACCAGATTTACGTTAACGGCGTTTGGCGCGATTCCGCGTCCGAAACGCTCCTCCCGAACCTCAACCCGGCGCATAAGTCCCAGGTTTTAGGATATGTCTCCGAGACCACCGATGCCGAGGTGGACGAGGCGATGCGCGCCGCCGAGGCCGCTTTTCCCGCCTGGCGCGCAGTCAGCGGCAACATGAAGACCAAGATCTTCCTGCACCTGGCCCAGGTTCTCTATGCTCGGTTTGGAGACTTCCAGCAAACCATGAGCCGCGAGATGGGCAAGACGCTGTTCGACTGCAAGCTGGACCTGGATGAAGCCATCGGCGTGGTCGAGTGCGTCGCCCCGCAGGGCCTGTCTCTGAAGGGCGAGACGTATCAAAAGAACATAGACGGCGTGGTCATGGAGAGCCGCCTGGAGCCGCGCGGCGTCGCCGCCATCATCACCCCGTTCAACTTCCCCGTCGCAATCCCCGTCGCCCAGGTCGTCGCCGCCCTCGTGACCGGCAACACCGTGGTCTGGAAGCCGTCCCACCTCATCCCTGAATCCTCCCAGGCCATCGCCGCCGCACTCGAGGAAGCCTTCGTCTGGGCGCAGGAAACGCTGGGCGTGACGGTCGCGCCCGGAACATTCAACATGGTCAGCGGCGATGTGGGGCCGGGGCAGGCAGTCGCAACCCACCCGGTCGTCAAGTGCCTCTCCTTCACGGGTTCCAAGCCCGTCGGCGACTCGGTGGACGCCACGGCCAGCGGCCTGGGCAAGCGCGTGATGAAGGAGGTCGGCGGCATCAATATCTTCTATGTCCACAAAGAGGCCGACATCGCCCGCGCCGCCCAGAACTTCGTCTACGGCAAGACCATCACGGGCGGCCAGCGCTGCACGTCCATCCAGGAAGTCCTGTGCGACGGCTCGGTCTATGACGCCTTCCTCGCCGCCGTCTTGGAAGAGACCAAAGGTATCGTTACCGGCGACGGCTCTTCCGCCGAACTCGCCGAGGCCGATAAGACGCCCGGCCTTTACTCTCTTCCGCCTTTGGTATCCGAGGAGCAGCAGGCCCGCGTCCTGGGCCTGATTGAACAGTCCGTGGGGCAGGGGGCTACGGTCGGTCCCCAGGTCGCCGTCCCCCAGGCCCTGGCAAGCGAAGGCTACTACGTCCCCTTCACCGTCATCGAGAACGTCAGCCCCGAAAACGTCCTCTACACCACCGAGATTTTCGGCCCGGTCGGCGTGCTGACCCGCGTCAAGAATATCACGGAAGCCATTACCCTCATCAATGCCAAAATCGGCATCGTTGCCTGCATTGACAGCAAAAACAAAGACGCCTCCGAGCACTTTATCCAGAGCGTCCTGCGGACCCGCGTGGACGACGGCCGGCATGGGACCGGCGCCTTCTGGGCTACCCGTTTCGGCGGTGACCGTGGCGCGGGCAGCGGCAACCCCGCCCTCGACGAAAACATGGTCATGGGCTACGTTCTGTGGAAGACCATCTACCGCGCCTACAAGCCCTTCGCCGAGCCGGAAGACGACGCTGCGGGGATATAAAGCCCTGTTTGAAGGGCAGACTCGCCAGGCGCTCACAAACGCCTTTCTAGTTCACCCTGCCGAAATCATAGCTCCAGTTGGCACTGGCAACTTTAGCTTGAACGGCTTCGCCTTTTCAGCCTTCGGCGGCGCGACAGTCAGCACGGGGGGCCAGATGGGGGGTTGTTCGGGCGTGTCCACAATGACGTCGCGGCAGTAGGGAAGGTGTCGGCACTGAAGATGTGCCTCCGGTGGCTTGTCTTCAGTCGCGCAGCGACTTCTACCGGGAATAGGCTGGCACTTCCAGTGCCGGTTTTCTAACCCGCTTGCCGCGCCCTCAGTCGCGCCGCAAACTGCTCCACGGCATAGCCGATGGTGTTCAAAGAGCGGTCAAAGATTGCCCGGAACCCCTCCACTTGCGTCAGCGGCACTTCCAGGCCAAAGCTGACGCGACTGGGGTTGTCCTCCTCCATCAGCGTGACCTTGATCGCCTTGACGGCTTTGTTGGTGTCGTTCGCCGTTTCTAGGCCGAGCGCACGAGTCGGGATGTCGCCCGCGAAGTCGAAATAGCTATACAGGTTGAAAAAGTTCGGGTCGTTGACATCAGGAATGGTGAAGTAGGTCCGGCCCTCCTTCTTGAACACAATACCCGCATCCCCCTCCGGGGCCGGAAAGTAGCCTTCTTCTTTCAAGAAGTCCATCAGCATCTCTTTGGGTTCGGCCATCGTTTCTCTCCTCTTATTCCTTCAGCCAGCGGGCGGCGTCTTTGGCGTGGTAGGTGAAGATCAGGTCCGCTCCTGCGCGCTTGATAGACGTCAAGATCTCCAAAGCAGTCGCCCGCTCGTCCAGCCAGCCGTTCGCCGAAGCGGCTTTCACCATCGCATACTCGCCCGACACGTTGTACGCGGCGACCGGCAAATGGGTCATTTCGCGGACCTCGCGGATGATATCCAGGAATGCCAGTGCGGGTTTGACCATGACCATGTCCGCGCCCTCGGCAATGTCCTGTGCCACTTCTTTGAGCGCCTCGCGCCGGTTCGCCGGGTCCATCTGATACGTCCGCCGGTCCCCGAACTGCGGCGCGCTGTCCGCCGCCTCCCGGAACGGGCCGTACATCGCCGAGGCATACTTGGCGGCATACGACAACAAGGGCGTATCTGAAAACCCCTGCGCGTCGAGCGAATGACGCAGGGCGGCGACCCGGCCATCCATCATGTCGGACGGCGCGACGACATCCGCCCCGGCAGCGGCGTGGGAGACGGCAGTGCGGGCCAGCAGGTCCAGCGAAGGGTCGTTCAGGATGCACTCGCCTTGCACGACGCCGCAGTGCCCGTGGGACATGTACTCGCAGAGGCAAACATCGGTGAAGACGAGTAGATCGGGGTTGTCGGCCTTTAGGGCGCGGACCGCCTGCTGCACGATGCCGTCGTCGGCATACGCGCCGGTGGCCTGGTCGTCTTTGGATTCGGGCAGGCCGAACAATAGGACGGCGGGCAGGCCGAGCGCGGCGATCTGTTCAGCCTCGACGCGCAGGGCTTCCAGGGTAAGCTGCGCGACACCCGGCAGCGAAGAGATCGGGCGGCGCTCCCGGCCCGCGCCCCAGGTGACGAACAGGGGGTCAATCAGTTCACTGACGGAGAGCGTCGTCTCCCGCACCATTCCGCGCAGGGCCGATGTCCCGCGCAGGCGCCGGGCGCGGTGGCTTAAGTTTGGGTAGTCCATAAAGTCAGTATACCTGGTAGCATCCCGGCACTGGCGGACCCGGAGGGCTTCCAGTACCGGGATCAATCTATTATCCCCGGAACCTACCCCATCATTTCAACCGTCAGCCCCGGTTGGGGGCTGGGGAAGAGAACCGCATCCGCTCCCGCCGCGTGCAGGGCGGCGACAGTCTTCTCCCGGTCGTGCGCCAGCGCAAGGATCGTCCCGCCGCCGCCGGCACCGGCCAGTTTCGCCCCGGTGGCCCCACTCGCCAGCGCGGCGGCGATCATCGCCTCATTCGCGTCCCCGCTGCCGCCCAGGTCGCGCACCAGCGCGTGGTTGCGGTTCATCAGGTTTGCCAGCGTGTCCCAGTCGCAGGACAGCAGCGCGCGCTTGCCTCGCCGGGCCAGCCGGCCGATCTCCGAATACCCGTCCACGACCGCTGGCTCACCCCGCAGCCAGCGCTCGCGCGGAGATGTATGGACGGAGCCGGAGTGGTGCCGGACGCCGGTATGGGCCAGGACAAACGGCAGATCACCGACGAACGAGGTCAGCGGCTCGACCGTAGCAAATGGCGTCTCTCCATCTGTCGTATTGGCACTGTTCTTGTCCCGGAAGTCCATGAAGTTCAGGCCGCCGAAGACCGTCATGTAGTGGTCCTGGAAGCCGCAGACAATGCCCAGCGCCTCGTATTCGATCTGCCGGACCAGTTCCGCCGTCTGGTACAGGTTCAGCCGCAGGCCGAGATGCGCCAGCAGACACCCGACGATGCAGGCCAGGATCGCAGTCGAGCCGGCGAGGCCGGCCTGCATCGGGATGTCCGTCTCGGCGGAAAGGTGGAACGGCGGCCCGGCGGGCTCCACTTCTAGGGCGACCAGCGCGGCGCGGGCAACGTTCAAGTAGTCGCCGGGGCGCAGTGCCAGATCGTCCACCGATCCCAGTGTCTGGCTCTGCCCCGAAACAGTAATTCGGAACTCGTCCGTGTCTCGGTTCAAGGTGCAGCGCGCCCGCTCGCGCGTGGAGCAGGACAGGACGCTGCCGCCGTACATGTCGGTCGGGTTGCCGACTAGGCCGCAGCGACCGGGGGCGGAGGCATGGATCATGCGCGGTTCTCCAAAAGAAATTGGACCATGTGGGGCAGATCGGGAAAGACCAGTTCGGGGGCGGGTTGGAACATCCCTTCGGTGTAGGCCGCTGTCCCACCGGACAGGAGCAGGATCGTCTTCCCAACCCCGGCGGCATGGCCGGCCTGGATGTCCGTGGGCGCGTCGCCCGCAAAGACCGTGTGCGCCAGCGTCAGCCCGAAGTCCTGCGCTGCTTCCAGCAGCATCCCCGGACCTGGCTTGCGGCGCGGCGAACAGTCGCGGGCAAGCTCCGTGCTGTAGTAGCAGCGGTCCAGATGCGCCCCCGCCTCATGTCTCAGCGCCTGGCCCATGCGCCGCTCGATGGCGAGTAGGTCGTCCATCGTCATCAGCCCCTTGCCGACCCCCTGCTGGTTGGAGATGACGATGACCGGCAGCCCGGCGTCGTTGAGCCGCCGCACGGCCTGGGCGATACCGGGCAGGACGATCAGCTTGTCGGCGGAATACAGGTAGTCGCCGGGGATGTGCGGGTTCAGCACCCCATCCCGGTCCAGGAAAACGGCTTCGAGTTTCATAAGTGTCATCCCCCCGGCTCCCAATAGTGGGGGCCGGGGGGCGTCCTCTCACCACCGAATCTCGACGTTCTTCTCGATCCGCCGCACGGCCTCTTCCAGCAGCTCGCCGTTCCGGTCGCCGCTCACGGTCAGGGACATGCGGATGTAGCCGTCGCCGTGCGGGCCGTAGCCCAGGCCGGGAATGGCGAGGACGTCGGCCTTTTCCAGAAGCTCGCGGGCGAAGGTGGCCGACGTGTAGCCGGGGGGCACGGGCGCCCAGACGTAGAACGCCGCTTGAGGCTTTTCTAATGTCCAGCCCAGCCGGTTCAGGCCGTCCACGAGAACGTCCCGGCGGCGCTTCATGATATGCATCGCCTCGTCGTTGCTGGCGTGGTTCAGCGCCCAGCCCGCTGTCAGCGCGATGGCCGAGAACTGCTTGGAGTCCACATTCCCCTTGATCGTGTTGAGCGCGCGCAGGGCGTCGGGGTTGCCCACGGCGAAGCCGATGCGCCAGCCGGTCATGTTGAAGGTCTTGGACAGCGAGTGCGTCTCGATGGCGACCTCTTTGGCCCCCTCGATCTCCAAAATGCTCGGCGCCCTATAGCCGTCATAGCCGACCTCGGCATAGGCGCAGTCGTGCAGGATCAGAATGCCCGTTTCGCGGGCGAAGTTGATGGCTTGCTGGAAGAACTCGCGCGTCGCGACCGCCCCAGTCGGATTGTTTGGGTAGTTGAGGTACATCAATTTTGCCTGCTTCACCACGTCGCCGGGGATGGCGGACAGGTCAGGCAGGAAGCCGTTTTCGGCCAGCAGCGGCATCTCATAGGGCGTGCCCCCCGCCAGCAGCGTATTGACCTTGACGACCGTGTAGGCCGGGTCGGGGACCAGGGCGACGTCGCCGGGATCAATGAAGGCCCACGCGGCATGGGCCAGGCCCTCCTTGCTGCCGATCAGCTCGATGATCTCGCTGCCGGGGTCTAGCTCCACGCCGAAGCGGTTCTGGAACCAGGTCGCCACGGCCTGCAAGAACTCGGTTGGGCCTGCGTTGGACTCGTCGTAGCGGTGCGTGGTCGGGTCGTGCGCGAAGACGCCCAGTTGGTCAATGATATTCTGCGGCGTCGGCTGGTCCGGGTCCCCGATGCCCAGGTCAATCAGGTCCCGCCCGGCGGCGATGGCCTGGGCCTTCAGTTTGGCGATCTCGCCGAAGAGATAGGGCGGGATCAGCGACAGTCGTTTAGCGCGTTGCAAGTGTCTCGGTACTCCTCAAAGTTTGGTTCGGGCGTTAGGTTCGACAGGGTAGTCCTCTTTCCCTGCGCGAAGTGCGAGACAGGGTGCGTGCAAAGTTTATGATACAGAGGAACCGGCACTGGAAGTGCCGGTCTACTCCCCGTGGAAGCCGCTACGCGACTGAGGAACAGTCATAGTCAGCCGTCTTTTCTTGGCTTCAGTCGCGGAGCGACTTTCATTCACCAGTAGACCGGCACTTCCAGTGCCGGTTCCTCTGTATCATAGCCTTTGTTCACGCCCCGAGGCATGGGCTGCTCTTCTTGCTTAAACTTTTTTCGCTCTCCTGTTCGCTTTTGGCGTTCCCCGGCCATATAATCAATGGAAGCCTGATAGGAGAGGAACGATGGACGACGACAAACTACTGGCCCAATACGCGCACGACGGCTCCGAAGCCGCCTTCGGCCAACTCGTCGCGCGTCACCTTTCGCTAGTCTACTCTACCTGCCTGCGCGAGACCGGCTTGCCTTCCCAAGCCGAGGACGCGGCCCAGGTCGTCTTTCTGCTGCTCGCCCGTAAGGCCAAAACCCTTCGCGCTGGGCCGAGCCTAGCTGGGTGGCTTTACAACGCGGCCCGCTTCGTCGCCAAAGACGTCCGCAAGCAGGAGGCGCGGCGGCAACGGAGGGAGCAGACCGTGATGGAGGAGATGACGCACCGGCAGGAGCCGCCTGCCCTGGAATGGGAGCGCGTCGAGCCGCTGCTGAACGACGCCCTTTCCGCCTTGAAGCCTGCGGAGCGGGAGGCCGTCCTGCTTCGCTTTTTGGAAGGTCACAGCCTGGCCGAAACCGGCGCGGCCCTGGGCCTCTCCGAAGACGCCGCCCGGATGCGCGTCTCTCGCGCCGTCGAGAAGATGCGTCGCTACCTGACGGCGCACGGCGCCGCCGTTACCAGTCTCGTCCTAACGGGCCTCCTGACCTCGGAAGCGGCGCGGCCCGTCCCGGCCCATGCCGCCAAGGTCATCACGCAGGGGACGCTTCAAGCCCTCTCTGGAGGCCCCATTGCAAACGTCTTGCTGCTCTCGAAAGGAGTGTATCAGACAATGAAAATCATCAAGGTCAAAGTTGCGACCCTCGTTGCCGCGCTGGTATTGGCAGGGGCCTCCCTTCCTCCTCTCGCCCGCGCCCTCAGCTTTCACAAGGCAAGCGTACACGTTCCCGCCGCCCCTGCGCCATTGACGGAGAACGTCACCGCCAAGTTTACACTTGACAAAGGCCAACACGCCTTTTACAGTGCGACCCTGCCGAAAGGGACATCCATGATCATTCTGGACATGCAGCGTACAGGCAGCAAATTCGGTGACATCAAATCCAGCCTCTCCATAACCGACAAGGATGCCTCCCGGCTTCGTGGAAGCACCAATGCCACTGGAAGCCTTGAGGCCAGGGATGACGTGGAATCTGAAAGGCGTGTGGTGGTCCGTTCTGTTCTCGAAAAGCCTAAGTCTGTGCTCTTCGATGTCCGCAACCAGGGCGGACAATGCCAGTATTGGCTCACGGTTTTGCACACCGCTCCCGTTGTAAATGCTTCTACCCTTAAGGCATCGCCATCTGTCGCCGTACCACTGTTCGGCACAATCGTTCCCACGCCGATGGTCTTGGGTGAGAGTGAAACAGGCTCACTGGCAGGGAGTGAGAATGCTTACTTCCTCATCCCCTTGAAGGCAGGACGCTATCAGTCTCTTCTCAGTTTCAGCAGCGTGAGTGGCAAATCAACCGAGCTGAACGGAACCCTGTTACTTTCCGATGAAGAAGGTTTGCCGTACTTCAACGAAGGAAGCTTGCCGCCGAGGGATCAAGATCAATCTTCCATAGACGTCAATAATCTGCATTGGCCTGACGCCCCCCATCAGGACGTGTCCAAGTTCACGCTGAAACAGGATGGCATATTTTTAATCAGAATCGCCAATCAACCCGATGAAGTGGGGAACCGCACCCCAGTCAACTTCTCCGCCCGGATACTGCCCGACGGTACGGCACCCGCCGCGAAGCAAAACTGAGCCTATCGGGTACAATGGGCGCATGGATTCGACGTTCACCGTCCATGCGCTCGCTTCCGGCTCTTCGGGCAACGCCACATTGGTTCGCGCGGGCGATGTAGCCGTGCTGATAGACGCCGGGATCGGGATGCGAAAACTTGTGCTCGCGCTGGCGAAGCAGGGGCTGGCGCCGGGCGATCTGAGCGGCGCGATTATCACGCACGAGCATTCGGACCACGTCCAGAGCGCCCACGCGCTCTCCAAGCGGCACGGCGTCCCGCTGATCGCCAGTGAGCGGACTCTGACGGCGTTCTTCCGGCGCAAAACGCAGTCGCCGCACCTGATTCTGCCCGTCGGGGACCGCTGGCGCGTCGGCGACCTGGAGATCGAGACGTTCCCCGTGCCGCACGACGCCGCCGACCCCGTGGGCATCAACATTGTTCACGTTCCGAGCGGCCAGAAGGTCAGCCACTTGACCGATTTGGGCCATGTCACGGAGGTCGTTCGCCGGGCCATCCGGGGCGCGCACCTGCTCGTCCTGGAGGCCAATCACGACGTTCACCGCCTGCGCGGCGGTGACTATCCCGGCCATCTCAAGGCGCGCATCCTGGCCGACACCGGCCATCTGTCCAACGAGGCCGCCGTCGGGCTGCTCTGCGAGCACGCCTTGAACCACGGGCCGCACACGGTCTGGCTGGCGCACCTCTCCAAAGCAAACAACACCCCCAAACTCGCCCTCGGCTATGCCAAAGCCACCGTCGCCGTCGAGACCAATTGCCCCGTCGTCTTTGATGTCGCCAAGCGCGATTCACCCTCCGCACTATGGACGCCGGGCCGTTCTTCCCTGCAACTGAGTTTGTTTTAAACCTCCAAACCTGGGGAGGAAAGCGGGTGGTCGTTCGCGTATTTTGTCCTGTTCGCAATCATCATATAACTGAGGGAGAACGGTCATGGAAATCGAAGACCTAGAGCGAGAGATCATCAAAGTCACCAAGCAAGGCGGGGTCGCCCGCGTCCCGGAAGAAATGGTCATGGAGTCGATGGACTGCCCGGACGAGACAGAGTGCCGGCGTCTGATGGACGACTGGATCGCCTGTATGTGCGAGGAGTACCACCTGACGCGCGACCAGGACAAGGATATGCTGGGGCAGACGGAACTGCTCTTCACCCACATTGACCCCCACCACCACACCGAAGTCTGACCGTCTGCGGCGACCAGGGCAGGAAAAGGGCCTCACGGCGGCGAAACAGGTCCCCAAGACTTTTCACCGCCATGAGGTAACTTATCTTGACACCCATCACTTCCGACACGATCCACTGGGGCATCCTCGGACCCGGCAGCATCGCCCATCAGTTCGCTACGGGCCTTCAATCCGCCCCCGGCGCGAAGCTGCTGGCCGTCGGCTCGCGCTCCCAGGAGAAGGCAGACGCCTTCGCCGACAAGTTCGGCGCCCCCCACCGCCACGCGAGCTATGAGGCACTGGCCGCCGACCCGGACGTTCACGTCATCTACATCGCCACGCCCCACCCGCAGCACAAAGAGGCTGCCCTGCTCTGCCTGGAGCACGGCAAGGCCGTCCTGTGCGAAAAGCCGTTCACCGTCAACGCCAAAGAGGCTGAGGAAGTCATTGCGTCGGCCCGCGCCAAAGACCTGTTCGTCATGGAGGCCATGTGGTCCCGCTTCTTCCCCGCCATGGCCCACGTCCGCAAGATGATCGCCGACGGCGCGATCGGCGAAGCGCGAATGCTCCAGGCCGACTTCGGGTTCCGGGCGGGCGTGAACCCCGACAGCCGCCTGTTCAACCTGGCGATGGCGGGCGGCGGACTGCTGGATGTCGGCGTGTACCCCATCTCGCTCGCCTCCATGCTCTTCGGCACGCCCACCGACGTCACCGGCGTGGCGCAGATTGGCGAGACGGGCGTGGACGAGCAGGCGGCGATCTCCCTCAAGTACCCCGGCGGCCAGGTCGCCGCGCTGACGACCGGCATCCGCATCAACACCCCGCAGGAGGCGTACATCCTGGGCACGGACGGCTCGATCAAAATTCATGCCCCCTGGTGGAAGGCGTCGAAGATCACGGTGAACGCGGGCGGCAAGAGCGAGGAGCTTGACTTGCCCTTCGAGGGCCAGGGCATGAACTACGAGGCTGAGGAGGTCGGGAACTGCCTGCGCGCGGGCAAGAACGAAAGCGACCTCCTGCCTCTGAGCGAGACGCTGTCCATCATGCAGACGACCGACACCCTCCGCGCGCAGTGGGGCCTCCGCTACCCGATGGAGTAAAGTGCCATGACCGTTTCCACTCAAACAAAACCGTCTGTCTACACGGCACAGGACTTGGAGCGCCTTTCGCATGAAGGCCACCATTACGAGCTGATTAGAGGAGAACTCCGCCCCATGTCGCCCAGCGGTGGCCCACACGGGACTGCTTCCAGCCGTGTCTCATTTTACGTCAACGGCATCGTTTACGGCGAGGAACTTGGGGAAACATTCGCCGCCGAGACTGGCTTCTTTGTGGAGCGAAACCCGGATACAGTCAAAGCCCCGGACTTCGCGTTTGTCAGCTACGAACGCCTGCCGGAACCTCTGCCGGAAGGCTACGTCTCTCTCGTGCCGGACCTGGCGGTGGAAACGCGCTCGCCCAGCGACACGGCGCGCGAGGTCGCCGAGAAAGTGGAAGAGTGGCTGGCGGCGAGCGTGCGGCTGGTGTGGGTCATTGAGCCTCGCAAGCGCACGATCACGACACATCGGCAGGGCCGTCCGACGCAAGTCCTGGGTGCTGGCGATACGCTGGACGGGGAGGATGTGCTGCCGGGTCTGTCCGTGCCGGTCGAGCGCATCTTTCCGCCGCGACGGAACTGAAACAAGGGGAGATTGCACCGTGGCAGAAGAACAGAAGACGTTTGCGCCGTCCGCCGAATTCACGGCGCAGGCGAACATCGCCGACCTCGGCGTCTACGACGAGGCCGCGCGGGACCCGCAGGGGTGGTGGGCGAAGCAGGCCGAGACGCTGCTGGACTGGGCGAAGCCCTGGGAGACGGTCTGCGAGTGGAACCCGCCCCATGCGAAGTGGTTCGTGGGCGGGCAGCTCAACGTCGCCGCCAACTGCCTGGACCGGCACCTGACGGACGGGCGGCGCAACAAGGCGGCCCTCATTTTCGAGGGCGAGCCGGGCGACACGCGAGTCCTGACCTACTACGATCTGCACCGCGAGGTCTGCAAGCTGGCGAACGTCCTGGAAGGGCAGGGGATTCAAAAGGGCGACCGGGTGACGATCTACCTGCCCGCTGTCCCCGAGGCTGTCATTTCCATGCTGGCTTGCGCCCGCATCGGGGCGGTCCATACGGTCGTCTTTGGGGGCTTCAGCGCCGACTCGCTGGCCGAGCGGATTGCCGATAGCCAGTCCAAGCTGCTCATCACGGCGGACGGCGGCTGGCGGCGCGGCAACCCCGTCCGGCTCAAAGATCTGGCGGACAAGGCCCTGGAAGGGGAAACGACGATTGAGAGGGTGATTGTCGTCAACCGCACTGAGGACGCGAAGCACGTTTTGATGAAACCGGGCCGCGACCTGTGGTGGCACCGGCTGATGGAAGACGCCGCGCTGAAGCACGAGGCGCAGCCGATGGACGCTGAGGACCCGCTGTATATCCTCTACACGTCCGGCTCGACGGGCAAGCCCAAAGGCATCCTGCACACGTCGGGCGGCTACCTGACGGGCGTGGCGGCGACCACGAAGTACATCTTCGACCTGAAAGACGACGACGTTTACTGGTGTACCGCCGACGTCGGCTGGGTAACAGGGCATTCTTATGTCGTCTACGGCCCGCTCGCGCTGGGCGCGACCGTGTTCCTCTACGAAGGCGCCCCGGACTGGCCGCAGCGCGACCGCTTCTGGAGCCTCATTGAGAAGTACGGCATCACGATCCTCTATACCGCCCCGACCGCCATCCGGGCCTTTATGAAGTGGGGGACAGACTGGCCCGCGAAGCACGACCTGTCTTCGCTGCGCGTGCTCGGCTCGGTCGGCGAGCCGATCAACCCGGAAGCCTGGCTTTGGTACAATGAGCATATCGGCGGCGGGCGATGCCCCATCGTGGATACCTGGTGGCAGACCGAGACGGGCGCCATCATGATCACGCCCCTGCCCGGCCTCAGCACGACCAAGCCCGCGTCCGCCTCCCGCCCCTTTCCCGGCATCAGCGCCGAGGTCGTGGACGAGGCCGGGGAGCCACTGCCGCGCGGGACGGACCAGACCGGCATCCTGGTCCTCACCCAGCCCTGGCCGTCCATGCTCCGCACGCTCTGGCGCGACGACGCGCGCTATCAAAGCGTCTACTGGAGCAAGTTCGCCGATAAGGGCTACTACTTCCCCGGCGACGGCGCGCGCCGCGATGAAGAAGGCGACTACTGGCTGCTGGGCCGCGTGGACGACATCATGCTCGTCGCGGGCCACAACATCAGCACCATGGAAGTCGAGTCGGCCCTGGTGGACCACCCTGCTGTCGCCGAAGCCGCCGTCATCGGACGGACCCACGAGATCAAGGGTCAGGCCATCGCCGCCTTCGTCACGCTCAAAGAGAGCGCCCCGCACACGTCCGAGCTGGCCGGTCAGCTCAAAGAGCACGTCGCCAAAAAGATCGGCGCGATCTCCCGCCCCGACGACATCCTCTTCACTGCCGAACTGCCCAAGACTCGTTCGGGGAAGATCATGCGCCGCCTCCTCCGCGACATCGCCGAAGGCCGCGCCCTGGGCGACACGACGACCCTGGCTGACCCCAGCGTCGTCGCCAGCCTCAAGGAAAAGTATTCCGAGGAAGGATGACGAAGGAGGCACGCCATGAACGAACTGATATTCCTGGTGGAAGAAGCCCCGGAGGGCGGATACACCGCCCGCGCCCTGGGTCAATCCATTTTCACGGAGGCTGATACGCTGGAAGAACTACGGGCCAACATCCGAGAGGTCGTGGAATGCCACTACGACGAGGGCCAATCTCCCGCCGTCCTCCGTCTCCATATGGTCCGTGATGAGGTGCTGGCCGCATGAGGCTCCCCCGCGACGTGTCCGGTCAACAACTCGCTGACGCTCTGAGTGTTTTAGGCTATGTCGTGACGCGCCAACGGGGCGATCATTTACGTCTGACCACTCAGCGGGATGGTGAGCATCATGTCTCTATCCCGCTGCACGACCCACTGCGAATCGGGACCTTTGCGGGCATACTCTCGGATGTGGCTGCTCATTTCTCACTGTCGCGGGATGTGCTATTGCAGCAGTTGAATCTGTAACGGATGATGTTTTGAGGCAGGCTGCCAAGACGGAAGGGGGAACCGCCATGTGTGAAGAAGTCTACTCACCATCTGAGTCCAAGGTGCAAGAGGAACCGACCGGCTTCCGCCGCTTTCTCGCGTCCGTTCCTGCTTTCACGGATGCAGAACTGGTCAGGAGAGCCAGCGGTGATTTCGATGCGGCGTTCTGGCATCGGTTCTACGTCCTTGCCGCGAAACTCGAAGCGGAGACCATGACGCACAGGGAGCAGCAGGAGTTTCTGACCTATACGGACCGGACGGAGGCGTGGAGTGCGGAACGGCTTGCCTACTTGGTTGAACTCGCCAAGCGCCGAGGCGTCACCGTCATTGACCTGATCAAGCAATACAACCTTCGGACAGGGGCAAGTGCCTGAAACGACAGCGAGAGCGGCGCAGACTAGGCGGCGGAACGGGCGAAGCCTTTGTAGCGGGTGCCCTGGAACGTCAGCGTCCCCGGATCGCCCTCGGCCAGCAGTCGGTACTCACGCCCGGACATCCCGAACTCTTTGCGCTCACCGCCGTCTACCTCGAACGTGACGTAGTACGAGGTGCTGACCCGGCCCGACCCGAAATCCGAGTCCATCGAGGTTCCCGTGCCGCTGGTGTCCGTGCGCTTGGAGACGACTTGCGCCGGCAGGGTCTGCACCGGCTGCCCGTTGTTCCACGCCCACGTCCCGATGCCCCTGACAACGGCGAAGATGATCCCGCCGATCACCAGCACGAAGATCAGCCCAATGAAGATGGGGACGGCGGTAAATAGGTCCGGCATCGTGTTACTCCAGGTCGAATAACTCTTCTGCCCGGCAGGAAAAGCCCGGCAGCAGGTCGCCCGCGACTAGCTCATCCTCCGGCCCGAAGGAGGCCGTGTCGAAGGGCGAGAAGTAGACCGTGACCTGCTTCGTCTCCGGGAACAGGTGCCAGACCTGGGCCGCGCCCGCGCCGAAATACTCCTCTACCTTCCGCACCATCTCGTCCGGCTGTTCGGAGGGCGAGATGATCTCCACCGCGAGGTCCGGCGCGAAGTCCTCAAAGCCTTCGGAGGGCTTTCCACCCGGCATTCGCTCTTTGCGGGTGAACGAAACGTCCGGCGAGCGGACATTGCCCGACGCCATGCGGAAACCGGCCTGCGACCCCGCCACGACCTCGCGCCCCCGCGCGAAGGGTTTCAGCAGGAACGCCACTTGAATTCCAATCGCATCGTGCTTATGTCCTGCGGGCACTTCCCTGGCCTCCCCGTCCACGAGTTCCCACTTGCGCCCGTCGTCCGGCAGGCGCAGGAACTCTTCTTCCGTCATCCTCCTGCGGACCGCAGGGGTTGCTTGCGCGACAGCCATCGGCGTTCTCCTTGAGCCTATGTCCGGTCTAAACCGTCTACGCTAATTCAACGGTCACTGTTTGTGGATCGACATCCGAAGACTGCATCAGCAACAGAAAAGTACGCAACTTCTCTGCCGTGTTATGGCAGGTTTCCATGTAAACCGTTGATCCCGCCACTTGCAATGGTGTTGGATTAGTCATGTTTTTGTCCCCGGAGTGGCAAGGTGTGCTGTTTAGGACATAGTTTTTTCCTCCTTCTGTGACTTTGAACGGGACTTGACGAAAGCCGTGGATTCTAACCAGCCACTCAACGAGGTGAACTGCAACGTCTTTCCAGTACTTAGTTGCTAGATGTTCCCCATTATCAAAGTGGATGAAAATGGGCCTTAGTCCGCTGGCTAGTGTCGGATTTGCTGCCAACTCGGCTAAAGTGTACTGCTTTGGTCCACCCTGTTGGGCGAAAGGTTGGCAGTTCCGGGTGGCAGGTTTGGCGGTGGGTTGCTCAACTTTCGCCCCTCCGCTCAGTCTGTCATTGACACTGTTTGTTGATGTGTCTACCTTTGTCATCGAAACGGCAAAAGCTACAGGTGACGCATTTGGGGTATGAAAAATCGCTTCCAGGATGCATCCGATTGTCTTGTCGCTAACCGGGGCGCTTGTTTGCTCACTACATAGTCTTCGAAGCAGCCTGCGGGCTTCTGAGTCCTGGGTTGTCAGTTGCTCCGCGATTAAGGTTGTGATTCGCTGTCTTGACCAAGCCTCTGAGAGCCGATTGTCTTGCATGGACGCACGCGACAACAACGACAGCGTCTCAGCAGCATCCTCTTGGCTGAAAAGGTCGCTGATTTGAAACATCAACTTTTGGTTAAGCGGCTTTGCTAGATGTGCATTGTAGATGTGCCAAGAACGCCCGTTGGATAGCACTGCCCATTCGGCTCCTAAATTGTTGGCATAGTTGACCACCTGTTGAGCGTCGCCGATATGCAACGAGTGGGTTATGCTCTTGGCTTCCAACATCCACTTGTTATCTGAGCCGTATATGATGGTGTAGTCAGGAACTCCCTTCGTGTCAGCATCACGTCCATGCTGGATGATTTGCCAGTCATCATAGCCGAGAACTTCCAGCAACGGCTCAATTACGATCCGCTCCGTGTCAGCTTCGCTAGTCGGAAGGCCATGTGCGCTACGTTGCTCCACCTTATTCTTGATTGTCGCGATCTTGCTTTGTAGCAGATGCAACAATTCTTCATCTCCCAAGTTTATGTCCTTCTTCTGCGATTTCTCTTGCTACATTATACTACGCATGGGTATTCTGTCAAGGAGCGGCAGGATTATTTTGACCTGACGCTTAATAGAAGACCGAAGCGTGAGGAGTCCACAATGAAAATCCACGAATATCAGGCGAAGCAGCTTTTGAAGCAGTACGGCGTTCCCGTCCCGCAGGGGCAGGTTGCCTCCAACCCCGATGAGGTCCGCGAGGTCGCCAAGACGCTCGGCAAGCGGGTGGTCATCAAGGGGCAGGTGCATTCGGGCGGGCGCGGCAAGGCGGGGGCGGTGAAGATCGCCAACGACGCCAATGAGGCGGAGGCCATCGGGAAGGATTTGCTGGGCAAGACGCTGTTCTTCGCGCAGGCGAACTCCGACCTCAAAATCAACCGGCTGCTGGTGGAGGAGGCGGTGGACATTGACAAGGAGATCTATGTCGCCGTCACCCAGGACCGCGTGCGGCAGCGGGACGTGCTGATTGTCTCGACGCAGGGCGGCATGGACATTGAGGAGGTGGCCCACAACAATCCTGCCGACATCGCCCGCCTCTACATTGACCCGCTGCTCGGCCTGCCTGACTACGCCTGCCGACAGGTGCTCTTCGACGCCAAATTCGACAAGGCGCTCATCGGCAAGACCATCCCCGTCCTGAAGGCGCTCTACGCCGCCTATGTCGGCACGGACGCGACGCTGGCCGAGATCAACCCGCTGGTCATCACCAAAGACGGGGCGGTCATCGCGGGCGACGCCAAGTGGGACATTGATGAGAACGCCCTGTTCCGGCACCCCGAGTTCACCGTCTTCAAGGACGAGTCCGAGACCGATCCCATCGAAAAAGAAGCACACCGTCGGGGTATCCAGTATGTCCGGCTCGAAGGCGGCGACATCGGCATCATCGGCAACGGGGCGGGACTAGTGATGACCACGATGGACGAGGTCAAGCGCGCGGGCGGCTCGCCCGCCGACTTCCTGGACATCGGCGGCGGCGCAAAGGCGGAGGCAGTCGCCAGCAGCCTGGAGATCGTCCTGTCCGACCCCAACGTCAAGGGCGTCCTGTTCAACATCTTCGGCGGCATCACGCGCGGCGACGAGGTGGCGAAGGGCATTATCGAGGGCACGAAGAACCTGGACATCAAGGTCCCCATCGTGATCCGCCTGGCCGGGACGCGCGCCGCCGAGGGCGCGGAACTGCTCAAAACCACCAACCTGATCCCCGCCGACACCATGCAGGCCGCCGCCGAGAAGATCGTGGAACTGGCCTACGCCAAGTGAGGTGACACCATGACGGTCGCAGAAGCCGTTGGTCCGGGTTCTCGGGTGCTGGGCGAAGGCCCTAAAGATGCGCCGGAGCCATACACGCAGCAGGAATTTGAAGCCCTGGCGGCGAGTTATCCCAAACTGCGGATGGAACTCACCAAGGAAGGGAGATTGATCATCATGCCGCCCGCAGGAGGGGAATCCGGGGGACGGAATGCCGACCTCACGGCGGATCTTGTGTATTGGAATCGGCAGTCGCTGACAGGTAAAGTTTTCGACTCTTCCACGGGCTTTGTCCTACCTAATGGTGCGGGCCGCTCTCCTGACGCTTCTTGGGTGGAGCGCTCGCGCTGGGAAAGTCTCTCGGCGGAACAGCGGGAGAAATATGTGCCGCTCTGCCCGGATTTCGTGGTCGAACTTTTGTCCCGCACCGACAGCCTCGCGGAGACGCGGGAGAAGATGGGCGAGTATTTGGAGAATGGGGTTCGACTAGGTTGGCTCATCAATCCCCGACGTAAGCAGGTGGAAATCTATCGCCCCGGTCAGGAAGTCGAAATCCTGGACAGCCCTGTGTCCGTTTCCGGCGAACCCGTCTTACCCGGCTTCACGCTGGACCTGAAAGGCATCCTCTCGTGATTCCTCCGACGCTTAAATCGCGGCGTTCGGAAACGCCGGATGCCATCGCGCCGGACGGGGCCGAAATCCGCGTCCTGCTCGACCATCCCCAGGGCGCGACCCGCCTCAGCCTCGCCGAAGCCCTCGTCAAGCCCGGTGAGCGGACGGCCTGCGTCTCTCATAAGACCATTGAGGAGATGTGGTACATCGTGCGCGGCGTGGGTCGCTTCCACCGGCTCGCGCCGGACGGCTCTGAGGAGCAGACGGCCCTTGTCGCGCCGGGCGACGCCCTGCTCATCCCAACCGGCTATCGTTTCTGGGTGGAGAACCCGGGGCCGGACGATCTCGTCTTCCTCTGTTGCGGCACCCCGCCCTGGCCGGGGAACGACGAGGCGATTGTGTGGGAAGACAGCGGACCATGAAAACTGACATTCGCCTTGCAGGGGTGCTTCTCTCCATGTACGGGTCGGCAGCATTGGCGCAAAGCTACAACGATATGAGACACATTAGTGTCACCGAGCGCCGCATGGCCGCTCAGAAGCAACCCTACGATGCCCAGGCGCAGCAGAAGTTGGCGGAGGCTCTTTACAGTATTGAATACAAACAAGTAGGCAATGTAGTCCGTTGTGATGTGGCTCCTTCTGCTATACAGGATGAGGCCATCGCCCATCTCAGCAAAGCAGTCTTGCTTTCACCAAATCACTACGATTGGCAAAGCACACTCGGGATGTACCT